>Ga0209506_1000315_pt1 | contig 68092 bp, 71 predicted proteins | sample AD_JPNHG2_MetaG_FD_184409 | JGI IMG/M metagenome (GOLD analysis project Ga0209506, IMG submission 184409) | Active sludge microbial communities of municipal wastewater-treating anaerobic digesters from Japan - AD_JPNHG2_MetaG (SPAdes) (version 2) | ecosystem: Engineered > Bioreactor > Anaerobic...
GCCGAGCTTTGTCTCCTTTCCGTAAACCAGGCGTACCGTCTGCTGAAGTCGTTGGAAAAACGAGGAATACTTGTTGCTCACGGCGACAAGAAGGGGCGATATTATGAACGCCGCATATAATATAACCGCGCGCGGTTATCGGATAACCACGCGCGCAAATAATATGAGCGGGAAGAAGCATGGCATGGCCGCAACACCTTTCCAAATAAGGAGTTGCGATGCGCCAGCGTATCTGCGCTGTTGGCGGTTATCTGAACGACTGATGCCTGAACAGACCCAAACCGCCCGGCTCGACAAACTCATCCCCGCCTGCGCCTCAAAGCGACCTGTCTGCCACGCCCAGCACGGCACAGGCAGAAACGGCGCGGCAGGCAGGTGGGCAAACCTGGCCTGCCTGTGCGTGTCCGCACGCAGACAGGAGGACATCGGCTATGGCCAGTGAACCGCTACCCCCCGAATCCGGCCAGCTTCTCATCTATCAGGACGGCGCAACCCGTTTGCAGGTGCGCCTCGAAGGCCGCACCGTGTGGCTGCCCCAGCGCCTGATCGCCGAACTGTACCAAGTCTCCGTCAAGACCGTAAACGAACATCTGATCAACATTTACGACGACGGCGAGCTCGAACGCGGGGCAACTATCCGGAAATTCCGGATAGTTCAACGCGAGGGCGACCGCGACGTGACCCGCACCATCGAGCACTACAACCTTGACGCCATCCTGGCTGTCGGCTACCGGGTTCGTTCGGCCCGCGGCACAGCCTTCCGCCAGTGGGCCACCGCCCGCCTGACGGAACTTCTTGTCAAGGGCTTCACGCTTGACGACGAGCGTCTCAAGGAAGGCCGTACCCTCGGCGCGGATTACTTCGACGAACTGCTGGAGCGCATCCGCGACATCCGCGCCAGCGAGCGGCTGTTCTACCAGAAGATCACCGACATCTACGCCACCAGCATCGACTACGACCCAATGCACCCTATCAGCCAGACCTTTTTTGCCACCGTTCAGAACAAGCTGCACTGGGCCATCCACGGCCAGACGGCTGCCGAGGTGATTGCCTGCCGCGCCGACGCTACCAAGCCCCACATGGGCCTGACCACCTGGAAGAACGCGCCCCACGGCCCCATCCGCAAAGCCGACGTCACCGTCGCCAAGAACTATCTCACCGAGGAGGAAATCCGCCAGCTCAACCGCATTGTGACGATGTATCTGGACTACGCCGAGGACCAGGCCCGACGCCACAAACCCATGCACATGGCCGATTGGGTGAAAAAGCTCGACGCCTTCCTCCAGTTCAACGAGCGCAACATCCTGACTCATGCCGGTACGGTGTCGCACGAGTTGGCCCAGGAACACGCCCACCGCGAGTTCGAGAAATACGACACTCGGCGCCGACAACTGGAGGCCGAGAAGCCAACCAGCGATTTCGACCGGGCCGTTGAACGGGTCAAACGTCTGCAACAGAATGGCGGAAAACAGGCGCAGCCATCCGCGCCCAAGCCTTTGGCCACGCCTGGCCGAAAATCCGGCCGCAAGAAGAAAGGGGACGAGGAATGAACGTCTTGCACGAGTACATGAAGAAGCTCGATAAACTCATCCCCGCCTGCGCCTCAAAGCGACCTGTCTGCCATGCCCAGCACGGCACAGGCAGAAACGGCGCGGCAGGCAGGTGGGCCAACCTGGCCTGCCTGTGCGTGTCCGCACGCAGACAGGAGGTCATCGGCTATGGCGGCTAAACATCCGGCTAAAGCCGACGATTTTGTGTTGCTGCTCGATGAAGTAAAGCAACGCATTCAACTTGCCCAGACCCGGGCCGTGCTGGCGGTCAACTCGGAGCTGGTGCGTCTTTATTGGGACATCGGCCGGATCATTCATGTACGCCAGAGGCGCGAAGGATGGGGGGCGGCGGTCATTCCGAGGCTGGCTGCAGAACTGAAAAACGAACTGCCGGACGTAAAAGGGTTTTCGGAACGTAACATCGGAAGGATGATCGCCTTTTACCGGTCCTATCCGGAACCGTCAGCAATTTTGCCACAGCCGGTGGCAAAATTGACGACCGCCACGGAAAAGAGGCCGCAATCCGGAGCGCTGGCGCCATCATCAAATTTGCCACAACCGGTGGCACAATTAACCGATTCTTTGCTCTGGTCGGTTCCCTGGGCGCACCATGTCGTTCTCATGGAAAAAGTTCCCGACGCTTTGCCGAAGCAACTGAGCTCCGCACTCCCCACCGTCGAGGAGATCGAGGCGGAACTGATGGAAGTGGTGAAGACGAAACAGGCCGCCGGCCGCAAAAAGAAAGGCGGCGGGGAATTAACTTCTTGCACGAGCACATGAAGAAGCTCGATAAACTTATCTGGGCCAACCTGGAGGAGTTTGGGTATGGGGGGTGAGTGGCGGAACCGGACGCTGGCGGAACTGTCGTCTTTCTTGAATCGAGGTACCGCACCGGCTTACATCAACGAAGGTGGAGTGCTCGTCCTAAATCAGAAGTGCGTGCGTGACCAAAGGGTCATCTATGAACTTGGCCGACGCACTGACCCAGAACGTAGACCTATCGCTGCCGACCGTATGCTGAGGCCCTTCGACGTTCTTGTGAACTCGACGGGTGTTGGCACCCTTGGGCGCGTCGCACAGGTCAGGAAGATAGAAGAACCCGCAACTGTTGATAGCCACCTGACCATAGTGCGTCCAAACCCGGAGGCGGTTGACCCGCTTTATCTAGGCATGGCGATTCGCTTTTGCGAGCATGAAATCGAATGGCTTGGAGAAGGTTCGACCGGTCAGACAGAACTTTCTCGCGAAAGGCTAAGCAAGTTTACTGTTCCGGTGCCAGAAAGTCGTGATGAGCAGCGCGCCATATCCCACATCCTCGGCACGCTGGACGACAAGATCGAGTTGAACCGGCGGATGAACCAGACGCTGGAGGAGATGGCGCGGGCGATCTTCAAGAGCTGGTTCGTGGACTTTGACCCCGTGCGCGCCAAGGCCGCCGTCCGCCGCGAGCATCCCGACTGGTCGAACGCCCAGGTCAGCCGCGCCGCCTGCCCCAACCTCAAACCCGAAATCGCCGAATTGTTTCCCGATGAATTCGAAAACTCCGAACTGGGAGAGATTCCGAAGGGGTGGAGGGTGTCCCAAGTGGGTCACCACTTCCGACTGACCATGGGGCAGTCTCCGCCCGGTAGCACATACAATGAAATCGGCGAAGGAATCCCGTTCTATCAAGGCAGGAGCGATTTCGGCTTCCGTTATCCTAAGCGACGAGTATACTGCACCGAGCCCACACGCTTTGCCGAGCCGGGCGATACGCTGGTTAGCGTCCGAGCACCTGTTGGCGATATCAATATGGCAGTTGAACGATGTGCAATAGGGCGAGGTGTCGCAGCGATTCGTCACGAAAGTGGCAGCCGATCTTTTACCTACTACACCATGCATCAGCTTGCAGAACATTTCAATAAGTTTGAGGCGGAAGGAAGCGTATTCGGATGCATTAACAAGGCGGATTTCGAGCGTCTTCCATTTTTCGTGCCGTTACAAGAAGTACTGGTAACATTTGATCGCGTTGTGTCTCTGTTGGACTACCGAGTCGAAATCGCTGAACGCCAGACAGTAGATCTCGCCTCCCTTCGCGACACGTTGTTGCCCAAACTGATTTCCGGCGAATTGCGGGTGAAGGATGCGGAACAATTTTTGAATCGTAGGGGCATATTATGATTCGCCCGGAAGCCATGAAATACGATCCCGAACGGCATCACCGCCGATCCGTCCGTTTGCGCGGATACGATTATTCGCAGGCCGGGGCATATTTCGTCACCATCTGCGCCCCGGACCGGGCCTGTTTGTTCGGGGATGTGGCGGATGGCGTGATGCGGTTGAACGACGCGGGGCGGGTGGTTGAACGATGTTGGCATGAAATACCGATCCATTTTCCGCACGTGGAATTGGATGAATTCGTTATCATGCCGAATCATGTACATGGTGTCATCGTTATCGTAGGGGCGGGGTTACCCCGCCCCTATAACACATCGTGTGCGGGGTTACCCCGCCCCAACAACGCATCGTGTGCGGGGTCACCCCGCCCCTACGTCGCATCGGGCGCGGGGACCAAAACGGGCGCGGTGACCAAAATGGGCGCGGAAACCGCATCGGGCGCGGTGACCGCATCGGGCGCGGTGACCGCGCCCCTACGACGGGCGACGTTGGGACAAATGGTTGCGTATTTCAAATACCAATCCACCAAACACATCAACATCATGCGCGGCACCCCCGGCATACCCATCTGGCAACGGAATTATTACGAACACATCATCCGAAATGATGAATCCATGAACCGCATCCGCGAATACATCATCAACAATCCCAGGCAATGGGCATTGGACCGGGAAAATCCGTGCATTGGAGGGCGGGGTAACCCCGGCCCTACAGGGGATGAATTATGGCGCATCTGACGGAATCCGACATTGAATCCGCCGCCCTCGATTGGCTTTCCAGCCGCGGCTACCAAACCCTGTTTGGCCCCGACATCGCCCCGGATATGTCTGCGGCGGAACGCGACAATTACGGCCAGGTCGTGCTGGAACGCCGGCTGCGCCAGGCGCTGGCGCGGCTCAATCCGCGGATTCCGGCGGATGCGCTGGAGGAGGCCCTCCGCAAGATGACACGGCCGGACTCGCCGTCGCTCGTTGCGAACAACCATGCCTTTCATCGAATGCTCATAGAGGGTATCCCGGTCGAGGTTCAGCGAAAAGATGGATCGCACGGGCATGAGCAGGTGTGGGCCATTGATTTTGAAGACCCGGAGAATAACGAATTTCTGGCAGTGAATCAGTTTACCGTGGTCGAAAATCAGATCGAACGCCGGCCGGATGTGGTTCTGTTTATCAACGGCCTGCCGATGGCGGTGATCGAACTCAAGAACGCCGCTACCGAAAACGCCACCATCTGGACGGCCTTCAACCAGCTTCAGACCTACAAAATGCAGATTCCGTCGCTGTTTACGTTCAACGAGGCGATGGTGATCTCCGATGGTGTGCAGTCGCGAATCGGGACGCTTACGGCCGACCGCGAATGGTTCATGCCCTGGCGGACCATTGAGGGTGAAGAATTGGCTGACACGAAACTGCCGCAGCTTCAGGTGGTGCTGGAGGGTGTGTTCGAAAAGCGGCGGTTTTTGGACCTGATCCGGCATTTTATCGTGTTCGAGGATGTGGGCGGCGGCGTGCTGGTCAAGAAGATGGCCGGTTATCACCAATACCACGCCGTGAATGTGGCGGTGCAGGAGACCGTTCGCGCCTGTGTGCCTTCCGCTTCCCCTTGGCGGGTGCGGGAAGGCGAAGGCACCTATTTTGCCAGGAGCCAGAAAAACGCCAAGCCCGGTGACCGCCGCGTCGGTGTCGTGTGGCACACGCAGGGCTCAGGCAAGAGCCTGACCATGGCGTTCTATGCCGGGCGGGTCGTGCTGCATCCGGCGATGGAGAACCCGACACTGGTCGTGATCACCGACCGCAATGACCTGGACGACCAACTCTTCGGCACCTTTGCGCGCTGTCATGAACTGCTTCGCCAGCAGCCCGTGCAGGCCGAGAGCCGGGCGCACCTGCGGGAGCTTTTGAAGACCGCCTCCGGCGGAGTCGTTTTCACGACGGTTCAGAAGTTTTTCCCCACGAACGGGGGAGATCAACACCCGTTGTTATCGGACCGCCGTAACATCGTCGTGATCGCCGACGAAGCACACCGCAGCCAATACGACTTCATCGACGGCTTTGCCCGGCACATGCGCGAGGCCTTGTCGAACGCCTCCTTCATCGGGTTTACCGGCACCCCCATCGAACTGACCGACAAGAACACCCGCGCAGTCTTCGGCGACTATATCAGCATCTACGACATCGAGCGGGCGGTGAAAGACGGGGCGACGGTCCCGATCTACTACGAAAGCCGCCTGGCAAAATTGGAACTCAAGGAGACGGAACTGCCCAAGATCGACGCCGAGTTCGAAGAGGCCACCGAGGGCGAAGAGGTCGAGCACAAGGAACGGCTGAAGACCAAGTGGGCACAGCTCGAGGCCCTGGTCGGGACGGAGAAGCGGCTGAAGCTGATCGCCGAGGACCTGGTGAAACACTTTGAGGAACGACTTTCGGCGATGGATGGCAAGGCGATGATCGTCTGCATGAGCCGCCGCATCTGTGTCGAGCTCTACAAGGCCATTACGGCGATCCGGCCGGCCTGGCATCACCCGGAAGACGACAAAGGCATCATAAAAATAGTGATGACGGGATCGGCCTCCGACCCTTTGGATTGGCAGGGCCATATCCGCAACAAGCCGCGCCGTGAGGAACTGGCAAAGCGTTTCAAGGACCCGAAGGACCCGTTAAAGGTTGTTATCGTCCGCGACATGTGGCTGACAGGTTTCGACGCCCCGTGCCTCCACACGATGTACGTGGACAAGCCGATGCGCGGCCATGGACTGATGCAGGCCATCGCGCGGGTGAACCGCGTCTTCAAGGACAAGCCGGGCGGTTTGGTGGTGGACTATCTGGGCCTGGCCGACCAGCTCAAATACGCCCTGGCCAACTACACCGAAAGCGGCGGCAAGGGTCAAACGGCCATTGATCAGGAAGAGGCTGTGTCAGTGATGCTGGAGCGCTACGAGGTCTGCTGCGGCATTTTCCACGGCTTTGACTGGTCGCTTTGGAAAACCGGCGGGCCTCAGGAAAGGCTTTCTGTGCTGCCGGCGGCGCAGGAACATGTGCTGTCCCAGGACGACGGCAAGAACCGGCTTGTAAAGGCCGTGAGCGAGTTGTCGAAGGCCTTCGCGCTGACCGTCCCGCATGAAAAGGCGCTGGAGATTCGGGACGACGTGGCCTTCTTTCAGGCGGTGAAGTCCGTGCTGACCAAGAGCACGGGAGATGGCCGCCGCAGTCCGGAGGAGATCGAACTCGCCATCCGGCAGATCGTCTCGAAGGCGGTCTCTTCGGATGAGGTCATCGACATCTTTGCGGCCGCTGGACTAAAGAAGCCTGATATCTCGATCCTATCCGATGAGTTTCTGGCGGAAGTGCGCGGCATGCCGCAAAAAAACCTGGCGGTGGAGATGCTGCGCAAGTTGCTTGAAGGCGAGATCAAGACCCGCGGCAGAAAGAATATCGTCCAGGCCCGGTCGTTTGCAGAGCTCCTCGAGAATGCGATCAAGAAATACCAGAACCGGGCCATTGAGACAGCACAGGTGATCGAAGAATTGATCGCATTGGCAAAGGCCCTGCGGGAGGCGGGGCGGCGAGGAGAGAAGCTGGGGCTGACCGATGACGAGGTGGCGTTCTACGACGCCCTGGAGGTCAACGATAGCGCCGTGGCCGTCCTCGGCGATGAGACACTGCGTCTGATCGCTCAAGAACTCGTCAAGGCGGTGCGCAGCAGCATCACCATTGATTGGACCGTCCGGGAAAACGTCCGCGCCCAGATGCGGGTGATCATCAAGCGCATTCTTCGAAAATACGGCTACCCGCCGGACAAGCAGGTTCGCGCCACGGAGCTTGTTTTGGAACAAGCGGAAGTTCTTTGCAAGGACTGGACGGAAAAAGCATGAAATAATAGTACCTAACAACCGCATCAACTCGGACTGGCTATTCCGCTGCGCTCCATTGCCAGCCGTTTATGCGGAGCGTTCGCCGGCACCATAAGGAGGAAAGACATGAACACCAGGCAGATACTTAAGGAGTTGCTTAGTGTTGTCGAGATGAAGGGCGGCGAACCCATCGGCTGACCGGCGCCGGTGATCATTATTGACGCTCAGTCAAGAACTTAAAGGGAGCATTACATCATGCCCAATCAAACAGCGAGTCGCACGGCACTGGGAACCGCATACCTCAGGGCCGCGCATCAGTTGTTTGAGAAACAGCCGCGGATTCTTGACGATCCGGTTGCATTGTCACTGCTTGGACCAGCAGCATTACAGCGGATCAAAGATACGGAGGCCCGGGTTTTCTCATTGACTTTTACCGGTCGCCCCCCTATACTCCCTTCCCGGCAAAGAGAATCCCGTTATTTATCGGTTAATCAGACTCTAAACAAAGCGCAAGCCCATATCTAAAAGCAAGCTTTCGGGGCTATGGGGTTCTGCAATGGTTACCTCTGACCTGAATAATTCATCTCCCGCGAGACCCAAAATATCCCTGGTATTGTCCAGCGGAGGACTCAAACCGATAGCCGCCGTTTCCCTCTTTGAATTCTTGGACGAGCAATGCATTCCTGTCGATCTCATGGTCGGGTGCAGCGCCGGCAGCATCATCAGCGCCCTCCGCGGAACAGGATACGGCACTCAGGAAATGATCGAATTCTTTCAAGGAGTGGAACGGTTCAAACCTTTTGATAATATAGATTATCGTGCCGTACTCGGATTGGCCAAACTGCCGTTCGGAAAGTTCAACATGCATTCCGGAATCCTCCGGCCCCAAAAATATCGCCTTATCCTGGAAGAGACCTTTGGAGAGACCCGCATCGAGGACCTGCGTCCGCAAGTCTTGATGCAGACTACCGACGTGAGCACCGGGGAAGGAGTGGTCCTTGACAAGGGGCGGGTTTGTGATGCCCTCTATGCTTCCAGTGCGTTGTTTCCCCTCTTGCCTCCCATTGAAATCGGGGGGCGATGGCTGAGCGACGGTTACTACACTTCGCCCCTGCCGGTTTCCGAGGCCGTCAAACACGGCATGGATGTCATCATCGCCGTCACGTTTTTCGATCCCATCGATATGGATGCCAGCAGCTACACGGCTTGTCTCTCCAATTATTACAGCATCCAGGGCGACGCCACCACGCGTTATCAAATGGCCTTATCCATCGACATGCACACCCATGAAATCATTATCATCCAAGTGCCTTTTAAAAATCCCGTCAACATCTGGGATGTCGATTATATTCCGGAAATCATCGAACTCGGCAAAATCGCCGTCGATGCGCGCAAGAAAGATATCCTTGCCGCGATAAACCATTTCTATGTAACCAATCGGCTCTGATTATCCCAGGGGAGCCACCTTTATGCAATCACATGTGCGGCAAGCGACAATTTATTTTGAATATATGGATCTTAAAGAGTGCGGAAGCCCGATACGATCACCGGCGCCACGGATTGCTTTTATTGAGCCACGGAAAAACCGTTACGAAGCGCAGATCGCCGGTGTTAACCATAGAACAGGAGAGGCATGATGGACCGTTTACGGGAAAGTATGGTGGGAAAATACGGGTTTGTTTTAGCGATAATGATTCTTTTCATTCTGCCGTCCACGGGATGGACGGAAGAGAAAATCAACGTCCGTTATCTTGTCCAGGGCAAGAAGGTTATTCCCGTTACCTGCAGCATCGGCCACTGGGAGATCACCGACATCAAGCTGCCCGATCTGGTAGTGACGAATAAGCAGAAGACCCCTGTGACCGTTGAGCAGATAGACGTGATCGGCAAGGCTTCGGGCACTGAGACGGTGCGCCTTCAGATATCCGGGAAGCCGTTGGCGGAGGCGATTAAGGAGACCGCCGAGATGCTGAATAAAAAGAAGCTGCCGCTGCCTACCGTGCAGTTGTCTTTGGGCAACGTGGTACTCCCCGAAGGCGTGCTGTCGGAAAACGGCACGGCTGTTATGGGACAAAGCATTTTACTTCCCCTCTCGAAAATCGCTTATCTCCATCATGTCGGTCACATGAAGATAGACGGCATGGAGATTAAGGTGACCGTCAAGTCCGGAAAGAAAAAAACGGCCCTCTCATTCCCCGTGCAACTAACCCTCTATCAGGTGAAAGGGAAATACATCTTTCCGTTAAAAGGTGATGTGCAGATGGCCTATCTTCCCTTGAGCTATATCCACCACCGGGGATCTGCGCCTCAGGAATTTGCCATGGACGTGGTCGGGGCCAACCAGAAGGACGCCGCATCCTTCACCGATATTTCCCGTCCCAAACCGAAGACCCTTTCCGACTACAGCATCTGGGGCCGTGAGATTCTGGCGATAGGTGACGGCGTGGTCGCGGAAATCGGAGACAAGTTTCCCGAGGAACGGATGAGTGACCCCGCTCAATTCGGCAAACCCGGCTATGCCATCGGTCTCATTAAAGAATTGATTCCGAAGATCGGCTGGACCAATGCCGTGGCCGGCAACTACGTGGTCATCGATCACGAAAACGGCGAGTTCAGCGTTTACTGTCATCTTCAGGAAGGTTCCATCCGTGTAAAGCCGGGAGAGAGGGTAAAGAAAGCCATGGTCATCGCCAAGGTGGGCAACACGGGGAACTCCGGGGCGCCCCATCTGCATTTTCAACTGACGGATGCCAAGGATTTCTTTGTCGCCAACGGTCTTCCCGTGGTGTTTGAGAATGTGCCGGCCCAGGTGATGGTCGTTGAATACCCCGTCCGGGGCAACACCCTGAGCTTCAGCGACAGCATTTTCACTACCGTGCGGTAACGAATCGGAAATTCAAGCTTCAGCCGACCGCGGAAGGTTGCCCGGTGATAGAATGGATACAGTTTTCCGTTCGCCTGCACGGAGGTTATTGAAGGTTTGCCGAACACGCAATTGCGCTGGGGCGTCTGATTGTGATAACAGCTGCCATCACGGCAACCTCTAATCGCGGCTTAAGGGTGGTACACTTTTCAATTACCAGAAATGCTACACTTTTTATTTACCATTGACAGTCGCTGGCAGAGTCCCACGAACGATGAAAATGGTTAAAGGGAGATCACCCCGATGCATTTTCATATTACCCCCCATGCCCGGTGCAGGCACAACGAAGCATGAAAATAATCGGGCAATTACCGACATTTTCATATAATAAGTCGATTCAGTGGGGGTTTTTCCGCCGCCGGTGACCCCGGCGTTCGGCGCAGACTGGCAGAAGGAAAGGCGATGGCCGATAATGATATCACACTTGCGTTGAAGCGACTGCCCGCGTGGGCGACCATCGTGATCGGGTGTCTCTTCATTGCGATGCTGGCTGGGGCGGATTATGTCACGGGCTACGAGATCGCTTTTTCCATCTTCTACCTGATCCCCGTGTTGTACGTTACGTGGTACGCGGGACTTCGGCGGGGAACCGCTGTCGCCGTCCTTGCTGCTACAGTGTGGGGTACGTTGGACACGGCCTCCGGCGCCCAATACTCCGCCGAATGGATACCGGTGTGGAATACGACCGTCAGGCTCGGGTTCTACATGACCACCGCCAATCTCTTAGACAATCTTCATCAAGCGCAGCGCCGTCTGCGCGAGATCGCCGACACGGACTCCCTTACCGGTATCGCCAATGCACGCTCCTTCTACTCAGCTCTGGAACGAGAGGTCCTGCGCCAGCAGCGGTACGGATCACCATTCACGCTGGCCTATATCGATCTCGATCACTTCAAAGACGTAAATGACCGGTGTGGGCACTTGATCGGTGATGACCTGCTCCGTTCCGTGGCCGTCGAGATCCGGAGAGCCCTTCGCGGCACGGATATGGCGGCGCGGTTGGGCGGGGATGAGTTTGGAATCCTTCTGCCGGAGACCTCGCAAGACAGCGCGTCTCGCACCCTGTCGAGGATCCACGCCGCCATCACCCACCGGATCGCCGCTACCGCCCCCGGCGTTCCCGGTGCCGGAGCGACCATCGGCGCCGTAGTCTTCGAGAGCGTGCCCGAGTCCGCTGATGCGGCGGTGGGTGCCGCCGATGCGTTGATGTACGAGGGGAAGGCTCATGGACGAGGCGTGTTGCGACTAGCCACCTGGACTGACCACGGCCTCGCCGAACAGGCCACGGGGATCATCGATGGTAACGGCCAGAGGGGGAGATCATATTTTGCCGCCTAACCGGGCAATCGGCTTTATGCTCGTTTTTCTTGTCCTCGGCCTCCTTCTGGGCGTCCGGAGTTACGCGGCGTCCTGTGAAGAGGCGGTGCTGGCCGTCAACGCCCGGCTCCCGGAAAAGATCAACCCCCAGGAACTAACCGAGATGCTTCGGAGTCTGAACCGGACAGGCAACCGGGACCTCCCGCCCAAATTCGTGACCAAGCGCAAAGCGCAGTCGCGGGGCTGGCGACCTGGGACGGACCTGTGGTCCGTGGACGGTCTCCGGGGGGCAAGCATCGGCGGCGACAGGTTCAGGAACCGTGAGGGCCGGCTTCCCGTTCGCCTGCATTGGCGGGAGGCGGATCTCGATTACCGGGGAGGGCGGCGGGGAGGCAAACGCCTCGTCTTTTCAGAGGACGGCCGGCGCTTTGTGACGGTGGACCATTACCGAACCTTTATGGAGATACCGCCATGCCGATGAAACGTTGTCTTCTGGACGGAAATGACATTCATTCCCTCTCCGATCTCTATGACCGGTTGTCCATCGGGCTCGGGCTGCCCGAACACTTCGGCCGCAACCTCGACGCCCTGTGGGATCTCTTGTCCGCCGATGTCGAGGGCCCTTTTGCCATCGTCTGGAAGCAGGCGGATGTTTCCCGAAAGTTGATGGGCCGAGACTTCGAGCGGGTAGTGCAACTGCTCCAGGAACTGGAGCAGGAACGGGACGACTTCACCCTGAAAATCGAGGCATAAGGATAAGGAGAACACCGATGAACATTGAAACCCTGCGCAGCTTTCTTTTGTGGAGTGCCGTGATCAATTACGGTTTTTTGCTCTGGTGGTTTTTGGTTTTCCTTTTCGCTCACGATCGGCTGTATCAAATCCACGGGCGGTGGTTCCGCTTGCGCGTGGACCAGTTCGACGCCATCCACTATCTGGGGATTGCCGTTTACAAGCTCGGGATAATTCTCCTCAATCTGGTGCCGTATCTGGCCCTGCTGATCGTGGCGTGAAGACGCTGCAGACCCGGAGGCGCAAGTCAATGGATAAGCTCTCACGAAAACCGCTCATCGGCGTCATGGGCCCCGGCGGGGAGGTGACGCCGGAGTTGCTGGCCATGGCGGAGGAGCTGGGCCGTCTCATCGCCCGGGCGGGCGGGATCACCCTTACCGGGGGGCGGAACGCCGGCGTCATGGCCGCGGCCAGCCGGGGCGCCAAAAGCGCCGGGGGCCTCACCGTGGGTATTCTCCCCACGGAGACGCGGGACGGGATCTCCCCCGATGTGGACATCCCCATTATCACCGGCATGGGCAACGCCCGCAACAATATCAACGTCCTGTCCAGCGAGGTGGTCATCGCCTGCGGGATGGGCCCGGGCACCGCCGCGGAAATCGCCCTGGCCCTGAAAGCGGGGAAAAGGGTCGTCCTTTTGGCCTGCCCCCCCGCCGCACAGACCTTCTTTCAAGAACTCGGCGGCCCCCTCGTCTTCGTTGCCCATACCCCGGCAGCGGCGCTCGGCGCCGCGATCACATCCGGGGAAAGAGGCGGGTCATGACGAGCGATCTGCCCGGCGGCGGTAAAACGGTTCGCCCGTCGCGGCGCCAATGTTTTTCCCGGTTGAGCCAGAAAAGTCTTTCCCTGTTGCAGCCGGAGGCATCATGGCGAAAAAGAAGGTCTTGATCAGTTGGAGCAGCGGCAAGGACTGCGCCTGGGCCCTGCACCTCCTCCGTCGGCGCCCGGAGCTGGAGGTAGCCGGGCTTTTCACCACCGTCAATGAAAATTACGACCGGGTGTTCATGCATGACACCCGCCGGGAGTTGCTGGCGCGGCAGGCAGCGGCGGCGGGGCTGCCCCTGCAAACCATCGGACTGCCCGACGTGTGCCCCAACGAGCAATACGAGGCCGCCCTGGGACGGTTCGTGGCGGCATCCCTGGCCGCCGGGATCGGTGCCGTGGCCTTCGGCGACATCTTCCTGACGGATTTGCGGGCTTACCGGGAAAGGCAATTGGCGGGGACCGGCATGGAGGCCCTCTTTCCGTTGTGGGGTCTCGACACCGCCGCGCTGGCGGAAGAGATGCTCGCCGCGGGGGTCTCGGCGCTGATCACCAGCGTCGATCTCAAAAAATTGCCCGCCGATTTCGCCGGCCGGCTCTGGAGCCGGGAGCTGATCGCGGCGTTTCCCCCCTCTTGCGACCCCTGCGGAGAGAACGGGGAAATCCATACCGTCGTTGTCGGCGGCCCCATGTTTCAGCGGTCCATCCCCGTCCGGACCGGGGAGATAGTGGTGCGCGACGGTTTTGCCTACGCGGACGTCCTCCCCGATGACGACGTCCCGGTTATCCCGGGATAAGATATCGTTTTATCTATGGATTATTTTTCCTTAAACAGGGACGCCAGCTTGTCACGGGCCGCATCCCCGGGCGCCGGGGAACCGTCCGGCGGGGCCTCCCCCTCCCGGAAGGCAAAATAGTCGCAGAAATTGCCCCGCTCTTTGTCGAGCACCCTTTCCGCCTGGGATTCCCGGCAGGCATTGTAGGCCCGGGAGTCGTAGAAACGGCAGTTCCGGCAGACATGGAGGTCCCACCCGCACCGGGGGCAGAATTCCCGGCGGCCGATCTTGCCCGGAAGTTCAATCGTCTGTCCACAGCGGAAACAAATCCTCAGCATCTTTGTCTCTCCGCATTTTTTACGGGGGCATCACGTTTGAAGTCGCGCCACAGACTTCTTCCAGAAACGTCAAAACCGCCCGGGTAAATCCTTCCGGGTTGTCCGTAAACACGGGATGGGCGGCCGCCGGGATTTCCACAAACCTCCCCCGCGGAATGGCGGCGCTCATCTGCCGGGCCGCCGCCACACTCATGACCCGACTTTCCGCACCGCGCACGATCAGGGCGGGACATCGGATCTCCCCCAGGCAGTCCCGCAGATCGTAACGATCGAAATGCGCCAGCACTTCCCGGTCGTAACGCACCCGCAACCTTCCGTCGCCGCCCGCCTTCAGGGCGAAAGAGGCGATCCGGAAAAGTGTTTCCGCATCGGCATAGGGGCTGTTCCTGCGCATCTCCTTCACATAGTCCTCCACCGAGGCATAGTCGCAAGGCAGCCGCTCATAGAGATTGGTGAGATATTTCTTGTTCCATTCCGGCGGGCAGGGTTCGATGTCGGCGTGGATGAGGGCGGTTACCTTTTCCGGCTCCAGGGAGGCATAGCGGGTGGCATGAAGCGCCCCCATGGAATGACCCATGATGATGATCCGCGGTAAAGCCAGGGTCCGGATGACGGCATCCAGATCCGCCACGTAATCCTCACCGCGATAAGCCGGCGGCGTCGCCCAATCGCTGCCGCCGTGACCGCGCTGATCCAGGGCGATGACCCGCCGGTGCCGGGAGGCGCGCCGGGCAAACCAGTCCCATACATGGGCCTCGTCGCCGATGCCGTGCAGGAGGAGCAGCGGATCCGCCCTCCCCTCCTTGCCCCATTCCAGATAATGAAACCGCCGGTCACCCACCCGGAGGTATCTATCCGTGGATTCGTTCTCCACTGCGCACCTGAAAGCAGCGGCCGGTATCCCTTTTCCGGGTTGAAACCGGCCCTGACGTCATCGCTTCCCGTGGGGGAAAGGGCCCCCGGATCACGCCTCCGGTCCCTTCGGTCCCATTGGAAAAGGCATCTTGAAGGCCACGGCCTCGATTTCCACCTGCGCCCCCCGGGGCAGGGCGGCAACCTGAACGGTGGCCCGGGCGGGGAAATCGCCCTGGAAATATCCGCCGTAAATCTCGTTCACCGCCGGGAAATCCGCCATATCGGCCAGGTAGATCGTCGTCTTGACCACGTCGGCCCAGGACAGCTCCGCCGCCTTCAGGATCGCGGCGATATTCTCCATGACCTGCGTAGTCGCGGCCCGGATGTCGCCGGCAACCAGCTCCCCCGTGGCGGCCCGGAGGGGTATCTGCCCGGAGATAAAGACGAACGGTCCTGCCTTGACGGCCGGGGAATAGGGGCCGATGACCGGAACATCGGCCGGGGTGATGGAACGTTTTTTCATCGTCGCCTCCTTGGCTGGGCAAAGTTTTTACAGACCCGCCCGCTCCCACCCAAAGAGCAGCAGGAGCAGGGCAAAGCAGACGGGGATCACCGCCGTCCAGGGGTTGACCCCCCACAGTTGGGGAAAGGTGAGGGGGCCGAAATAGCCCCGCTTCAGGATCGTCCCCTCCAGCCGCGGGTAGAGCCGGGCAAACAGCCAGGTCCCCACAAGGAGCCCCGGCATCCCGCCCAGCAGGGCGTCCAGGGCCCCGGTCCCGACGGCCCCGGCCAGGGTGCCGGGACAATAGCCCAGGAGCCCGAAACCGGCGCCGAAGATCAGCCCGCCGATGCCGACGGCCCCCCAGGAACCCTCCTTGGGGTGATGAACCGCCAGCCCCAGGCTGCGGAGGAGATGGATCCCCACCATGCCGGTGACGATGGCGGTGATCATGACCCTGGCCACCGTGAAATCGGCAAGCAGGAGCTGCCCGCTCAGGACGTCATAGTCGGTCAGCCCGCCCTTCTGGAGGAGAAAACCGAAGATCGTTCCCGCCGCCAGGCCGCTGCCCAGTTGCCACCATCGGCGGCCGTGAAGGGCGGTCAATACCGCCGCCGGCCTCTTTATCCCCTTGGAAGGATCAGTTTCCCCCATAGTTGCTACGACCCCTTACCGTAAGCCCCGTTTTGACCGTTTCCCCGGCCGGAGCCGCCGGTTACGAAAGCACCAGCCGGGCGACCGCGATGCCGCCGAGAAAAAAGCAGCCCAGGGCCAGCCAGCTCCCCACGGCAAGCTGCATGGCGCCGCTGATGCCGTGACCGCTGGTGCAACCCCCCGCCCAGCGGGCGCCGCAACCCATGAGCACGCCTCCCGCCAGGGCGGCCGACCAGCGCCGGAAAAAGCCGGGGCCGAAAACATCCGCCCAGCGGTCGGGCACAACGAGGAGTCGCCATTCCCCGCCGAGGAGGGCGGCACCCAGGGCCCCGCCGACGATCCCCAAAACAAACATCCACTCCCAGTCTATCTCCGGGGGAAACTTCCGGTAATAGGGACGATCCAGGACGGCAGCGCCGCGGAAGCACCGCTCGATCATGCCGGCGGTCCGGGCGAAGGCCGTGGAGGCGCCGGGAAACCGGTCGGAGAAAAGCAGCGTCAGACAGCTCAACAACCCGATCCCGACACCCACCGCGTAGGGCGGCCATCTCTCCATGGTAAGCCACGCCATCATTTTCTCCCGACCTCCTGAGGCAGCCTCCCCCTCGATCGCTTACCGCTTAGGACCGCTGCCGGTCCCTTCGCCGTCGTATTGAAACCGGGTTATCGACAAAATACGAGTCATTACCGGTATTTTTAATAAGCACGGGGGAACCGGTCATTTTCTTGCGGGACGGTCCGCACCCCCGCCGGCGGGAAACGCCGTCGCCGGGACACGGCCTCGTCAACCGCGGGCTCCCTGTCCGGACGGTCCGTGGGGCAAGGCACAGACCGGACATGCCCCGCCGCCCGTAGCGGCGTTGTAACCCGTCATCCCCCCCGCGAGGTTCATGACCTCCCGAAAGCCCCGCCGCTTGAGGAGGCTCGCCGCCATGCTCGCCCGCTGTCCCACGTTGCAAACCGTCACATACGGTGTATCGGGGTCCAGCTCGTCGTACCGGGTGCGCAGGTCCGGGGCGGGGATATGGATCGCCCCGGGAATATGCCCCCCGGCAAACTCCCCGGCCGCCCGCACATCGACGACCGCCGGGGCCCCGGGAGCGCAGAGGCGCGCCGCCAGTTCCGGCGCCGCCAGTTGCGGGACATGCCCGGCGGGATAACCGGCATTGGCCCAGGCGAACATCCCCCCCGCCAGCCAGGCGCCGATACGATCCACACCCACCCGCCGGAGGAGGGTCGCGGCCTGTTCAACCTGGGCCTCTCCTTCCGTCACGAGGAGCACCTCGACCTCCGGGGGGAGGATCCAACCGGCGAAGGTACTGATATTGCTGGTTATGTCGATATGGTACGCCCCGGGGACATGACAGCCGCCGAAGGCCTCGTAGCTACGTACATCGAGGACGATGGTCCCCTCCCCTTGGGAACGGGTCCGGAACTCCTCCGGGGCCAGGGGCACGACGGGCGGCATCCCGGCGACGAGGGCGGGACCGCGGCGGTTTATCTCGCTGCACCGGGTGAAGTGGTCGGGGGCGGCGGGCATCCCCGTGGTCAACCGCGCGATGAATTCCTCCCGGTCGGCGATCGTGAGGGCATAGTTGTGCCGCCGCTCATAACCTACCGTCGTGGTCCGCTTGGCGGATATCTCCCGGCCGCAGAGCGAACCGGCCCCGTGGGCGGGATAGACCTCGCAGAAATCGGGGAGCTTCAGGATTTTCAAATGCAGGCTGTCGTACAGCTCCCCGGCCAGGGCCTGTGCCCGGCCGGGGAAAAGGTCGGGGCGTCCCACATCGCCTACGAACAGGACATCGCCGGTAAAGACCGCCGCCGCTTCCCGGCTCCGGGAGCCGTCCGCCACGACGTAGACCACGTGCTCCGGCGTATGCCCCGGGGTCTCCAGGACCCGCACCTCCATGTCGTCGATGGCGAAGGCATCGCCCTCCGCCACCGCCCGGTGGGGAAAGGCGCAGGAGGCGGCGCGGGGGGCGTAGATCTCCGCGCCGGTCCGGGCCGCCAATTCCAGATGTCCGGAGACGAAATCGGCGTGGAGATGGGTCTCCAGGATGTGGGTCAGGCGGAGCCCCCGGCTTTTTATTGTCTCCAAATAAACCCGCACATCCCGCCGCGGATCGATAACGGCGCAGCTTTCCCTGCCTTCCAGGAAATAGGAACAATGGGCCAGGCCGCCTACGAAGAACTGCTGGATCAGCATAAAGGACTCTCCATACCCGCCCCGCCAGGGGGGACATCAAAGCCCGCGCCGGCCGCCGCCGCTACGGCGGAGCCGGAGAATGTGCGTTAAGCCGTCTTTTCAGGGCAGATCGGCGATCCATGAGGCGTCCTGAACCCAACGCTGGGTCAGGAGATTGAGGATGCCGTCGTTTTTCAACAAGTTCAGGAAGTTTTCAAGCCAGTTGAGCAGCAGCGGATCGTCGGCCCGCGCACCGATGCCGATGGGTTCCACGCTGAAGGGCTGGTTGCCCACAAACCCCTTGTCCTTATAGCGGAAAGCCGTGACGACGACATAAGGGTAATCGGACATGAGGGCCTTGACGGATTTGGCCTTCAGGAGATCCAGGGCCTCGTCGTTGGATTTCACGATCACCAGCTTCGCCTTCGGCAGCAGCTTCCGGGCGATGCGCTCCGTCGTCGTCCCCCGGGGTACGGCGATGCTGAAGTCCGGGTTGTTCACGTCCGCCGGGCTGTTGATATTCAGGGCGATGTCCTTGGTCGTGAGCAGGGCCTGGCCGGAAACGAAATAGGGACCCACATAGGCGACACGGAGATTGCGGTCCGGGGTGATGGTCATGCAGGAGAGGATCATGTCGATGCGTTTTTTCTCCAGAGCGGGGATCAGTTCGTCGAAAGGAAGGACCTCCACCCGGAGCTTGACCCCCATGGCCGAGGCCATGGCCTGGGCGAGATCGTATTCCAGACCCTGGACGCGGCCGTCTTTCGTTTTGAAAGACAGGGGCGGATAGGTGGCGGAGGTGCCGACAACCAGTTCCTTTTTCTTCAGGATGCCGTCGATCGTAGGCCCCGCGGCGGCGGCGGCGGCAAAACAAAGGATGAGGGCAAAAGCGAGAAACAACCGGACTGACGTTTTTTTCATGTCTTTTCTCCTTCAATTTTAGTGGCTGATTTGTAAAACGCCCGCATCTTAAACGACCCGGCACGGGGTGTCAATGCGAATTTGACCCGCCTCCGCAGCAAAGATAATTGCCCGGTTTGCAACACATGCCTTGTCCGCTTTCCTGTTCCATGAACATCGTCCCTTGTCAGGAACCGGCAATCGTTGTATGTAGGGCGCCGCCAGGAGGAGACCCGACCTTGATCTATCTCAAAGACATCACCCTCGCCTTCGGAGCGAAGACCATCTTCGCCGGCATCTCCTGGAACATTACGGAACGGAGCCGGATCGGACTGGTGGGTGACAACGGGGCGGGGAAAACCACCCTGCTTAAGGCGATTCGCGGCGATGTGGAGCTGGACGGCGGCGCTATCGAGATCGCCGACAGGAAAAACAAGACGCTGGCCTATCTTCCCCAGGATCTGGAGGAACTGCCGCCCGTACCGCTCATGGATTATCTGCGCCGCCATTGCGGACTGGCCGCCCTGGAAAACACCATCCGGGAGTGCGAACGGCAAATCGCCGCCGGGACCTGCTGCCTCTCCGCCGCCGCTGCCCCCGCCGCGGAAATGGAGGAGACGGCCGCCGCCTACCGGCAGTTGCTGAAGGATTACGAAACGTCCCTGGCCCGCTTCCATGCCCGGGACGGCTACACCTTCGAGGCCCGGGCGCGCCAGATCCTGAAGGGTTTCGGGTTTCGGGAACAGGATTTTCACCGGAACTGCGGAGAGTTTTCCGGCGGCTGGAAGATGCGGATCCTCCTGTCGGCAATCCTCCTGTCCCAACCGGACATCATGCTCCTCGACGAACCGACGAACCACCTGGACACCGAGAGCATGGAATGGCTGGAAAGCTATCTCAAGGATTATCCGGGGACCATGATCGCCGTCGCCCACGACCGCTTCTTCCTGGACAAGCTGGCGACGACGATTGCGGAAATCAGCCGGGGCAGTCTGACCATCTACCGGGGGAACTACTCCTGGTATCTCCGGGAAAAGGAAAGACGTCGGGCGGCCCTGGAAAAGGAACGCCTCCTCCAGCAGGGAGAGATCAGGAGAACGGAGACGTTTGTCGCCAGATTTCGTTACCAGGCCACCAAGGCCAAACAGGTCCAGAGCCGGTTGCGGTTTCTGGAAAAATTCACGCCTCTCCAGGCGGAGGCACAGGAGAAAACCGTCCGGATACAGTTTCCCGTCGGGCCCAAAAGCGGCAAAGAGGTTCTGACCGTCTGCAACCTCAGCAAAGATTACGGTGACGGCGATATCTTCCGTGCCGTCAGCTTCACCCTCCACCGGGGCGAGCGGGTGGCCATCGTCGGCATGAACGGCGCCGGGAAATCGACCCTGGCCCGCCTTCTCGGCGGGGTGGAAGCCCCCTCGGCGGGGGAAATCCAATACGGACTGCAGGTGCAGCCGGCCTTTTTTTCCCAGGAGAGCGCAGAGAATCTCCTTTACGAACGGACGGTCTGGGAGGAGGCCCGGGATGTCCCCTCACACTTTAACGACCAGGAGCGTCGCAATCTGCTCGGGGCCTTTCTATTTTCCGGCGACGATATCCACAAACCCGTCACCGTCCTCTCCGGCGGCGAAAAATCAAGGCTGGCGCTGCTGAAGATCCTCCTGCAGAAGACCAATCTCCTCGTTCTCGACGAGCCGACCAACCACCTGGATCTCAAGACGAAGGACATCTTCCAGGAGGCCCTGCTCGCCTACCACGGCACGGTGGTGCTCGTCTCCCACGACCGGTATTTCCTCGACCGCCTGGTGAACCGCGTCTTCGAACTCCGGGAGGGCAGATGCAGCGAATATTTGGGCAACTACTCGGATTTCATCGAAAAACGGCAGGCGATGGCGGCGGCGGGAGACCCGGAAGGGTGGCCAAACGGCCGCAGCGGGAAGGGCGCCGCCGTTCCTGCGACGGCAAAGGCGACCGCCACCGCCGGATACCCGCGGGAGCGCGGGACCTTGGCCGCGACCCCGGCGGCCGGGCCGGGATCCAGCTCCGGAACCGCCCCGGGGGAGGAGCGGGCAAATCACGACCCGGCGGCCGTGGTCAAGGCGGTCCGGACCCGGGAGGAACGGCGCCGGGAGGCGGAGGAGCGAAACCGGCTGGCCCGGCAGCGGCGGGGGTGGCAAAAGGACCTCCAGACCGTAGAAGCGGAGATCGCCGTCCGGGAGGAAAGAAAGGCCGCCGGGGAGACCTTTCTCTGCGACCCCGGGAGCCATCGGGAACCGGACCGGATCAGACAGACGGTCCGGGAACTCCGGGAACTGGAAAAGGAAATCGCGGCGCTGTACGACCGGTGGCAGGAGCTGGCCGACCATTTGGAGCGGGGCTGAGAGACGGCAGCGGCTCCCGCGCCGCCGGACCGCCGGCACCGGCATCCCGCACCGGGAACCGCAACTCTATATTTTTGTATTTATTCATATAATTGATTTTATCAGGCAGCCGCAGCCCTCCGGGACGCCTCAATGTTTCCCGTCCAGAATTTTTTTGCGATTTCGGTGGCGACATAGTATAGTTCGCTCCATATCTCCACGCCTATCGAGTCGGCAGCGGCATCGGCGCCGCGGCCGGAAAGCGGGCGCACCCCATTTCTCTTGCCCCGAGGTGAAAACATGAACCATCAGCACCACGATACCAAAGAGATCGGCATCCGCCTGCCCGCAAACCTCGCCGGGGATCTGGAACGGGCGGCGGGAGAGGGCGGACTTACCGCATCCGAAGTAGTCCAGGCCGCCCTGACTCAGTATCTGCAGCCGTCCCGGCGGATAGACCGGGGAGAGGTGAACACCGTTTACCTCTCCGCGCCGGTGAACGCCATGCTCAAGGGTTTTTACGAAGAGAACACCTTGCTGGGAGAGGTAAAGAAACACGGTGATTTCGGTCTCGGCACCTTCAACAACCTCGACGGCGAGATGGTGATGCTCGACGGGACGATCTACCGGCTCCACGCCGACGGCAGGACCTATCCCGTGGCGGACGAGGTGCAGACCCCTTTCGCCTGCGTGACCTTCTGGCGGCCCACCGTTACCGAGGAGTTCGAAGGCGAGCTGGACTATGAGGCCTTCAATGCCCTCCTGGGACGGCTTCTTCCTTCGGACAACATGTTTTACGCCCTCCGGGTGGAGGGGTTTTTCAAGGAGGTGCAGGTGTGGTCCGTCTCCCGTCAGGAGAACTATCAGCCCCTCAACGAGGACGATCACAACCGGCCCGCCCTGACCTACAAGAACATCGCCGGCGTCCTGGCCGGCTTCTATACGCCCAAGTTCATCCGGTCCCTCAACTTCCCCGGGTTTCACCTCCATTTCCTCACGGCGGACCGGCAGTACGGAGGGCATCTCCACGCCTGCCGGACGGCGAAAATCGAGATCGGCATCCAGTTCATCCAGCAGCTGCAGCTGGATCTACCCATGACCATCGATTATCTCACCGCCCACCTGCCCCGGTGAAATAATCATCACGCCCCGTCGAGCCCGGAACGCTCCGTCTTCCGGTACCAGGCCGCCGGATCCTTAAGGTACTCCTCCGTATCCTTGAGAGATACATAGTGCTCGTGCTCGATATTCGCCATAAGTTCGAAGAAGGCCTTTTCCCGGGGATCCGTGACGCTGTCCCGGAGCCGGGCATAGTAAGTCGCCCCCTGTCCCTCGAAATCGATGGCCGTCTCCAGGGCCTTGAGATCGTCCGCATCCCCGGCCGGTGCCTTCCCCGCCTCTTTGACGACCCCCTTTAAGACGTCCCGCACCCTGGTTTCCTTGACCTGCAGGGGGATCGTTTCGGGCCATTTTTCGTCCTTGGCCCATTTTTCGTGGAGCTGCCGGAGGCGCTCGTGATGTTCCAGCTCCTCCGCGGCGATCTGCAGGAACATGGCCCTGCCGAGGGAGTTCCTGGTCCGCTCGGCGTTTTTCAGGTAAAATTCGTGTTCCCGCAGCTCGTTGTTCAGGGCCACCTCCAGGGTGTTCAAACGGTCTTTCATAAGCATCTCCTTTCTTGGGGCGTTTAAATTCACCGCGGCGCAATTACAAAATCCCGGCGTGAAGGTATCATCTTTTTTCCGGGCAGGTCAAGGGTCTTCCGCCGGCAGTTCGGCGACATGTTCGGCGATGTTCTGGCAATGGTCGGAGATCCGTTCCAGATGGATGAGCATCTCGATAAAGACGGGCCCGGCCTCCGCCTGACAGAGCCGCCGGTGAAAGCGGACGAGGTGTTTTTCCCGCGCCTCCTTGACGGCGGCGTCGATCTCGTTTTCCCGCCGGGCGACGGCGGTGCTCCGGTCCCCGTCCCCCCGGCGGATCAAATACACCGCGTCGGCGATATTCATCCCCACCAGACCCTCGATCATATCCAGTTCCTGCTCGGCAAAACCCGTGAAGGCGATGCTGCGGTAGTGCTTCTCCCGGGAAAGGGAAACGAGGCTGACGATGTGGTTGGCAAGCCGTTCGATGTCGTCCGCCATGGCCGTATAGGCAAAGAGCCGCTGGGAGAGGGCGGGGGAAAGGTCGGAGCACGAAATCTTCCGCAGGTAGGAGACGATCTCTTCCCGGAGGTGATTGATCACCATTTCCACATACAGGACATCCCGCCGCCTGCCCTCTCGATAGGCCGTCCGCAGCGGCGTCGCCCGGCGGTACAGCTCTGCCGCGATGACGATCTGCCGCTCCAGCTCCCGCGCCACGGTCGCCAGGGCCGCGGGGGGATCCGTCAGCGCCTCTTCCTGGAGAAACTCCGGCCACAGGGGCAAAACCTTTTCCTCCCCGGGGAGGAGCCGGACCAGCAGGCGGGCGACAACACTCAGGAAGGGGAAAAAGACCGCCACAATGATGAGATTGAAGAGGAGATGCCCCAGGGCGATCTGCTGGGCGACGGACGGCGACAACCCCCGGAGCAGTTCCAGCAGGAGCGGCAGGGCCGGGAGGCAGATCGCCGCCCCCGCCGCCTTGAAGAAGAAGTGGGAAAAGGCGGCGCGCCTGCCGCCCACCCCGGAGACCAGGCCGGCCATGAGGGCCGTAACGGTGGTGCCCACGTTGGCCCCGATGACCATGGGCAGGGCGTTATCCAGGCGGACCAGATCCTGCTGCGCCAGGATGGCCAGGATGCTGATGGGAATGGCCGAGGCGTGGATCAGGGCCGTGAAGAGGGCGGAAAGGGTAAAGCCCAGGAGGGGGGGCATTGTCTCGCGGAAGAAACCGATGATCTCCGGGTGCTGCTGCAGGGGCGCCGTCGCCGTCCCCACCAGGCTCAGGCCGAAGAAAAGGAGTCCGAAATAAAAGACCGCCTCGCCCAGGTTTTTCCACTTCTCTTTGGTGGTAAACCAGACGATCCCGCCGGTGACAATGAAGAGGGGGGAGGCGTCGGTGATCTTCCAGACCACCAGCTGGACGATCACCGTGGTGCCCAGATCGGCACCCAGGACAATGGCCAGGGCGTTATAAAAGGCGATCAGCCCGGCGCTGACCATCCCCACGGCGATGACGGTGGTGGCGGAACTGCTCTGGAAAAGGACCGTGGCGGCCACCCCCGTCAGGAGGCCGAAAAAGGGACGCTGGACCGCGTATTTGATGTAATCCCGGACCCGGCTGGTGAAGAGCTGTTGAATCCCGGCGCTGAGCTTCAGCATCCCGAAGAGGAAGAGGACGATACCGGCGTTGAGGAGAAGAAAGCTGGCCATCATGAAGAATAAACCTAAACAGACAGGATGTACTTTGTTTTTTTCTTATCCGCCCGCGGCCCGAAAAGTCAAGCGGTCATCATATCCCTTTCTATATGGGAGCCCCCGGGGAGGGAGGGGCGGAAGCCGTCAACACCTTCTTACCCTTTACTTTTTTCACGACGGCAAGTATGATGAGCCCGTTGAAAGTCATGACGGAAACGGCAAATTAAAATCTCCCGAGGCAAGGGACGCACATCCTGAAGAAATGCTGTACTGGTGCGCACGTCGCCGTGCCGAAGGAGGAAGCGCGTTTGCCGCTCATGGACTTTTTACGATGTCGGCAGGGATGTCGTCCCCCCGGGGCGACACCGGCACCCCGGTACCGGTCGATGCGGATTTTCACCGCGGTGATGCGCCCGGAGGGGTCGACGGTATGACCGTGCCGCTTCTCACCCATCCACTTCCGGTCGCAAACAGCAACGATGCGGAGCAACAAGCATGTTCGAAGGACTGGAAATATCACGGGTATTCCCCGCTACGGCGATGGCGGTGGCCGCCATGTCCTCCCTCCTCATCGGCACCCTGATCGGTATCTACACCAAACCCTCCCAGAAGATCAGCGCCATGATCATGGCCTTCGGCACCGGGGCCCTGATCCAGGCCCTCGCCCTCCAACTGGCCTACGAAGGGGCGGAAAGACTGATCCACAAGGCCCGGCTCACCGGCCTCCAAAGCTGGTTCTGGGTGGCCGGCGGATTCATCGTCGGCGGCCTGATCTATTATCTCGGCAACCGCATCATCGATAATTACGGGGGGGCCCTCCGTCACCCCGCCATGGCGAAGCTCTATCTCCTCAACAAGAAACGGGAGGAGTCCACGGCCATTCTGGAAAAGCTCTCCCAGATCGAACTGGTGCGCCGGCTGCCGCCGGAAGAGATGGAAGATGTCCTGCTCTGTGTCCAGCCGTCCCGCGTTGCGGCCGGACAGGTACTCTTCCGGCAGGGTGACCGGGGTGACGCCCTCTACCTGATCAACACGGGTCAGGTAGATATCCTCGTCGCCGGGGAAACGGGCGAGACAAAGAAAATCGCCTCACTCGGACCGGGTCATTCCTTCGGCGAAATGGCCCTCCTGACCGGTGCTCCCCGCACCGCCACGGCCGTTGCCGCCACCGACGTCTCCCTGCTGAAGATCGACAAGATTCACTTCGATGAACTCATCGACAAGTCTCCCAACCTCCGCAGCGCGGTGGAACTTCTCAACTCCCAGCGGGTCGTTCAGAATGTGCAGAAGGCGGGCGACGCCATGGACGCCGATCACTGGCGGCAGGTAGCCATCGCCAACATCCAGCGCTTAAGCAGGAACGAGGAAGTGAACATGATGAAGAAACAGGCGGCGGCGGGGATCCCCCTGGCGATCTTCCTCGGGGCCCTCATGGACGGGATTCCCGAATCCATCGTCATCGGCTCGAGTTACCTGTCCCTGTCCGACTATTCCTTTACCTTCCTGGCCGCCGTTTTTCTTTCCAACCTTCCCGAGGCGATGGCCAGCTCCCTGGGGATGAAGGAAGCGGGGTTCAGCAAGCGGCGGATCTTCTCCCTCTGGGGGAGCCTGATCATCGTCGGCGCCCTGGCGGCGGCCGGCGGCAACATCTTCCTTTCCACGGCGCCGCCCACGGTCCTTACATTCACGGAGGCCGTCGCCGGGGGGGGCATCCTCGCCATGGTCGCCTCGGTCATGATGCCCGAGGCTTACGAACACGGCGGCGCCGAGGTGGGGCTTTCGACGATCGCCGGCTTCCTCGCGGCCTTTCTGTTTTCCTTCCTTTAGAAACAACTTCCGCGACGACAATGAAGGGAAGCTCCCGCAAGGCAATCAATCCTTCTTTCCCTTTACAAGCCACCTTTTTACTGCTAATGAGCCGCATACCACCATCCATTCGGGGAGCGTAAACCTTTGGAACACCACAACATCCACCGCCTGAGCTACGCGGGGAAAGCACTGATTCTCGTGGGCACGGCCCATGTCTCCCGGGAAAGCGCCGAGCTGGCCGAGGCCGTCATCGCCGCCGAGTCCCCCGACACCGTCTGCGTGGAGCTCTGCAAAGCCCGCTACGAGGCCATCAAACAGCGGGAAAAATGGCAGGAGACGGACATCGTCAAGGTCATCCGGGAAAAGCGGACCTCCGTTCTTCTCTTCCAGTTGCTTTTGGCCTCGTTTCAGAAAAAGATCGCCGAAAAACTGGGCATCACCCCCGGTGAGGAGATGATCCGGGCCGTGGCCAGGGCGGAGGAGCAGGGGGCGGAAGTGGTCCTGGCCGACCGGGAGATCCGGGTCACCCTGCTGCGGGCCTGGCGGCAGATGGGCTTCTGGACCAAGATCCGGGTCCTGCCCGAGATGATCGTCTCCCTGTTCTACACCGAAGACATCACCGCCGAAGAGGTGGAAAAGCTCAAGCAGCAGGACGTCCTCGAGGTGGCCCTGCAGACCTTCGGGGAGAAACTGCCCACCCTGAAAACCACCCTCATCGACGAGCGGGACGAATATCTCTCCCATACGATCAGTCAGGCGCCGGGAAAGAAAGTCGTCGCCATCGTCGGCGCCGGGCATATCCCGGGCATCAAAGCCAATCTGGGCCGGAGCGTCGACATGGACGCCATCAACACCATCCCGCCGCCGGGATTCTGGGCCCGCTACGCCGGCTGGGGTTTTTCCGCCGCCATCGTCATCCTGTTCATTGCGGGATTCTTTATCTCCGGCGGCCGGACCAGCATGAACATGATCGCCTCGTGGTCGGCCATTACGGCGGTCTGCGCCGGCCTCGGCGCCCTGATCATGCTGTCCCATCCCCTGACGATCCTGGCCGCCGCCCTGGCGGCACCCATCGCCACGATCCATCCCCTGATCGCCACCGGGTGGGTGGCCGGGCTGGCCGAGGCGACGCTCCGCAAGCCCCAGGTCCGGGATTTTCTGGAGCTGAAGAACGACATCGGTTCCGTGCGGGGATTTTTCCGCAACAAGATCACCCGGTTGCTGATCCTGGTGGCGTTCGTGAATCTCACCACCTCGGTCGGCGTATTCGTGGCTATACCCGTCATCATGAAACACTTTTTCACCGGGGGCTGAGATGACGACGGCACGAACTTCCGGACTCTGTCCCAACTGTCGCCGGCTGATCAGCCTCGACGAGACGGTCTGCCCCTATTGCGGCCTCGCCAACCCGGGGTCACGGTGGCGCCGGTCGTTTATGAGCCCATGGGCGATGGGCAACCGGGATCTCGTCCGGCTGGTGATATACACGAATGTCGTCTTTTATCTCCTCTCGCTCCTCATCAATCCCCGGGGGATGGGGATGACGATGAACCCCCTGCTGCTGCTTTCCCCCTCGGAGGGAAGCCTCTTTCTGCTGGGAGCGACAGGGACGCTCCCCATCGGTCATTTCCACCGCTGGTGGACCCTGATCACCGCCTCCTTTCTCCACGGCGGGCTGCTGCACATCTTCTTCAACATGATGGCCCTGAACCAACTCGGTCCCTTCGTGGCCTCCGAATTCGGCGTGTACCGTTTCGCCGTCATCTACACGGTGACGGGAACGGCCGGCTTTCTTTTGTCCTATGTTGCGGGCATCCCCTTCACCATCGGCGCGTCGGCAAGCATCTGCGGACTGATCGGCGCCATCCTCTATTTTGCCAAAAGCCGGGGCGGCTTTTTCGGGGCCGCCATGTACCGCCAGGCCATGGGCTGGGTAGTGGGGCTGGTCCTCTTCGGACTCCTCATCCCGGGGATCAACAACTGGGCCCACGGCGGGGGGGTGGCGGCGGGCGTCGCCGCGGCGTTTCTCCTCGGTTATGAAGAACGGCAACAGGAGACGCCCCAACACCGCTTTCTGGGCCGGGTCTGTATTTACGGCACCGCCGCCCTCCTGCTCTGGGCGGTGTTCCAGGCCTTCACCCAGCTTCTGCAGCATGCCGCCTATTTCCGCTGACTCCTTACCGGCCCGGGGTAATCCCGACCCGGGGCGGTAAAAGACGGGAAGCCGAGGAATCGATCCTCACCAACGGGTAAACGGAACGAACATCGAGACATTACGGAGGGAAACCGATGAAGAAAACCTTTTTCAGCTTGTTTTTGATCTTTACCCTGCCCATGCTGACCGGCTGCGAAGGGGGCTTGGTCCTCGGGGGAAAATCCGTCGCCATTCAGGACGGACAATTCGTCCAGTCCAGCGGATATGTAGTTTCTTCCTATCCCTATCCCTTCGAAACGGTCTGTCGGGCCATCGACGACATCTTGAAGGAGATGCAGGCCGCCGGCAGCGAAAAGACCGTCAAGATCGGCAAAGCCCGCCTGCAGGCCGTCATCCAGGGGGAGAAGGTGATCTTCGAGGTGGAGTTCAAGGCGGAGGACCGGACCGAGGTCGCGATCCTCGTGGGCCTGGGGGGGAGCAATATCGCCTCCCGCCTCATCCATGACCGCCTGCGGCAGCAGTTGGCGAAAACATCCTCCTGACCAAGGCGCGGGCTTCTTCCGGGGAGGTGATCTCGCCGCGGAGTTGGCCTTCTTCGATCATGTCCAGGATCTTCCGGAACACCGGACCGGGGGAAAACCCCAGGGCGATGAGATCGTCGCCCGTGAGGAGCCGGGGGGGGTGAAGTTCCGCTGCGGTCAGCTCCCCGAGACGACCCCGGCAAAAGGCCTCGTTGTCCAGGTTACCGTGGCTTCCCAGACAGTCGAGGCGGTGCAGGGCCAGGTGGAGCTCGAAATCCGGCTGCCGCAGAAACTTCTTCAACGTATGCGGCCGCATCTCCCGGACATGCATGAACCGCATGTGATTCGCCACGAGGGCAAGGACGGCCTCCGTGTCCTCCCGGGAGAACTTCAGGCGCTTCAGGGCCCGGGCGGCGATCTCCACCCCCCGCGGCACGTGGCCGTAGAAATGAATCCCCTTCTCGTCTTCCGTCCGGGTGGCCGGTTTTCCCGCATCATGAAAGAGCACCGCCCAGGCCAGGCGCCCCATCCCTTCCCGGGGGATCCTTTCCTGCGGCAGCAGCGCCAGCATGCGCAGGGTGTGTTCCCAGACGTCGCCCTCGGGGTGGAAGCGGGGCGGCTGGTCCACGCCGCGCAGGGCCGCGACCTCCGGAAGGAGTCGGGTAAGGAGTCCTGTTTCCGCCAGGAGTTCCATGCCCCGCCGTGGTCCCGGTCCCGTGAGGATCCGGCCGAGCTCTTCCCGCAGCCGCTCGGCGCTGACCCGGTTGATCTTTTCCCCGTGGAACCGGATCGCCTCCAGGGTGGCTTTTTCGATCAGAAATCCCAGATTGGCGGCGAAGCGGACCGCCCGGAGCATCCGGAGATGATCCTCGGCAAAGCGTTCTTCCGGAGGGCCGATGGTCCGGATGACCTTTTTTTCCAGATCCGCCCGGCCGCCCACATAATCGACGATCTCCCCCGTCTCGGGATCCATAAGGAGACCGTTGACCGTAAAATCCCGGCGGTAAACGTCCTCCCGGGCGGTGGCGAAGGATACCCGGGAGGGGTGGCGTCCGTCCCGGTAATCCGTTTCCTTCCGGTAGGCCGCCACTTCGTAGTTATGCCCTCCCTCCCGGACCAGGATCACCCCGAAGGCGGCCCCGACGGGATAAGTCTTCGGAAAGATTTCCATAATCTGCTCGGGACGGGCGGAGGTGACCACGTCGTAATCATCGGGTTCCTCTCCCCGGAGGAGATCCCGGACGCAGCCGCCGACGAAAAAAGCTTCCCGGCCGGCCCGGCGCAGGGCCCGGACAATGGCGACAGCCCCCTCCCGCTGCGACGACATCCCCTGCATCCGCCGTCAATCTTCCTCGTCCGGGAGAACCGAGGTCTGCTCTTTTTTCGCCCGCCAGAAACGGTAACCAAAAAACAGGAGCAGCACCAGGGGTACGCCGCCCATAACGATGTTTTCCAGGCTCCAGGGCGGGCGGAGGAAAAATCCGGCAAAAATGACCACGGAAACGATAATGAATGCCCAAAGGGCCTGCGTCATGGTTTAGTACCCTCCTTTATCTGAAAATGTCGGCAAGCGCCCGCTTATTCTCATGCTTCGTTGTGCCCGCACCGGGCATGGGGTTTGCGTGATTCGACCGCCGGCGCCATACAGAACGGCTGATGAAAAAGCGCCGTAATTATTGGTAAACAGTCATCCGTGCGGCGCTGCCAACGGCCGGACGCGGAATCTTATTCATGACGCTCTGTATGTGACGATGAAGCGCCGCCCCGCTGCCGGGGTCGCCGGCCGGGTCTTGTGCCCGGCCAGGGTGGTACCGGCGGGAAAGGGCACCATTTCCCCCCGCGGCACGACCGCGTCCCGCCTTCCGTCCCCGGCCGGCCCCCGGGGCTAACGCTGAGCCGACGCGGCCCCGCTGCCGGTCCGCCGGCCGAGTTTGATGGCGCAGAACTCGCCGCACATGGTGCATCCCTCCTCCTTGGCGCTGGCGCTCTTCTCCAGAAGGGCACCGGCCCTTTCCGGATCCAGGGATGCCTCCACCTGCCCCGACCAATCGAATTCCTTACGACAGACCGCCATCCGGCGGTCCTGTTCCCAAGCTCCCGGCAGTCCCTTGGCGATGTCGGCGATATGGGCGGCGATCCTGGCAGCCATGACCCCTTCCCGGACATCGGTCAGGGTCGGCAGACGGAGATGTTCCGCCGGGGTTACATAGCATAGATAGTCGGCCCCTGCCGCCCCGGCGATGGCACCGCCGATGGCGGAGGTGAGGTGATCGTATCCCGGCGCGATGTCTGTGGGCAGCGGCCCAAGGACATAGAAGGGGGCCTCGGCGCAGATCCGTTTCTGGAGGAGGATGTTGCTCTCGATATCCGTAAGGGGGACATGCCCCGGGCCTTCGATCATCACCTGCACACCCCGGTCCCGGGCCCTTTTGGCCAGTTCTCCCAGGAGGATCAGCTCCTGAAGCTGACCCCGGTCCGTGGCGTCGGCCAGGCATCCGGGCCGCAGGCCGTCCCCCAGGCTCAGGACAATTTCATACTTCCGGGCGATATCCAGGAGGCGGTCGTATTGGGCATAAAGGGGATTTTCCTCATCGTTGCACGCCATCCAGTGGGCCGTAATGGACCCGCCCCGGCTGACGATGCCGAGGATGCGCCCCTGGGCCTCCACCGCCGCCACACTGCGCCGGGTCACGCCGCAGTGTACGGTGATGAAGTCCACGCCATCCGCACCGTTTTCCTCGATGACCTCGAACATGTCGGCGGCGGTCATTTCCACGACGGACCGTCCCCGGGCGAGCATCCGGGCCGCCGCCTGATAGATGGGCACGGTACCGATCACCAGGGGTGAAGCCGCCACGATCGCCCGGCGGATCGCCCGGATATCCCCCCCCGTGGAGAGATCCATGATGGTGTCCGCACCGGCGGCCGCACAGATCCGCACCTTTTCCAGTTCTGCTCCCAGATCCGCCCGGTCCTGGGAGGTACCGATATTGGCGTTGACCTTGGTCCGCAAACCTTTGCCGATCGCCAGGGGCGCGATCTGTCCATGCCCGCTGTTTCTGATGACGACGATGGTCCCGGCCGCCACGCCGGCGCGGATGAATTCCGGAGCACAGCCCTCCCGCTCCGCGCAGATCCGCATTTCCTCCGTAATGACGCCCTGTCGCGCCTGTTCTATCTGGGTCATTGCTCCTTCTCCCCGCGGCGGTCCGGTCAGCGCCCGCGCTTTCCCGTCCTGTCGCCTGTCATTGAAAATTTACTCTTTGACGAACCCGCATAAACTCGCTTATTTCCCTTGATGACCATTCGCACCTGATAATTACATTATACACAGCGTCGGAATTATTTGCGCACGAATATGACGTCGCCAATTCTAAAGAACCTTCAACATGCGCATTTATTGATGTCGTTGTGTATAGTTTGCAAAGCCGCTGTCGGTAAATTCTGTCTTTTTACCGGCTCGTCATCTTCGGGGTCCGCGGTCCGCGTCTTTCACACCTAACCGATTCCGGATCCGGGCGGCGGTCGGAACCCGTGGTGCACCGGACCGTGACCGGCCCCGAGACGCAGCGCGGCCCCGATCACGGCAGCCATGTAAGCCTCCGCGGCGGTGACGGCCTCCCGAATTTCCTTGCCCCGGGCCAGCCCGGTGGCCAACGCGGCGGAAAAGGTGCAACCCGTCCCATGGGTGTCTTTCGTGGCGATCCGCACGAACGGGAACTCGTAAAATTCCCGTCCGTCATACAATACGTCCACAGCGTCGCCGGGGAGGTGACCGCCCTTGACGATCACATTCGGCACCCCCAGTTCGAAGATAATCCGGGCCGCCGCCTTCATATCCGAAACGGAGGTGATAATGACCCCGGTGAGGATCTCCGCCTCGGGGATATTGGGAGTCACCACCAGGGCCAGGGGCAGCAGTTTCTTCACCAGGACGGCGCGGGCGGCGGGATCCATGAGCATGGCGCCGCCCTTGGCCGTCATGACGGGATCGACGACCAGTTTTTTGATGCCGTAGTGTCCGATCTTCTCCGCCACGACCTCCACAACCGCCGCGGAGGGAAGCATCCCCGTCTTGGCGGCATCCACGCCGATATCGGCGGCCACGGCGTCGAACTGGGCGGCGATGAACTCCGGCGGCACTTCCTGGACGGCGTGGACCCCGAGGGTGTTCTGGGCCGTCAAGGCGGTGATGACGCTCATTCCGAAACCACCCAGGACGGTGATGGTCTTTAGATCCGCCTGGATACCGGCACCGCCGCCGGAATCGGAACCGGCGATAGTCAAGATCCGCTTTATCTCCATGCAACCCCTTCTTTCCCTATCGATATGCCGTTGGTGAGCGGTGAAAAACTTCACCCCGGTGGTAAGCCGGTCGTGCCCCGCCCCTGGGGGGCCTCCCCACCCAAAACCGCCGGCGAATATTTGTAACCGAAGCTTTACATCCGCCGGTAGTGAATCACGAGCAGACATCCCTCCCGGACCCGGACCCGGCCGACCGGCGCCGTGAGGCGGTTGCTGATCCCGTACGGGCGGGACAGGGTCATGGCGGCACCGCTTAAGGGATATTCGAAGCCTTGGAGGTCGATTCCCCGGGCCTCCCCTCCCAGGGGAAAGAGGGAGACGGTCTGCCCCCGCCGGCCGTTGATCGTTGCCGTTTCCGCCACCGCGAAGACATCGCAGTTTTCGTCCCGGAGGATAACCGACGCCCCCCGCTCCCGCCCCAGCAAAAGCAGGCCGATGTTGGCCAGAGAATGGTCCAGGCGGTTGCCCAAGGCGCCGAAAACCAGGATTTCCTTCGCTCCCCACGCCAGGGCCTGTTCCAGGGCCAACTGGGTGTCGGTTTCGTCCTTGTGGGAGGGATGGGCGGCTACGGCCACCCCCCGGTCGGAAAAGAACCCCCGCAGGTCGGCTGCTAAAGAATCCAGATCACCGACAATCAGATCGGGCGTCATCTCCAGGAGCCGGGCGTAACGGGCACCGCCGTCGGCGCAGATCAAGGCCTCCGGGGCAGCGGCGGTAATTTCCCGGCGCAGCCATTCCAGGTCGTCGATCCGGGAACCGGCAAAAATCGCAACCCGTTCTTTCATCGGCCATCCCACCTCAAGGCATGGAAATCATGGGCTTCGTCTCCACCCAATACAAAAGGGCCATCCCCGGAAGGGAGACGGCCCCGGAAAATACCGCTCTGCTTTTTACCTGCCACTCCCTACGCTGGCATTACCCAGGTCAGGTTCAAAGGGTAGCTTCTCAGCCATTCCGGCGCCCCTGTCTGATCTTTTATCCTGCCCTACCCCGTCCGGTGGGCCGTCGCACACCTTAACGCCACCGCCGGGTCAGGCAGGAACTATACGAATTCGTAACGGGAAAAGCAAGGCCTATTTAGGCAATAACGGTCCGCCAGCTCCCTGAAGGGATCCGGGGCATGCCTTCGACGCTCATATCGACGAAATAGGTCCAGGCCAGGCATTTCGACCCGTCCTCACGCGTCACCGCGATGATCGCCCGGCGGAAGAAGGCCCCGGTAGCGGCATAACGCTTGGCTGTTTCCACAATGTCCAGGACTTCGAACGCCTTTTTCGGATCCGTCAAGGTATAGAGTTCGCCTTCGACGACCTCGCGCCCGGTCACATCGGGAATCATGCACGGAAAGCCCTTCCAGCTGTTGTAGAGGAGCCCGTGGACCCGGGCGGCCACGCAGGAGTCGAGATCGGCCCAGGCCGCCAGGAGATAATGACGGGGACCGTCGCTCATCAGGGTGCCGTAGACAAAAAGATGCCGGATCAGGAAATCCGGTTCTCTTCCCTCCGTCACGGCGGTAAAGGTACGGTCATCGATCCCGTGGGCCGCCATCCCCTCCCGGACGATCCGCAAATAATCGGGGTGGAGGGGCACAAAGACCGAAGCGGTCTTCATCGCGTCGATCTGATAGGCGACGGCGAGGTGTTCCCGGCCATCGTCGGTGAGGGCGACGATATTGAGATGCTTGTACATGTTCTCTGTATCGCCCTTGATATCCAGAACGTTCCAGCCGCCGGGCCGGACCCGGAAGAGGGCCCCCGGGGTGGCGTGACCGAGCTGGTACCTGATGTTCAGGATACCCCCCCGGCGGAACGGCGAATGGTAATTGGCGATGAGGCGGGTATCGGGGAGATAGGCATTGGCCACCTTTTCCCCCAGGGGGTAGATATGACCGTATTTTCGGCACCAGCTTTCCAGGTCCTCCCGGTTCAGATTGGAGCCATAGGCAAAATAGAGGATTTCGCCGGTCATGATACCTCCGCCTTCCGGGGGATCCCGAAGAGCTGCCTGGCATTACGCGCCGTTACCCGGCCCACCTCGTCCAGGGAAAGGCCTTTCAACGCCGCGATCTTTTCGGCCGTCAAGACCACACAGGCCGGTTCGTTGCGCCGGCCCCGCCGGGGATGGGGGGTCAGATACGGGGCATCCGTTTCTATCAGCATCCGGTCCAGCGGCACCTGCCGCACCACTTCCCATAACCGGTCCGACCGGGCATAGGTCACGGGACCGGCGATGGAGATATAAAACCCCATCTCCAGACAGGTCATCGCCATGGCCGTATCACCGGAAAAGCAGTGGATCACACCGCCGGTCGTCCCTTGCCGCTTCTTCAGGACCGCGACCGTATCTTCATGGGCCTCCCGGTCATGAATGATCACGGGCAGACCCAGGGCCGCCGCCACCTCCAACTGTTCCTCAAAACACCGCAACTGCATTTCCGGCGGGGACAGATTGCGGAAGAAATCCAGGCCGATCTCCCCGTAAGCGACAACCGCCTCGTTCCGGGCCAGCGCCTTCAAAACGTCATAAGTCTCGGCGTCGATCCCCCGGACGTCATGGGGGTGGATGCCTACGGCGGCGTAAACAGCGGGATGGGTACGGGCGATTTCCACCGCCTTACGGCATTCCCGAAGGTTCGTTCCTACGGTAACCACATAATCCACCCCGGCCGCCGTCGCCCGCCGGATTACCTCTTCCCGGTCACGATCGAAGTCCCGCATTTCCAGATGGGCATGGGAATCTATGAACATGCATCTCTTCAGGAAGCGTCGCCGTCCTTGCCCTCCTTGATAATCAGCGGTTCCGCATTGGCGGTGAGATCGGGCAGACCCTGCAGATATTCCTGCAGATCCTCCTCCTTCAACTCCCCGGTTCTGATTTTCAGATGCAGGATCCGCCTGTCCATGCTGCCTTCATAAATCTGTTTCGCCATAGTTATTATTTCAACTCTCCTGGAGCAAATTCTTCGCCCGGTCGAGACAGACCGCCGCCTCGCGGCCCATGCGGTCGAGGAGTTCCCGGCAGGTGGGGATGTCCTTGATGAAACCGATGGACTGCCCGACCATCAGGGGCGCGTAATCCACATCCCCGGTCTCCCAGGCCTGCTTGACCCGCTGTCCGGAAAGGAGGGGGATCAGTTCCGCGAATCCCCCGCCGCGCTTTTCAATGGCGCACACCTCTTCCAGAACCTTGGTTTTCAGCCCCCGTCCCTGCAGGCCCAGGGATTTTCCGTAGATCACCGTCTCGTGTTCCTGGCGACGGACCAGTTCCTGCTTGATATTCTCGTGGACCTCGCATTCCCGGGTGGCCACGAACCGGCTGGCCATCATGACCCCCTGGGCCCCGAGCACCAGGGCGGCGGCCAGGGCCCGGCCGTCGGCGATGCCCCCTACGGTAACCACCGGGATCCGGACCGAATCCACGACCCGGGGCGTGAGCACCATGGTGGTCACGTCGTCGTCGAGGGGATGGCCGCCCTCCTCGATCCCGGCGGCGTAGATGCCGTCGTAGCCTACCTTTTCGGCATGGAGGGCGTGACGCACGGACCCGACCTTGTGGAAGAGCTTCACCCCCGCCTTTTTGAGGCCCTCGATGGCGGCCATGCCCGCCACCTTGTCCACCGGCGTCCCCGAAAACTCGATGCCGCTCACCCGCTCTTCGGTGCAGACCCGGATGTACATCTTGTGGTGCTCCGGGGTGATCCGGACGGAGGGCAGCAGGGTGATGTTCACCATGAAGGGTTTGTCCGTCAGGCGCCTGGTTTCGGCAATGGCGGCGCGGAAGTCCTCCTCCGTCTCGTAATTGCCCGCCGTGAGATTCCCCATCCCGCCGGCGTTGGACACGGCGGCGCAAAAACGCGGCTTGCAGAGCCACATCATGGCCCCGCAGATGATGGGATATTTGATGCCGAACATCTCGGTAATGGCTGTCTTGAAAATCATGGGAGTCTCCTTGTCGTTCATTGCCGCCGTCCCGGCGCCGGTCTAAGCAGGTGCGGCAGGGAGATCCTTCATTATGGATCGCTGCTGCGTTACCGCTTTCGCCAGCCTGCTTTTTTCGCCTCCCGGCTATCCGCACCGGCGGTGCGGCGGGAAGTTGTTTTTAATGAAAACTCATCTTCATGTCAATACTTTTCCTCCTTTATTGCCGCATCACCGCTTGACAGCAAAAAGGTAATTGGTTAATTTTCCGGAGCCCGAAGCAACGGGCAGCCTCTGCCTGTCCTAACCGCCCCGTTGTCCGGTCCATCCCGGACGGCAAGGCGCCGCAGTCCAGCGGTCCGGTGCGGATGGGGAGAACCTTTCTCCCGGAAGGAAACAACATGCTGGAAATAAGGGAATACGAAGACATCATCCAGATCAGGATGAGTCGGGAATGGGAAGGCAAGGCCCTCTACTGGGTCGCCGCCTATCTCGTGGACGGACTCCTCATCGATACGGGATGCGCGCACACCGCTGCGGAACTCGTGGATTTTCTCGCGGATAAGAAACTGTCCATGGTGGTCAACACCCATTCCCATGAAGATCATGTCGGCGGCAACGCCTTGATCCAACAGTCTTTTTCCGTACCTGTGCATGCCGCGCCGGCCTCCCTTCCCACTATCGCCGGCAACCCGTTTATGTACCCGTATCAGGAATTTGTCTGGGGACGGCCGGCGCCCTCGCAGGCACTGCCCATCCCGGCAGTCATTGCCACCCCCCGTTACTCCTTCGACGTCATGGCAACGCCCGGCCATGCCGACGGCCACGTCGTGCTTCTGGAAAAGAATCGGGGCTGGTGTTTTTCCGGAGATATCTTTGCCCGGGAAAATCCCAAGTTCATCCGGCCGGAAGAAGACATGGGGGAGACGTGCCTTTCCCTGGAGAAGATCCTGGCCGTGGCGCCGGACAAGCTGGTGCTGTTCACCTCCGTGGGGCGCATCGTAGAAAACGGCCGCGCCGCTCTGGAGGAAAATATCCGTTACCTCCGGGAACTGGCCCGGAAGGCCCGGGTTCTTCAGCAGCAGGGTAGCAGCGAACCGGAAATCGTGGCGGAGCTGTTCGGCGGCGAGCACCTGTTCGCGCAGATGACCGACGGCCAATACACGACGGCCAATCTGATCCGCTCGGTCCTGAAGATGACCTGCTGACGGCCGGCAAAGAGGGAGGGTCGCTCGCATATGGCTGTTTACGTGCTTGTCCACGGGGCAACGGCCGGAGGCTGGATATGGTCACCGGTCCCGGAGTTGCTGCGTCGACAGGGACATACCGTCTACACCCCCACCCTGACGGGGCTGGGGGAGAGGGCCCACCTGCTGCAGCCGGATATCGATCTGGAAACTCATATAGATGACATTGTGGGGGTATTTATTTACGAAGACCTCCGGGACGCCATCCTGGTGGGGCACAGTTACGGCGGCGCGGTGGTGACCGGGGTGGCGGAAAAAATCCCGGAACGGATCGGGCAGTTGGTTTATCTCGACGCCCTGGTCCCGCAGGACGGCGAGGCCGTTAAAGATCTGTATCCCGCCGACATCGCCGCACTGCTTGGCGCCTACATCCGCGACTGCGGCGACGGTTGGCGCTATCCGCCTCCGGAACCCCGCGGTGATGCCCGCTTTGCCGACCATCCCGCCCGGACCATGTTCCAGCCCCTGGCCTTAAACAACCCCCGGGCCCGCCGCATCCCCCGGGCCTATATTTACTGCACCGACAAGCGGGATGCCGGCCCCCAGCATCAGGGAATCATCCGGTCCGCCGCCAGGGCGCGGGACGCCGGCTGGTCCTTCCATGAAATCGCCACGGGACACCACCCCATGCAGACCGTCCCGGAAGAACTTGTCCGGATGCTGCTGTCTTTGCTCTGAAGGGGGGAAATGCTTGGGACTGTTGACGGTAGCGGACATGAGGACGAAAAGGAACAAAAGATTTATGCGCCGAAGACCGGTCGTATCGGCAGGCTCGCGCCCCGCTGATAGAATTCCCGGTGACGGGTAATGTCCGGCGGCGGCGCTGACCGGCGACAAGGTCTGCCGGGGGATTTCACCATCTTCGCCCATCGCGGGGCCAGCGGCTACGAGCCGGAAAACACCCTCCGGGCCTTCCGGCGGGCGCTGGCGATGGGGGCCCGGTGGCTGGAGCTGGACGTTTTCGCCATCGAAGACGAGCTGGTGGTCATTCACGACGAGACCCTGGACCGAACGACCAACGGCAGCGGGTTTGTCATGGAAAAGAGTTTGGCGTACCTCCGCTCCCTCGATGCCGGGAAAGGCGAGAAAATACCGCTTCTTAAAGAAGTGCTGGCCTTGCTGGGCCCGGGGGACGGGATCAACATCGAACTCAAAGGTCCGGCCACCGCGGTCCCCGTGGCCGACCTCATCGCCGCCGGCCGGAAATGCGGTCGTCTCGACCGGGACCAACTGCTCGTTTCTTCATTCAACTACCTTGAATTGCTGGCATTTAAACGAATGCAGCCCGATGTCCCCATCGCCCCGCTCGTAACCTCCGTCCCCCGGGGCTATGCCCGGTTTGCCGAAGAGATGGGGGCCTTCGCCGTCCACGCCGGCATTAACGCCGCCTCGAGGAGATTCATAACCGACGCCCACCGCCGGGGGCTCAAATTCCATGTCTTCATCGCCAACACCAGGAAGGATTTGGAAAGAATCCGGTCCCGCGGTGCGGATGGCGCCTTTACCAATTATCCGGACCTCCTTGCCGGTCCCCCGGACTTTACCCTTGACGTCGCCCCTTATCTCCCATAATATCCCCCCGACATTACCGACCGGCGGGGAAGGGTAAAACCTTAAAGCATGAAAAAAACAACGCTTCTGAAGATATGCCTTTTTCTGATGTTGTTCGGAGGCGGCGCCTGGTTTTTTATCCATTACGATCTGATCCAGTTCTTCACGGACCAGAAAAAGGCCATCGCCTTTATCAATTCCTTCGGGCCGCTGTCGGTCATGGTCTTCATCGGCCTCCAGATCCTCCAGGTCCTCTTCGCCCCGGTTCCCGGTGAGGCGACGGGATTCATCGGCGGCTATATTTACGGGGCCGCCCTGGGAACGATCTATTCGACCATCGGTCTCACCATCGGCTCCTGGCTCGCCTTCTCCCTGGCCCGCTGGATGGGGCTGGCGTTCGTGGAAAAGGCCGTCAGCCCGGCGATCCTCCAAAAATACGATTCCTTCATGGAACACAAGGGGACCTGGGTGGTGTTTTTCCTCTTCCTCATCCCCGGCTTTCCCAAGGACGCCCTCTGTTATATCATCGGCCTCAGCCATATGCCGACGCGGATGTTCCTCATCGTCTCCACCGTCGGGAGGCTGCTGGGCACGGCCATGCTCTCCTTAAGCGGCGCGATGCTGAGGAGCAACCAGCACGGACCCCTCTGGATCCTGGCCGCCGTCAGTTTCGTTGCCATCGTCGCCGCCTACGCCTATCGGGACAAACTGCTCCGGATGTTGAAGCACAAGCCGCGGGCCCAATCCTGAGGCCAAGATCCGGGAAGGGCGATGCAGCGGGAATATTTCCTCACAAAAAGGGGAATATTTCCCCATCATTAACTCCGCAACGGGCAACCCGGTTTTGGCACTTGCAGCGCAGGTACTTGATGTAACTGATTATTTTTTTACTGCCGCTCCTGGCACGCTTCTTGTTTATAAAAGGCAAAAAAATGAAAGGAGGTGACAACACAAATGAAGAAACTGCTCTCGATCGTCGTTTCGATCCTTTTCGCCCTCTCCCTGTCCGGTTTAGCGTTCGCCCAGGCCGCTCCGGCCGCGAAGCCCGCTGCTGAACCCGCCAAGGCCGAAGAGAAGGCCCCCGCGAAGGAGAAGAAGGCTAAGAAGGCCAAGAAGGCCAAGAAGGCTGACAAGAAGGCCGAGAAGAAGGCTGAAGAGAAAGCCCCGGCGGCTGAAAAGGCTCCGGCTCCGGCAAAGAAGTAAGGCCCTTCGTTTTTTAGCTTTAAATAAAAGAGGTTCCTGTTTATCGGGAGCCTTTTTTATTTTTGTCTCCCCCCGCGAAGCCGCGGATCCAGGGCGTCGCGGATGCCCTCCCCCAGCAGGTTGTATCCCAGGACCGTAATCAGGATCGCCAGCCCGGGATAGAGGGACAGCCACCAGGCGATGTCGATGTTGTCCTTGCCGGCGGTGAGGATGTTGCCCCAACTCGGCGTCGGGGGCTGGACGCCGATGCCGAGAAAACTCAGGGCCGACTCCGTGAGGATCGCCCCGGCCACCCCCAGCGTCGCCGCCACGAGGATGGAGGTCATGGCGTTGGGAAGGATGTGGCGGAAGATGATCCGGGCGTCCCCGGCCCCCATGATCCGGGCGGCCGTGACGAATTCCCGTTCTTTCAGGGACAGGAAATCGGCCCGGACCAGACGGGTGATGCCCATCCAGCCCGTCACCCCGATGATGATCATGATGTTCCAGATCGAGGGCTCCAGAAAGGCGATGACGGCCAGGATGAGGAAAAAGGTGGGAAAACAGAGCATCACATCCACCAGGCGCATGATGACGGCATCCCACCAGCCGCCGTAATAACCGGCGAGGGCCCCGAGGAGGGTGCCGATCACCACGGCGATGCCCGTGGCCACAAAGCCCACCTTCAGGGAGATCCCCGCCCCCCAGATCATCCGGCTCAGGACGTCCCGGCCCAGTTGATCCGTCCCGCACCAGTGCCGCCAGGAGGGCGGCGCCAGGATCTCTTGCAGATTGATCGCCAGAGGGTCGTAAGGGGCGAGCCACGGCGCCAGGAGGGAAAAGCAGAACAGCAGGCCCACGATCGCCCCGCCGGTTACAGCCATCCGGTTTGCCGCCAGTCTCGGCCAGAATTCACGACCCATGTCTCCCCCCTAGGTAACGCGGATCCGCGGATCGGCCACGGCATAGGCGACATCGGCAAGAAGATTCCCGAAGAGGGTCAGGACGGCGCCGATGAAGAGGATCCCCATGATTGTCGGATAATCCCGTGCCATAACCGACATATAGAATAGCTGCCCCATACCGGGGATGGCGAAGATCGTCTCGAAGATGACGCTCCCGCCGATGAGTCCGGGAATGGAAAGGCCGAGAATGGTGATGACCGGGAGGAGGGCGTTCCGGAGGGCGTGCTTGTAGATCACCCGGAATTCGCTCAGACCCTTGGCCCGGGCCGTCATGATGTAATCCTGGCGGATCACCTCCAGCATGTTGGCCCGCATGTACCGGGACAGTCCCGCCAGGCCGCCGAACGCGGAGATGCCCACCGGGAGGATCAGATGTTTGACCAGATCCCAAAAAGCGGCACCCGGCGGCAGATATTCATGGTTCAGCGACCGGAGCCCCGAGATGGGCAGCCAGCCCAGATCCACCCCGAAGAAGATCATCAGGAGCAGGGCGAGCCAGAACGTCGGCACGGCAAAACCGACAAAGACGAAGACGCTCACCGCCATATCGAACCAGGAATCCTGGTGGACCGCCGAGAGGATCCCCAGGGGAATGGCGGTGACAAGGATGAGGAACAGGGAGAGGATATTGAGGGTGATGGTCACCGGCAGACGTTCCCCGATCTTTTTCGCCACCGGGCGGCGGTCGGGGGCAAAGGATTTCCCCAGATCAAGGACGGCGAGGCGTTTCAGCCATAAACCGTATTGTACATAGAGGGGCTTGTCCAGGTCGTACATGGCCCGGAGGCGCTCCTTCAACTCCGCCGAGGCCCGGGGGTTCATCTGGGTCTGGAGATCCGTAGGGGAGCCGGGAGCGAGATGCATGACGGCGAAACAGATGATGGTGATACCGATCAGCATGGGAATCATGAAGGCCAGACGCTTGAGGATATATTTCAGCACCGGGCGTCCCCCGCGAGGAAGGCCAGGCGTTCCAGGTTCGCCAGGGATTGACGGAGGTTCTTTTCACTATGGGCTTCGATGGTGAAGATGGGACGGCAACCCTTGCCCGCGAGGATCCGGAAAAACTCCCCGAAGGGGAAGATACCGGCGCCGATGGGCAGATGGGCGTCGGCATCGCCGTGATTATCGTGGAGATGGACATGACGGAGAAAGGGCAGGAGGGTCTCCAGCCAAACCGCCAGCGGTTCCCGGGCGAAGGCCTGAAAGTGACCGGTATCGAAGCAGAACCCGCATTGCGGCGTGTCCAGGGCCGTCAGCAGGCGGTGCAATTGCCGCGGTCCCCGTTCATAGACATTTTCCAGTACCAGCCGGACGGGGATTTCCCCCGCCGCCGCCAGGAGGTCGCGCCAGGTATGGAGACTGTTTTCCAGCCACTGGTCCTCCGAGGAAACATAGTACCGGTCATCGAAAGAAGGATGACAGACAATGGCCGCGGGCTGAAAATACACGGCGGCGGTGATGGTCTGCCGGAGGCGCCATCGGGAAACTTCCCGGATGCGGGGGTCGATGGCCCCGGGACGCAGATCCATAAACGGGGCATGGAAGGTTGTCCGCAGCTCCGCTTCCCGGAGTCGGTCCGCCACCCGGCGATAATCGTCCTCCCCATAGGTGTCCAGGGTCCGGCTGCTGAAACTGATTTCCGGGTGGAGACGGTAGCGCAACACCTGGGGAAGGTATTTTTCATAAAGAAAATCAAAGGGCAGATGGATCTGGACCTTCGGCAATACGGACAAGGCGGTGACTGTCTCCATGCTCACTCCCGGGGAATCGCTTCGGGAGATTTTTTAGCACAGGAACAGGCGGCAAGACAATGAGGAAATGTGTCCCCCGCCTTCCCGGCGCACCGGCCGGGATCCCATATATTTGATGTTGACAAGGGAAGCTTAATCTGCTATTGAAAACAACAGGTTATTTCATCTTGACATGAAAGGGGGGTCTTTCGTCATCTCCGCAACGCCATCCCCGCCGGCCGCGGGTAAAACCGACGCCCCGCCCTTCCCCGATTCCCGGGAAAGGGTGCTGCGCTGCATCAATACCGCCCTCGGCCGTAAAGCCCAACGGCTGGTCGTGATGAATGTCCGGGAAATGTCGTCATTTGCCGATTACTTCCTCATCTGCAGCGGCACCTCGGACCGCCAGGTAAAGGCCATCTGCTCCCACCTCCGGGAAAATCTGAAAAAACTGGGCATGCAGCCCCTGGGTGTAGAAGGGGAAAAGCACGGCCGCTGGATCCTCATGGACTATGACGATGTGGTCATCCATATCTTCCTGGCGCCCCTGCGCGATTTTTACGATCTGGAGCGCCTCTGGGCGGATGCCCCCCGCATGGCCATCCCGGAGGAAGCCGAGCTGATCGCGGCGCTCGCCGAGGACCTGTGAGGTGGGGAAGGAACTCCTGGGGGTCGTGGCCGACGTTCTCTTCCCCCCCCGTTGCCAAGCCTGCGGAGAGACGGCGGACGAGCTGACGGCCGGGCTTTTCTGCGCGGCCTGCGCCGGGGATATTCGCTATCTGCAACCTCCTCTCTGTCTGTCCTGCGGCGCTCCCGTTCCGGTGGCACCGGGGACGGAACATTGCTGTCCGGACTGTCGCCGGGAACCCCAACCTTTTACAACCGCCCGTTCGGTGGCTGTTTACGCCGGCGTCCTGCTGCAGGTGATTCACGATTTCAAGTACCGCCGGCGTCCGTCACTGGGGCGTGGTCTGGGCGCATTGATGACCGGCCGGAATTATGCCGGCATAGACACTGCGGATTTGGACGTGATCATCCCGGTCCCCTTGCATGTCCGGCGTCTCCGGGAGCGGGGTTTCAACCAGTCCCTGCTTCTGGCCCGGGCGGTGTCCGCAGGTTGCGGCGTCCCGCTGGACTTTCTCAGTCTACGGCGGGAACGGGACACGCCGCCCCAGACCCTGCGGGACCGGCGGGAACGGCGGGCGAATATCCGGGGCGCCTTCGGCGTCACCCGCCGGGAGAGGATCCGCGGGAAGAAGATCCTCCTGGTCGATGACGTTTACACCACCGGCAGCACCCTGGCCGAGTGCGCCCGGGTGTTGCTGGACAGCGACGCCGCCCGTATCGACGTCTTGACCCTGGCCCGGGCGATCCCGGACGCCGCCTGACCCCCAGCGCGCCCGGGGATTTGCGGCCCGGGACCGTGACAAGTTTGCAGTGCCCGCCTGCGGGCGAAATCGTGAGATCGTGAGACAGGAGCTGCCAATGGGCGAAATCGTCACGAAAGAACAACTCAAGGAACGGCTCCGGAAGCTGCGGGAGGAGGGGAAAACCATCGTTTTCACCAACGGCTGCTTCGACATCCTCCATGTCGGCCACGTCCGTTATCTCCGGGAAGCCGGGAAACTGGGGGACGTGTTGATCCTGGCCCTGAACAGCGACGCCTCCGTGCGAAGCATCAAGGGGGAAAAGCGGCCTCTGGTCCCGGAGGACGAACGGGCCGATATCATGGCCGCCCTGGCGTGCGTCGACTATGTGGTGATCTTTCCGGAGCCGACTCCCCAGGAGTTGATCGAATACCTGCAACCGGATGTCCTCGTCAAAGGCAACGACTGGCAGGAAGACGCCATCGCCGGCGCGGCGTTCGTGAAGGCGGCGGGGGGCCGGGTGGTGACCATCCCCCTCACGGTCGGCCGCTCGACCACCAACATCGTGGAAAAGATCCGGCAGCTCTATGGCTGACACCACCGGCGAACTCATCCTGGCCATCGACCACGGCACCCAGAGCGTCCGGGCCCTGGTCTTCGATCCCCAGGGCCGGCTCCGGGCCAAATCCCGGGAAATGATCGACCCCTATTTTTCCCCACAGCCGGGCTGGGCGGAGCAGGAGCCGGACTATTTCTGGCAGGCCCTCTGCCGGGCCTGCCGGCGGCTCTGGGCAAACACGGACATCTCCCCGGCGGCCGTCGCCGGCTTGGCCCTGACGACCCAACGGGCCACCGTCGTCAATCTCGACCGCGCCGGCCGGCCCCTGCGCCCCGCCGTCATCTGGCTGGACCAGCGGCGCACCGAAGGGTTGCCTCCCCTGGGAGGTCTCTGGGGCCTGGCCTTTCGGCTCTCCGGCATGCGGGAAACCATCGCCTATTTCCAAGCCGAGGCGGAGGCGGTATGGCTGCATCGCCACCAGCCGGAGCTTTGGGAAAAAACCCACAAATATCTCCTCCTCTCCGGCTATCTGACCTACCGCCTCACGGGGGAATACCGCGATTCCGTAAGCAGTCAGGTAGGTTATATCCCCTTCGACTACAAGCGGCTCCGCTGGGCCGGCCCCTGGGACTGGAAATGGAAGCTCCTGCCGATCCGGAAGGACATGCTCCCGGAGTTGGTCCCACCGGCGACGGAAATCGGCCGCATCACCCCCCGGGCCGCCCGCGAGACCGGCCTCCCCGCCGGTCTCCCCGTCATCGCCGCGGCGGCGGACAAGGCCTGCGAGGTTATCGGCGCCGGATGTCTCGCCCCCCATATCGGCTGTTTGAGTTACGGCACGACCGCCACCATCAACACCACCCACCGGCGCTACCTGGAGGCCGTCCCGCTGATCCCCCCCTACCCCGCCGCCGTCCCCGGGGCCTATAGTCTGGAAATCATGATCTACCGGGGTTACTGGCTGGTAAGCTGGTTCAAGCGGGAGTTCGCCCGGCATGAGGAAAAGATCGCCCGGGAGCGGGGTGTGGATCCCGAAGCCCTTTTCGATGATCTCGTCCGGGAGGTCCCCCCGGGGTCGGCGGGCCTGATCCTCCAGCCCTACTGGTCACCCGGGGTGAAGATCCCCGGGCCGGAAGCCCGGGGGGCCGTCATCGGCTTCAGCGATGTCCACAATCGGGCCCATCTCTACCGGGCCATTCTGGAGGGTCTGGCCTATGCCCTGCGGGAGGGGAAGGAGCGCTCGGAAAGAAGTAGCGGCGTTCCGATCACGGAACTGCGGGTCGCCGGCGGCGGCTCCCAGAGCGACGCCGCCCTGCAGTTGACGGCGGACATCTTCGGCCTGCCCGCCGCCCGGCCCCATGTTTACGAGGCCTCCGGACTGGGCGCCGCCATCGACGCCGCGGTGGGACTGAAACTGCATCCCGATTTCGAGAGCGCCATCGCCGCCATGACACGCCTGGGGCGGGTCTTCGAACCGGATCCCCGCTGCCGGGAGATCTACGAACAGCTCTACCGCCGGGTTTACCTCCAGATGTACCGGCGTCTCAAACCTCTCTACGAGGAAATACGGAAGATCACCGGGAACAAAGCCGCTGCTCCCCCGCCGGGACCGGCCTGAAAGAACCATCCGCGGCGAGCCACCTGTTTCCCCGCCGCGATTCCGGTTCCCTTTCCCGTCCCCGTCTTCCGCCTGAAATTTTTTCTTTACAAACACCCTGGGATCGTGTATGTCCTCTGACCCGAATGCGTGGACATGAAATCGTCCGCAACTAAGCGGATGTTTTATCTTTCGTCGAGCCCGGCTGCGGGCGCGTGAATTTTGATCGATTACGACAGATTAGGTGATGTGATGCCGTTGACGCCTGATAAGCTGCAGTTTTTCCGCTTCATGTTGAATCAAAAGATCAGCGAGCTGCTGTCGGACGCAGAGAAGACCGTCTCGGAAATGACGACCGGCAAGGAAAACTATCCCGATCCCAACGACCGGGCGTCCCTGGAATCGGACCGCAACTTCGAGTTGCGCATCCGGGATCGGGAAAGGAAACTGATCGCCAAGATGCGGGAGGCCATCCAGCGGATAGACGAAGGCGGATACGGGATCTGCACCTCCTGCGGCTGCGATATCTCCGAAAAGAGACTGATCGCCAGGCCGGTAACCACCCTGTGCATCGACTGCAAGACCAAGCAGGAAAAACTTGAAAAGATGAAGGGCGAATAGACCCCTTCCTTCCCTCATTATCGTCCCCGCCGCGGCCGAGGCATTGTTTCCGGGCCCTGTCGGGTCCCCGCGTTGCCGTCAACCCCCCCAGTCCCGGGCGGGCGTAAAACAAAAGGTAAAAATATTCGCACTCTTGCCGACATTTTCACATAAATTTTCCTGCCCGTGGACACCCGCCAGCATCGTCCTCCGACAGGAAGGATTTGCGAGCTGCCCATGGCTGTGGACAGGGATCCAGGTACCGGGAATCCGGAAAGAAGCATCCGGGAAGAAGGTCACGGCCCGGCGATGCTCCTGACCGCCGCCGGTCTTCATCGTCGTTCTTCGCCGTCCGTACCGACGGCGGCCACGGTAGGCCGTCACGTTCCCCCTTCACCGGCGGCCGGCCCGGGGATTTAATCATGTTCGTGAAAGTCGCCTTTCCCATCCCCACCGAGCAAACCTTCGACTACGGGGTTCCCGCCGCGCAAACAACCGCCGTCGCCGTGGGGAAGCGGGTCCGGGCGCCGTTCGGCAACAAGGTGCAGACCGGCTACGTCATCGCCGTCTCGGCAACGGCGGAAGTGGAAAACCCCAAAGATATTATCGATATCGTTGATCCGGAACCGTTGTTCGGCCTTCGGGAACTCGACTTTTATCGTTGGGTGGCCGATTATTATCTCTATCCTCTGGGCAAGGCCCTTCAGGAAATCCTGCCGGGGGGAGGAAATGTCCGGACCAAAACGGAAAAGATACTGACGGCATGCCCAACCACGGCCGTGACGACGCTGACGGAACGACAGCGTCTCGCCCTCGCTGCCGTCCGCCGGGAGTCCGGGGTCTCCCGGGCCGAGCTGACCCGGCGGTTGGGCGACATCCGGTCCGTCCTGGACGCCCTGGTGAAAAAGGGCCTGGTGGAGGTCACGGACCGGGAAATCTTCCGCTCCCTGCCACTGGGCCGGGAAGGGGGGACGAGGCCGGAGATTCCCCAACCCAGCCCCGGACAGGAGGCCGCCCTCCGGGAGATCGTAGCGACACTCCATGCCGGGCGACCGAAAACCTTCCTCCTCCACGGCGTCACGGGAAGCGGGAAAACGGAGGTATATCTCCGGGCCATGGAAGAAGTCCGCCGCCTCGGCGGCGGGGCGATCTATCTGGTCCCGGAAATCTCCCTGACCCCCCAGCTCATCTCCCGGGTCCGGGAAAGATTCGGCGGCGCCGAAATCGCCGTTCTCCACAGCGGGGTCTCCCGGGCCGTCCGGCATGATCAGTGGCGGCTCCTGGGGACAGGAAAACTGCGGATCGCCGTGGGGGCCCGCTCCGCCCTCTTCGCCCCGGTCCGCAACTTGAAACTGATCGTCGTGGACGAGGAACACGACCCCTCCTACAAGCAGGACGAACGCCTTCCCTACCACGCCCGGGATATGGCCATCGTCAGAGGACGCCTGGCGGGGGCGACGGTGCTCCTCGGTTCGGCCACGCCGGCGGTCCAGACCTACTTCAATACCGGCAACGGCAAGGTTGACCGGCTGACCATGCCGCAACGCATCGCCGACCGGCCGCTGCCCGCCGTGGAGATCGTGGACATGAAAATGGAACGGGCCCTCCGGGAGGAGGGGGCGGCGACCTTCCTGTCCCGGCGACTCCAGGAGGCCCTCGCCGCGACCCTGAGCCGGAAGCGGCAGGCCCTCCTGCTCCTCAACCGGCGGGGTTATCATACCTTCCTGGTCTGCCGCGATTGCGGGCATCCCATAAGATGTCGTAATTGCGAGGTATCCCTTATACACCACGCCGGTGACAATGTCTGGAAATGCCACTATTGCGATTATTCACTCGCCGGACAATCCGTCTGTTCCCACTGCCGAAGCCCGCGGATCGGCACCTACGGCGTGGGTACGGAACGGCTGGAAGACGAAATCCGGACCCGTTTCCCCGCCGCCCGGGTCCGGCGCATGGACAGCGACACGATGGAAAGGCCCGGGGCATACGAAGAGCTCCTCCACGCCCTCGGCCGGGACGAGATCGACATCCTCGTGGGCACCCAGATGATTTCAAAAGGACACGATTTCCCCCACGTCACCCTCGTGGGCGTCGTCCTGGCGGACACATCTCTCAATCTGCCCGATTTTCGCGCCTCCGAACGGACGTTTCAACTCCTCACCCAGGTATCCGGGCGGGGCGGCCGGGGCGAGTATCCGGGGGAGGTGATCATCCAGACCTTCAATCCCGGCCACTATGCCCTTCAGCGGGCAAAAGATCACGATTACGAAGGGTTCTACCAAGAGGAGATCGCCCTGCGCCGGAGCCTCCTCTATCCGCCCTTCGCCCGGCTGGTCCAGTTCAACATCTCCTGTCTTCACGAGGAAAAAGGGGAACGGGCCGCCCATGCCCTCGCCGACCTGGCCCGGGAGCTCCTCACCAAATCCGGCGGGAAAGGGGCGGCCACGGCACTGGCAGGGCCGGCGCCCGCACCCATCGCCCGCCTGCGGGGTCGTTACCGCTGGCAGTTGCTGTTGAAGGGGCAAGACAGCCGCTCGGTGCGGGAGCTCGCCCGGGAACTGCTGTCCCGGTTTCGTGCCCCGGGGGTACAGATCAAGGCGGACGTCGATCCGGTCTATTTCATGTAACCGACCGCAAAATTTTGCTTTCCCTTTCCGGGGATTTTCTATAATGCTGGTATAAAAGGAGGTGTACCGACCATGTCCAAGCCCCGTTTGCTTTTTATGGGGACCCCGGAATTTGCCGTTCCGTCCCTCAAGTCGCTGGTCGAGGCCGGCTACCCCATCGTCGGCGTGGTCACGCAACCCGACAAACCCCAGGGTAGAGGAAAACGCCTGCAATCACCACCGGTTAAGGAACTGGCGGCAAGCTACGGCCTGCTGGTTCTGCAGCCCGAGCGGGTCCGCGACGAATCATTTCTCCAGCTTTTCCGGGGGCTCAACCCGGACCTGGTGGCCGTGGCCGCCTTCGGCCAGATCCTGCCGCCGGAAATCCTCGCACGCCCGCCGCTGGGCTGTCTGAACGTCCACCCCTCCCTGCTCCCCAAATACCGGGGGGCCGCCCCCATCAACTGGACCCTGATCCGGGGGGAAAAGACCACCGGCGTGACGATCATGATGATGGACGCCGGCGTCGATACCGGCGACATCCTCCTGCAGCGCGAGGTACCGATCGCGGCGGGTGAAACCTGGGATCTTCTCCACGACCGTCTGGCCGTGCTGGGGGCGGAGCTGCTCCGGGAAGCCGTCGCCCAGGTGGCGGCGGGAGCGGCGACCCGGACGCCCCAACGACACGAGGCGGCGACTTACGCCCCCCGGCTGAAGAAAGAGGACGGCCGCATCGACTGGAAGCAAGACGCCGGCGCCATCGTGAATCTGATCCGCGGCCTCTCCTCGAAACCCGGGGCCTATACCTCTTGGAACGGAAAGATCCTGAAGATCTTTCTCGCCGTGGGAGAACCGGGGACAGCGGGGGAGGAACCGGGAACCATAGGCGCGGTGACGCCGCAGGGCCTCCCCGTGGCCGCGGGCAACGGCCGCGTGTATCTCCAGGACGTGCAACTGGAGGGTAAGAACCGCATGGCCATCCACGACTTCCTGCGCGGCTATCGGTTCTCCGCCCCGGCCCGCTGTCGCTGAAGACCATCCGGGAGCTTCACCCGCCCGGGGGCGACCACCGTCCCGGGGCGCCGCGGCGAGGGCGGCGCCTACCGCCCGGCGACCGGAACCGGTCTGCTGCCGGGGCGGTGACGCTTCCCGGCGACCCCGCCCCGGCAGCGTAGCCCGGCGACTGCCCGGTTGTGACAAAGGATGATGGAAATCAACAAGATACAGTTCAACCCCCGTTTGCTCGCCGTCGAAATCCTGAACCGCATCGACAGGGGCGGGGCCTTCGCCGAACCCCTTCTCGACCGTTGTCTTTCCCGCCGGCCGGACGGCGACCCCCGGGACCGGGCGCTGCTCACGGAGCTGGTTTATGGAACCCTCCGGATGCGGGGATTCCTGGACTGGATCCTGACCCGGATGCTCCAAAAGGAACTGCCGACGGGGGCAACGGTCCTCCGGAACATCCTCCGCACCGCCCTCTATCAGGTCTTCTACACGGAGCGGATACCGCCCCGGGCGGCCGTCCATGAGGCCGTGGCGCTGGCCAAAACCCTCTGCCCCGGACGGGACGGGCTGGTCAACGCCCTGCTCAGAAACGTCCTGCGCCATCGGGACGACCTGCCCTATCCGGGGCCTCAGGACGATCTGCCTTCTTATCTGGCCGTCGTCCACTCCCACCCCCCCTGGCTCATCGCACGCTGGCTCCGGCAATGGGGTCCCGAGGAAACCCTGGCCCTCTGCCAAGCCAACAACACCATCCCGGCCCCGGTCCTGCGGGTAAACCGGTTGCAAACCACCCGGGAAAAGGTTATAGAGGAACTGGCCCGGGAGGGGATCACGGCGGAAAAAACCGGATATTCCGAGGCGGGTCTAGTGGTCCGGACCGCCGGGAAACGCCTTCGGGATACCGTCCCCTACCGGCGGGGAAGCATCCAGATTCAGGACGAGGCTTCGCAGCTCGTCGCCCGGCTGGTCAATCCCGCCGCCGGCGACACGGTCCTGGATCTTTGCGCCGGCATCGGCGGGAAGGCGACCCAGATGGCGGAACTCATGGACAACCGGGGCCGGATCATCGCCGTGGAGTTGCGGGCCGGCAAAATAAAGGAGATGGCAAAACTTGCGGACCGCCTGGGCATCACCATCATCACCGCCGTCGCCGCGGATGCCACCCGGCCCCTGGCGGGGGTGGCGGCGGCATCCTGCGACCGGGTCCTCGTGGATGTCCCCTGCTCGGGGCTGGGAACGCTGCGGCGGTGTCCCGAGATCAAGTGGCGCCTCACACCCGGGCAGTTGCCAAGACACACCACCCGGCAGCAACGCCTCCTGGACCGGGCCGGAGACTACGTAAAGCCGGGCGGGCGCCTCATATACAGCACCTGCAGCATCATGCCGGAGGAGAACGAGACGGTCGTCGCCGCGTTTCTCGCCCGCCGGCCGGAATTCCGCCTCGCGGTTCCGGAAGATATGGCGGCGGACCTTGTCGATGAGCGGGGATATTTCCGCACCCTGCCCCATCGCCACGGCACCGACGGCTTCTTCGGGGCGGTGCTGGTAAAAGCAGCCCCGGGTGAGGGCGGGAGATGACGTTTTACGGGTTCATCTTGTACCTCACATAGACGGCTCGACCAGGAGATTTGCATCGTGACCGGGTACCGCCCGGACATGAAAATTTACGGGAAACGTCTGCGAATGAAACCCTCATGACGGGACGCCGTCACCAAGCAGGATGAAAACGGCGGGACGCGCTCCACCGTGCCCGCAGCGGCCCCGCTAATGATAAACCGTTGCAGATCAATGACATATAAATTTTCATGCCGGGGCGGCACCGGCGAGCGATGAAAATGATTTATGGAAATCACCCCGGTGTCTTTTCATACTAACGCATTTGTGAGGGAAAGGCGGTTTTCCCTCTTCAGAAAGTCCCCCCCCGGCGGGGGTCGATAAAAGGAGTCAGCGATGAAAAGGCTTTTTTGTCTCACCATTGCCCTGATCATGTTCCTGGGCGGTTGCGCCTCCGGTCCCGTGCTCTATCCCAACGCCTACCTGAAGACGGTAGGGCAGGAGCAGGCGGATCGGGATATCGCGGACTGCCGGCAACAGGCGGAGGCCTATGTTAAATCCGACGCCGCCAAGACCGTCGCCAAGGATACGGTCATCGGCGGGGCCGGCGGGGCCGTGGTCGGCGGGGCCGTCGGGGCGGTGCGGGGAAGCTTCGGGTCGGACCTGGGGGTGGGGGCGGCGGCCGGAGCGGCCGCCGGCCTGGTTTCCGGGGTCATCAAGGCCTCCGAACCGAGTCCGCTGTATAAATCCTTCGTAAACCGCTGCCTGAGTACAAAGGGCTACGAAGTTATCGGCTGGGGTGATTGACCGTGAAGAAACGGGCCGTCCTCATCGCCGGCTGCCTGCTGGTCTCCCTGGGCGCGGGCGTCTTTTACAGCCTGCCCTACCTGGCGCTCTACAGAATCATGGCGGCCTTCGAGACCCAGGACATGGCGAAGCTCTCGGAGCTCATCGATTTCGACCGGTTGCGGGAGCATCTCAAACGCTTCCTCACCGCCAAGATCCTGAACGTCCCCGGGGAGCAGCCACCGGCGGCGGGGAAGGATCTCCGCGATTCTCTGGTCCGGCGGCTCGTGGACCGGGCGGTGGACGATCTGGTTACCCCGGAAGGTATGGCGGCTTTCATGAAAGAAAGGATGACGGCGGCGGCGGGCGACTCCGGCCCCCCGGGGGCCTGGTCCCTGTTGGCGGCCTTCCTGAGGAATACCGAGTTCTCCTATACCGGTCCCGCCGAATTCACCATCGTCGTCCCGGAAGGACCGGAGGGAACGGTGCGGTTCATTATGCGTCGCCACGGCCTGACCTGGCGGCTGACGGCAATGGAATTTTGACCCGGCATATCCGGCAAACCCGATTCATGGCCCGGAGGACAGGAGCCTTGCAAAAGGAAAATCTCAGCAATATCTGTCGGCTTGCCGACCGGAACGGGGCCGATTCCGAGCTGCTGACCTGGCATTTTCTCGACTCCCAGGCGGCCCTGGGGGATTCCCGCCTCCAGCGGCGTCTTCTTAAGCAACTGATCGAAAAGTACGTTTCCCTGGAGCGGCGGGTTACGGATCTTCTCCGCAACACCCTGCCCGGACCGGTAGCGGAGGAGATCAAATACCGGGGGCACTATGCCCCCCGGCCCTTCCACTGCACCATCCTCTTTCTCGACATCGCCGGGTTCACCCGGCTGGCCGAAAGGATGACGGGCGAGGCCCTGATCGACCTCATCAATGAGCTCTTCAGCGGCTTCGACGATCTTATCACCCGCTGCCGGGGCACCAAGATCAAGACCATCGGCGACGCCTATATGGTGGTCTTCGGCGCTCCGGAGGTCTATCCCGACCATGCCGTCCAGGGGATTCAGGCGGCCCTGGAAATTCTTGAATTTCTTGGCGCCTTCAACAAGAATCATCGGCAGGACGTGCAGATGCGGGCGGGAATCCATACCGGCCGGGTCATGGCCGGGGTCGTCGGCCGGGAACGGATGCAGTTCGACGTCTTCGGAGATGACGTCAACATCGCCGCCCGGTTCGAGGCCGCGGGCCTCACCGGGCGGGTGAACGTCTCCCAAACCACCTATCTGGCGGCACGAGACCGCTTCGACTTCGAGCCCCGGGGAAAAATCGCCCTGAAAAACAAGGCCGACATGCCGGCGTATTTCGCCGCCGCCAAGAAAGGAGCTGAATCATGAACAGCGTGCATGAGTACGACCGGCCCATTCCCATCGCCGACGGTATCTCCTGGGTGGGTTTCTATGAAGAAAAGACCAATCTCCACTGCAACCCCTATCTGATCGTGGAAGGGGATCAGGCCGTGCTCATCGACGGCGGCAGCCGCCCCGACTTCGCCGTGGTGATGATGAAGATCCTCCAGGCCGGTCTCCAGCCGGGGCAGATCACGGCGCTCATCTATCATCACTACGATCCCGACCTGTGCGGTTCGATGGCCAACCTTGTCGACATCATCGACAATCCATCGTTGCAGATCTTATCCGATCCCCTGGACCGGATCTTTCTGACCTATTACTTGGGCAAGGAAAACCACTCCCTGCTGAAGACCGTCAATTTCACCGACCGGGGTTACGTGTTCAACGGCCGGAAGCTCCGGTTCCTCAGGACGCCGTTCTGCCACAATGCCGGCAACTTCGTGACCTACGACGCCAAAACGAAAACACTCTTCAGCAGCGATCTCTTCGGCAGCTTCTCGAAGACCTGGGAGCTCTATACCCGCCTGGGGGAGGACTGCTATACCTGCCGGGGCTACAAAAGCTGCCCGATCGGGCGGCCCTACTGCCCCCTGCCGGATATCATCAAGTTTCACCAGAAGATCATGCCCTCCGGGAAGGCGCTGAAATACGCCATGGAGCAGATCCGCCCCCTGGACATTGAGCTCATCGCCCCCCAGCACGGGGGGATCATCGCGGGGAAAAGCGATATCGCCTTCCTGATCGACAAACTCGCCAACCTGCAAGGGGTAGGCATCGACGCCTATCTTTGATCCCGGCCCGGCCCGGCGGCATCCCGCCTACCGGGCCGGATATGAAAACATCCGCCGCCTGCCGGTAATCTTTATCGTGCGCCCTGCCGTCATCAGGACATGACGGTCAACGGAGAGATACGGTCAGGATGAAACAGGGATCCGGAACGGCCGGGAGGTCCGGCGGTTGTGCCGGCGCGGCACCGCCCCCGGTCTCACCTGTCGCTCAACGGGGGTTGATCCATGAATTGTTGCGTCCGGTCCTTGCCGTACAGCGCATGGTACTTACCGTAGGGCAGGGATTGCAGGGCCCGGTAATTGGCGGTGCGGGCATGGGGAACGTAGTCCGCCATGGCGGAACTGACCGCCGTCACCACCGTTTTGACGACGAGCCCCACCAGGCCGCCGCCGGTATTGCCGCCGGACAGATCCACGGTAACGGTGCCGTTATACTTCCAGAGGGTGGCGTTGGACTGCGTCGATTTCAACTCGCAATCCACGGAGACAGTCAGGTTGGAGGCAATCACCAGGTAAGAGAGATCCCACTTTTTTATGGTGGTAAACAGGACGGCATCGGCACCGAAATATTCCCGGAACTTTTGCAGCGGCAGACTCTTCAGGAGTTCGGTATCATAAATGCCCTCCATCTTGAGGATTTCCGTCGTAATCTCGTAAGGGAAAACGTAGTAACCCCAAAACGAAAGGGGCTCCTGAATCGTCGTGGCATAATAGTCTTTCGCCTCCGCCGCCGTCGACTCATTGATGGGGGGAAGAATCAGGATGGAAACGGGCTGTTCCTCATACAGCAAGGGGTATTTGTCGCCCTTCGTGATCATCTTGGGCCCGCAGGCACTCAGGTTGATACAGATCAGCATGATAAACAACAGCAGGGCTTTATGAAGATTCCTCCGGGCGGAGAGCTTGGTTTTCATGGCGCCACCTTTTTATCCCCGCCGGGGCCGGCAGCCGGCGGCGACCCTTCGGCATGACGATCCGTTTTGTCCGGAGGCGGCGGCTCCTTGGTGCGCCCACGGTCGTCTTTAGGTTTATCCGCCAGGACGGCCGCCTTTTCCAATCTGTCCATCAACAGGGTCGCTTCCGGATATAAGGCCTTCTCCCGCTGAAAGTTTTGGATAGCCAGATCTTTCTTGTTCTGCCGGAAATAGATATAGCCCAGCTCCGCATATACACCGGGGGGGACCCGCAGGTTGTTTTTCGCCGACTCTTCCAGGATCCTTTCCAGGGACTGCCGGTGATCGAGGAGGGACTGCTCGGAGGGATTTTTCTTGTACTTATAAAGGGTATCCGAATAGTCGCCCCAGTAGTACATTTTCTGACCGCCCGCACAACCGGAGAGAAAGAGAATCAGCCCGGCGGAAACGATTACCAAAGGGACATTCATGGCACCTGGATTTCCTTCGTCGCCCCGTCGCCGACGATGACGATCCTGTTGACGACTTCCCGCCCCCTCTTCGTCACGACCACCTTGTGCCTGCCCGGCGACAATTGAAAGAGGACGGTCTTCTTTTCATTTTCCGCCCCCCGCATTTCCTGACCGAGATTCAGGGTGATCCGGTCGTCGATGACCGCAACGGCGCCGTCCGTATCGCCCAGGAAAGACAGGTAGCTTTGGGGCGTCGGCTGGACGACGCCCTCATAGTAACCGCATCCCGCCAGGGTCCACAATGCCAGTACCAAGACCAACCATTTCTTGGTCATGATCAAAGCCCCTCCTTCGCCTCGCCGATGAACAGACGGCTGTAATCGTTCTTTGCCTGGTAATCGGCCAGGTTCCTTTCTCCCTCGATGACCTTGCAGAGGGACACTTCCTTTTCCGCCGTTTCTCCGAGCGTCGCCGTAACCTGTATCTTCGCGATTTTCTTGGCCGGCAGGGTCATTTCCATGTTCGTCTGGGGGTTCTTGACCTTTTTCCCCTCCTGATACACGGTGAAGACGTCACCGGCATTGATGTTCTGGGATTTGCCGCCGGAGATGATCAACTGATTGTCCTCCTGTCCCAGGATATAACCCCGCCAGGGCTTGTCGAGAAGCCTTTCGATGATATTCGAGGCCAGATTGGTTATGGCGGCCTCCAGGGCCTTGTCGTTCAAAGTCGAATCATAGCCCGCGCGGCCGCCCACACCGAACACGGTCCCCGCCTCCGAAAAGGCCGACCCCTCGCCGTCTTCCGAATAAATGACCTGACCGGTATAGATATCGATCATCCGGATATGAACCTTGGCGAAGGCGGTCTGCCTTTTCGTCCGGCTGAAGATGCCGACTTCGCCGGTGTCTTTGCGGCCGAATTCCGAGATGGAGCCGACGATGAGGTAATCGGCCATGTTTCTCAGCGGCGCCGCGTTTCCCAGCGCCAGCTCCTTCTGCAGCTTGTCCAGATCCGCCCGTTCCAGCATAATGAATTTGTCCGTCTGCATGAGCTTGTTGGTCAGAATATCCACCGCCTGCTTGCCGATCCGGTCTTTCTGCTCATCGAGAAAGAAGCTCTGCCCGTATTTTGTCTCATTGGTGAAACGGGCGATGGCGACTTTCCTTTTCAACCCTTTTTTGGCGGACAGGTTCTGCTGAAGGGGCGCCGGACTGACCTGCGGCTTGTTGTCGATCGCCTTTACCTCCGGCTTGTCGATAGTGGCGCAGCCGTTGAGAAGCCACAACAGGGACAGGAAAAGGCACCAAATGGTCCCCTTTTTCATCGGTTCACCTCGCGAGCATATTTTCGGTCTTCAACCACCCGGGATTTCAAGCCGGGGCAAAGAAAGCTCCCCGGTTCCCGGCGATTCTCCGGGAAATTAAAGAATATCCCCATTGAAAGTCAACATATTTTTTCCGTCCCCGGCGGCGACCGCCCCTGCCGCGGCGGCAGGTGCCGCCGCGATCGTTATTCCTCTACAGGCCGAGTCCCAGGGCCAGCCGGTAGGCGGCGAAACCCAGGAGAAAGGCCAGACCCAGCATCAGGGCGAAAGAGGCGCCGAACCATCGCCGGCTTCCCAGTTCCTGCTTCATCACCGTCACCGTCGCCGCGCAGGGGATGAACAGCATCAGCACGACGAGAAAGGACAGGGCCGAGGCCGGGGTCATGACGGTGGGCAGGACCCGCACCAGCCCCTCGTCCCCGACACCGTAAAGAACGCCCAGGGTGGCGACGGCGTTTTCCTTGGCCACGACACTCGTCACCAGGGCGGTCATCATGCGCCAGTCGAGTCCGAGGGGCCGCCCCAGAGGCTCGATAAAATGACCGCACGCCGCCAGCAGGCTGTCTTCCACACGGCCATGGGGGAAGTAGGACAACGCCCAGACCAGGACCGAAACCCCGAGGATGACCGTTCCCGCCCGCCTGACAAATTCCCGGGTCCTGATCCAGATGACCGTGGCGATGGTCCGCGGGTCCGGCTTGTGGTACAGGGGCAACTCCATGATGAAAGGGAGGGGTTCGTCCTTGAGGAGGAACCGGTTGACGGTCATGCCCGTCAGGCCCAGGAGGAGGATGTTGCCCGCCAGGAGGGACCAGGAGACCACGGCGGCCTGGGAGGTGAAAACGGCGGCGGTGACGAAGGTCAGGACCGCCAGCCGGGCGGTGCAGGGGATGAAGGGGGACAGGAAGATCGTCAGGAGCCGCTCCCTTTTCGACTCGACGATCCGGGCGCCGAGGACCGCCGGCACGTTGCAGCCGAACCCCAGACACATGGGGATGACGCTCTTGCCGTGCAGACCGATGAGATGCATGAACCGGTCCATGACGAAGGCCGCCCGGGCCATGTAGCCCACGTCTTCCAGAAGCGCCAGGACGGCGAAGAAGATCACCAGGATCGGCAGGAAGGTCAGGACGGAACCGGCGCCGCCGATGACGCCGTCGATGAGCAGCCCCCTTACCCAGGGGTCAAAGGAGGCAAGGCAGGGCGCCGCCTGCCGGGCCAGGGCCCTTACCAGCCATTCCAGTCCCTTTTGCAGGGGGTATCCCACCTTATAGGTGATCAGGAAGACCCCGGCAAAGACGGCCAAAAGGATGGGGATACCATAAACGGGACGGGTCAGGATGTGGTCGAGGCGGTCCGTCATGACCACCTGCCCCATCTTGAACCGGGAGACGGCGGAACGGGTGGCGGCCTCGATCCAGTCGTAGCGGCCGCCCACGACGGCATGGAGGGAGTCCTCGTGCTTGACCAGAATCCCCTGGAGGCGCGTCCAGATTTCCGGGGGAAGCGCCGCGGCGATCTTCCTCGACACCTCCGCATCCCCCTCCATGAATTTCGTCGCCAGCCAGTTGTGCCGGGGGTGCTCCGGGAGGTACGTCGCCATGACCCCTTTGATCTCCTCGTATATGTCCCGGTGATCGGCGGCGATGTCGGGAAGCCGCGGCTGATAGGAAATATCGCCCCGCCGGAGGGAGATGATCAGGTTGATGAGCTCCCGGATCCCCTGGTTCTTCTTGGCGATCATCCCCACCACGGGCAACCCGAGGGCCCGCTCCAGGGCGGGGATGTCGATCCGGATCCCCTGGGTTTCCGCCACGTCGATCATATTCACGGCGACGATCACCGGCGGACCGAGGAGAAGCAGTTCCGTAAGCAGGTACAGGCTCCGGTCCAGGGCGGCGGCATTGGCCAGCAGGACGATGACATCGGGTTTTTCGTCGAGGATGAAGTCCCGGGCGACCCGCTCCTCCTCGGAAAAGGCCGTGAGACTGTAGGTGCCGGGGAGATCGACGATGCAAAGGTCCCCCTCCCGGCAGACGTAGGCCCCTTCCTTTTTTTCCACCGTCTTGCCCGGCCAGTTGCCCACATGCTGGGAGAGGCCGGTCAGGATATTGAACACCGTCGATTTGCCCACATTGGGCTGGCCGGCCAAAGCTACGAGGATACGCCGCGGCGCCGCCGGAGACGGTTCCGCTTCCGGAGACGGTTCGCTCCGGTGAACAACGATCTTCTCCGCCTCCCCATGACCCAGGGCGATCCGCGTTTCCCCGACCTGAACCATGATCAGGCCGCTGCTGTTGCGGAGCATCCGGATACGGGCGTTCAGGGAGATCCCCATCCCCGCCAGGCGGCCCGCCAGTTCCCGGCCGCCGGCCAGGGAGGCGACGACGCCCTCTGCGCCCTCGGGCAGCTCGCTCAGGGGCAGGGCGACCGGAGGGAGTATCGTTTTGTCGTTATCCGGCATAAGTGTTCAGCCTCATTGCTGTTGCTTTCCCGCCTCAGTTTGAAGTGATAATGGCCGCAAGTGCATGGATATTATCACCTTTCTCCGTACTCACCCCGGGCGGCACGGATGTTTGTCGGACGGGAGCCGGCCGTCATAACAAGGCCCCCGTCCCCAATGTATTCAGCCGGCGCCGCAACTGCCGGTAATCGGGACACATCTCTCCCACGAGGGCCCAGAAGCGCGGCGAATGGTTCTTCTCCCGCAGATGGGCCAGTTCATGGACGACCACATAATCGATCACGGCGGGCGGGGCCATCATGAGCCGCCAGGAAAAGGCCAGGCGATTGTCGGCGGAACACGAGCCCCATCGCGACCGCGCTTTGCTGATCCGCACCGAACGGGACCGGCAGCCCCATAGTTCCTCGAAATATTTGACCCGGCCGGGAAGGAAAGAAGCCGCCTGTCCGCAATACCAGGCCTGCAGCATCTCCCGTCTCCCGTCGCCGGCCCCCGGGGCCAGGAGGAACCGTATGCCGTCGAAGGACAGGCCGCCGGCCGGACCGTCAACGTCCCTGACCACCACCGGATAGGAGACCCCAAGAAAAAGGACCCTGCCCCCGCCCCGGCCGTCCGTTCCCCAGGTTGCGCGGCGCCCTTCGAGGTCCGCCAGTTTCTTCTCGATCCAGGGCCGTTTGCGGCGGAAAAATCCGTCCACCTCCCCGGAGGGGACATGGCGGGGCGCCCGGATGACGATCACCCCCCCCGGCATGACGACCAGGGACATGGTCTTGCGGCGTTTGGCGCTCCGGATCAGCTCGTAGGTCAGGTCCATGACGGGGGAGCATATTGAGTTTTGGCGACGCCGTCAAGACACATATAAATTTTCATGCCGGGGCGGCACCCGGGAACGATGAAAATGGTTTCTGGAAATCACCCCGGTGTATTTTCATGCTCATGTAACAGCTCTCAGCAAAAAGACCGGCGGCGGGGAAAACTTTCCCCGGCGGTAAAACAACCCTCCCGGGCCCTCACCATGGCTATGCAAACCCCGCCCCCTGTGGTATGTGGAATTTCCGTCCCTGCCGCCGGACGCGGGTGGTCCCGTCCTACCGGGAAAACTTGCCGCCGCCGATCAGAAGGGGGGTCCGGCGAACCGAAAGGCGGCGACAAGCCGCCCGGTGCCGGGTGGAGAAATTCTATTGCAGCCGGGGAGGAGAAAAACACCATGCCAACCGATCATCGCCCCTGGGGGTACTACGAGGTCCTGACCGACGCCGCCGATCACAAGGTCAAGCGCATCACCGTCTATCCTGGCCGGCGCCTGAGTCTGCAGCGCCACCGACACCGTTCCGAACACTGGTACCTGATCCGGGGACAGGCCCTGACAACCCTGGACGATCAGGAAATACCCCTGCTCCCGGGCCGGGCGGTGGATATTCCCGCCGGCGCCAGCCACCGCCTCGCCAACCGGGGCTCCGAAAATGTGGTCTTCATCGAGGTGCAGACCGGGGATTACTTCGGAGAAGACGACATCGAAAGAATCGCGGATGACTTCGGCAGGGTCTGAAAGGGGGGCCGGACCTCAAAGGACGATCTGCATGTCCCGATAAACGGCGCAGCATTGCAACGCCTTCCCCGACTCCCGGGCGAGGGCGATACTCCGTTCCAGGATATCGTCCACAGAGGCGTCGGTCCGTTCCTGATTGTGGTGAAACAGCCCCAGGGTCTTCACTCCCGCCGCCAGGGCGAGGCGTACCGCATCGGTATAGGTGGAATGTCCCCAGGTCCGCTTGTAGTCGTCATCCCGAAATTCGGCGTCGTGGATGAGGAGATCGGCGCCGGCGGCGAAGCCGGCGTAATCGTCGAAGCCCATACCGCCGGGATGTACATGGGACAGCTCGTTGTCCGTGAGAAAGACGAAGGCTTTTCCGTCCTCCTCGAAACGGTAGCCCATCCCTTCATTGGGATGGCTCAGGGGAAAGGAGGTCACGTTCATGGAATTGACGGTAAAGTGATCCCCGCAGGTCTGGTGGTAGGAAATTTCACAGCGGATGTCCTGATATTCGATCGGGAAATGGGGCGCCGCCATGACCTGGGAGATCAGCTCCTGGACGGAGATCTGGGCAAAGGGACAGCCGTAAACACTGATCTGGGTGCCCGGGAGATAGATGGGTTTGAAGAAGGGGAATCCCAGGAGGTGATCCCAGTGGGCGTGGGTGAAGAACATGTTGTAGTCGCGCCGCCCCTCCGCAAGCAGGGCGCCGCCGAGGCGTCTGATCCCCGATCCGGCATCCACGATAATGATGTCGTCCTTATTGGTCCGGATCTCGAGGCAGGTGGTGTCGCCACCGTATTTCAGGTACTCCGGACCAGAGACGGGAATGGACCCCCGGGCCCCCCAACAGCGGATGATCATAGAAAATCCTTTTCATCTGTCGATATTTTTTTATAAGCGTCCTGACAGGCTCTTGTCAAGGGATAATTCATGCGTATATTAGGACCCGGCGCGGATCCGGGAAGCATGGTCGCCGCCCGGCGGGCAGGGGCCGGCGGGGGGTTCAATAGCGCGGGAAGGCATTTTTATATGCCACGCTCGCGACGATCTTCCGCCACCGGTATAAACATGCGCCTTCATCAAGAAAGGAGGGGTCAAGTTGGCAACGACCATCGAGATTAGGGGGATGTCCTGCGGACACTGTGTGGCGGCTGTAACCAAAGCGCTGGCGGGCATACCGGGCGTGAAGAACGTCCGCGTGAGCCTGGAGCAGGGCGCGGCGACCTTCGACGAGGAAACGCCCGTCTCCCGGGAACTGCTCCGGGAGGCGGTTCGCCGGGCCGGATACGAGACACCGTAACAGGCCCGGCCCGGTTACCGACGGCGGTGACGCCATGACCGCGACGACCAGACCGAGCATTTTGACTTCTCCCGGTGCGTGTGCCGGTATGTTTCTTAACGCCGGGCCGGGGGCAATTACCGAAAAACGAACGGAATCCGGTAAAGATGTCCAACATTCCCCGCCATGACTCCCGGGGGCCGACGCCGAACGCCGGGGAAGAAGCCCGGACGGACACTACGATCGCCGTGGGGGGCATGACCTGCGCGGCCTGCGTGCGTCGCGTCGAGCGGGCCCTGCAGTCTCTCCCCGGTGTGGAGGAGGCGGCGGTCAATCTCGCCACCGGCCGGGCGACTCTCCGTCACCGGCCCGACTGGGCCGGACTGGAGGAAGCGGGAAAGGTCATCACGGAAACGGGTTACGATTACCTGGGCGTCCCCGACGAATTCCGCGCCGACCCCATCGCCGCGGCCCGGGACGCGGAGATCCGGGATCTGCGGCTCCGGTTCACCGTCGGCATGGTCCTGAGCGTCGTGATCTTTTTCGGTTCCATGCCGCACTGGTTTCCCGTTCTGGACACCCTGCCCCAAACACCGCTGCGCATCGCCATGTTCATCTTCACCACCCCCGTTGTCTTCTGGGTGGGAAGTCGCTTCTTCACCGGCGCCATCAAAGCCGCCCGGCAGAGGACCACGGACATGAACACCCTGGTCGCCGTGGGGGCCTTCGCCGCCTACGCCTATTCCTCCCTGGCCACCTTCCTCCCCGACATCTTCACCGCCGCGGGGGTCATGCCTCATGTCTATTACGACGGCGCCGCCATGATCGTCACCCTCATCATCCTGGGCCGCCTCTTGGAGGCGCATGCCAAGGGCAAAACCTCGGCGGCCATCCAGAGGCTCATGGCGCTCCGGCCCAAGACCGCCCGGGTCATCCGGAACGGGGAGGAGCGGGATATCCCCATCGAGGCCATCCTCCGGGGAGAGCTCCTCATCGTCCGTCCCGGGGAGAAGGTTCCCACCGACGGCATCATTGTCTCCGGATCGTCGAGTATCGACGAATCCATGCTCACCGGGGAGAGCATGCCCGTCCCCAAGGGACCCGGCGCGGCGGTTTATGCCGCCACGATCAACAAAAGCGGGGCCTTCACCTTCACGGCCACGAAAATCGGCTCGGAAACCGCTCTGGCCCGGATCATCAGCCTCGTGGAGCAGGCCCAGGGTTCCAAGGCCCCTATTCAGCGCGTCGCCGACCGGGTGGCGGCGGTCTTCGTGCCCGTAGTTTTCGCCATCGGCTTCATCACCTTCAGCGTCTGGTATTTCTTTGTTCCCGACGGCAGTTTCAGCATGGCGCTGCTGAATTTCGTCTCCGTGCTGGTGATCGCCTGTCCCTGCGCCCTCGGCCTGGCCACCCCCACGGCCGTCATGGTGGGGACGGGTCTCGGGGCGGAGCAGGGCATCCTGATCAAAGGGGGCGAAGCCCTGGAAAAGGCCTATCGCTTGACGATGGTGGTCTTCGACAAGACGGGAACCCTCACCCGGGGGGAGCCCCGGGTCACGGACGTTTTGCCGGCACCGGGGACCGGTGCCGACGATGTTCTTAAGATCGCCATGACCATCGAGGCGGCCTCCGAGCACCCCCTCGGCGCCGCCATCGTGCAGGAAGGCCGCGCCCGGGGTCTTGCCGCCGCGACGGCGGAATCCTTTGCGGCAACAGCCGGAATGGGGGCCCGGGCGCGCATCGCCGGCCGGACGTGCCTGCTGGGCAACCGCCGTTATCTGGAAGCGGCCGGCCTGATCGTCGCCCCCTGGGCGGAAAAGGAGACGCGCCTGGCCGAAGCCGGCAAAACCGGGGTATACGTCGCCCGTGATCAGGAGATCGTCGGTCTCATCGGTCTGGCGGACGTCCCCAGGGATGACGCCGGTGCGGCCGTAGCCGGTCTGAAGAAGATGGGTCTGAAGGTCGCCATGATCACCGGCGACAACCAATGGACCGCCCGGGCGGTCGGGGCGGCCCTCCATATCGACACCGTCCTCGCGGAGGTCCTGCCGGGAGACAAGGCCATGGAAATCAAAAGGTTGCAGGAAACCGGCGCGATCGTGGCCATGGTGGGGGACGGCATCAACGACGCCCCGGCCCTGGCGGCGGCCGATATCGGCATCGCCGTCGGCGGCGGTACCGACGTGGCCATAGAAGCCGGGGACATGATCCTCATGCGGGATGACCTCCAGGCCGTGCCGGCCGCCATCCGCCTGTCCCGGGCCACGATGCGGGTGATCCGCCAGAATCTCTTCTGGGCCTTCATCTACAACATCATCGGCATCCCCGTCGCCGCCGGGGTGCTCTACCCCTGGGGCGGCATCCTGCTCAACCCCGAATTTGCCGCCGCCGCCATGGCCCTGAGTTCCGTTTCCGTCGTGGGGAACTCCCTGCGCCTGCGGCGGGTGTGGCGTCGCTGCCGAGACGCCGGGTAAGGCCCGCCGCCGCATCCACAGCCCCGGCAATCCCCGCCGGCTTGCAGCGGTAAATATCCCCGGTGGGGAGAAAACCGCCTGCCTGACGACACCGCGGCCGGGAGAACCCGGCCCCCGCTATGTCATCCCGGCGTCCTTACCGGCGGCAGGGGATTTTCCCTCGGGAGGGGCGGCGATTTTCCATTTACCCTTCTCCCGGCGGAGAGTAAAAATCTCCCCGGTCGTCCGCATCGGCAAGCTATCCTGTCGATATCTGTCAAGTAAATCGCTTGTCCGGCGGCAGAGGAAGGTCAGGGCCGCCAGTGTTTCTTCCGGGAGGGCCTCCGGATCCAGCACCGTGAATAGCTCCGCGAGGATCAGCCGGAAATCGGGGGCGGTCATGAACACCGCCGCCTCGGCCTGATCCCCGTGTTCCTCCACCTCCTGCACCACGAAGGATACCCGGCGGCCCAGCACTTCCGCCACAAGACCGCTGCCCAGGGAGTTGGCGGCATGATAATCCCCCGGGGTCACGCGCGCGCGGCTGCCCGCCGTGAGGTAGCCATAGGCCTCTTCCGTGCGGCCGCGCCGGCGGGCCTCCAGATAATTGGCCACCGCCTGCCGGGGCGTCAGGGTCGTCCCCTTCCGGACGACGACAAGGACCGTCAGGCCGAGCAGCGACAACAAGACGATGAAGGAAACCAATGCCTCCCCTATTTAAGGTTCATCCTTCCCGTGTGAATTGTTCCTTGCCG
>Ga0209506_1000318_pt1 | contig 67344 bp, 61 predicted proteins | sample AD_JPNHG2_MetaG_FD_184409 | JGI IMG/M metagenome (GOLD analysis project Ga0209506, IMG submission 184409) | Active sludge microbial communities of municipal wastewater-treating anaerobic digesters from Japan - AD_JPNHG2_MetaG (SPAdes) (version 2) | ecosystem: Engineered > Bioreactor > Anaerobic...
TGTCAAAATACGATTTAACCTCCTTAAAACTGTGGCGATGATCTACATCCCATTCTGTTATTTTATATACCATACAGTTATCGGGAATAGGAACTTTTTCTGTACTTTTCCACGTTCGCTTATTCAAATCTATTAACAAAACTTGTGTGGCAAAATACACAAATTTAAAGTAGATAACTTCGAGTCGCGTATACGTAAACCAAACTTTTCGTCTGTTCAGAAATACCTCCGACAAAGGATCAAATATCTTATGCTTACTATAAGAATAATAACCAGCATACATCTGTAAATACTTCGTGGACACTCCCTTCAGTGTCTTATTGATAAATCCCTTCAACTCATTTCGGATAACAAAATATTTTTCTTCTATCCTTTTGTTTGTATCTACTACAAACCTATGTATGGCAGCCTGTTCTTTGGCAAACCTCCTTAATTTCTCCTCTCCCGAAACATTGTAAATAACCGATTTCCTCCCTATTTTATCCTCAAATGCTGGACAATAATCACTAAAATTTATATCCCCTACTTTTACCAATTTCATCTCTGTATTTTTCCCATCACTCAATGATATCAACCGACAGGTAAACTCCCTGTGCTTAAATGGGTCTCGCAACGGACCTCGCCTAGCTTCTGCCACTAACTTTCGCCCCTTCTCACTGTATACAAACCATATATCATCACAGTAAACCTCTCCCTTAAATCTCCTGTTGCTCTCAGGTATTGACAGTAATATCTTATGCCTCCAATCAAAGGCCGTTAAATGACTTATATTACAAAGCTCTCGCATCTTTTTCAAGGACAATAGCCCTTGTTCACGTATTATCTTTGAATATTCTAGGAAAACTTCCTTCTTGTGTAGATAATGTAAACTTGTTCCGGTACTCGGAATAAAAGTTCGCCCACATTCCAAACATTTAAATCGCTGCGTGTACTTGTATCTGCTGTGCTTTATGAATCTCTTACTGTTACAATGAGGACAAGAATTTACTTTCAACTTTTTGGAGTAAATTTCCAACAACTCAGAACTAATGTTTTGAAAATCTTTTTTCATCAGAAAGCAAAATTATTAGTGCAAATATAAAACAAATCTAACAACATAAATTTGAATATGAATTTTTTCTTTCAAAATTAAAAGTAATAAATTACATTCCCACATCGCAATTTTAACTCTACAATTTTATTTCAATAATTTAACAATACTATTTTGAATATGAAAATCGTATTAAAAACCTTATTCCCAAATCTCAAAACTCAATTTCAATTTTCCCATTTATCTTTCAACAAATTTTCAACATCATTATTTATAACATGAACCCTTAAAAACATCCTTTATAATTAATCCCTTTCAAATTCTAATGACACTTTCAGGATTTTATTAACAACATAAATTTGAATATGAATTAAAAATTATTTTATTTTTCTGATCCTAAACCAATCATTTTTTTCTTCCCATTAAACCTTTTTCTATTTCAAAAGTCAAATTTCTGTAAATTTAAAATTCAAATCTTATGAAAACACAAAAATTGATCATTACAAGTTTAGTTATTGTTTTTAGCAGTTTGTTGTTAATTAAACCTTTATTGGCTCAACATCACGGTTGCAAAGGGCATGAACAGCCGCCAAAATCCCATGAATGTTTTATTGAAGGATTAACTGATGAACAAAAATCGAAAATCGAAAAAATCAAACTCGACAGCGACAAGAAAATTCAGGAATTGAAAGCTGAATTAAAGATTAAGGATGCCGAACTTGATAAAATGATCATTGCAGACAATCCGGACAAAAAAGCTATTGATAAAAAAATTGATGAAATCTCGGTTATTAAAGCAAGCATACAAAAAGAAAGAACTGCTGCACACCTTGCTATAAGAAGCGAGTTAACTCCAGAACAAAAAATCAAATTCGACCGTCATCATCAAATGAGAAATAAACAAATGCATAATTTCCATGATGGTGAACAACATCCGGGTTGTAGAAATATGTCGGCACCCAACCCCCTCAAACACGAATAAGGACATAATAAAACCGAACCGCATAAATGACAAAAACATCCAAAATAATTTTAATCAAATTAAAACTGAGCCGGTAATTCCGGCTTTTTTTTTAAATTTACAGAATATTTATTTAAAATGAAAAAGTTTATTTTTTTTACATTTTTGCTGTTTTATTTGGCTCGGATATTTGCTCAACTCGAAATTGTTGCAGAAACAGAAGTTTCAGCTGACTTCTTTACAATTGATAAATTTGGAAATTTCTATTTTGTCAAAGGAGACAAGATTATTAAAACTGATAAAAATTTTGACACAATAGCTGAATTCTCAGATAAAAGCAAAGGTAATATCGGTAGTATTGATGCTCTTGACCCTTTCAGATTAATGATCTTTTATCCTCAATTTAATTCCATTGTGTTTTTAGATAAGGTTTTTAATCAATTACGTAGCACAATATTTTTAGATGATATAGAATATTTTTCAGTTGCTGCAGTTTGTTCTTCGAATTTCGGAAGTTTCAGAATTTTTAATAATAATTGCAATTGTATTCAGCTTATTGACAACAATTTAAGAATCATGCAGCGGAGCAGTTCTTTAAATTTTCTATCTTTTAATGTTAAAATAACTAAAATACTTGAAATCAATGATCATGTTTTAGCTTTTGACGATACCGGAAATATTTACATTTTCGATATTTTCGGAACATTTATTTCAGTATTTAATGATGTAAAAGCAAAAGATATTGTAAGTTACAGAAATACATTTATCATTCTTGACAATCAAAACTATATATATATTTTTAATCCCTCAGATAAAGGAAAACACGAGATACAAAAAATCGCAGAACTAAAGAATATAAAAGAAATTACAAGTTTTGCTATTCATGAAAATCAAGTTTTCATACTTTCTGATAAAAGGTTAATAATTTTTCGTTTTGAAAATTGATTTTTACAATTTTTTTTTTTTGCTTTGTCTTGTTAAAACTGAAATAATTGTAATATGAGTATGCACATTGCTGTAGCTGGTAATATCGGTGCCGGGAAGACAACCCTTACAAAACTTTTATCGAAACATTACGGATGGACTCCTTATTTCGAAGATGTTGATGATAATCCCTATCTAAGTGATTTTTACGAAGATATGCAAAGATGGTCTTTTAATCTTCAGGTTTATTTCTTGAATAGCCGGTTTAATCAAGTACTCGAAATTCGAAAATCAGGTAAAACTATCATTCAAGACAGAACCATATATGAAGATGCTTACATTTTTGCACCTAACCTGCACGCAATGGGATTGATGACTACAAGAGATTTCGACAACTATTTTAGTTTATTTACATTGATGTCATCTCTCGTTCAAGCTCCCGACTTGCTGATTTACCTTAGAGCCAGCGTTCCAAAACTTGTTCAGAACATTCAGCAAAGAGGTCGAAAATATGAAAATACAATCCGACTCGACTATCTCAAAAGATTAAATGAAAGATACGAAGCTTGGATTGGTAACTATAAAAACGGTAAGTTATTGATAGTTGATGTTGATAATATTGATTTTGCTCAAAAACCAGAAGACCTTAGAACTGTGATAAATAAAATTGACGCTGAAATTCACGGATTATTCTAACTTTATTTTTATGACTCGAAACAGCCGATTAAATTATCTTGGTGCAGGTATTTCTATTTTTGTAAACTTAATTTTATTCGTACTTAAATACTGGGTAGGAATAGTATCAAATTCTGTTGCAATGATGGCAGATGCATGGCATACTCTAAGTGATGCGTTTACATCGGGAATTGTCATTGCCGGGACAAAATTATCATCGCGAAAACCCGACCTGAAACATCCTTTTGGACACGGGCGTTATGAACAAATTGCTGCAATATTTATTGGAGTATTACTTGCTGTTGTCGCTTACGAATTTATCATCGACGCCATTACTCGCCTTTCCGCCAGAGAAAAAGCAGTTTTCGGGAATCTTGCAATTATTGTTACTATAATTTCAATTTTTACTAAAGAGGCGATGGCTCAAATGTCATTTTATATTGCACGAAGAACTGGAAATTCATCAATGAAAGCTGATGCTTGGCACCATCGAAGCGATGCTCTTTCTTCAATAATTGTTCTGGTTGGAATTTCTCTACAAAATAAAATTTGGTGGATTGATGCTGTTTTAGGAATTATTGTCTCACTGATTTTAGCTTATGCTGTTTTTGAAATTTTCAAAGATACAATCTCAAAGTTAATAGGTGAAGAAATCCCCGAAGAAACAAAAGAAAATGTTAAACAGATTATTACAAATCTTTACGGGTATGATTTTGAGGCACACCACTTCCATATTCACAATTATGGAAACCATAAAGAACTCACCTTTCACATCTACGTAAATCCCGATTTGAGCGTTCACGATTCACATGAAATTGCAACAAAAATTCAAAAAGAAATCCTAAAAGAATTAAATATCTGCACCACAATCCACATAGAACCAAAAGGACTAGTACATAATAAGTAACGTGTATAATTTATTAAAAAAATAATTAATTAACAAGGGTAATTTCAAATTTTTTACTTTTGCAAAAAACTTAAAACTATGAGATTAGACTTATCAAATGCAATTCAATTTTGTAAGATTGAAAGTTTTGAAAACAAAAAAAAACTGGCTGTTGATTGTTTAAATAAATTAATCAATGGAAATGGCAAAGGCTCCGACTTTTTAGGTTGGATTGATTTACCTATTAACATTACAAACTCTATAATAACTGATATTGTTGAAACTGCTAAAACTTTTAAAAATCTTGATGCTGTTGTCATTATTGGTATTGGAGGTTCGTACCTTGGAGCTAAAGCTGTTCACGAAGCTTTGAAACCTCACTTCGACAAACCTAAACCCGAAATTATTTTCGCAGGACATAACCTTAGCGGAAATTATCATTCCGAACTTTTAAAATATCTTAATAATAAACATTACGGAATTATTGTAATCTCAAAATCAGGCACAACTACCGAACCAGCAATTGCTTTCAGGTTATTGTACAGAGATTTAAAACAAAAGTTTGATAAAGAAACCATTAAAAAAAGGATTGTTGCAATTACCGATGCTAAAAAAGGAGCCTTAAGAAAACTTGCCGACAAGGAAGGTTTTAAAACTTTCGTTATTGATGATAATGTAGGAGGCAGGTTTTCGGTACTGTCACCAGTAGGATTATTGCCAATTGCAATAGCCGGATACGATATTAAAAGTTTATTACATGGAGCTGCCAACATGAGAAATATTTGTATTAACAAAAATCCTGAAAATCCAGCTATACAATATGCTGCCTTGAGAAATGTGCTTTACGATGAAGGCAAAAAGATGGAATTACTGGTAAATTATATTTTCAAACTAAATTATTTCTCAGAATGGTGGAAACAATTATACGGAGAAAGTGAAGGTAAAGAAGGAAAAGGAATTTTTCCGGTTTCAGTGTCATTTTCAACAGATTTACACTCTTTGGGTCAGTATATTCAACAAGGAGAACGACATCTTTTTGAAACTAATATCCTGGTTAATGATGATTCTGACTCCCCTATCATACCTCAAGATGAAGAAGATCTTGATCAACTGAATTATATTGCAGGTAAAAAAATGGAATATGTAAATAGAACTGCTGCACAAGCAACCATAATGGCTCATGTTGCCGGAAATGTTCCTAATATTATCATTGAAATTGATAAAATTAACGAGTACAATCTTGGCAGTTTGATTTATTTCTTTGAAATTGCTTGCGGAATAAGCGGATATTTACTTGATGTAAATCCATTTGATCAACCCGGAGTCGAAGATTACAAACAAAATATGTTTAAACTGCTTGGAAAGAAATAGTTTTTTGTATAATTTAAAGTCCCCTATGGTAAGTATTTTCCATAGAGGACAATCTTATTTCTGTTATTTAATTTTAAATTTCTTCTGTTTCAACAACTTTTGCAAGAATATCCGAGTACTGAATTATAAGATATTTTTTATGTTCCATTTCTAATTCAGTACCAGAATACTGCTTATAAACAACTCGATCTCCGACTTTAATCTCAGGTTCGTCAATTCTGCTCAAAGCAATAACAGTTCCAACATTTTCTTTCTCTTTGGCGGTATCAGGAATTATTAAACCGGAACTTGTTCGTTGTTCAGTTTGTTCCGGAGTAATGTCCAATAAAATGTTTTGATTAACTGGATGTAGTTCTTTCATAGCTTTTAATTTTTTGTTAAACATTATTTTAATTCCAGTAGCAAATCAATTTTAGCTTTATCAAATCCAACAACAATTTGTCCATCAATATCGGTTTGGGGTACACCTTGCTGACCCGTTCGCCTGACTAATTCTTCAGCAGCTCTCTGATCACGCGAAACATCTACATCTACAAACAGAACCCCATTTTTACGTAAATATGCTTTTAAAGCATTACACCACGAACAAGTTGGAGTACTATAAACTATAACTCGTTTTTTGGGCTTCTCAACAAACATGTTCGTATTGTATGTGTTCTCAAACAAAGATTTATAGTAATCAACAGATTGACATCCTTTGATAACATTTTTTAAATCAGATTTTTCAAAATATAACAACACCGGCACTGTATTAATTCCAAATTCGGGATGAATATCTCGTACCTTGTTTACATCAGCAATAATAACATTTTCAGTATTATTTGCCGATAAATTATTAAAAGCACAATCGCTTAGCTCGCTTCCTGATTTATAAATTAACAAATATGTTTTTTCGTTTTTACTAATATGTTCCTTTAATTCATCCAACGACCAAATTTTTTTCATCTTCGAAAATTTTAACTTTAGACTTAATATATTCTGCTAGACTTAAAGATGCAATTGTTCCTTCAGCAACAGCAGTAGTAATTTGTCTATATTTTTTAGCGATGCTGTCTCCTGCGGCATAAACTCCCGGAATACCGGTAAACATATCACTGTCAACAATTATTTCCCCACGATCATTTAATGGTAATATCCCTTTTAAATCTTCTGTATTTGGAATGTATCCTATAAAGATAAACACACCATCTGTTTTAAAAATATGTCTAGTACCGCTTGTTATATGCTCTATTTCAACAGCTTCAAGTTTTTCCGACCTCAAAAATTTTACTATCCTTGATTCCATAATGAAATTAAGTTTAGGAGTTTTTTTCGCCTCATCAATCACTGCCGGAAATGCTTGAAAATGATCAAACTGATGAACGATAGTTACTTTTGTAGCAAATTTTGTCAGACTTATGGCTTCTTCCAGTGCAGAATTTCCACCTCCAACAACTACTACTTCCTTGCCTGTAAAGAAATCCCCATCACAGGTAGCACAAAAGGAAATACCCCTTCCCCTGAATTCATTTTCACCTTCGACACCAAGCAATCTCGGACGACCACCGGTTGCAAAAATCACTCCTCTTGCCTTTATCTCTCTGCCATCGGATAAGACAATTTTTTTGATTTCATCATTGAGATGATATTCTGTAATTTCTATATTACCAATTAATTTACATCCAAAATCTTTTGCTTGCTTTTTCATTACAGCAGCAAGATTAAACCCTTTTGTTTGTTCCACTCCTGGATAATTAGCTACCTCATCGGTAAGCACTACCTGACCACCGAAACTTCCTGAATTAAGAATTACAGTTTTCAGTTTCGCTCTGGAGGAATAAATCCCTGCAGATAGTCCTGCAGGTCCTCCTCCTATTATTGCTACATCAAAAATTTCGTTCATGTTAAAATTTATTTTTGAAAATACTCATTTAAAATTGATGTAATTTGCTGACGATTTTGAATACTTGTTGTTGCTTTTACAGTTTTCCCGTTTTTATAGTACATTGTAAAAGGTAATCCCATAAATCCTCTGCATGCCGGATCGTTTCTTATAATTGCAGCTTCGGGATTATCAAATGCCATAACTGCAAATTTTACATGAGGATATTCCTCTTCTAATTCTTCCATTATGTCGTAAACAGGAATACACATCGGACCCATTCGACCGCAACATACCATTAAATTTTCATTTTCTTCCTGAAGTTTTTTCAATTCTTCAGATGTTTCAATTTCGTGTAATGAAGTTCTTAACATTTTCATATTATTTTATTTTAAAATTTCTGCAAAATAAACAGTTCTTTGAATTCACTGTTCATACAACGGTAATGAAAGAACACAATTTCAAAAATGAATCTTTTCAGATAAAAAACTGTCATATTTCAATATATTTGTAAAAAAATTATTTTTTATGAACATAGAAGAATTATCCCGTTGTTTTGCCAACCTTTATCCGGAAGAACTTGAAAAAATCGGCTTATTTAAAAAACAGATCCCTTACAGTAAATCCGAACTAATTTTTAAACAGGGAACTTTTGCTCATCATGTTTTCTTTATAATTGACGGGATAGTAAAGACTTATATACAAACCGATTTTGATAAACAACTCAATATAAAAATTTCAACTACAGGTGAATTTTTGGCCTTCAATACTGTTTATGGTGAAAAATATTATCAATATAGTGCATCGGCTATCAGAAATTCAACAATCTGTATGATAGAAAAAGATGCCTTGCTAAAACTAATTTTATCAAATCCCGACTTTGCTTATCAAATCAATTCAAGAAACATGTATGACGAAAATCGTATGCTTGAGATAATAAGAAACATATCCTACAAACAAATGCGAGGAAAATTAGCTTCAACATTACTATACATTTACGAGATAAGTCAGAAATCCGAAAACATTTTTCCTTTGTTAACTCGACAGGATTTAGCAGAATTTGCAAGTATTAACACAGAATCGGCAATAAAAATTCTCAAAGAATTCGAACAAGAATATATTATTGAACTTAAAAATAAAGATATCGTAATAAAATCCCTCAACAAACTTGATGAAATTTCAAGAAAAGGATAATTTTTAGTATTTAATCCCTCATTTTTTCGAAAAAATTATTAATAATCAACAATCACAATTATACAACTACATATTAAATACTGTAGCCTCGAAATAGAAAAAGTTTAATAATTTCATTTAATAAAAAAAAGCAACTGTACTATACTAATTAGTGTTTATTTGTACTATCAGTGGCTTAAATTTTAGCCATGAGTTCACGAACCACAAAATTTCATTTAACCCAAAATCTTTACCAACCAACTAACCAACTAACTAACTAACCAACTATCTCCCCAACAACAAAATTACTACCACCAACAAAAACAAAATCATTTTCACCCGCAGAACTCATTGCTGCATTATATGCTGAAGGAACATTGGAATAAAAACTTACCTGCGAAAAACATTTTGTAATTACAATATTTTTTAAATCTTCAATGGACATTGCCCTTGGAATTGATGCTTGAGTAAAATAGTACTTATTTCTTTCGTCGTTAGGGAAAAGTTCCAGAAGTTCGGAAACATTTTTATCGCTTACAAAACCCAAGACAAAATGGTATTTATCTGCCTTTATATTTTTAATTTGTTTAATTATTTCGGTGATTCCATTTTTGTTATGTCCGGTATCGCAGACACAAAGAGGGTTGTCGTTTAGTTTTTCCCATCTCCCTCTGAAACTTGTATTTTTAACTACATTTTTTAATCCGTTTGCTAGACTATCATCATTAATTTTTACACCTATATCATTTATACACTCAACGGCATTAATTATTAGGTTTAAATTCTTATGTTGATAATTTCCACCTAAAGCAAAATTAAATTCGTTGCTAATACCATTTTTTGAAAATCTGTATATAGAATTTTCAAAATCGCTTTTGATTTGTTCGCAAGTGCTTATTTTATCTGCGAATAAAATGCGGGAATTTTCAGACTTTGCTTTTTGTAAAAACACATTATCAGTTTCCGGAGAGGATTCTCCTATAATTACAGGAACTTTTGGTTTTATTATACCCGCTTTTTCAACTGCTATTTTTTCTTTTGTATCACCAAGAAATTGAGTGTGGTCATAATCAATATTTGTTATGACTGAAATTATGGGATTGATAATGTTAGTAGAATCCAACCTCCCTCCCATTCCAACTTCTATCACAGCAATATCTACCTTCATAAAACGGAAATACTCAAACGCCAAAGCAACAGACATCTCAAAGAAAGAAGGTTTTAATTCTTTCAAGACTTTAAGATTATTATTTATAAAATCAGTTACAAATTCTTTTGAGATTTTTTCTCCATTTACTCTAATTCTTTCGCGATAATCAACAAGATGCGGAGATGTATATAGTCCTGTTTTGTAACCTGCTTCTTGCAGAACAGATGCCAGCGAATGTGAAACAGATCCCTTACCGTTTGTACCTGCTATATGAATGGTTTTATAATGTTTGTGAGGATTCCCGAAATAATCATCAAGCTTAATTGTAGTATTGAGATCTGCCTTATATGCCGCTGCTCCTATCCTCTGATACATTGGCAGCGACTCGTACATAAACTTCAGTACTTCTTCGTAATTCATTTTTTTGAGGCTAATTTTTTGATATCCGATTTAAGTATGTAATCCCTGGCTTTTTCAGTAATTTTATGCGAATCATAATAATATATCAAACCGGATTTTGCATCAAAAATAATTTTCACGCAATATGAAAGTGTAGAACTAAGTTTTGGTTTAATTAAATGTAGCATTATTGCATTTTCATCCTCTTTATCAATTAGTTTTTTTATATCCTCCCGTTCTGCATATTCAAAAGAAAAAGGATAAACCGAGGCAAGAGAATTTTTAGTTCGGATATCGGGTTCAATTTCAGTTTTTAGTAAGTATAATGTTTTTTTTCGGGGGCTACCGGATTTTTCGAGATAATATTTTGCAATATTATCTTTATTTAAAGAAGGATTTTCTTTGCATGTCTTAACGTGTAATTGAACAAATTTAACAATTGCTCCCATCTTATAGGCATATTCGGACTCCAAAGCTCCGTTGTAGCACAATGGAACTGCCGCAATAGTTGGCATATCATTAACATCCTTGTAATTACCTCCGTTTGTTAATATTAAAAAATCAAAAAGAGTTTGTGTTTTATCTTTTTCGAAATAAACCTGATTTATCATAAGAAATGATTTTCCTGAATCTTTCATATATTTTTTAAAATCCGATTCATAAATAAACTCATAAGGAGTGAGAGTCCAGAACTTTTCTACAGCTTCACGAATGGCATCATTATAATCAGATGTTCTATCATTTTTAAGTACTACTAGTGTTGTTGATCTTAAAAATTTATTCAGGTCAGTCTGACTTGCAACAGGAATTTCTACCTGTGAGTAATAATAGCTTAGATTTAACATTAAAATTAAAAACCATAATATCTTTCTCATAAAAAATAAATTATTTGTATTGTTGAAATTTCAAAGGTCTTAATTCATTATAAAGTCTAACGTAATAAAACAACTGTTTATTCTTCTTTCGTTTACTCAATTTAGAAAATTCTTCATAAATTTTTGGCTCACGTTTAAAAATTTCTTCAAGGTTACTTGAGTTATATTCCAAAACTGTTCCGGTTTCCATATCAATAATATAGTGTACAAGTTCTTCACTCTGATAAGTACGATTTCTATGATTAAATGAATAATACGGGTCATAAAATGGAGAGTAATACGGATAATAAAACGGATCCGAAAAGCTCTGATAAATTCCCTTAACAGTGCTTACAAAGTGCGAAATACTGCCTACATAAGGTATCAGATTAGCTTTACCATTATAAAAAATATAAGGACGTCCGTTTTTGCTGTAACCCCAGACGTTTTTTTTTGATATTCTTTGACTTATTCCAAAATCATCGCTGTAAACAATCTCCGAAACAGTATCTAAAATTCTGAAAAAATCGGGCAAATCATACGACGGAATTATCATTCTCCCGAAATCCATCGGTATATTGTTACGAAAACTGTTAAAATCTAAAAAAATGCCGTCGTTAAATAATAATCCGAATTCATAGTTTATAAACTCTTCTTCCTCCTGAGCAATAGAATTAAAAGAATTCAGAGAAGATAAGATCAAAACAAAAATTATAAAGGAATAAAGCCTTTTCATAAATCATTTTTTCATAATTTCAAAAAATGGTTTTCGGTTAATTATAGATTGTCCGAGGGTAATTCCGTCGGTGTATTGAAGTTCTTCGCCAACTGCTACCCCCCTTGAAATGATAGTTATCTCGTTGCACAATCCGCTGATTTTTTTGCCGATGTAATAATTTGTCGTATCACCTTCGGTTGTAGCAGGAAGTGCAAATATTACTTCATCAACCTTATTATTTTCAAGCCTTTCGATTAAGGATTTTATTTTAATATCGTGAGGACCAATACCGTCAATTGGTGAAATTAATCCGCCCAGAACATGATACAACCCATTATATTGCGATGTACTTTCGATAGCTATAACATCATGAATTCCTTCCACAACACAAATAATCGAACTGTTACGTTTGCTATCGGAACAGATCGGGCAAATATCATCATCCGAAAGATTATGACAGATGCGGCAAAATTTAGTTTGAGTTTTTAGTTTACGAACAGCTTCAAGAAATAATTCAACCTCAGTATCCGAACGACGCAACAAGTGCAAAGCAAATCTTAATGCCGTTTTTCGTCCTATTCCCGGGAATCCCGTGAATTGCAAAACAACATCTTCCAGATACTTACCGGATTTTCCTTCAAAACCCATATAATTTCAAAATATCTAAAAATCTTTACAGCACAAAAATAATCAAATATTTTAAACAGCCCATCTAATTTATCAACAACCAACTAACTAACCAACCAACCAACTAACCAACCAACCAACTAACTAACCAACCAACCAACTAACTAACCAACTAACTAACTAACCAACTAACCAACCAACCAACTAACTAACCAACCAACCAACTAAAACCCATACTCCAAAACCTCACTAATCCCATTATTAAATAAAACAGAAGCAAATAATTTATGTTCAGGTTCATCATCAAACCAGACAACTCTCACAGTGTTATTCTTAGTACCAATGATTAAACCGCCTTTTATTCTCCAATATATTTGTTTGTAATTATTGCAATCCATTATATAAAAACTTGAAGCACGTTTGCCAATAGTTTTTGGATAAGTATGAATCCTTGCACATTCGGGCAATAGTTCGGAATACAAAAAATCTGTTGACTTTGAACAAATAAAATAGAAAACATCATTTAATTTGTTGGCAGCATCCACATGAGGAGAATGGCCCTTGTTTTTTAAGATATGAAGTTCCTCTTTACGTTCAAGTTCGCGCAGTTTAATGTGAATTTCGAGAGAACCGCAAACTTTGTTTAGAATTAAAGATGAGAAATTTGCTTGAATGTCCTTAAAAGGATAATCGCAATTAATAGGCACCACCAAATCAGCATCGCCGTGAAAAGAAATTATCGAAGTTTTTGAATTTTTTAAAATATCAGTATTATCAACAGCTCCCCACATATTAATTACAGACTTTATGTAAAAATTTATTTTTATATTGTTTCCTGAGTTTTCAATTTTTCCTAGGTCATCATACAACAAATTTTTAAAACTTGATTTCGGTCGGTTGCTGTTACGCATAAATGCCAGATTCAATGCAGTGATTCCGCCGGCAGACGAACCTCCTACAAATATTTTTGATGTGTCTATACCGAAACTTGAACTGTTTTCAACAAAATATCGCATGGCTGCATGAGCATCTTGTAAAGCCCTGTAGCCTGCACGTTCGACCTCCGAACCTAATGGAATAAACCCCAGTCTGTAATTTATAGATGCTGTAACATATCCCAATGAAGTGAAATATCTGCAAAACTGAACCATGGCATCCGACTGTTTATCCCCAATATAGAATGCTCCGCCATGAATAAACATTATAAAAGGGCGTTCCTTAATTGTATCTTCGGTCGGAAAATAAACATCTGCTTTTAATTCAAGGTCTTTTTTTTTCAATGTTGACAATATCCCCTTTAAAAGAATGTCAAGATATGATTCCTCCTCTGCCGGATAGCTCGTCCAGTAGCCTTTTGCTTTTCCGTAAATAATATCGTTTTTAACATTAATATCTGAAAAAACCTTTTCTTTATATCTTTTAGGAAATGTTTTATAATCAGGTTCGCGATATTTTGCTGCAAAAAAAGTTTTAGGTTCTTCCCATCGGTTGAAATTCCACATAAAAGGTTTTTTACGCAAGGAATAAATAAAAACAATATTTTCATTCCTGGCACTTGTTAAAACTTTCATTTCCAAAACTTTGTCCCTGTAACTTAATTCATATTTATTGTCATTAATTTTAACCTTAAATTTTTCTTTTTTTGCATAAGGTGACTTTTCAAGCAAAAAAAATTCTCCTTCAGCATAATTTTCTTTCAGAATGTTTACTCGGAAATAAATTAATGAATCGTTTAAGTTTGCATAGTACCAAGTCCTCAGTTCAGGTTTAATACTTGTTTGTTCATACGGCTTTTCTAAATTATAATTCTTTTCTGCACTACAAGAGAATACAATAATTATGAAAACCTGTATTAGTGTTATCAATCTTAAATTCATGAGTTTTATTTTCAACAATACAAATATGATAACTTTTTGAAAAATATTTTGCTAAAAACAAAATAAAAAACGTGATTTGCAAAAAAATAAACATGAATTCGCTGATTGTTTTGGCAATAGTACTTTCATACTTTGGAATTTTGATTTTAATCTCTGTTTTCACTTCTAAAAACGTAAATTCCGAAGGTTTTTTTCTTGGTAACCGTAAATCCAGATGGTACATAGTAGCTTTTGGGATGTTGGGGTCTTCAATTTCCGGAGTAACTTTTATTTCGGTTCCGGGATGGGTACAAACTACCGATATGACATATATGCAAATGGTTTTCGGATATTTTCTCGGATATCTTTTTATTGCACATGTTCTTTTGCCGGTTTATTATAAGTTACAACTCACGTCTATATATACTTATCTCGAAAAACGCTTCGACACCATTACTTATAAAACAGGAGCTTCGTTCTTTCTGCTTTCGCGTACAATTGGGTCGGCATTCAGATTATTTATTGTCGCAAACGTTTTGCAAGTAACTATTTTTAACGAACTTGGAATACCTTTTTATCTTACGGTTTGTCTGTCAATACTTCTAATTTGGGTTTACACTTTTAGAGGAGGGATAAAAACAATAATCTGGACAGATACACTTCAAACATTTTTTCTTTTTGCAACATTAATAGCAACAATAGTAATTATTTCATCAGAGTTAAAATTTAATTTTTCTGAAACAGTAAATGCCATTACCGAAAGTAAATATTTCCGTATTTTTGAGTTCTACGATTGGAAATCATCACAGCATTTCGTAAAACAATTTATTAGCGGAGCTTTGGTTACGATTGTAATGACCGGTCTCGACCAGGATATGATGCAAAAAAATCTTAGTTGCAAATCATTAAAAGATGCAAAAAAAAATGTTATAAGCTATGGCTTTGCTTTTATTCCTGCAAACTTACTTTTCTTATCTCTTGGCGTACTTTTAATGATTTTTGCCACAAGTCACAATATAGATACTAATCTCATAAAAGGCGATAACCTTTATCCAATAATTGCTTCAAGATATCTCGGAACAGGAATATTGATACTTTTCCTTATAGGATTAATGGCTTCGGCATATTCAAGTGCCGACAGTGCCCTCACTGCTCTTACAACATCTTTTACCGTGGACATCATCGGTATCAAAAACAAAACAGAAAATCAAATAAAAAAAATTAGAACAATTGTTCATATTGGTTTTTCGATATTGATGGCAACAATTATTATTATTTTTAACATCATAAACGAAAAAAGCGTAATTGACGCAATATTTACAATAGCTGGTTACACCTACGGACCTTTACTTGGAATTTATGCATACGGATTATTTACAAAACGAACAACTAACGGCAAAGCTGTTCCTTTCATAAGCATTTTGAGTCCGGTGATTTGCTTTTTTACATACAAATTTTTGCTGAATTCATTTGATTACAAAATGGGATACGAACTACTTTTACTTAATGGAATAATAACATTTATTGGTCTCTGGATATTCGGAAATAAAAATCAATAAAATTATTGTATAAAAATTTTATTCTAACTTTCAAAATTGAATTTAATAATATAAATTTGCAGCCTTAAATAAAAACTTGATAGATAAATAATTTTATTATGGCAAAAAAGAAAACAGAAGAAAAAGATGCTTTCAAGTCAGTAGAATCATCATTAAGCAGAGCTGAAAATTTTATAGAAGAAAATCAGAAAGCATTTATTTACGGGATAGCAGGTTTACTTTTGGTTGTTTTATTGGTTATAGGGTACTACAGATTTATCAGAGAACCAAGAATTAAACAATCATGGGCAGAAGCTTTTAAAGCAGAAATGTATTTTGAACGTGATTCCTTTAATCTTGCTCTCAATGGCGACGGAGTTTATCCCGGATTACTTGATATTATTGATGATTACGGCAGAACTCCTATCGGAAAAGCATCTCGCTATTATGCTGGTGTGTGCTACATGCGTTTAGGCGATTACGAAACTGCTATCAGCCATCTTAAAAAATTCAAAAGCAAAGATGCAATGGTTAGTGCCATGGCTATAGGTTTAATTGGCGACGCTTATATGGAATTAGGCGACCTCGATAAAGCTCTCGATTACTATCTTGATGCTGCAAAAAAAGCCGACAACGACCTCCTTTCTCCTATATTTCTAATGAAAGCAGGCAGAACTTGCGAATTACTTAATGATTATGAAAAAGCTCTGGAACTTTACAAAAAAATTGATAAAGATTATTACGATACTCCTCAACAAAGAGAAATCGAAAAATACATTACAAGAGCAGAATTAAAAATCGAACAAAATAAAAAATAATCAAGGGCTTAAAGCCCTTTTTTTTTAAATCAGATCACTATGGCATCATCAAAAAAAAATTTATCTGCTTACGACGAAACCGGTATTTATATAAACAATCCTAATACTCCGGTGAAAATAGGAATCGCCGTTTCGGAATGGAATAGCGAAATTACCTCGGCTCTTGCTAAAGGGGCTGTTGATACCCTTAAAAAATATGGTTTTACCGACAAAGACATTATAATTAAAGCTGTTCCGGGTAGTTTTGAATTACCACTTGCTGCTGACTATCTGATAAAGTATGCAAATACAGAAGCTGTAATTTGTTTAGGATGCGTAATTCAGGGAGAAACCCGACACTTTGATTTCGTTTGTCAGGGAGTTACTCAAGGCATAATGAATATTATGAACAAATACGAAGTTCCGGTTGCCTTTGGCGTTTTAACAACTCAAAATCAGCAACAAGCACTCGACAGAGCCGGAGGAAAACACGGAAATAAAGGTATTGAGGCTGCTGTGGCTGTCTTAAAAATGCTCGAATTGAAAAATTGCCTTAGTTCAAAATGTAAATAATATTCAAAAAAATCCCGTTAATCTCTAAAGAAACACTATGATTAAATGAAAAAAATCTCAAAATTGATATTTCAAACATTTTCTATTGTTAATCTAATTATTGCAACATTTATATTTATTTCTTGCTCATCATCAAAAAAATACACAAAAGCCAATATTGTTTTTTGGGACGGATTCAAAGTCGAAATGCTTGTTTCTCCTAACAAAAGCTCATATTACAGCTTTATCAGATCAAAATATAAAACCGAAGATGAAAAAATTAAATATCTGATTCCCGAAGAAGTTATTTCCATAAACGGAAAAGATTACTCTTACGTAAGCATGTATTTTGATGAGGAAAATTTCGGAATGGAATCCTATAGTTTTGCTAAAATTATTGCCGGAGATACAGCTTTTGCACTTGTCGAAACTAAATATCAGATTAAAACCTGTTCCTGTAAGACTGCCGGAACATTTTTAAAAGGAATTTTCCTCTACGCTTCACCGTCAACATATCTAAAATTGAAATTAGATTATAAAAATAATATTTACAACAGAATTGAAATCGCAAAATTTTTTAAAGCAAATTCAGGAATTGTTCCATTCGATAACATAAATACACTTACAGACTTAATTGAGTACCTTAATAGCAATTCCAATCTTCCCTAAAACTAACTAAACTCTACCAACCAATAAATAATCAACAATTTATCAACAATTAACAATTATAAACACCTGAAAATCAAAACTATATTTTGTTATTTGACAAAAATTGTTAATAATGTTAAAAAAAGAACAATAACAAATTATAAACTTTTGTTTAATAGTAGTAAATTTGGCCTTCAAAATTTTTAGAAATGGGAAAAATTATAACTCTGGCAAATCAGAAAGGCGGTGTAGGAAAGACAACTACAGCAATTAACCTTGCAGCAAGTTTAGCTGTTTTGGAATACAAGGTTCTTGTAGTAGATGCCGATCCACAAGCAAATGCTACCTCAGGAATGGGATTTGATGTTCGTAACATTAAAGCCGGGCTTTACGAAGTTCTTATTAAAGATTATGATCCAAAAGATACAATACTCTCCGCCAGCATTGACAATCTGTACCTGATGCCAAGTCATATTGATCTGGTTGGTGCAGAAATTGAGATGCTCGAGCTGCCCGAAAGAGAAAAAGTTCTTAAAAACGTTCTGGCAAAAATTAAAGACAATTACGACTTTATCCTGATAGATTGTTCTCCGTCTTTAGGTTTAATCGTTGTTAATGCCCTAACTGCAAGCGATTCCGTATTGATTCCGGTGCAATGTGAGTATTTTGCTCTCGAAGGGTTAGGAAAACTACTCAACACTATTCGAATCGTTCAGAGTCGTTTGAATCCTGAACTCGATATCGAAGGTTTTGTTATGACAATGTATGATAGCCGTGTAAGACTTTCTGATCAAATACTTGAGGAAGTAAAAAAACATTTCGATACAATGGTTTTCGACACCGTTATTCACAGAAACGTTAAGTTAGGGGAAGCTCCAAGTTTTGGACAAACAATTTTTGATTATGACGCTGCATCTAAAGGAGCTGCAAACTACCTGAATCTTGCTCGTGAACTGTTGCAACGTAATAATATGACTAAAATTAGTAACGAAGAAAAAATAATCGGATAAATTATGGCAAAGAAAAACGCACTTGGCAGAGGTTTAGATGCCCTTATTGATACTTCTAACGTAAAAAATTCCGAAAATACTGTAAATCAACCCAACGAAATTGATATAGAACTTATTGATACCAATCCATATCAGCCGAGATCAGAATTCGACGAAGAAGCCCTTAACGAATTATCGGCTTCAATAAAAGAATTGGGCCTGATACAGCCAATCACAGTACGGAGCCTCGACAACGGAAGATATCAGCTTATCAGCGGCGAAAGAAGACTTAGAGCCTCAAAACTTGCCGGAATCACAAAAATTCCTGCTTATATACGTAACGCAAATGACCAAGAAATGCTTGAGATGGCTCTGGTAGAAAATATACAACGTGAAGACCTTAACGCCGTTGAAATTGCCATCAGTTACCAACGCCTGCTCGACGAATGCAACCTTACTCAAGAAGAACTTAGTCAACGTGTAGGAAAAAAACGTGCTACAATTTCAAATTACATCAGGCTTTTAAACTTGCCGGTAAAAATTCAATCCGGATTAAAAGAAAACAAAATCAGCATGGGACATGCCCGTGCATTGCTTTCAATTGAAGACGAAGATACCCGTCTAATGATTTACGATCAAATTATCAAATACGATTTCTCTGTTCGTAAAGTCGAAGAAATTGTTCGGCAACTTAACTCCGATGGAGATGAAATAAAAGCAAAAAAAGAAAAAAATTCCACAAAAATTGATGATTATGTTCAATTGCAGGCTCACCTTTCGAATTGTTTTGCAACTGAAGTAGAGTTTAAAAGAAATTCAAAAGGTAAGGGAAAAATCATCATCCCTTTTAAAAACGACGCCGACCTCGAAAGAATTATTGCTTTATTGGATAAATTAGCTCTTTAAAGAATTTTGATTTTGAAGAAATTAAAAACATACCTGATATATCTGCAAATTTTCTTAATTATTTCGGTTGCCTCTTTTGGGCAAACTGAAGAAAATGATAAAATTAAATATCACTCTCCAAAAAAAGCCATGCTGCTTTCAGCCGTTTTACCCGGAGCAGGACAGGCATACAACCGTAAATTCTGGAAAATCCCAATAGTATATGTAGGCATAGGAGGTTTTTCTTATCTTGCTTATAATAATCAAAAACAGTTTAACAAATACCACGATGCCTACATAACAAGAAACAACGGAGGCATTGATGAGTTTTACAATATACTTAATTCTCAGGCTCTAATTAACGAGATGGAAAAATACAGAAAACAAAGAGATCTTAACCTGATTGGTTTTTTTGCCTTTTATTTGATACAGATGATTGATGCAAGTGTAGATGCACACCTTTTTGAGTTTGATGTCTCGGATAATCTGAGTTTGAGAGTGCAAACAATAACAAGTCCGAATTATGCAACTGTTGGCGGTATTTCTGTAAAATATAAATTTTAACAATGAAGAAAATTTTTTATTCCATATTGTTTTTAACACTGTTTAATACATTTAGTTTCTCACAAATTCCACGAATAGAAGAATCGGTAAATTCTAAAGTATCTGCCTCATCAAAAATCGCTTTTGTTGACCAACTTGATAGTTTACTTGCAGAATGGTTTTATTACACCGGACGCGACACAATTCAATTTCTGAAACCTGCCGACCGAAACAATTTTTTATTAAGCAATATTCCCGATTCCCTTTTTGCCATGAGAATAAGAAATATTCCAACTACAATTCAACTAACATATAATTCTCATGTTAAAAAATACATAGAACGTTATGTAATTAACGGTAAATGGATAGCTCCAAAATTTTTAGGCCTTTCGCATCAATATTTTCCAATGTTTGAAGAAAAACTTGATGCTTATGACTTGCCTCTAGAGTTAAAATATTTGCCTATAATTGAATCAGCACTTAATCCAAAAGCAAAATCACCTGCCGGAGCCGTAGGTCTATGGCAGATAATGTATAAAACAGGTATCGCACTTGGTCTGGAGATAAATACTTATGTGGACGAACGAATGGATCCAGAAAAGTCTACCGAAGCAGCATGCGTATATCTGAAAAAACTTTACGAAACATATAAGGATTGGAACATCGTACTTGCAGCTTATAATGCAGGACCTGGTACTATAAATAATGCTATTCGCCGTTCGGGAGGGAAAAATACATATTGGGAAATTTTACCTTATTTGCCAAACGAAACAAGAAATTACGTTCCTGCATTCATTTCAATTGTTTATCTTTTTACATACGCCGATAAACACGGATTTAAACCAGAATTCATTCCTTTCATCGAAGATGCAGACACCGTAATGATTACAAAACAACTCCATTTTGAAGCTCTCGATAGTATTTTAAGAATTCCAATAGGTCATCTCCGAGAATTAAATCCTCAATACAAAAAAGATATTGTACCTGCCATAAACAAAGAGTACCCACTAAAAATTCAAAGAAAATACATCACTAAATTTATCGAACTTGAAGATTCTATTTATAAATATTGCGATTCTGTATTCTTCAACAATGCTAGAATTGAAATAAAACCCGACGATAAAGTTGCTGAATACATACCTTCTGCTGCCCAACCGGCAGGAACAGTACAACTTAATTACACCGTAAAATCCGGAGATGCCATTGGATTAATTGCCTCATGGTATGGTGTTAATATCGCTGATATTAAAGCATGGAACGGACTTAGCAGCAACAACATTAGAGTTGGACAGGTACTGAAAGTTTATGTGCCGGCAGCACTCGAATCAAAATACAAAGTAGTAAATTCTTTATCATTCGAAGAAAAACAAAAAATGATAGGAATAAATCCTAATACAAATACTCCAAAAGAAGAACCTCCCGATCCAAATTGGGAATACTATACCGTTAAATCGGGTGATACTCCATATAGTATTTCAAAAAAATTCCCCGGTGTAAGCGTTGATGATATTTTAAAAAACAATAATATATCCGATCCTTCTTCTTTACGTATCGGACAAAATTTGAAAATCAGAAGAAAATAATAACATTAGTTATGATATTTTTTATTTTTAGTAAAGATTATTTTTTAAGATTATTAGCGTTAAAATCATAAAATTAATTTCAAATGAAAAAAAACATTGCTGTTTTAGCGGGAGGTTATACATCCGAACGCAATATAAGTTTAAATTCAGGGAAACAAGTTTTTAATTCAATTGACAGAAATAAATATAATGTTTACTTTGTAGATGTTTCACGACAAGGACTCTTATGTGAAATAAATCCCGCACAATTTGCACATATTGATATGAATGACTTTTCTGTGATGCACAACGGGGAAAAAATAAGATTTGATTTTGCATTTATTGTTTTACATGGTTCTCCCGGCGAAGACGGAAAAATACAAGCATGGCTCGACATACTCCAAATCCCTTACTCTGCATGCGGAGTATTTGCTTCGGTTAACACATTACACAAAGCCGCATGCAAAAGACTTCTGTCAAATACGGATGTAAAAATTCCAAAATATGTAATTTTAAATAATCCCGAAGCATTTAACATCGAAGAAATTTTAGATATCACCGGACTTCCCTGTTTTGTAAAACCCAACAATGCTGGAAGCAGTTTCGGAGTGTCTAAGGTTTATAAAAAGGAAGATCTTATAGAAGCCGTAAACATTGCAATGCAAGAGGATAATATTGTTATAATTGAAGAATTTATTAAAGGCACTGAAGTTTCATGCGGTGTTATAAAAACAAAATCAGAAGAAATTGTTTTGCCGGTAACGGAAATTGTTCCAAAAAAGGATTTCTTTGATACCGAAGCAAAATACGACCCAACCCTGACGGACGAAATAACTCCAGCACGAATATCCGAAGAAGAAACCCTTGCTGTACAATCATATGCTTCATTTATATATGATTTTATCGGTTGCAAAGGAATTGTACGTATTGATTTTATTATTAGAGACGGCATTCCATACTTTCTCGAGGTAAATTCAATCCCCGGAATGAGTGCACAAAGCATTATCCCTAAACAAATAAGATCTATAGGCAAAAACATCACTGATATTCTTACAATGATAATTGAAGATAATTTTTAAAAATAAATCTTACAAAGTTCCGGATTTATATCTCAATACAAGATACTCGAGTTCTTTATCTTTCCCTTTAGAGTCGTATTCCCGTTTAAGATTATTGCCGTACAAAAGAGCAAAATTCTGCCAGAAGAATGCCCTAACCGAACCTTTCATTTCTTCTACCATTTCGTAGGCAGTACTGCCGCTTTCTCTGTCGAGAAGTTTTACCAGCATAACACCTTGCGATAAAGTAAACTTCGACAGTTGCGGTTTATAATGAGCCATTATCTGTTTCTCACGAACTTTAAGGTATTTTTTTCTATCCTTATCATTTTTAAACTTGGCAAGTGAATCCTCAATCTGATGATAAAGTTGAGAAATTTCAAGAGCATAAGGATATACCCTCAAAAAGTTATTTAGCATTTTATCTCGTTTTCTTAATTCTTTTTTTGATTTCGGATAAACAACTGCCTCAGGTAATAAAAACAGAGCATATGGATTGTGTTTTATAAGACTGTCAACATTTATGCTTTCTTTGTAATACCATGGCAATTTTTTTTGTTGTGAAAATGCTTCACAAAAAACTATAGAAAAAATTACTATCAGAATTATATACTTTTTCATTTATTTCAATTTTTAACATATCTAATAAACAAGAAAATTTTTTATTAGTTTTGACAAAAACAATTTTTATACCATTTTTAATGGAGAAAAAAGATTTAAAATCCTGGATGTTATTGCTTTTGCTTTCATTGATTTGGGGCGGTTCATATATTCTGATGAAGCAAGGACTTAAATCATATTCTTACTGGCAGGTTTCAAGTATTAGAATGATTAGTGCATTTGTTTTTTTGCTTCCGTTTACTATAAAAAACCTTAAAAAACTATCCCGAAAAAACTTAATTCCGATTCTTGTTGTTGCATTCATAGGGAATTTAATTCCATCAATATTATTCCCACTCGGACAAACCAAAGTTGACAGTAACGTCGCCGGAGTTTTAAATTCTTTAGTACCGGTTTTTGTTTTAATAATAGGAATATTATTTTTTAAAAAGAAAACCTCACTTATGCAGATTTTGGGAGTTATAATAGGACTTGCAGGAGCAGCCCTGCTCATAACTTCAAAAAATCCGTTTAGATTCGGAACAATGAATTTTTTTGCTCTTTATATTGTTACGGCAACAATACTGTATTCAATAAATATAAACCAGGTGAGCATATACCTTAAAAATCTCGACGGACTGGAAATTGCATCTTTAGCATTTTTGTTCATCGGACCAACAAGTTTAGTAATTTTTTTAAATACAGATTTAAATTCTATTAAATTTTCTCCAGAAATTATTTTTCATACACTCTGTATAATAACTCTAGGGCTAATGGGATCAGCGGTAGCTGTTTCTATTGCAAATCAACTCATTACAAAGTCGGGGCCGATGTTTGCCTCATCAGTTACATACATAATCCCTGTTTTTGCAATATTTTGGGGCATTCTCGACGGAGAAAAATTGAACCTTTTTCAGATCTTGGCAACAATTATTATTATGCTTGGAGTTTATCTTGTAAATAAAAAGTAATGTTAAAAAAACAAAAATATCTTTTATTATCAGTAAGTTCAGGACTTCTGGCAGGCTTAAGTTGGTTACAAGCAGGGTTATCGCCTTTAATACTAATATCTTTTGTGCCTGTTCTGCTTATAATGGAAGGTCTCATAAAATCTTCAGACAAAAAGGCAAAACTTAAATTTTATTTGTATGGATTTTTGTCTTTCTTAATCTGGAATATAATTTCCGTTTACTGGATTATTAACTCCACAATTGCAGGAGGAATTGCAGCAATATTTATTTCTGCTCTTATAATGTCTTTTGCTTTACCTATTATATTTTTATCAAGGCAAAAATTCGGTAAAGTTATTGGAGGACTTGTGTCAATAAGTATTTGGATTTCAATTGAATATTTTCTTTCTCACTCTCAACTTTCATGGCCATGGATGATTTTAGGAAATGCTTTTGCCGATAATATAAAATTAGTTCAATGGTACGATACTACCGGTGTATTTGGGGGAAGTTTATGGATTTTATTAGTTAATTATTTGATTTTCAATGCGATTATCTCATCGAATTCATCATCAAAAATTAAAAACTATTTAACAACAAGTTTAATGATTTTAATTCCATTAATAATTTCCTTTTATAAATTTTACACATATGAAGAACCCAATGATCCGGTAAAAATCACAATTATACAGCCTAATATAGATCCTTACAACGAAAAATTCAAAACCTCGATCTCCGAGCAAATTCAGAATCTTAATAAACTCTTAGAAATAATTGAACTAAATAATCCGGATTACATCCTGCTACCCGAAACTTTTATACATTCCGGATTACAGATTAACAAATTAGATGATGATGTTTTTATTAGATATTTAAGAAATATTTTTTCTAGATATCCATCTTCCGAAATAGTTGTGGGAGCAGTATTACTTGAAATTTTTAGCGATGCCTCCGAAGCTGGTTGCAGTTCTTTTCAAATACAAGGTAGCAATAAATTTTACAACCTATATAATTCTGCATTAATGTTTGGTCATAATTCAGAAATAAGGGTTTACCATAAGATTAAACTTGTCCCCGGAGCCGAAACAGTTCCATACCATAAAACATTAAAATTTTTAAATAAACTCATTTTAAATCTCGGAGGAATAAGTGGAACTCACAGCACCGATAGTTTACAACGTGTTTTTAAACACTCTGAAAAAAATATTTTCACATCTACTGCAATTTGCTACGAATCTGTTTTTGGAGAATTTATAAGTAATTTCGTTAAAAATGGAGCAGAAATTTTGTTTATCATCACAAACGATGGATGGTGGAGCGATACACACGGATATAAACAACATAAAAATTTTGCAAAACTTAGAGCTATCGAAAACCGAAGATCTATTGCACGATGTGCTAATACAGGCATAAGTTGCTTAATTAATCAAAAAGGACAAATCATTCAAGAAACAAACTGGTGGAAAACAGAAATCTTAAACGGACAAATAAACACAAACCAAGCAATTACATTCTATACAAAACACGGAGACTACATTGCAAAATTTTCAGTTTATACATTTTTTATTTTTTTAATTGTTTCGATAATTTTTAAGGTAAAAAAAGGTATTTAAAATAGTATTTCTTCAACAATTAAACAAATAATTTGTTAAAAACATAAATATTTATTTGTAAATTTGAAAAATTAAGAGGTTTCAGAAACATTTTTATGAAAAGATTAATCATTATAATATTATCAGGTTTATTTTTAAACTTTCTGAATGCTCAAAATGGTACTATTGGTTCAGGTTTTGGCACCAATGATTGGAGTACTACTGACTGTTGGAATGGTGGTGCAGGAAGCTCAAGAATTTGGATTACAACGGCTAATGGCACAGGCAATCAATATTTTAGATTAGTAACATGTTGGGATGGAAACTGGAACCAATGGGGTCCTTCGAGTACAACCGAAGACTATCAGGTAAGCATTGGCGTTCCTGTTGAAGGTTCTACTAGTATTTGTCAGAATTGTGCAACAAAAGCTTATTACATTAATGTCAGCAGCACATCAGATAATTATGTTTTTAAAACACGTAGTGGAGGAAATCCCCCATCAAATCCTGCTTTTGTTGTTTTTCGAATACAAGGGAACATTGCTTCAGTTTCTAGTGTATCTCAAGATCCTGCTGCAGTTATTCCTTCCGAAAATGTTACAATTACTGCAAACCTAAACAGCAGTTTAAACACAGGACAAGGTGTTTATTTAAGATACACAACAGATAACTGGTCAAATTCTACAATAATTGAAATGACAGGTAGCGGAACATCTTATTCTGCTCAAATTCCCGCCTCTGCAAATATTAAAGACCAATTAGTTCAATATTATGTTTTTACTTCTGGCAATGGTTTAGCTATTTCACATTCGGATGCTGATTTTTTTACTATAAACCTTAATAACAACGGAGGCTCTAACTTTAGCTATATACCGAGAGCTATAGAATGGGTTAATTTACAATTTCCGGAAGAAGGAACAATGATGCCCGGAGATGATTTCAATATATATGCTCAAGTTTATATAAATGGAATTACAACTCAATCCTCACCATCAAGTTATTTGTCTGCATGGATAGGATTTAGCACGACAAACACCGACCCATCAACATGGAATGAAAGCGCATGGAAACCAGCAAGTTTTAATTCAAAAAGCGGGAATAATCATGAATATGTTTACAATGCAAAAAATGCAGGACTTTCACCCGGAACATATTATTACGCCTCAAGATTTAAATATGGAAACAGCGATTACTTTTTTGGTGGATACAATGGAGGGGAATGGGATGGAACTAATAACATAAGCGGTGTTATAAGATTCGGTAAAAATTCTGTACAAACCGGAAATTGGGAAGATAACACAACCTGGGATAACAATGTTCCTGTTTTGGGCGAACATGTTTTTATAAAAAACGGACATACTGTAACAATTAATTCTGATATTACTGTAAATTCAATAACCATTGAAAGTGGTGGAACTTTGATTGTTAACGGCACAAAAACTATAACAATTGGACCAAATGGCTCGTTTAAAAATAATGGTACTTTTACAGGGATGCAAAGTACAATAGTACTTAATGGAACTTCAATTATCGAAGGTAGCTCCGAAACTGAATTTAACAACATAACCGTTGAAGGACTTGATGTTACTATTTTATATACGACTGCAAAAGTTAATGGTATTTTAGATTTAAAAGCCGGCAGTATTTATAACGCTCCTGAATTCAGAGTTGGAAGTACATTAAAATATTCACAAGGAGGTAATTATAATCGAGTTACAGAATGGAATAATCCATGGAACGTTCAAGTATCAAATAATACTATTCTTAATCTAAACATTAATGCTTTTAATAATAATTTAAGCTTAGGTGGAAATTTGATTATTGACTCAGGTTCTGAAGTAATTTTTGATAATGGACATACTTTCGACTTAATTGTTGGCGGAGATATTGTTTTGAATGGAACACTAAGTTTATCAAGCACCTCAGGTTCTGATTTATTTGTTGGTGGCAATTGGACAAGAACCGGAACATTTAATCCCAATGGGAGAATGGTTGAATTTAATTCTACCTTAGGGATAAAAACATTAATAGGTCATACCACTTTTGATTATATTAAAATTAATAATACAAATTCAGAATTAAAATTAAATGATGGGATTACCATAAATAATACCTTATGGGTAGAAAATGGAGCCTGCCTGAATCTTTCGACACAAATTGTTGATGGTAACGGCGGTTTTGAACTCGTTAACGAAGGAATCCTGAAAATTGGACATCCTGATGGAATTACCACATCAGAATCCACAGGCAATATTAGAGTTACAGGAACAAGAAATTACGGAAATTCGGCAACTTATCATTATATAGGTAATTCAAACCAATACTCCGGAAATGCCTTACCAACTGCACATGAAGCTAAAAATTTGATTATTGAACTTAGTGATGATACTTATGAATTCAGAATAAATACTTCAAGTGCTGTAGAAATTGCGGCCGGAGGAAAACTCGAAATACGTTCGGGAAAACTTATTGAAGCTGCTACTCCATCCCAAGGCAGACAGGTTCAAGGAGCAGGAGATCTTGTAATGTCGGGTGGAGAGTATATATTCGAATCAACAGTAAGTGAATCTTCAACAATCAGGTTTCCGAGACTAACAGGTAATCAAACCAATATTTCAGGCGGAACAATAACTCTTGCAGGCACATCCCAATACCAACACTTAAGACCAAACGTAAAATATTACAACATTAAATTTTCAGGCTCTGGAATTAAAACAATCCCAAATTATACAGCTGATATTAATGGAACTGTAACAATCGAAAACAATGCAATAGTTGATTCTAAAAATTTCATTTTTGGAAAAGAAATTACAAACTTAACTATATCAAGTGGACGATTAATAATAGCAGGTACCGGTACAAAACCTGATATGGAAGGAACTTATAACATTACAGGTGGCACTATCGAGTTTTCTAACAACAACATAACTACACAAACAATTAGAGGAACAGCTTCTCGTAATTATTTTAACATTGAAGTTACCGGAAACAATGTTGCTAATTCAAGTGGGGATATTTACGTAACAGGAACTTTTGCAATAAAGAACGGAGGAAAATTTTCTATTGCTTCAACATACAAAGTTAGAAGTACAGGGAACTTTATCGTAGAGGACGGAGGATCTCTATTCTACGGTGCAGCAGATGGAATCACACAATCTACTAACATAGGAAATATAACGGTAACAGGTTCCAGAACTTATTCTTCAAATGCTTCCTATGGTTTTATCGGCGGAGTTAACCAGGTACCGGGAGATGGGTTACCATCAAGTTTTATTAACCTTACAGTTGATAAAAACAATTCTACAAATACAATAACGCTCGGACAAAATTATTTCGTTAACGGAACTTTACAATTGAATAATGGAATTGTTGTTACCGGTTCAAATACACTTATAATTAATAATTCTTCAAATTCATCAATTGTCGCAGGAACAGGAAATACAAATTTTGTAAATTCATACGTGGCCGGAAATTTAAGCAGAGTTGTAAGTAATCAATCTGATTTTTATTTTCCTGTTGGTACAACTTCAAATGCTCAACTTGTAGAATTAGATTTTAGCAATTTAAATTCGCTCTCAACTCCTAGTGTTACAGCAAATTTCACCGCGGATTCTGGAGAAGATATAAGCTCCCTGGGATTATACATTGACGGAACTATATTAACCAATCGCTTAAATAATGGGTATTGGACATTAACTCCTTCAAACATTGATAACCTTAGTGCTGACATTACACTTTATGGCAGAGGGTATTCCGGAGCAAGTCCGAATCCATTTGCCTATGCAATAATAAAACGAAATGGAGGAAATTGGTTCATCCCGGATGGAACTCATAGCAATACAACGCAATCCATTTCCGGCGGAACAGTTACAGTTAAACGCAGCGCTATCACTTCTTTTTCCGATTGGGCAATATCATTTAATAATCAGGACGAAACCTTGCCGGTAAACCTTGTGAGCTTTTCTGCTAATCGAGTTAGTCCATCCAAAATAGAAATTGTATGGACTTCAGCATCTGAACTTAATAATGATTATTATATTTTACAAAAATCATTTACCCCCAATTTCTTTAAAGATCTCGCAATTATTCCAGGAGCAGGCAACAGTAATCAGACAATTAATTATAAGCATATAGATTCTGACTATGAAAGAAAAACAATTTATTATCGTCTAAAACAGGTTGACTTCGACGGGAGTTATTCATATTCTAAAATTATTTCCGTAAATCCTGGTGATAATGAGCTTGAAATAATTGCATATTATAAATTCAATAAAATTTTCATGAATAATTTACCAACAGAAAATTCAGCCTATAATATTTACATTTATAATTCTTTAGGTCAAGTATTAGAAAATTTTAATGTATTTTCAGATTATAACAACCTCGAAATAAACAAATATTTACCTGAAGGAATTTACTTTTTATTGATAAAAAATCAAAATTTTGAAAAAATTATAAAAATTAATGTAATAAATTAGAATTTGGTCTTATATTTGAAAAATTATCTATTTTAAATAATTATTAACTAAAAACATCATTCTATGAAAAAGAGTATTTTAATAACCATCATTGCCGTGTTTACAATCAGTTTTGCATTTGCACAAAAATCTGTAACAAACACTACTTATAGTTTCCCTTCAAAAGGTGACGCAATTATTAAATATTCGGTTCCTACTGCAAATTGGAATGTTACTGATGAAAATAATTTGCTAAGCCTAACTCCAAAAGGTTCCGGTGAAACATCAAGGTTAATTACTATGATATGGGCATCGGAAAACCCCTATGCTGAAGATGCTATGACAGTTATTGTTAACGATGCATTCGATGTTATTGAAACTTTATTAACAGACTTAACTTGGCAGGAAAATATGAACACATTTGAAAATAATGGTATATCATTTACTGCTCTTGACGGATTCGGATATTACGTAAACGAAGATGGCAGCAGAGATCGTATGTCAGCTTCTATCATGATTCTTATCCCGGACGAAATCAATATTCTGACACTTTTATTCTTTGCTACTGATCAAGCTTATGATAAATGGGAAAAAGAATTATTGGATATAATTCTCTCTATTACTCCTGCAAAATAATTTAAAAAACTGGACGAAATAAAGTACGGTTTTTTACCTCTTTGTAAGTAATAATTTAGCTGTCTCGATGGTTTGGTTGGATATATTATCTCCACCAATCATCGAGGCAATTTCTTTTATCCTTTCGTCAAAGTTAAGTTCTTGAATAACGGTATAGGTTTTTAATTTATCAGATCTTTTATAAACCTTAAAATGATAATCTCCTAAGGCGGCAATCTGAGGTAAATGAGTAATCGCAAACACCTGTATATCAGAACTTAACTCTTTCATCATTTTTCCCATTTTCAGAGCTATTTCTCCGCTAACACCTGTATCAATTTCGTCGAAAACAACACAACTCACACCAGAAGCTTTGACAATATACGATTTAAAGGCCAACATCAAACGAGAAAACTCACCCCCCGAAGCTACCCTTGAAAGCGATTGCATCTCCATAGATTTATTTGCCGAAAACAGAAATTCTATATTATCGAAACCACTGCTTTCCGGCTCGGAATTCTTGCTATTTACAACCTTAAACGAAGCATCTTTGATACCTAAGTAAACCAAGGAAGATATAATTCGTTCGGAAAATTTTTCAAAAACAGCTTCCCTCTTCTTGCTCAACTCTTCTGCTATAGTTACTAACTGCAAATAATCCGATTTAACTGTCTCTTGTAAAGATTTTATCTGATTTTCAATATCTTCTGTCCCCGTTATATATGACAAAAACTCCTCTGCCTTTTGTTTCAATTCTTTTATTGATGATACCCTGTGTTTCATCAATAAACTGTTTATTAAATCTATTCTTGTATTTGTATTCTCTAACAATTCGGGATTAATTTCGGAATTTTCTGCATCCTCTGAAATTATGGAAGAAATATCTTTTAACTCTTGAATAACAGAATCAATCCGTTCGTTGAGTTCATCAGCTTTGGGATATTTGCCGGATAATTTGCCAAACAAAATTTTCACTTCTTTGAGTAGAGATAAGGCTGAAATTTCTCCATCATAAATCAAATCGGAGGCTTTTAATAAACTTTCTTTAATTTCTTCCGCATTCTCCAACATTAAAGCTTTTTGTTCCAACTCTTCGAGTTCTGCATCATCATTTAGTTTTGCAGTAGATATCTGATCGTATTGAAATTTATAATAATCTATATCCTTAAGTTTTTCGGCAAGACTAATTTCAAGTTCTTGTAATAATTTCTTGTTTTCACTGTATTTATTAAACTTATTTTGATATTCTGTTTGTAAAGAAACAGTTCCGGCAGCAATATCAATAATTTTTAGTCGGTAATTATATAATGATAACGAGAGGTTTTCGTATTGAGAGTGCAAATCAATTAACTTCTCTCCTATTTCCTTTAATGCTGAGAGTTTTACAGGAGTATCGTTTACATAAGACCTTGATTTAGATTGCGGAAGTATTTCTCTTCTTAAAATAATATTATTGTCTTTATCAATATCATTATCTGCTAATACTTGAAAAATTTCTTGATCGTCAGTGAAAATTTCTGCCTCGATGATACATTTCTTTTGATTATCGTAAAGTACGTCAGTTTCGGCTCTTTTGCCGAGTAACAAAGCAATTGCATCTAAAATGATTGACTTCCCGGCTCCGGTTTCCCCGGTAATAATATTAAAACCTTTGCTAAAATTAATTTTTAGTTCTTCAATTAAAATATAATTTTTTATGAATAAAGATTTCAACATATCAGAATGAAGATGATTCACGCATTATTTTATCGTATTTACTTGAATTTGCGGGATCTAGTTCTTTCATAACGTTAACAACTCTGGCTTTTTGGTCGGGCGAGCCTTCGGAAAAGATATTTACAATTTCATCTCCTTTTGCACTTGTAATTAAAGTCATAATATAAGATTCAGGCTTACGTCTGTGAACATTTTTCAAATCATCAATTGCCTGTTCGATTGATTGACGAGCATCGGCGGGTTTATCTCCCAAACGATCCATTCCCTGACGATGATACTTATACATAAATTCTCGCACGCCACTGTATTGATCATTTAAGAGATTTTCGACAAGCCAGTAACGATTTCGCAAGTTTTCGTAAGCCTTCCAACCGGGTTCCACTGCCGATTGTGCATTTTGTACAATTTTTTCTGCAATTTGAAAATACGGAGTTCCAGCATTTGGACCAAAACTGTCATAGTCAAAACCTATTATAATGTAAACATAATAGGCAATGACCGAAACCAAATTACTTGAATGCATGTTGGGATTAAATTCCAGTGGTTCAAACTCAACATATTTAAACTGAAAATAATTGTCCTGCAGATTTAATATCGGAGAGTTGTATGATGTCCCATAAACCGGTCTGGAGCTTGAAACCTGTATTTTACCTTTAAATTCATCTGAAGACACTTGCTCGTCAATTGTAATCATTATATTGCACTCTATCCGTTCTTCTTTTGCAAATACATTTTTCGTCCAGTTAGTATTATTTACAAACTTATACAATTCCTGATTCATTGTTTGGAACAACTTTTCGTAAGTAGTACCCTGAAGTTTGGAATGGTTTATTTGAATTCTGCAATCAAGTTCCTGAGCTATGCTTATGAAGGGAGAAATTAACAACAATAATATTATTACATTATTTATTTTCATTTTTCGGATTATTTTAAAATTTCCTCTAATTTATCAATAATATCTTTTGCAACCAAAGTTTTTGATTTTAAATTAAACTCTGTTTTTTGAAGTTTATTATCAAAGATAGTAATTTTATTGGTATCGGTATTAAATCCGGCTCCCACATCTTTCAATGAATTTAAGACGATGAAATCAAAATTTTTCTTTTTCAATTTTTCCTGAGCATTAAAAAGTTCGTTTTCGCTTTCCAGTGCAAAACCAATGTTTATTTGTTCGGGACGTTTCAATTTACCAACTTCAGAAGCAATGTCACGAGTTGGAACAAGTTTTATTTCAATCGAATCGGATTTTCTTTTTATTTTTTCGGAGCTTGTTGTTTCGGGAGTAAAATCGGATACTGCAGCAGCGAAAATTGCAACATCACATTCGGGATAATGCCTCATAACTGCATCATACATCTCTGCTGCTGATTCTATTTTTTGCAGTTTAATATTCACAGAATTCGGAATTTTCTCTTGTGATGGCCCGGATATTAGAATTACTTCAGCTCCACGCCAAGCCGCTTCTATTGCAATTGCATAGCCCATCTTTCCCGACGAGTAATTTCCAATAAACCTTACAGTATCAATCCTTTCATAAGTTGGACCAGCAGTTACGAGTATTTTTTTTTTCTCAAGAGATTTTTTTTTGAGAAATAATTTTTAATAAAATTAACAATTTTTTCCGGTTCTTCCATTCTGCCTTTACCTACTAAACCGCTGGCAAGCTCTCCTTCAACCGGTTCGATAAAAATATTACCGAAAGATTTCAGAATTTCAATATTTTTTAAATTGGCCGGATGAACATACATATCCATGTCCATCGCGGGAGCAATAAAAACAGGACATCTAGCGGATAAATATGTAGTAACAAGCAAATTATCTGCAACGGCATTTGCCATTTTTCCGAGTGTATTTGCCGAAGCTGGAGCAATTATATAAGCATCTGCCCATATTCCAAGGTCAATATGAGAATTCCAATCCCCGTTTTCGGGATTATAAAAATCAGCAAGAATAGGATTTTTCGAAAGTGTAGCCATCGTCAATGGAGTGATAAATTCCTTGGCTTTAGGCGTCATTATAACCTTGACGTTTGCCCCTTCTTTAACGAGTAATCTAATAAGTATTGCAGCCTTGTAAGCTGCAATACTCCCTGTTATTCCCAATAAAAAATTTTTCCCTTTTAACATTCACAAATCAATTAGTCGGTATCAAAAGAATCTAATCTTTCTTGCTCCTCATCTTCGACAGTTTTGTAATAAATTCTGTCATTAATAAATTCTTCAACTGCAATTAAAGTTGGTTTTGAAAGTTTTTCATAATACTTCGAAACATCAATTTGCTCACGATTTTCGTGAATTTCTTCCAGATTGTCGGTATAAGAAGAAAACTCTTCAAGCTTTTTGTAGAGTTCTTCTCTAAGCTCTTGATTGATTTTATCGGCCATTTTGGCACAAATCATCACAACCTCGTAGATATTTCCGGTTTTTTCGCCTAATGCAACAATGTTGCGTGTTACCGTTGTTACCGGTGCTTCTGTTTTTTTATAGTCCATTTTTACTTTCTAAAATTTTAAGTGAGTTAGTATATATTTTCTCAGCCTCTTTTATTCTTTTTGAATCAGGAAACTTATCAACAAAATTTAGATATTCGTTTATTGTAGCTTTGTATCTTTCAATCTGTTTACTGTAAATACTATTTTCAGCCAGGAAATACGATGCCTTGATGATTGTAAACATTATATCTTCACGATATCTTGTGTCAGGAAATTCAGCAAGCACATTTTTTAAAGCAATAATTGCTGCTTTATAGTCCATAATCCTAAAATACAACATTGCGTTATTGTAAGCTTTTGTTTCGAGTTTAAATTGCAATTTACTTAATAATTCTTCTGCCTCTGACCTTTTTCCCGAATTAGGATATTTTTCGATAAAATTTTGAAGTTCGGTAATTGCTGATTTTGTGTATGTTTGATCGAGAGAAGGTTCGGGTGAAATCAGATAATAGCAATATGCAGCCATAAACTCTACTTCTTCCTTTTTGGAACTCGACGGAAAGGTCATCGCATGATTCTTAAATAGATATGCGGCTAATGATAATTCTCCCATCTCATAAGTGGTATAGGCATAATAATAACTCACCATTTCGGCTTTGTCGGTTCCCCGAAAAATTCCTCTTAAATCTTCGAGCAAAGTTTGAGCTTTGTAATAATCTTTTTTATCGAAATATTCAACCGCACGAGCATATTTCAACTCGTTATCATTGCTTTTTAAAAGCTTTTGATAATCGCTGCACGAAAAAGTTACAGCAAAAATCAGTGGCAATATATATAATTTTATTTTACTCATTTTTTAAATTGCAAAGATACATTAAAAAGATATATATTCAACAAAAATTTTTTCTAATTTAAAATCCAAAGTCTAAAACGTCTTCTATTCGATTTTATTGCAAGAATATATCGTAATTTATTGTCTTCTAATAATAAATCATATATTAAGAATCCGGTATGTAATTAACTATTGCATGGAGGTTAAAAATAAAGTGGGTTCAGCCCCGCTCTCCCTACGGTAAGTGAGCTTTTGTCAATTTCCAATCCAGAATTTAAGTTTTTATAATTTCACGCAAAGACTAAAACTCAAGTACTAAACTTAACTTCAACTCCCAACAATTTCGAAAATAGTTTTGTTTTCTCCATCTTTGGACATATCATATTCATAAATTGTCCTATACTCTTTATGGCAAATCCAGAATAATTGAATTTTCTTTGATACTAAATCTATATCATGACTCGAAAAAATTATCATTTTTTTCTCAAATTCTGTCAACTTCACTAAATCTTCTATAAGTTTTTTTCGATTATGATAATCAAGAAAAGCAGCCGGTTCGTCCAGTAAAATAAGTGGAGTTTGTTGCACAAAAGCTCTTGCGATCATACATCTTTGTCGTTCACCATCGCTTATTTCAAAAAGTTTTTTACAGGTAAGCCTTTTTAGATTAAAATCTTCCAGAGCTTTCTCAATTATTTCTTTATCCTCTTCAGACTTAAGGTCGAAAATATTTGTGTATGGACTTCTTCCCATTGCAACAATATCATACACGGATAACTGAACAAAAGCATCTATCTTTGAAGAAACATAACTTATCAGTTTACTTCGATGTGAAACGCTTAAATCCGTTACATTTTTTTCTCCGAGTCGAATTTTACCATTTTTTGGCTTTATTAATCCAGCAATAGTATTTAAAAATGTTGTTTTCCCCGACCCGTTTTCACCAATTAAACACGCAATATTTCCCGGAAGCAATCTTAGATTGATATTTTCCAATATTGGAAATTTATATCCTACAGATAAATCATGAATATTTAAACCCGTATCCTGCTTCATACTATCACTCTTTTATTTTTAACTACAATCCAAACAACTACGGGAGCACCAATAATAGCTGTAATTGCATTTACGGGTATAATTCCTTGAGAAACAAAAACATGAGTAAGAATATCACTGAAAAGCATCACAATTCCGCCAATGATAAAACTCGCCGGAATAATCAAAAAATGGTTGGACGAATTGAACAACCATCTTGCAATATGAGGGACTGCAATTCCGATAAATCCGAGGGGTCCGCAAAAAGCCGTGACCACACCTGTTAAAATGCTAACAATAATAAAAGTGAATATTCTAATTACTTTTAAATTAACTCCCATAGTTATTGCAAAACTTTCGCCGGGCAGGAGGAGATTTAACTTTTTTGACAAAATGAATGCAGCAAAACTAAATAACAATATAATAGGAAAGATCAACTTTATATCCGTAAAAGAAACAGAACTTAACGAACCCATTGTCCATATAACATAAGATTTTACGTTGATATCGGCTGCATAATATTGTAAAATGCTGATTATAGAGCCAATCACTCCCGACAAAAGAATACCTATAATTAAAATACTTACAGTATCTCTCATTCGCATAGAAATAGCAAGAATAATAAGTAATACTGCTGCAGACCCGATAATTGCGGAAAAAATTATTGTGATGCTGCTTAACGAAAACGATAAAAATCCGGTGCCAAGAACTACCAGTGCAACTCCAAGGCCTGCTCCGCTGCTGATACCAAGTACATAAGGTCCTGCAAGTGGATTTCGGAAAATAGTTTGCATTAGTAATCCCGAAACCGAGAGTGCAGTTCCAGCAATAAATGCCATAGCTACCCTCGAAAACCTGAATTCCCGAATTAATACATAGTATTCATCAGAAGATTTTTCCCAAGGAAAAATAAATTTCAACAATTCATTAAAAGGAACTTTTGCATTGCCGGTACTTAAATCCCATAAAAGAACAACAACAAGGATTATTAAAAGAATAAAAAAACTCAAATATATTTTAAGGTTTTTATTTTTCATTATTTACTCCAGTAGTTTGTAATAATATAAATCATTTTCAATATTTTCATTTTGGGAAAAGATTATAATCAAATCATTTAACACTCTGTCGGGTTGAACAACTCCTGATTCCCAGAAATCATTTCCGCCAAAATTATTTACTCTTTTGTTATTGTTATAAATTTTAGAACTAGAAAAGGCTGGGAATTCTTGAATTCTTTTATCTGCATATAGCATCGAATGCTTGCTGTTATAAGGTCCCGGATTTAGCCAAATATCAACATTCTTTACCTGAGAAAATATTTCTTCAATAGTTTTTGGAATACTTTCATTCAAGCTATTGTCTGAAAAGATATAATCTCCGCCGGCATCTTTAATAAATTTTGCAAAAAATGAATCCCCGCCTGGCACCCACCATGTTCCTTGCCATGGCAGCCCAACCAGAACTCTTGGTTTTTGAGTTTCCAATTTTATTATATTAATTTTATTGTGATAGTTATTTTCCACGCTGTCGAAATAATGTACCGCCTGTTGGTATTTGTTAAAAAAACATCCGAATAGCTTTATCCATTCGGTACGGCCAAGAGGATATTTTTCTTTAAAATCTCCAACAAAAACTACAGGAATGCCAACATCAATTAGTTTTTGAAACGAGGATATTCCTGCGTTGTCAATTCCAAAAGCAAAAACCACATCAGGATTTATTGATAATATTTTTTCTAAGTTAAGTTGATTATCATAACCTACATCCTGGATTTCTTTACGATTTATCAAACTTCGTATTTTAAAATCATAAACATAATTAGTCCCGCCAATTCCTTTAATAGTATTTTCTTCTCCAAGTGTTGAAATAAATGCACAATGTGTTGTAGAAAGGCAAACAATTTTTCGGACGGGAATATTAATAACATTTTTATCTGCCTTTTCTTGATGAACTTTTGTTAAAAGAAAACTTTGTAAAGTGGAATCGTTATTTTTGTTAAAGTCTTTAATTTTAACAATAAAGCCGTTTTCTATTTCGTTAATTTCAAAACCGGAAGCATATTTATTAGTAATAATTTTTGCGTCCGTTTCCTTAAACTTGTGATTTTTACAGGAAAATATGAATACAAAAAATAAAAAAATCAATATATAATCAAATCTCATCATAAAAAAACCTCTGACCATGCAAAGATAATCAGAGGTTTTAAAATATTACTTAAAATTTTCTCTATTTTACAAGTAACAGTTTTTTGTTAATAACCAGATTGTCGGTGTAGATTTTCACAAAGTAGATTCCTTCGGGCAAGCCGCTAACATCGGCAGAATATTCATAAATAGAGTTTTTGACAAAGTTAACATTCAATTTTCTACCCAGAGCATCGTAAACAAAAATATGCGGATTGATAATATTTTCATCACTGATATTAATATTAATTTTATCTTTTGCAGGATTAGGATAAAGAGTAATGCTATACTCAGCAATGAAGTCTTCAATATCAACCAAACAAGTAACAGGCTTTAATGGCAATGATGAGCTATAACCATAAAATTCTGTACATGTGTACCAATTGTTTGATTTCTTCAAATACAGAGTGTTATTGGCAGGATCAGTTCCTCTTGGAGCAGCAATTCCAACAACAAATCTATCATCGCTGAATCCGTCATTATCAGAATCTGGATAATTCAAGGTATATCCAAGATAAAATGGCCCATTTATACTAACTGGAGAATCAAATGTAATAACATTATTTTGATTAGCTACTAAATCTCTAATATATACTTTCTTTTCACCAAGAATATTTTGAGGAGTTGGGGTGTTTCCGTCCCAAACAGTAAATCTCACATACGAAGTATAAGATCCATATACAGCATATTTAACCGGAACAATAATTCTTCGAATTTCACTGAAAGTATAATCATGATAATAGTTAGCATAAGCAGTTATTCTGTCTCCATTTTGTCCTGCAATAAAACCCCATGTTGATGGTGGAACACGTGGTTCTATAACTTCATTTGGTGAAATAGTTGTAATTGTATCACAATAAGCCTGAACAGGTCCACTGAATACATAAATATATCTTGGTTTGGTAAGAGTTGTTGCACCACAGGAATTATTAACGGTTAAACCAACATTGTAAATTCCGGCAGTATTATAATAAATTGGTTCTGTTGGAGTTCCTTCATTACTATATGATGGAGTACCACCCGGAAATGACCATGTGTGATATGTGGGCAAACCTGTGGATAAATCCTGGAATTTAACAGATTCACCTACTGGTATAAGTCTTGGATTAGCAGTAAATGCAACTTGTGGAGCTTCAGTACAAGGATCTGTCTCGCTTACGATGATATAAGCCTCTTTTGTCATTACATCTTCTCCAAACTCATTGGTAACTCTTAAAGTAACAGAATACTGACCAGCAGTGTTATAAACAATACCCATGGGATTTACCTGTGTACTCGAACTTGGAGTGCCTCCTTGGAAAGTCCACTGCCATGTGTAAGGTGTACCTGAACTTAAATCTATAAAGTTTACTGATTCTCCAGGAGTTATAACTGTATAATTCGCAGCAAAATTAGCGGTTGGAGGTGTTGTTGCTCTCGGTACAACTTTTATATAATTTTGTTTTAATTCTACATCCTGAACTCCGTTTGTTTTGCGACAACGTAATTCTACATCATAAGTTCCAACTGTCATATAAGCAATTGGGGGAGGAACAGAATCATTGTACGTGCCAGGAGTACCTCCTTCAAAAGTCCATGCCCATTGGTTGAAAGGTCCGTTTTGTGAAGTATTTGTAAATCTCACTACACCCCCAACAGGGACAACTGTTCTATCTGCTTCAAAATCAGCAACTGGGGCATTTGGGTCGGGAATAACAGTAATACATTGTGAACAAATATAGGTATTTTGAGTTGTTGCATTCTGAACCTGCAAAACAACATCATACATTCCTGGAGTATTGTAACAAATATTGCTTGGATTTTGATTAGTAGAACTCAAAGGTGTTGCCCCGGGAAAACTCCATGCCCACGAAGTAGGATTTCCTGTTGATAAATCGGTAAAATTAATACACTGTCCTGCTATTATATTATAAGATGAAGCAACAAAATTTGCTACAAGATCTCCTCCACTGCCTCCTGCAACAGTAATATAATTTGATCTGACTTTAGTATCGTTGTTTGTTCCGTCACTTATAGTTAATGTGACAGAATAAACTCCCGGATTAGGGTATGTAACTGTTGGATTTTGCTGTGTACTTGTTGCAGGTGTTCCGCCCTGGAATGTCCAACTCCAAGAAGTGGGATTGCCAACTGACATATCTGTAAATGATACTGTTTCTCCGGGATTTATGTTAGTAGGATTACCAACAAAATCAGCAACAAGAGAACCTGCAGATACAACGGTAATATAATTATTTTTAACTTCCTGATCATTTCCGTGTGCATTAGTTGCTGTGAGAGTTACGGAATATGTACCGGGAGTATTGTATGTTATTGTAGGATTTTGTTGAGTACTGCTATTCGGGGTTCCGCCCGGGAATGACCATGACCATGATGTTGGATTATTTGTTGATAGATCTGTGAAGCTAACAGTACCACCTGCAGTTACGGTAGTGGGATTACCAACAAAATCCGCTACCGGAGGATCTCCGGCAGTAGCATTAGGATCATAACCGGGAAGAGTTGTAGGATTTGTACCTTGTGGGTCTAACCATGGTCTTAGTCTTCTGTCATTAGTAGTTCCATTAGTTTCCCAGTGAATAGAAAATTTTCCGTACAAATCATTAGCTTGTGAAGCCGGCACACCACAAGCCGAAGAACCTCCGGTTAGTGTCCCGACAACAAGTTTATTTACACCATTGAAAAGCGGCGAACCGGAGGAGCCTCCTTCTGTAATGCCCCAATTTGTTGCTGTTTGTACCCAGTCAGCTTTCCAGTGTGCATTAGCTAAACAACCTGTATAGGTTGCTGTTTGCAGAGGACTCGTGTATGTGGATATTTTTTTGATATCCCCGCTCGGATGGTGAATCCCCACTCCTGAAGGGCTAGCTGTGGTACTTCTGTCCCAACCGTTGTAATAACCATTAATAGCTGCGATGTTTGCTGCTGTTGTATTTAATTCAATCAACAAGAAATCTGATCCTCCTGATTCTGGTCCTCTTGCTCTGAAAGTTGCTCCGATAATTGTTTGATATGATGGTTCGGAAGAAGGATTTGAACAACCTGAAGCCTCAAAGTGAAAGTAAAACTGCCATTGATTTAAATTAGCGGCAGAAACTGTTCCACCACAATGATCAGCTGTTAAAAAGTAAGGTTTACCATCTTGTGCAGTATTGTTAACTAAAGTACCGGAACAAAATCCTGCACTCCATCCATCAATTACATATATCTCGGCAACTCCTCTTTTTTCAGTTTGCCAATTAGCTCCTTCAGGACAATTTATATTAACGTTACAAGAACCTGATCCTCCAAATCCTGTAGGTTTATCATTTTTGTAATATCCAACAAAACTTTCTACATTTCTATAATTGTAAACAATTCCGGAAATATTTAAAACTGCTTGTTCGGTAACATGTGGATATTGGATATACTCCAACCATGTTGTTTCTCCTTGAACCATTTGTGTTGAATATTCAGTTCCTCGTATTGGATTATTTCGATTATCAAAAGAACCTAAAACTTGCCTGCGGTTTTCGTTATATAAAAACAACTGCGATCCTTCGGGAAGATAAAAATGACTGTACAAAAGCGTTAGAGCCTGAGCATCCTTACAAGAAATACGCAACCGCCATATTTTTGTGCCATCATCCAGAATATCCCATGTTCCGCTGTTATTCATATTAATATCAACATCAATAACTACTCCAACCCTGAATAACTCGCCGTTTTTTTCTCTTGCTTGATCTTCAATTGAAATTAAACTCATGTCAGGTTGTGGCACTATTATTCTATCAACATCTTTAGTTAAATTTTTGTGAGTAAAACTTAACGGAGTCCCCCCATAACTTTGTTGTGCGTAAATAGAAATGCAACTAAATAAGTAAATAAATAAACCTACCAGTACAAGTTTTTTCATAATTTATTTTTTTAATAAAGATTTATATGCAAATAAAATAAATATTTTCAAAATTAAACAAAATTTTCTTATCAGCGAGACGAAATTATTAAATATTTGGTTGCCTTAAAAAATTTTATCATTATTAAAATTCCTCATTATCAATACTTTGATTTTTTTTTTGCTTTTTTTTAAAAAAAATTTGGGAAATTAGATTTAAAGTCTATATCTTTGCCGTCCAAAATTATTAACGACTGATTAGCTCAGCAGGTAGAGCACCTGCCTTTTAAGCAGGGGGTCCGGAGTTCGAGTCTCCGATCAGTCACAAATATCAGAAAGCCTCTTTGTGAGGTTTTTTTTATAAATTTAGGAAAATATTATTTACTCAATTTATGTTTATCCTGATTTCGGATCAACCCACGCCAAAACAAACAAGGTAATAAGGTAGAATTCATTAAGTAAAAAGGGAAAATTAAATACTTCAAACCCAACATTAAAACTCAAAATTAATATCTCAAAATTAATTAAAAACTAATTCATTTGAGAATAAAATCCATTTATTTATCTAAGATAATTTGCAGAATGTTCAACGAGTTTATTGTCGCATTCTGAAAACAAAATTTAAAAAGTAATTCAAGGTTAAACATTCTTAAATGAGAATATTTTCATTTATTTAAATGAAGCTTTTTGAAAATTTATTTACATTTGCAATTTAACGACTTACAATATCTAATGCTTAAAATTAATAACATTACATTAGTCAACTTTAAAAATTTTTCAAATCTGGAATTGGAGTTTTCTCCAAAAATTAATTGTTTTATAGGAAATAATGGTACGGGAAAAACCAATATTCTTGACAGTATTCATTATTTATCGTTTTGCAAAAGTCTTTTAAATTTAAAAGACAGCCAGAATATCAAAAACGGTGAATCTTTTTTTATTATTGAAGGTAATTTTACAAGATTTGACGAACCTGAACACATTTATTGCGGTTTTAATAAAGAGCAAAAAAAATCTTTTCGCCGTAACGGAGTAGAATATAAAAAACTTTCAGAACATATCGGTTTGCTTCCGGTAGTTTTCACTAATCCTAATGATTCGGATTTGATTTACCTTGGAAGCGAAATAAGAAGAAAATTTGTTGATGTAGTAATTTCTCAATTCGATAAAAACTATCTGAACTCTATAATTAAATACAATAAAATATTAGAACAACGAAATTCTCTTTTAAAAAACCCGCAAAACCCCTCTTACGAACATTTTGAAGCATGGGATTTTCAACTCGCAAATATCGGTGAAGAAATTTTTCATAAACGAATGCAATTTATTAAAGAAATTTCCGAAATTTTTCAGAAATATTATAGTTTAATTGGAGAAGAACGAGAAAAAGTAGCATTAAGATATTTTTCAAACTGCACCGAAAAAGATTTTACCATATCATTAAAAAACGGTTTTGAAAAGGATAAAATACTCGGATATACGAGTTTTGGTGTTCACCGTGATGATTTTGAATTCAGTTTAGACGGATTCCAATTAAAAAAATACGCATCTCAGGGTCAACAAAAATCTTATATAATAAGTCTGAAATTTGCACAATTCGAGTACATTAAAAATAAAACCGGTTTGGCACCAATATTGCTTTTAGACGACATTTTCGATAAACTTGACAAAACAAGAGTAAAAAATATTACGGGAATGGTTTCAAAAGAAGATTTCGGACAAATTTTTATTACAGACACAAGTCGTACAAGAATGCCGGATATTCTTAAAGAATTGGATATCGAGCAAAAAACTATACTTTTAGGTGAATGAAAAATATTTATATTTACAGTCAAAATTTGGAGGTATGAAAAGAATGATTAAATTTTTGACTTTTGCGTTTTTAATCGTTTCGACAACGCAGATTACAATTTCCCAAAACGTAAAAAAACTATATTCTGATTACCTTGTTGGAACTTGGAAACTTGACTCCTTAGAATTTGGAAATTATAATCTTGCACCACAGTATCAGGAAATGATAAAACAAAAACTTCCTGAAATTATGGAAAAAACAGAAGTAACATTTACCAAAGATAAAAGATATTTCAAAAAAGGGATTGAAGGCGAAAAGCATGGAGCATGGAGTATTTCAACAGACGGAAAATATGTTTTGGTTAAACTTGATGGTGAAACAAAAGTTGAAAAAACCTTAATAATAAGTTTAACTAACGATAGACTTATTTTAGCTCCCGATGACCCAACAGCTACCAATTCAAAAGCATACATGTATAAAGTAAAAAAATAACAATGAATTTCGCAAAAAAAGCTTTAACCATTGCTGTAGATTTTGACGGAACAATAGTCGAACATTGTTATCCTGAAATTGGTGAAGAATTACCCGGAGCATTCGAGGTGCTTAAAGAATTACAAGAAAGAGGACACAGACTTATCCTATGGACGGTAAGAGATGGAATTGACCTTCAAAATGCTGTTGATTACTGCCTTTCGAAAGGAATTATCTTCTGGGCAGTAAATGCTAGCTTTCCTGACGAAGAATTTAACAAATATATTAGCCGTAAAATTGATGCAGATGTTTTCATTGATGATAGAAATGTCGGAGGCTTTCCGGGATGGTATAAAATTCGCGAAATTCTAATTCCCGATTCTCCATATTTAAAAAATAACAAAAACAACCCTAATAATCAAACTAATAGAAAAAAAGGCTTTTGGCAAAATTTATTCAAATAATTTTATTGTTGTATTTCTTCTTTTTCAGAAAGAGGAAAAGTAATTTTAAAATTTTCAACTTTAATCCCGAATAAAATTTGTTTTTTACTGATTTCTGGAAAATAATCTGAATTTATTTCAACATTTTTTACGATTACGGGATAACCCACTCCTTTTCCTTTAAATTTTGTGTAAAATAAGTTTTTGTGTTCCTCATCAATTTGCAATAAAGGAACTGGAAAAAAAGAAGTATGCACCGGAAAAGGAATGTGTAGTTTTCTCAATAAAATTGAAAAGAAATTTTTTCCATTCATCGAAGCATTTACATTTTCGATATTATCTCCTACTTCTGTAAAATATATATTTGCTAATTCCTTTGGTATAGCCCAATTCTTACGACCCCACTCCACCGAGCTGGGTGAGCTTACATAAATTTTAGTTATGGAATATTTCTTTCGATTACCAAACTTGAATTTTCCTGGAATAAACAATAATTCGTTATATGGTCCGGCATTAGACTCGGAATATTCAACCAGCATCATAAGTCCCCAACCGCCACAAAACTTATTCTTAAAAAATCCATCTGTAAAATTATCTCTACTAAAGAACTTTTTTCTGTTTTTTAAAATAAATATATAACCTTTACCGGTTAAATTCCAGGGAGCAGGATAGTTTTGAGTCATATTGTAGATAAATTTAAATTATTTTCAATTTTTCTTTTGTATTTTTTACCTTCTATAAAATGATATAATTTAAAAATTGGAAATATTTTGTTTAAGATTAAGCCTATACTGAATATAAAACATGGATAAATATTAATTTTCCCTCTTGAAACAGCTTTAATTATTTTTTTAGCCACCACATCGGCAGTTTGACGTGGCCATGGAATTTCGTTTGCATGTGCTGTATTAAAAAATTCTGTTAAAGTTGCAACAGGATAAACTAAACACAAATTTTGTCCTTTTTCAAGTTCATGTCTGTATGCATCTGCAAATCCTTTTAATGCAAACTTTGTTGAAGCATACAAAGCATATCCTGGCACAGCAAGATAACTCATCGCTGATGCAGTAATGATAAAAGTAAATTCTGAACCCCTTTTAATTTCTTTTAATTTCTGCAATGAATATAAAACTGATAAAACATTTGTTTCAAAAATCTTCAGGTTATGTTTCCAATCAGGATTTTCAATCTTTTCGTAATATGCAAAGCCTGCATTTGCAAAAAACACATCAATTCTGCCTAAAAAAACTAAAGCCTCCTCAAATAAACGATCAACATTCTCTGCTACTGAAACATCACATGAAAATGCTTTAACATTTTCACTTTCTTCAATTTTTTCTATATTTCTCGAAACAGCAAAAATCTTGTTGTCATTCCTCAATTGCTTTAACAATTCATAACCTATTCCGGACGACGCCCCTGTTATAATAATTCTCTTTCCTCTCATATTTAGTATTTTTCACAAATTTGAATGTTTTAAACCATTTTTCAAATAATTAAAATCATTTTTAACAAAATTTTAAAAGTCTAATGCTAATATTAAAACTTATAACTCAAAATCAATAAATCAAATTAAATTTCGGCATGCTTTTTATTAAAGATATTCGTTAATTTAGCAGAAAATTTATTTTATGATATCGAGATTATTTTTTAGTACATTCCTATTTATATTATTTTCTATTTTCTCATTCTTTACATATGCACAGATAAACGTTAATTATCCTCCCGATCAAATACCATGTAATTATTTTCCTTCAAATCCTGATGACTTTGGGGCAACTTGTACAGGTAGAGGTCTATGGCACGGATATACATTACCACAAGTACACAACACAAACGATCTTGGCAGTTATGGCGGACCATTCTGTTATTATACAAACAAATGGTTAAGCCGTTCGTTGCTTAGAACCGGATTAACAGTTGGCGGACAAGGAGAAATCCTTTTAGCCTCCGCAAATGAAATCGAAATTAGTCAATATCCCACACATCTTTTACAGAGTTATGTTTTTGATGAATTCCATTTCGAGAGTAAACTTATGTATGTTACCCCACGTACCTCAATTCTTGAAACTTATGTAGTAAACACTTCCGATAAACAAAAACGTTTCAACATTTCTGTCGGAGGAAATATTTTTCCTGATATAGCCCTAGGTGATAAATTTACCGATGGTTGGATGATAAAACTTAAAGATTTTCCTAATGTTTTATGGATTGTAAGAGTAAAAATTCAAGGGGAACTTGACTTTGCTTACAGTAACTCTCATTTTGAATTATCATACAGGATGATGCAAGACCTTGCACCCGATGACAGTCTTAAACTTATAATCTCCATTTCGCAATATTTTATAGGCGATACTCAGCAAGACATCGAAATAACAAACAATGCATTGAATGAGCCCTATTCATTTTTTAAGAAGAATGCTGACTGGTGGAATTATATTTCGGGGAACTTTAACAATCAAAATAGAGAATATCAAAAAATTTCTCAAAAAGCATTTCAAACAATCATGTTTAACATGCGTAGTAATTTACCGGGATTTACTCATTTTGGCTTTAAAGACGGAATTAATAAAAGTAATTTTATAAATACTGACGAATCATGGATTGTAAGTTCTGCACTTGTAGCTTACGACACGAAACTTTCATTGCACAATATTCTTTCGGTTATCTTAAAACAAAACGACGACGGCTCGCTTAACAAACTAATCCCCATAAGCGATACAAATAAAATAAGTACTGAAATTTATCAAAATCCATTATCATCCTGGACGGTATGGAATGCCTTCAGTATAAATCCTCAACCCGAAATAGCTCAAAATACTATAAAAATTCTTGAAAAATTACACCAATATTGGTATTCATACAGGGATTTTGATTTTAATGGTTATTGTGAAGACAACGAAGGTATGGAAAACGTTAAACTTAATGCGATGCTTTTCAACGAAAAACATAATTTGAAAAACTTATACAAATTTCTACATGACAGTGAAAATGAAAAAAAATATGATGAAGAAATTAAGAAAATTGTAACCACTTTTAATTACAAATTTTTTAATCCAAAGGACCTTCGCTATTATAACTACAACTCCACCGACAGCAGCTGGTACACCACCGATGAAGCTTGCGGATATGTTTTTTGGGCTGGACTTGCCTCATGGGATATTGCCAGACTAATAATAGAAAACGATATTCGCCCAAAAATTCAGAATGGGTATTACAAAAATGTACAACTCAACAAAATTAATGATCCGGCATATTTTATATTCCTTATAAAAGGTTTGATTTCTTATGGATTTAACGACGATGCCCAACAAATCATTACAGATTTAAAAGAAAATATTGTTACAAATTTTTCTAAAGGGAATATAACTCGATATATGGATGAAACAAAAGACTTAAAAATCGAAAATTCTTCGTATCTTGCCGCCTGTATTTTAATTTATTTGAATTATTTTTAAATTTAATATTAACAAAAATTTATTGACTATGAAAACGGGATTATTATTGCATTTATGAGTTTATTTTTATTTACGGCTTATGCTCAATCAATAAAAGTAAAGATTGAAACCTCCAAAGGAACAATGGTAGCCGTACTTTACGACGAAACTCCAATCCATCGCGACAATTTTGTGAAACTTGCAGAATCAGGATTTTACGAAGGTTTATTATTTCACAGGGTTATAAATACATTTATGATTCAAGGAGGAGATCCGGAATCAAAAAATGCTCCTTTAACAAAACAATTAGGCAATGGAGGCCCAGGATATACTTTGCCGGCTGAAATAATTCCGAAATATTATCACAAAAAAGGAGCTCTTGCAGCTGCCCGTACAGGCGATCAAATGAATCCACAACGCCGTAGTTCAGGATCGCAGTTTTACATTGTTCACGGTAAGAAATTTACTGACATGCAACTCGATAGCATGGAAAAACAAATGAATACCAAATTCACTAAAGAACAAAGAGATACCTATGTTGAAATTGGCGGGGCTCCTCATCTTGATGCTCAATATACGGTTTTTGGAGAAATCATTGAGGGATACGATGTGATTGACAAAATAGCCGGAGTCGAAACAAATGATAAAGACAGACCGGTTGAAGATGTAAAAATTATTAAGATTACTGTTGTTGAATAGTTGGGTGGTTAGATAGTTTGTTAGTTTGTTAGTTTGTTGGTTAGTTAGTTGGTTGGTTGGTTAGTTAGTTAGTTAGTTAGTTGGTTTGTTGGTTAGTTAGTTAGTTGGTTTGTTGGTTGGGTAGTTGGGTAGTTGGTGGGTAAAGATTTTGGGTTAAATGAAGTTTTGTTGTTCATGAACTTGTGACAAAAATCAAAAACACTAATTACACCTAACAATAATAAATTCACAATTGTTTTATCAATATGTTTGTTTTATCATCGAAGACTTTGATGACGCAGTTACTGGATATTAAAGATTGTTGAGCGAAGCTGAAACCACAATTTTTAAAACAGCTAAGTATTAATTCATATCATTACTAATGCTTAATTCTATCTAACTAAATTTCTAACATACTGATAATGAGTTTAAATCTATATTATAGTTCCGTATCATTTTTTGTATTTGTTTGGTTTTAATCTCCTTCATTTTTTCTTTATATTCTTCGGAATTGATGTGGGTATATTTCTATTTTTTCATTATCATATTCCATATTATAACTGCTAGCTTTCTTGCAGTGGCAGTTATTGCTGCGGCTCTACCTTTTTTGTAGACAATTCTTCTAAAAAACATAAGTAAAAAGCCATCTTTAGAGTTTTCAATTGTATTAGCGGCATTCCTTAAGGCTAATGCAAAATTGTTTTTCACTTTAGGAGTTCTACTGCTTATTTTTTGCTTCCCGTAATTTTATTATTTGGAGCTAATCGTAACCCATTGACAACATGTGAACGTGAGCCTACGTCAATACCTGCAGCAAAGGGATTAACAACTTGCATTTTGTCAAATTTTTTCATCTTTTTAAAATATAAAAGTTTAAACAAATAAGTACAAGGAAATGCATTATCTTTGCTAATATTATTCTATGCGAGATAACTAATGTTTCATCATTGAATGTTTCAAATGGCTTTCGAGAGAAAGCCTTTTTGCATTTCAGCCAAAATTTGGGTGGGGATAAAATCACCATTTACGCATTAGGCTTCTTCTTGTACATCGGCTGCAAGTTAGCTCTTTTATGTCAGATTTTTTTAATCTCTTGAAATTTGGGGTAATTTAACTTCATAATATTGCACTTACCTAACTATTAATTTAGAACGAATTGTTCTTTGATTTTCCGTTTCTACCTCCACAATATAAATTCCCGGCTTTAATGTTGCTGTATTTAACTGAATCTGAGATAATGCAGAAATATTTAAAATCTCTTGTCCGAAAATTGTTTTTACCGAAATTTCATTAACACACTCATTTAAATTTATTGTAACTAACTCTCCGTTGCTTGCCGGATTAGGATAAATATTAAGGTTTTCTGAAACTTTAAATTGTTCTTGAATTTTGACAGAACTCTCATCAACACTAAATTTGATGAACGATGCCTTATCTGCTTGATGATAGATTTTATTCAGAGCAACGAGAGTATCTCCCGCTACATACATTGTTCCAGCATTATTAAGATTATTGTCGTAACGCGGATAATTTGAAGAAGTAATATCGAGACGAATTCTATGTCCGGGAAGAAAAGTATGAGCCAGATCCGGCAATGAGACATTAATTTCATAAATTTCACCTGGATTCATAAAAACAGTATCGTTAATAGTAAAACCATTCCGGAAACGCATTCTGAAAATATTATCATTCAACAACATACTCCTATTATCGGGATAAACATCACAAAGACGAATACAAAAATCAGTATCAAGTTTATCACTCGACACAAATAGTTTTACCTGCGGCTTCCCTTTATGAACTATTGGCGTGCTAAGTACCTCCGAAGTAAAAATTAGTATATCGTTTCTGCTTTCAACAATGGGAGCCTGATCATAAGGACCTTGCAGTAAATCATTACGTAATGTGGCTCCGCCAATGGTTGGAGATGGATCGCGCGGATCGTAAAAATATTCCGAAAAACTTGCTGTCTCGACAGATATATTACTACTTAACTCTCCGCCTTGTTTGAGGTAAAACTTTCTTTCAACAAGATTCTGCGGAGGCCATACATCAGATTCGAGCCATTGCATATCTCCCATCTGAAAATACAAATAATCAGGATTTGCTTCCCAATTATTTTCAGCATCAAGCAGATAATAATCCAAAAATTGTCTGGCTTTTAAATCGCTGTAACCGGCAGCCTCATAAAAATAAAGTTCGCCTTGTTGAGCTGTTCCAACCTGTGTCATTCCAAAACCGCCGTGAGCCCAAGGACCAATAAGAAATTTATGCTTGTTACGAACTGACGGATCAGATAAAGTTCTTAAATCGTTAAAATATTTCACCATTTCAAATATATTATGGTCGTACCAACCACCAATTAAAAGCATTGGTATTTTAATTTGTTGAGGATAAAAATTAAAATTTTCAGCATAATACCAAGTTAAATTGTAATGAGGATTTGCTAGCACAATCCCTGATAATCCAAAGCCAAGAGCATCGAGTTGGTCGAGATATTCTTTGCGGTAGACTCCATTTGGATAGTAGGTTTGATATAAAAATTCGGGACTTGCAACTAATGGTACAGCGCAAATGTGTGCGGGATGTTGCTCTTTGGCTGTTTGATATTGAATTTTTCCGAGAGCCGATGGTCCCCAGGTTCCAACCTTAGAATTAGACCATTCCTGCTGAACAATCCAATCAATTACATCGTAACCATCTTTACCTCTATCGGGTTGAGACACTGCTGCAGAGGCACTTCCATAAAATCCACGCCAATCAACTATCACAAAATTATACGGGCTGGACGATATGTTCGTTCCTATTCCAAGTGGCAAACTGAAGCGATAATAAAACTTATTATAAGGAGTTTGAATTAGAATTGTCGGCCGAGCAATTTCATTATCAGGTAAATAAACATCTGCAGCAAGATATTTGCCATCACGCATAGGAATATTTACACTTATTGGATTAAGTGGCTGAGAAAACAGTACCGAAACCGTTAAAAAACAAAATAATGCAGAAATTGTTATTTTCATGAATTAAGTTTTTTAACAAAATTACTCAGAAAAAGTTAACTTTGATAGAAAATTTTGCTATGAAAAAAATTTTAATCACCGGGGGCACGGGTTTAGTAGGTACAAAACTATCAAAACTACTGGCTGAAAATTCATTTGAGGTCAGAATTTTAACTCGCAACAAGAATAAAAAATCTGATTACAAACTATTTACTTGGGATTACAAAAACAATTTTATAGAAGAGGGTGCTCTTAAAGACATTGATGTAGTTATACACCTTGCCGGTGCAAATATTGGCGAAAAACGATGGACAAAATCCCGTAAAAAAGAAATTATTGCGAGCAGAGTAAAGTCGGCAGAATTTCTTTATAATAAAATCTCAGAATTGGCGAAAAAGCCTGAAGTTTTTATTTCGGCTTCAGCAGTTGGATATTATCCCGTTTTCTCTTTCGATGGTGATATTTTCGACGAAAAAAGTCAAGCTGGGAATAACTTTACCGCATTAGTATGCAAAGAATGGGAAAAAGCAGCAGATAAATTTAAAGATATTGGAATAAGAGTTGTAAAAATTCGTACAGGCATAGTCCAAGATAAAAAGGATCCGGCATTGAAGAAAATTTTAGACCTGGCAAAATTTGGAGCAATACCTGTATTTTCATCAGGTAAACAATATTATCCTTGGATACATATCGAAGACCTCGCACGAATTTATCTTTATTCAATACATAATAAAGAACATGAAACAATAAATGCAGTTGCTCCCCAATTAATTACAAATCTTGAATATTCCCGTTCAATAAAAAAAGTTATTGGAAAAGGCCTTATAATAAAAATCCCAACTTTTGTCATAAAATTAATATTTGGAGAAATGGCCGATGTAGTAACAAAAGGAACAAAAATAAAAAGTATTTTACACCAAGGAGATTTTAAATTTCTTTATCCGGATATTACTTCTGCTTTGAGAAATTTAATTGGATAATTCATAATTCGGAATTTTTTTATCACAGATTTTTATACCTTAGCAAAAAAATTTATGATAAGTTTTCCAAATGTAAAAATAAATTTGGGTCTGAACATTATTGAAAAACGACCTGATGGTTATCACAACATCGAAACAGTTTTTTATCCGGTTCAATTCAACGATATTCTTGAGATAATAAAATCCGACAAATTCAAATTTATAAACACCGGCATCAAAATAGACTGCAACATTGAGCAGAATCTTTGTTACAAAGCTTGGCAGTTAGTTGACAAAAAATATGGTATTGGTCCGGTAAAAATAATTTTGCATAAAAATGTTCCTTATGGCACCGGTCTGGGAGCAGGCTCATCAAATGCGGCATTTACAATAAAAAGTTTAAATGAGCTATTTGCATTAAATCTTACGGAAGACGAACAAATCAGCATTGCTTCTTTATTGGGAGCAGATTGTGCATTTTTCATAAAAAACAAGCCTGTATTTGCCATCGAAAAGGGAGATAAATTCAGTAACATAGAAATTTCTTTAAAAAATTATTACTTGTTGCTATGTTTGCCAAAATTTTCAGTAAAAACTTCCGAAGCATATAACAATTGCTTACCTCAAAAGCCTATTAAAAATATACCTGAAATCCTCAAAACAGAAATTCATTATTGGAAAGATTATTTAGTTAATGATTTTGAAAATACTGTATTTACAAAATATTCAGACTTAAAAAAACTAAAAGAAGATCTTTATCTTAATGGTTCAATCTTTGCTTTAATGTCCGGAAGCGGTTCGGCTATTTACGGAATTTTCGATTATGAACCCAAAAATTTGAAATTTAAAGTTGAATGTGATTATAAAATTATTAAATTGCAATAAAATTTTAACCATGAAAATAATTGCAAAATTCAAATCAAATTTAATACAGAGACTACTCGGCATATTTGGAGCTGCAAGTTTTTTAATGATTTTTCAAGCTTGTTATGGAACTCCTCAAAACTATACGGAGGTTAGCGGAAAAATCACCGATAACGAATCTGGTACAGGCATAGAAGGGATTCAGATGAAGGTTAAATCAGATTCTCAAGAAATGACCCTTCTTTCTGATTCCAACGGGGATTTTACTACATTGATAAAAACAACCGGGGGAACTTTAGATTTTAAAATTATAGACGTTGATGGAAAATTAAATGGGCTTTATGAAGATAAAGACACAACGATTGTTATTACCGGCGAGAATAATCTTGTTTTTAAGATTAACAAAATCTCCTGATGTCGCTTTCGATAAAGGAAAGAATCATTCGAAATTTATTTGCCGGGTATAAAAAGTCTCAAGCAAAGGTCCATTCTTTAAGCTATCTTTTTTGGGAATGTACGCTGCGTTGCAATCTGAATTGCTTACATTGTGGAAGCGATTGTAGAAAAGAAAGCAACATAAGTGACATGCCTATAGACGATTTTGTTTCGGTTTTAAAAAACATAAAAACAAAATTCAAATCTTCTGAAGTTATGGTAGTTCTAACAGGAGGAGAACCTACTCTTATAAAAGACTTAGAAGAGTGTGGACGCCAAATACGCAACCAAGGTTTCCCATGGGGAATGGTAACAAACGGTTTTACTCTTACAGAGGAAAGGTTTCAAAATCTTTTAAATGCCGGACTAGGGGCTGTAACACTTAGCTTGGACGGTTTGGAAGAAAATCACAACTGGATTAGAGAAAATAAAAAATCTTACACACGAGCAGTTAACTCATTAAAAATTATTAGTAAAGCCCCCAATTTGGTTTATGATGTTGTTACTTGTGTTAATAAAAGAAATATCAATCAGCTTGAAGAAATACGTCAACTTCTACTATATCATAATGTAAAGGCATGGAGATTATTCACAATAGCTCCGATAGGAAGAGCTAAACTATTCGAAGATTTATCATTATCGGGAGAAGAAATAAAATATCTTTTTGAATTTATAAAATCACATCGAAATGATGACATAATAAAAATAAATTTCAGTTGCGAAGCATATACAGGTGAATATGAAAATAAAATCAGGGATGGATTATTCTATTGCAGAGCGGGAATAAATATTGGCTCTGTCCTTGCAGACGGTTCGGTTTCAGCATGCCCAAACATAAGCAGAAATTTTATACAAGGAAATATTTACCAAAGAGAATTCACAAAAATTTGGGAAAACGAATTCAAATCCTTCAGAAATAGGCAATGGATGAAAAACGGAATTTGCAAAAATTGTAATGAATATAAATATTGTTTAGGGGGTGCAATGCACTTACGAGTTGAAGAAAATTCAGAAATTTTATGTTGTTTAAATTATAAAATGAAGTACAATGAAACCAATTGAAATTAGTAATTTTATCTTTCACGCCAATCAAAGTCTATCGGACTTTTCAACTGAAGAACCCGGAAAATTCAAAAGCAAAAAAGAAGCAGAAGAAAAACTCGAAAAAAATAATTTGATATTAGCCGATCTGCAGGAGAAACTTTATGCCGACAATCGTCATGGCTTGTTAATAATCTTGCAGGCTATGGATGCAGCAGGAAAGGACGGAATCATCAAACATGTGATGAATAACGTAAATCCACAGGGATGTCAGGTACGCAGTTTTAAAAAGCCATCAAGCGAAGAGCTCGACCACGATTATATGTGGAGATGTACAAAATATTTGCCTGAAAGAGGTAATATTGCAATTTTCAACAGATCATATTACGAAGAAGTACTTGTGTGCAGGGTTCATCCCGAATTATTAAAATATCAGAATCTTCCGGTCGAACACATAAATACTGAAAAGTTCTGGAATGAAAGATACCAACAGATGGTTAACTTCGAAAAATACCTTGTTGAAAACGGGATACATGTTTTAAAATTCTTTTTATATATATCTAAAGAAGAACAGAAAAAAAGATTTCTGGAAAGACTTGAAAACAGCGAAAAAAATTGGAAATTTTCGGCAAGCGATATTGAAGAAAGAAAATATTGGGAAAAATACATGGAAGCATACGAACTTATGTTGAAAAATACCTCCAGTGAACATGCTTCATGGTATGTAATTCCGGCTGACAAAAAATATTTTTCAAGATTACTCGTCAGCGAGATTATAATAAATAAGCTAAATTCTTTGAATCTTAGATATCCTGAATTGTCTGAAAACGAAAAATATAAAATTCAAGAGGCTATAAAAATTTTAAAAAACGAATAGATAGTAAATAAAGTTTAATAGTTTTTAATTATTCACCATCAAAAAAAATTTTAGATTATTTTTGCAAAAAATTTTGGATTATGGAAGAAAAAAGAAATGAGTCATTAAATTTTATTGAAGAAATTATCGAAGAAGATTTAAAAACCGGTAAATGGTCAGAAATATACACTCGTTTCCCGCCAGAGCCTAATGGTTATTTACATATCGGACATGCCAAGTCAATTTGTTTGAATTTCGGGATAAAAGAAAAATACAAAGGAAAATGCAATTTGCGTTTTGATGATACAAATCCCAGCAAAGAAGACGTAGAATATGTAAATTCCATTATGGAAGATGTTCGTTGGTTGGGATTTGAATGGGATAGATTATGTTATGCTTCCGATTATTTTGATCAGCTTTACGAGTGGGCAGTAATGCTTATTAAAGAAGGTAAAGCTTATGTAGATAAGCAAAGTCCTGAAGAAATCAGTCGTCAGCGTACAACCCCTACCGAACTCGGAATAGAAAGTCCTTACAGATATACCAGTCCTGAAGAAAATCTGAAGTTATTTGAAGAAATGCGTATGGGGCTTCATCCGGAAGGTTCGATGGTACTTAGAGCAAAAATTGATATGAATTCTCCCAACATGCACATGAGAGATCCAATAATGTACCGAATCATTAAGAAACCTCATGATCGCACGGGAGATAAATGGTGTATTTATCCAATGTATGACTATGCACACGGACAAAGCGACTATATTGAAGGAATTACACATTCCATTTGCACTTTGGAATTTGAAGTACATCGTCCATTATATGATTGGTTTTTGGATCAAATTGATAAAACCGGGAAAAGACCGCGTCAGATAGAATTTGCGAGATTAAATGTTTCTTATACAGTAATGAGTAAAAGAAAACTTCTGGAACTCGTTACAAATAAAATTGTAAGTGGCTGGGACGACCCGCGAATGCCTACCATCAGCGGACTTCGGCGCAGAGGTTATACTCCCGAATCCATTAGAAATTTTGCTGAAAGAATTGGTGTTGCAAAACGCGACAATCTTATTGACGTAGGTCTGCTCGAATATTTTATCCGCGAAGACTTAAACAAAAAAGCCAACAGAGTTATGGCTGTTTTAAATCCCCTAAAGGTTGTAATAACAAATTACCCCGAAGGACAAACAGAATATCTCGAAGCAATCAATAATCCTGAAGATCCATCTGCCGGAACCAGAAAGGTAAGCTTCAGCCGCGAAATCTACATCGAGAAAGACGACTTTATGGAAAATCCTCCTAAAAAATACTTCAGACTGCAACCAGGTGGCGAAGTTCGTCTTAGATGGGCTTATTTTATAAAATGCGAAGAAGTCATAAAAGACGAAAAGGGAGAAATTGTCGAGTTACGTTGTACTTACGATCCTCTCTCAAAAGGTGGACAATCTCCCGACGGGCGAAAGGTTAAAGGCACAATACACTGGGTAAATGCAAACGATTGTATAGAATCTGAACTTAGACTTTACGACCGACTTTTTACTAAAGAGAACTTGGATGACCTCGCCGAAGATGAAAACTATACGGATTATTTGAATCCTGAATCGCTGGTGATTGTAAATGCAAAATTGGAAAAAACTTTAGTATCTGCAAAACCGGGCAATACATTTCAATTCGAAAGAAAAGGATATTTCTGTGTAGATAAAGACTCTACAACCGAAAAATTAGTCTTTAACCGTACAGTAACACTAAAAGATTCATGGGCAAAAATTATTTCTAATGAAACAGAATAGAATTGCACTTTTTCCGGGTTCATTCGACCCTTTTACAGTTGGACATGAGTCAATCGTTAGGCGGGCATTGCCTCTGTTCGACAAAATTATAATCGGAATTGGAGAAAATAACTCCAAAACAAATTTGTTGAATGTTGCTAAACGGTTAGATTTAATTTCAAAAGTTTTCAAAGACGAAACAAAAATCGAAATCTGTACATACAAAGGACTAACAGTGGATTTTTGTTTAGAAAAAGGCTGCAATTATATTCTCAGAGGACTAAGAACTTCAGCAGATTTTGAATTTGAAAGAGCTATTGGACAAACTAATAAACTCTTAAACTCAAATATCGAAACAGTATTTCTTTTGACATTACCCGAACATACTTTTATCTCGTCGGGTATTGTTCGCGATGTTCTAAAAAACAATGGTCCTGTTGAAAAATTTTTACCCACAGGAATTACCAAAAAAGACTTGATTTAAAAATTATTAATTCTATGCAACCAATTTTGCAAAAATTGAGTTTATAAACTTGCTGATGATAAAAATTTTTGGGGTAACAATTATTTCAAATTAAGAGGCTCGTTTTGAGTCTCTTTTTATATAAATAAATTTTTTTTCAGTATCAAACGACAAAAATTAAAATTTAAAAATTTGGTTTTGTAACTATCAGATATTCAAGGGTTTATGGTAATTGTTTTGTAGTTTTTAAAAACCTACCCTTTGTCAAAACATGGACAGCTGGACTTCGGATGGACTCTTGTTTTTGCTTGTCCTGCGCTTAGAATATGCTCGTCGACCATTTGTTATTACCCAAGATAAGTCTAGATGACTAATCAGATGTATCCTTATTAAAGCTGCTATTGCCGAAAATGCTTTTGTACTCTTTGTTAGAGCCTTGATTACATTAAGCAGCAAATGAGCTATTAGTGTACACCAAATTTTAGTTTTTATTCCATTCTCTGTATCAGAATAGAAAAAACGTAACTAAAAATTCTTTTTTAATTTCTTAAAAGTTGTTTCTATAGTCCATCGATATTTGTAAATCAAGGCAACTTCTTCCGCTGTTATATCCCAGTTGTTGGTTATAAATTTGTATTTTCGACCCTGTTCATCACGATAAAAAACTAAACGCAAGCAAAGTGTCTTTTCCCGCTTGTCTTCTTTGTATTTCAGGTGTATATGTTCAATTCTATATACGCCACTTTCATCTTTTTTAAGCTCTTTGTCTAGAATAACATCCTGAACTTCTGCTTTTGCATTTTCTTTCAATCGGCACACAAAATATACACCTTCTTCTGTCCATTCAGCAAATTGTTTATAATAGTTGTAGGCTTTGTCGAAAACCAACATACTGCCTTTTAAGGGGTTCAAATGCTGTAAAAATTTCTTGTCGTGCATTTTCGCCTCGCTAATTTTAGCAAAAACTGCCGTATCTGCATGGATGTCGGTCTGCATGTGTACTTTCAGACCTCCTTTTTTCTTGCCATCGCCTTTCGGATTACGACCAACTCCTTTCATTACATCTGAAAACAAAGCTATCGTAGTTGAATCAAAAGCATAAAACTTCTCAAAGCTTATCTTTTCTTTTCGGCTGACCGACAAAAGTGGCTTAAAATATTCTATCAATGCGAAATAATACAGCATAAATAGTTCATTGTCACGATCTCGCAATGCATCGCCAACCGTACTTTTTGACGGTGAACTATCCATGCCAAGATAATTAAGTTTCCCTGCTAAAGCCCGCATCCCATCACATACTTCGCCCATAGAATCGCAGCGGGAAAAAATCCCGAATAGCATCACAACTAATTGATCCCATGAATAAAATGACTTATAATAACGGTCGGTTTTACATTGTTTTACCAAAACATCAAATTGATCCCTTGGCAGTAATTTTATCAATTGTTTAAAAATCGGCTGACCGACTAAATTTTTATTTATATCTTTGCTCATGTCGTTTTTTATTTTTTGCAAAACAAATTTACGACATTAGGGTGAACCCTTTTGGTAGTAGCCCTACTTTTTTTTAAAAATTTACTCGGTCAGTACTGAAAAGAAATAATAAAACTAATTAACACAAATGATACAAACAATTTCCTTCTCATAACTTTAAAATTAAAAAATTAATATTATATAATAATAATCTCAATAGTCTAACTTGATTTCGTAAATCACTTTTTTTTCATAATAAAAAACAAAAAAACAGACCCAATAATCAGAGATAATACACCTGAAAAAAGCCAGAAATAATTCTTTATATACAAATGTGACATATCAAATTTAATATATGGATAACCAAAAGAATCCTTTTCAACACTTACATTTTTAGCATTTTTAGGTAATTCAAAAATATGGGTTTCCAGAGTATTATATAAAATATTAGTTTCAACTGACATAAATTTATTATCTTCTTCTGATATCTTTTTTATATCCGCATCTTTAGACATAAATTTGATAATCATGTTTCCTTTTTTATCAGTTTCACAAAACCCTCGAATAACAAAACTCATATTGAATGATCTTTGTTCTTCGTTTTTGGTAAATTTAAAATCCTCCAAAAAATATTTAGGAAAAATCCTTTTCAGACCAGTTATAAGTAGCCCTTCGTTACTAATAAAACTTAATGATTGTTGCCATTCAGCAGCTGTATATGTTCTTGAAAAGATAACTGTTGCATCTCCATTTCCACTAATTTTATAATTATATGTCTCTTTGATCATATCTTGCGATTGAACACTAAAGTATAAACAAATCAACCCAATAAATAATAATAATATCTTTTTCATATTGCTATCTAATGCTGTTATAAATTTTCTCAATAACTCCAATATAACTGTTATAGTAATTAGTATTTACAGAAATTGCAATTAGTCTATAACCACCTTTCACCTTACCAATCTTGCCAACCCACTGACTTGACGAATTTTGGTAAAATGTATATCCACTCAAATTTTGTCCTTGAATACTATATTGTAATACGGTACCATTATTAGCAAATTCAATATATAAATAATTCATTGCATCTGCGATTGAATTTGCAGGGATATCGAATACGTTGATACTAACAATTTGATCTGGAGATGTTACTACCGCCGTAAGTGTTGTATAATAAGGATTTGGGGAATAATTAGTTATCCACTGAGTTGGAATATCGAATGAAAATGTTCCACTAAACCTTTTAGCATTTGAACTTTCTCTATTCTGAGATTGATCACTCGTATTAGAATACGTACTATAAACATTTGCATAACAATTATTACTAAACTTAACCTTATTTTTATAAATATCATCTATTTTATTTTTACAAAATTGGTCATCGTCCAATTCCATTGGAAGAATACCAATACTATGTAAGTAATTGATATCTAATATAAAACCTGTTCCTGAAGGTAAATATTCATTAAAAAACACTTCAAGATTTTGCATCCCTACAGTAAATGCTTCTTCAAAGCTGGCTACATAACCTAACCCCTCTCCACTGATTCCAGTTGCCTCAATTGCATAATAAATCCCATTTAATTCAACTCCAGGGTAAGCATGACCAGGAACTAGAAAGATGACAGGATTTAAACCCATTCTAGACAAGACACTTGAGTATAATAAACTTAACTCTATGCATAAACCTGTATTCCCTGTTACAACCTCTCTTGGCAATCGTATATTCTGAATTAAACTCGTAACATCTCCAGCTTCTTTCGGTAGACCTTTTGCCCCACTATAAACCATTTTCATTTGTCTTGTCATTTCATAAATTCCAAATAGTGCTCTAACAGCATCTTCCTCTGATTTGGAAACTGCTGCCTGATCTCCTTTTAACAATTCTGATTGTATTAATGAGGTATAATATTGGATTACTGGGTCATCTGGTGTAACATAACAGGCTAATAATTCTCGATTGTCAATCATATCACTATAACTTATTAATTCATCTTTATCAATAGAAGTATAAGCAAAATCATTAACACTTAACATGTCAAAAGTGAAACTTTTTTCAATTACTTCATTTTCATTTATTCCATCCCAGCTAATCTGAATATTAACACTTTCAACAGATTGAGTTGTCTTTTCAACAATTGATGGGTCAAATTTTGGGAAACAAGCTAATGAGACATTCTGGTCAATAGATAATTTCCCGATACAACACAATTCTGTCCATTCAATATAACCCGGGATGTTATACTTAACAACAACATTTCTCAAAGTCTTTCTGTAATTATTATGTAATAACATTTTAAACAAATAATATTTCCCATCTAAGACTTTATTATTTGAATGCACTTTGTATGTTGCTGGCATTACAAATTGATTACTGTCAATTTCACAAACTAATTGTCCCTTATTTATTTCAATGAAATGAATAATAAAAAATACAATTCCAATAAACACTAAAACAATAGGAATTAAAAATGAAAACCACCTTTTATCTCTCATATTATATTACAACATTAATTAAATAAGCACAAAAAATATTAAACAACTTCAATTCTATAATAATTCAAAACGTAAATTTAATAGTTTTATAAATAAACAAAACATGTTATTCAACATTTTTCCTATTACTATTTTTAATTCAAAATTGTGAATCCATTTTTCATTAAATAATTTTAATTATTTTTGCGACTAAAAATAAAACAATGGGATTACATTGTGGAATTATCGGGATTGCAAACTGTGGCAAAACTACAGTATTTAACTGCATGTCAAATACAAAGGCAGAAACAACAAGTTTTGCTTTTTCGAGTAATAAATCAAATATTGGTGTTATAAATGTACCTGATGCAAGACTAAAACAACTGGAAAAATTTCAGAAAACCGAAAAACTAGTTGCAGCAACAGTCGACATAATTGACATACCAGGTTTGACAAAAGGATCAAGTAACGGCGAAGGTGTAGGAAATACTTTCCTTGCCGACATTCGTAATGCTGATGCGCTGATACATGTTCTCTGCTGTTTCGATGACGAAAATCTGCCACATATTGATGGCTCGGTAAACCCTGTGCGTGATATAGAAACTATCGACCTTGAACTTCAGGTAAAAGATATTGAATCGGTAAATAAAAAAATTGCCAGAATGGAAAAGCTGGTAAAAGTTGGCGACAAAGAAGCAAAAGCGGCAATCGAAGTGCTCAAAGTATATCAGGATCATCTCGAGAACATGATGAATGCCAGAACTGCGCCAGTAAAAGAGGACGATAAAAAATATATTGCCGATTTATCTTTATTAACTGCAAAACCAGTGATGTTTGTTTGTAATGTGGACGAAGCTTCAGTTCTCACTGGAAACAAATATGTTGAAGCTGTTAAGGCATATATAACCGATAGCAATGTTCAAATTTTAACTGTTGCTGCAGCTTTGGAGTCGGACATTGCAGACCTCGAAACTGATGAAGAAAAGCAGGAATTTCTTACCGACTACGGACTTTCTGAACCAAGCGTAAATACAATTATTCGCGCAGCTTATGATTTACTTAACTTACATTCGTTTTTCACAGTTGGTCCAAAAGAAATTAAGGCTTGGACGATAAAAAAAGGAATGACTGCTCCCGAAGCTTCTGGTGTAATTCATAGCGATTTACAGCGTGGTTTTATTCGTGCCGAAGTTATGAAATATGAAGATTTTATTAGCCTTGGTTCCGAAAATGCAGTAAAAAATGCTGGAAAGTTTCATGTAGAGGGTAAAACTTATGTAGTGGAAGACGGCGATATTATGCACATTAGATTTAACGTTTAAAAAATGGCTCAGCAAACATCAATACCCAAAGGAACGCGCGATTTTGGTCCAACCGAAATGATGCGCCGCAACTATATTTTCGATAGCATCGAATCGGTATTTAAAAAATATGGCTTCTCTCCTATCGAAACTCCTGCAATGGAAAACCTTTCGACCTTGCTTGGTAAATATGGCGATGAAGGAGATAAACTTTTATTTAAAATTCTAAATTCGGGCGATTACGCAAAAAACATTGTTGACGATGATCTCAACCTTGAACAATTATCAAAGCTAACAAACAAAATCTCGGAAAAAGGCCTTCGTTACGACCTAACTGTTCCATTTGCACGATTTGTAGTTCAGAACCGAAACGAAATAAGTTTCCCATTTAAAAGATACCAAATTCAGCCAGTGTGGCGTGCCGACAAACCACAAAAAGGCAGATACCGCGAATTTTATCAGTGTGATGTTGATGTAATTGGATCAAACTCTCTCCTAAACGAATTTGAATTAATGCAAATCGTTGATGAAGTTTTTGCAAAACTTGGTATTGGAGTTACTTTAAAAATTAACAATCGTAAAGTATTAGCGGGTATTGCCGAAGCTATTGGCGAGCCAGATAAATTTATGGCAATAACTGTAGCAATCGACAAAATTGATAAAATTGGAATCGAAAAAGTTTGCCTGGAGCTAAGAGAAAAACAGCTGTCCGAAAGTGCTATCGAAAAGCTTATTCCTGTTCTCGAAAACAAACGTGATACTGCAGGGACTCTGACTTTTTTAGAAGAACTCTTAGCTGATAGCACAACAGGATTAAAAGGGATTGAAGAACTTAAAACAGTTTTCAATTATCTAGATATTTTACCATTAAACATAAAAACCGAGCTCGACATTAGTCTTGCCCGCGGACTAAATTACTACACAGGAGCAATTTTTGAGGTTAAGGCAAACGATGTACAAATTGGCAGCATCTGTGGTGGTGGACGTTACGACGATTTAACTGGAATTTTTGGATTAAAAGATGTTTCGGGTGTAGGTATTTCATTTGGTGCCGACCGAATTTATGATGTTTTGCTTGCACTGAATAAATTTCCCGCAGAAATATCAAATCCTGTACAGTTACTTTTTGTAAACTTTGGCAAAATCGAAGAAGCAACCTGTATTAAACTGGCAAAACAACTTCGCGAAAATGGAATTAGCTGTGAGGTTTATCCCGATAATACGCGGATAAGATTTATAATTCTCAAGATTTTGAGCAATTTTTTTCCACAATATGTTAAAGGTTGAATTTGAACCTGTAAAATGCAGTCCTGCGAAATCTCTGTGAGCAAGAACAACATTTCCGGCATCACTGCCCTTTGAAGGAATAAAGTTTACAACCCCATCAGGTAACCCTGCTTCCTTGTATATCTGCATCAAATAATAATTCGATAAAAGAGCTGTTGTGGCAGGTTTCCATACAACAGTATTGCCCATAAGTGCCGGAGCAAGAGCTAAATTGGAGGCTATGGATGTAAAATTAAAAGGAGAAACAGCAAAAACAAATCCCTCAAGTGCCCTATATTCCAGACGATTAATTTGAGTTTCTGTAGAAAAAGGTTGTGCTGAATAAACTCGCGATGCAAGATATGCATTAAACCTCAAAAAATCAATTGTTTCACATGCTGCATCTATTTCTGCCTGATAAATATTTTTACTCTGTCCCAACATCGTAGCAGCATTAAGCAAGTTTCTGTATTTTTTACTTATAAGTTCAGCAATTTTTAACATTATCGAAGCTCTTTCAAGCCATGAAATCCTCTCCCATTTACGTTTAGCCTCTTTGGCTGCTTCGATAGCCATTTGAATTTCATTTTCACCAGCAAGATGATATGTAGCTAGAACATGAGAATGGTCGTGAGGCATAACAACTTTTCCGATGTTGCCTGTTCTAATCTCTTGACCTCCTATTATTATCGGTATCTCTATTTCCATAGAAGATTGTCGCTTTAACTCTGCTTCAAGAAGTTTCAACTCATCACTGCCGGGTAAGTATTTTTTTACTTCTTCATTTTTGGGTTTCTCAAATGTGAATATGGCATTATTCATAACTTTATTTTTAATTTTTCTAAATAACAAATTTAAGAGAGGATTGTTTTTACAAAAATTCATTCATAACAAAGTATTATGCGTCAAAAATACCTCATGGGATGGTAATATATGTGTAAAAATTCTAATTAGTATAAAAGGAAAAATATATTATTTTTTCAGCCTATTTGAATTTCTCAAATGTTCAATTCCAGCAAAATGAGTATTTTACACTATACAAAGCAGATTTTTATATGTAGGTATTTCGTTAATAAGTATAGTTATTTATTAAATTTTCACTAAAATCAACCTTAAATATTATGTTATTTGATTTCCACTTACGCTTTATCGCAACATAATCTGGATATGATAAAAAATTATTATTCAAGAAGTCTTTGTACAATTCCTCCATCTTTAAATATTTTATCCATGCAAGTCTCACTTCCAACAACTTATAGTAATTAGGAACAGACTTTAAA
>Ga0209506_1000324_pt1 | contig 66928 bp, 59 predicted proteins | sample AD_JPNHG2_MetaG_FD_184409 | JGI IMG/M metagenome (GOLD analysis project Ga0209506, IMG submission 184409) | Active sludge microbial communities of municipal wastewater-treating anaerobic digesters from Japan - AD_JPNHG2_MetaG (SPAdes) (version 2) | ecosystem: Engineered > Bioreactor > Anaerobic...
GCAAAACTGGTCTAAGTGGTGGCTGTCGGTATTTATTACTAATTTTACACCATAATCAATTGCTTTTCTAATGTTTTTATCGTTTAAATCCAATCTATCAGGGAAAGAATTTATTTCTAAAGCAACTTTATATTCTTTTGTGGCTCTTAAAATTTTATCAAAATCAATCAGATATTCGTCTCGTCTGTTGATTAATCTTCCAGTGGGATGAGAAATAATGTCAATGTTAGGATTTTTGATTGCTTTAATTATTCTTTCCGTCATTTCTTCTTTTGACATTTTCATACTGGAATGAACTCCAGCAATCACATAATCTAATTGTTTTAGAACTTCGTCATTAATGTCAACATTGCCGTCATTTAAAATGTTTGTTTCGCAGCCGTGAAGAATTCTAAATTCTGTCTTCTGAATTCTGAATTTTTCATTTAGTTTCTCTATCTCTCTTTGTTGAGCCACAAGTTGTTTTTCATCTAAACCGTGTTCAATGCGCAAAAATTTAGTATGGTCTGAAATCCCCAAATATTTATAATTTAATTTTAGAGCGGCTTCTGCCATTTCTTCAATAGGATTTGCCCCGCCATCCCAATTAGAATGACAGTGCAAATCACCCTTAATATCATTATAATCAATAATCTGGGGTAAATTATTCTTTAATGCTGCTTCAATTTCTCCTTTATCTTCTCTTAATTCTGGCTCTATATAAGAAAGACCTAAAGTTTTATAGATTTTTTCTTCGTTTTCGCCGGCAATTCTTTTTTTACCCTTAAATAGTCCGTATTCGTTGAGTTTTAGACCTTTTTCAATCGCTATTTTTCTCAAAACAATGTTGTGTTCTTTTGAACCGGTAAAATATTGCAAAGCCGAGCCAAATTCGCTGCTTTCTACTACTCTAAGGTCAGCGTCAATTCCTTTGGAAAATCTTACAGAAGATTTTGTTAAACCATAATCCCAAACTTTAATCACACCGTTTAAATTTATAAAAACATCCATTACTTTTTTTTTACCCACCGAAGCTTTGGCGAAGGCGGGTTTAATAGTCGCCAGCAAATCAATATCGCCAATTGTTTCTTTCATTCTTCGGAGCGAGCCGCAGGCAATGATTTTATCTATTTCTTTTATTTTTTTCAATTCGCTGGTTATTTTTTCTGCCAAATAATATGCATCACCTAAAAGAAACCTTCCTTTTGAACGCTTTAAAAATTCTATCGCTTCTAAAATATTTTTTTCGCTTTTTTTGCCAAATCCCTCTAAATTTTTTATTTTTCCCTGAAGCGCGGCTTTTTCCAATTCTTTCAAATCTTTAATTTTTAATTTCTGATACAAAGTTTTGATTGTTTTTGGCCCAATGCCTTCAACTTCCATTAATTCCTCCAAGTTAAGGGGGTATTTTTTCTCGTATTTCTGAATTTCTTTGATTTTCCCGGTTTTCAAAAATTCCTCAATTTTGTCAGCAATTCCTTCTCCTACCCCGGGAATTTTTTTTAAGCCCTCTCTTTTCTCCTTTTTGTAAATTTCTTCAATATCGTTTTCCAAAGTTGAAATTGCTAAACTCGCCTTTTCGTAAGCCTGAGGTTTAAAAGGAACACCGTCCATTTCCAAATAAAAAGCCAGTTTTTGAAAAAGTTTAGCGAGAGAATCGTTTGTCATAAAACGAAAAAACAATTTTAGATAATTGTTTGTTGTCTGCCCCAATATTGTTGAAGCAGATAATCACTACTTATTGGAAAAACTTAATAAAAGATTAGCCTCTTTTGTTAAAGTTTCAATTTCCTTATCTTTCAAACCGATTTTTCTCATTTTTTGCGCGCCTTGGGGAGTAAGAATGTCTTTTATCAGCATTAATTGGCAGTTAGCGAAATGGCTTAAGATATATTCGCTAATTGAAGGCAGGATAGTGACTGGATAAAGTTTTTCCGATTCAATTAAATATTCCAGTCCCCTTAGTTCAGGATATCGCCAGCCTATTAAATCAATTTTATAGCATTCAGCGTATTGAATAACCTGAGTGGTAAATTTGGTGTTAGTTACTATCATTGGTCTTAATTTTAGATTTTTGAGTCCGTCTTTTTTGAAAAAATCGCCGTTTTTTATATCAATAAATCTGGCATAATTAGCCAGAGCCACCTTTAAATCAACCCTGTTACCAGCCAAAGAGTGATATTTACATTCCCCTATTATCAGTTGTTTTTCCTTTTTCGCCAGAAAATCGACTTCATAACTTTCAATGCATTTGCCTTTGACAAATTGATGAAGTAAAACCTTGAAATCCAAAGATTGAAAGATTGCGCCGATATATTTTTCAAAATGAAAACCGCTTGGTCCTAATTTTCTGATTGCTTCTTTTAAAGAATAACGCATTCCATAAACCGGTTTCTCTGTCAATAAAAGTTCACGGATTTTCTGATAAATCTCTTTCGTAGTCATTCCCGGATAAGCCTCTTTTTGTATCTGCTGGGCAATATTTTTTGCTAAAGGTTTTGGTGCCCCAACCCTTTGAGCGCTTACATATATTTTTTTGAAGGAAAAAGGTTCTTTTTGGCCTTGGCTATTGATGACATAAATGGACATAAAAGTAAATAATAAATAATAAATAAAATATTCTAATTTCTAATTTTTTATTTTTTATCTTTAATTTTTAATTTTTTATTTTTTATCTTTTATTTTTAATTTATTGTTGAGTTCTTCGTCGGTGAAACCGAAATGATGGCCTACCTCGTGCCATAAAGTATTTTTAATGATTTCTCTTATTGCTTTAGGCTCGTTATTAGAAACTGATTCAATATTTTTTTGAAATAAAGTTATTTTGTCCGGCAAAGCGCGGTTATAATATCCGCGTTGAATTTGCGGCACCCCCTCGTATAATCCCAACAGGCATTTATTTTCTGAATAACCTCCTTGTTTTAATTGGTATTCGTCCGGCATTTCTTGAATTAAAATCGCCACATTTTTAAGTTTCTCTAGAAATTCTTTTGGCAATTCTTTTGTTGTCTGAGAAACCAAATTTTCAAACAATTCTTTTTCCATTTTATATTATGGCTGACTTTTTAAATCGTTCATTGGTTCTTCATTATAGCAGAAAATTATGGATTTAGCCACAAAAAACCAAAAACTCCGACTAAACAAGTCGGAGTTTTTGCGTATTTAATGACTTTATTAACTTTAGTGGCCTAACATTTGGTTAAGTTTAGCCCTAGTAGTACTGCCAACCAAGCCAGTGCCTTTAGTGAGATTCCAAGGAGCCAATATCTCTGAAGCATATTTCTCCTGGAACTTAATAACAGCTGCTTGAGTCAGGGAACCAAAGTAAGTCGTTTCACGGCCAGGAGAACCAGCGCCAGATAAAGCCAGTCTTGTCTCTGGATTAGAGTTTAAAATAATTTGCAGGTATTTTACATCAATTAAATTCTGACCAAAACGAAGATTCTGATTAAATTTAAAATCTTCGGGAATCAAACTAATTTCTCTTTTTGTTTGTTTTAGCAACTCGTTGAAAATAGCGATAATTCTCTGGAGTTCTTTTTGAAGGTCTTCAACTGTTAATGGTTTTGTTGTTGTAGTTGTTGCTGGTGGAACAGTGGTAGTGGTAGGCATAGTAGAACCACCAGGGAAATAACTATAAGCAGTATCATTATCAGTAATATCAACATTAATGTCTAAACCAGGCATACCATTATAATTATTATCTTCAGTATCCACTGAGGCAGTTATCGTTCCCGCGTGATTACCTTCTACCAAAGAATCATTGACTGCCGCAACGGTTATTGTTTGAGGAGTATTCCAATTATCAGGAGTGAAGGTTAAAGAAGTGGGATTGACAGTAACTTGCGAGTCAGTGGTAAGATTAACAACTACATTCTGCTCGGGCCGTCCTACTAAACGCAATTGAAAAGTATCAGTTTGTCCACCCTCAGTAACATTAATTGATTCTTCATTAGAATAAATAGGAATTAAACCCGGATAAGTATAAATAGCAAAACTATGACGTTCCAAATGTCTATTATTATCAATATAAGTGAAGTTGCCGCCAATAAGAGCATTGATATTAGGAGGGTCTGCAGCTAAAGCATAAACTGGACCATCGGGATCAGCATTATTCCAAAGCCATAATTCTCCAGTTTTTGCGTCAACAATACCTAAATTATTTGTAGACGTAGAATTGATGGTATTGAACTCTCCACCAACAAATAAGGCTTTTCCTCCGGGGTACATAAGTAGAGAGTTAACCGTAGTGCCTTTGACATCTGGATTCCAGTTGCTGATATCTCCAGTTTCTGGGTCTAAAGAAGCTAAATAATTTCTTGGTACCCCACCAATCTCAGAAAAATTGCCGCCAAAATACACAGTTCTGTTTTCTCCAAAAGCAAAAGAATTAATAACACCATTTGGTTCTAAAATCATATCAGGGTTAGCAAAGGTATTATTAGTAGTATCTAAAAGAGCAAAATTAGTGCGAGTGGTATCTAGAATTTGAGTAAAATCACCGCTCACAAATAAAACATTAGCATTGGGGTCAGGCGGCAAAGCAACAGTAAAAACTTCGTTATTTGGTTCTGGACTCCAATCAGTTGAAGAAGCAGTTTCTAAATTAATGGCAGCTAAATTATTTTTCTCTTGACCGCCAATATTATTAAAACTACCGCCAACAAATAAAAGTCCTTTTGTTTCATCCAAGGCAATTGAGCGAATAATGCTTGTTATTTCGCCAAAAGTTGGATTAGGAAGCCAACTTTCAATCGGCGTCCCATTGCTCGTGTTAATAGCAGCCAGTCTTTGACAATCACTGCATTCGCCAATCCGATTAAAATCACCGCCGACAAATAAAGTATCACCATCATTAGTTAGCGCTAAAGTTCTCACTGTATCATCGACATCGGGATTAAAATTTAAAATTTCATGGGTATAAATATCAATGGCTGCTAAATTATTTCTGGGCTGCATGCAAACAGTATTAAAAGTGCCACCCAGAAAAACATATTGGTCGTCTGGCGAAAGCGCAATAGCATTGACTCTGCCATTAGTATCGTTTCGCCATTCTAAAACCGAACCACTCGTGGTAAGATCAATAGCTGCTACATTAAGACGATTTTCACTTCCAATTTCACTAAAATCTCCGCCAACAAAAGCAACTGAGTCATCGCTATTGAGAACTATTTTTCTGACACTTCCATCAGCATTAGTATTCCATCCATTAGGAGTACTGGTTGCAGGGTCTAAAGCAGCCAAATAGGCGCGAGGAGTACTTGAAACACTAGTAAAATCACCGCCAATATAAATTATAGTGCTAGAACTATTTAGAACTATTTCCCGCACAACATCATTAGGACTTGGGTCCCAATCAGTAGTAGTTGCAGTTTCAAGATTTATAGCTGCTAAATAATTACGGGGAGTACTTGAAACATTAGTAAACTCACCGCCGATATAAAGTACACTCTCATCTTCATTTAAAGCCAGAGAATAAACATCACCATCAACATTTGGGTCCCAATTAACTAGAGTATCAGTTGAAGTTGAAGTATTTAAAGCAGCGATGTAATTTCTGGTTGTGCTGGCAATAGAAGTGAATTGTCCGCCGGCATACAAAACATCGCCATCCCCGCCTAACACTATTTTAAAAACCGAAGCATTAGCATCAGGGTCCCAATCAGTAACCTGACCAGTTTGGGTATCAATAGCCGCCAAATAATTTCTATCAACTCCGCCAATTTGGGTAAAATTACCGGCTACATACAAAATATTGCCGTCAGGAGAAAAAGCTAAATCATAAACTTCTTCGTTTGGTAATGGTAAAAATCCTTCATCCACCTCACCAGTCCCGGTCTCAGGGTTAATGAGAATACGCACCAAATTTAAATTGTCGCTCTTAGTATTTCCAACTTGGAAAAATTTACCTCCCAGATAAATATAAGGACTAGTTGGAGATATTAAAACTACATTAACTCCTGAAGTAGCGTCGGCATAAATTCTGGGAAAGACTGGAATCAAAAAACTAGAGGTAGTAGCAGAAACTAAGGCTGTTCTTCCAACTGAATATCCCAGACCGTCAAAATCACCTCCTAAATAGGCATATCGGTCATCAGAAACTATGGAATAGATAGTGTCTCCTGCATAAGTTTCAACACCAATGAGTTTTTCATCTTGAGACAGATACGGCATAGCCCAAACTGAAGAAAAACCAATAAAAAAAATGCCGGCGGCTAATAAACCTCCGAAAAAAATAAAATGTTTTTTCATATAATTTATGATGTTTTTTGTTTTGTACTTCGCCCTTTATACTATCTATTATAAAAAATTAAAAAATCAAAGTCAAATAAAGACAATTAAAAAAATAAAAAACCAAACCCGGCATTTGCCGGGTTTGGTTAATCAGTTCAGCCAATTTTAGGCTTTCTTTTTCGGAGTAAAGAGGAAATATCCAGCCCCACCAAGGACCGCAATAATAATTATTACCCAAAGCCAAGTTTGGGCTTTGACTTCAGGAATTTCCCCTTCTTCTGTTGTTGTTTCAGTTGTTGGTTCAGTTGTTTCAGTTGTTGGTTCAGTTGTTTCAGTTGTTGGTTCTGTTGTCGGTTCTTCAGCGACTCCTTCACTCACAGGAGCGCCTTCTTCTGCCTGGGCAATTGTTTCGCCCAAAACTTCTCCCTGATCTCTTCCTAATCCAATTCCCAAGCCATAGCATTTTTCGTTAGAAAGGTCAGGATAGAGTTCTGGACAGAAGGAATTATTAATTGCCCATTTGGTTGTTTTATAAACATAACCAGTTGGCGTATTAACATTCGGCAAACAGCCAAGTTCTACCCACGGACCTAATATCTTATCTTTCATTAAGAGTTGGAATTGCTTTACTGCTTCAAAATCTCTCTTATCATAAATGCCATCAATTGGCAAATCCAATCCCAAGTATTCATTTAGAAATGACTCTAATTTTTTCACTTCTTCTGGATCATTATCAGCTCCTAATTTAATGTAATCCAAGAGATACAATTCACAAGAAGCGCCTAATACTTCACCCCCAGTAGAGGTAGCTGCGCCCAACACTACACCAGTAGGCGGAGCAAATTGTCCGGGAGTTGGTGCACCACCACCGCCACCAGTGGGAGGAGCTGTAGTAGTAGTGGTGGTAGTACCACCACCGCCAGTTGGACGCACACAAGCAGCTTCACAAGAAGCTGAGGTTTCATATTGCCCAGTTTCGTTCACTGCGCAAGTATATGTATCTGTATTACAAGTATATTTTTGAGGCGCGGATTGTTTCTGGTTCAAGAAGTAAACCGAAACATCCCGATTGTCCTCATCTAAGGTAATAGTATGTGTATTTGGATTTGCCGGATAAGTTTGAGCATATCCAGTTTCAGTACCTTCCGAAATAGTATAACTACCAAATTCCAATCCATTTATGGTCACGCAACCCGTTTCTCCATTGGTTCGTGTAGACCATATACCCCCTTGCTCTTCATTTTTAACTATTGTCATATTCCAAGCCAGGGGCGTATCGGTTCCTGATTCGTATTGGCCTACTGTTCCTAAATCTTCATACTTACAAATCTCAATAGAGCCAGTAGCAGGCGAACTTACACAGCGATAAACTTTAAGATTTAAGTTGCCGTAATTATCAGACATACAATGATTGTTAGAACAAGAATAAGAATAAGAATCATTATACCAATTATCATACCAATCAGAGATAACGAATCGAACAGAAGTTGAAGCGCTTCCGGTTATTTCATACGCTTTATCGTAAGTATGATTCGAATTATAAGGTCCCCAATTTACTATTCCCATTTTACCGGTACCCATATCAGATAAAAGAGAATGGATTCCTCTATCAGTTGCTCCTTCTCCAATAGTGCTGGTAGGAGTAGTCCAATCACCACTAGTGCGATAACCAGCATCGGCTTGTATGCTTGAATAAAGAGGATAATATACTCCAGAGGCTCTAAAAAGATAAGTTCCTGGGTCAAGAGTTACAGTTTCGCCAACAGCATTTTGCGAACTAATGCTAATAGTAGCAGTTGGAGTTGCTTCAGGCTGGGTGCCTTGAGGGCAAGTATGTTCGCCATTATACACAGGAACTAATTTACAAGTTTCAGTGCAGAAATTTTCCCCGGGAGTAACTCCATATTGACCATCACATTGTTCACCAGTTTCTAACCTATCGTTACCACAAACAGGAGTTGGCGCTACACAATCAGCTTCACAATAAGCTAGGGTTTCATATTGTCCAGTTTCGCTAACTTTGCATATCCAGTTTTCTTCATCGCATTCATATCTTATTCTTATCGGTGCATTAAACCCGACACAATAGTATGTATTACCTAATCGAGGTGTTCTAATGAAATCATAGTTGTCGTAATTTAAAACATCATCAGCACAATAAAATTCTGCGCTGTAGTTATAGTCATTTGATTTATTCGATTGGTCAAAAGTAAATGGTATATACCCTGATTGCAAAACTTCTCTGAATTTAAGGATTGTAGAAGAAATTTGGTTCTCATATATATTAAGAGAAGTGATTCCACTCTGATTGGTTGGGCCAAAAGTTGCCCAAGGTGAGCTATCTTCACCTATAAAGTCTCTCCCCGGATCATTTTCTGTCTCTTGGTCATTTTCCCACTGGAAACTCCAATCTTGAGCAGGATGACAATTTAAATAATGCTGGGCTAAAAATTCAGTAAAAGTATTGGCTGTAATATCTGGTCCTCCTTCACCCCAATTAGGTAAATCTGATTCATTGTCGCAGATAATTTTTCCTGCCACCACAGTTAGATGCGGTAATTCGCAAGAAGACCTTTCAATTTCTAATCTATACAAAAGTCCGGCTGGATTTGTTTCTGGGGTGCCGTCTGTTAATGCCCAGTTTTTAACTTCAAATTTAATGGTATTTGTGTTTGTTTGAAGATTAGTAACAGGATATGAATCTACAGAACCATAATTATCTTCATCATTACTTTCACCAATAGGCGTACCATTAATCCAAACTTTATATGAATTATCAGCCGCAACTTTTAATGTTGATGAGGATGGGTTGCCAATAATATCAAAATTTTTTGAGAAAATATATGTTTCATATTGAGTGGGATTTTCCACATAATAAGTTTTCCAAATCCAATTTGCGCCATCAATTGATGCTGTCCATGACGGATGTTGATTCCAAGTAAGAAAAGCTTTGCCGAGTGAATTATTTTCATTATCGTAAACATCATCGTCAGTATTACTTACCACAATAATATCTTCACACTGACACAGCGAAGAACAACCATCGCCATTAGTGGTATTTCCATCGTCACATTGTTCACCAACTTCTAAAATACTGTTACCACAAACAGAAGTTGGAATTGTTGTTGTAGTTGTTGTAGTAGTTGTAGTGGTGGTTGTTGGTGGTACTGTAGTTGTGGTAGTAGTTGAGGGCACTACGCAACCATTATTCCAAATCGCCTGACCAGTAGTATCCCAGTTTTTACCAGAATAATATAGTACGATATTACACGTCCCTTGGGAGCACCCTAAATAATGAAAGGGAGGGATTATATCCTTTGCATGCCTATTATGCCATTCTGCTGTAGCATTTTTAGCTACATTCATTTTGTCATATCCATTAATAGCTGTTCCAGGTGGTTTTGCATGGCAAATATCTATTTTTTTACTTTCAAAAGTTGCGGTGACTGATTTATTAGATTGAATTTTCTTAATATTACAATGATTATTAAGTCCACTACAATCGCCGCTCCAGCCAGCAAAAAAAGAATCACCGTCAGCATCAGCTGTTAAAGTAATATTTGAATCTTTATTATAACTGCCGCTACAATCTGTGCCACAATCAATTCTTTCAGGGTTAAATTTGTCTTTTACTGTTCCAGTTCCACTACCATTTTTTGTAACTGTAATAGTAAAAGTAGGAATAGAAGTAGTTGTAGTAGTCGTAGTTATAGCTTCAACTTGATTTAGTATTAACGTCATACCATTTGAAATCACAAAGCTCATTGCTATAACAATCGCTAATGTTTTACTAAGAAATTTTTTGTTCATTTTATTTTAATTATTTTAAGAAATCCACCCAAGTTCTCGCAGAGCAGAAACTTGGGCGGGTAAATTAAAAGATTGGCGCTAATTTAAGAACGCCAATCTAATTCGACCTTTTTTAGAGATTTTATTTTTATCTGGTTTTTGGGGCTAAATGCTCGAAAAACCCTTAATTTGAGATAAAAATACCCCACTGTTTTATTAGTGCCCGGCCCTGCCCCACCGGTAGTCCAGAGCCGGGCATTTCAATTATAGCAAATAATTTTTTAAATGTCAAATGTTTTTGGCAATAATATTTTAGAATTATTTAAGTGTAATTTTTTAGAATTTCTTCTAAAATGTCTTGAGGAATTGGGATTGGCTCACCGGGTTTTGATTTACCCGGATATTTCCAAGCACTAATGATGGTAATAATCTTTCGTCTATTATCGCGAGGTCGAAGACCGTGACGAGTTTTTTGAAATTGTTTTTTATCTGACTGCCAGGCTGGCACTTTGCTCGCAATGGCGCTTTCGTTGTTAATTTTGAATTTTGAATTTAATTTTTTATTTTTTATTTTTGATATTTCGTTTTGTATTTGGTACATTACCCAGATTTCATAAGGATGTTTTTTTGAACCAGCGGTTTGCATTGAAGCAATAGTTTCAGGCGCAATTCCCTTTTCTGTTCTTTGAGGAAAACGCAAAACTCTTTTAACTCTGCTTTCAGATAACCCGTAAAAAGCCATTTTCGCTAACGAATGTTTTGTCCAATAATAATTACCCCCAAACGGAATTGTGTATTGAGGAAGATGGGTTGTCATTTTCTGATTTCAAAGGTTTTAAATGTTTCTTCTAAATTTGTTTCTCGCTCCTGGATATTCTCAATTTTGCCTTTAAAAAATAGTTTCAAATAGTTAATCAATGCCTCTATGTTTTTTTCTTCTCCCTGGGCGACTAAAGTTACGGTTTCGTCGTCGTTATTTCTAACCCAGCCAGTAAGTTTTAATTTTCTGGCGAATTTTCGCGCAAAATAGCGGAATCCAACGCCTTGGACTGTGCCGGAAAAAATAAACTTTTTCGTTGTCATATTAATGGTGTTTTATGACGACGACGTCGCCGTCTTGAACAAGATAATCTCTGCCTTCTGTCATTACCAGGCCTTTTTGATGGGCTTTCTGCCAGTCCCCGGCTTCAATTAGTTTTTGCCAGTTAATGACTTCGGCTTTGATAAATTTCTCTTTGAAATCAGAATGAATCATTTCCGCCGCCTCTATTATTTTTGCGTTTTTTTTGATTGGCCAGGCTCTGGCTTCAGCAGTGCCGACAATGGTGAAAAAACTGATTAAATTTAGAATTTCGTAGGCTTTTTTGATTAAATTGCTTAAATCAGGATTTTGATTTAAATCAGCGATAAAATATTCTGCCTTTAATTCTTTGATTTTGTTTAATACAGTTTGAGAAATTTCTTTTGACGCTTGATTGGTATTTAATAAATAAATTTGTTTTTTAGTTGTCAGTAAATTAAGATTTTTAATCAATGGCTCTTCTAAAAATTCTGAATCAAAAACTGAAAAAAGCAAATTGCCATTTTCCAATTCATTTTTTGCTTGATTTAAAATTTCCATTTCTTTTTGGGCCTCTTTGATTCCGGCTTTTGCTTCGCCTGCTATTTTTTCAATTCTTTTTTGGAGTGTTTCTAAATCTTTAAAAATCAATTCAGTATTGACAATGTCTATGTCTCGCAAGGGGTCAATTGTTCCTTCTAAATGAGCGACTGTCGGTTCTTCAAAACACCTGACGACCTCAATAATGGCATTAGTTTCTCTAATTTGGGCCAAAAATTGATTCCCTAATCCTTCTCCTTTATAGGCATTTTTTACCAAGCCGGCAATATCATAAAATTCCACCACTGCTGGCAAAATTTTTTCCGGTTTAGAAATTTTAGCAACCGCGTCCAATCTTTCGTCTTTTACCGGCACCACTGCCACATTTGGATTGATAGTGGTAAAAGGATAATTTTGAATATTAACTTCCTGTTTGGTTAAAATTTTAAAAAGGGTGGACTTTCCCACATTTGGCAAACCAACAATTCCAATAGAAAGCATAAAAGTTTTATTCTTTATTATAACTCAAAACCCCCTCTAAAAAAAGAGGGGGTGAATAGAAAATCTTGAAATTTTAATTTTAAAATCTTCTATTTTGATATCTTTTAGGAGGTCTCTCGCGCATTGGTCTGGCTTCAGAAACAACAATTGTTCTGCCGTCTAATTCTTTGCCGTTAAACATTTCGATTGCTTTTTGGGCTTCTTCTTCGGTTGACATATCAACGAAGCCAAAACCCTTTGAGCGACCGGAAAATTTATCTGTGATAACCGTGGCGGCAGTCACTGTTCCTGCCTGAGAAAAAGTGTCTTTCAAGGTTTCCTCAGTCGTATCGTAAGAAAGGCTTCCTACATATAATCTCGTATTCATCTTTTGATTTTGTTCTTTTTGTCGACCTACTCCGTTTATCCTTACTCAACCCATAGAGCAGGTCCGGAGCATGGCGTTTTAGGCGCCTTTTTTAGTATACGCCATTTGAAACATTTGTCAAATTATAAAGGAACAAACACAAAGCCAGGATATTCTTTCATTTTAAATTTATTTTGATCAATTTTAGTTGCTTCAACTATTGAATCATAAACTGGAATGACTATTTTTCCTCCGATTTTTAATTGATTTTTTAGTTCTTGGGGAATTTCGGTTGCGCTGGCAGAAACCAGAATTTTATCATAGGGCGCTTCTTTTTTATAGCCAAACTTGCCATCTCCTAAAACAAATTTCGTAATCCCCTTTTTAGTAAAATTATATTTTTTTACATTATTCTCGCCAAATTCTTTTAATTCTGGGATTATTTCAACAGCGATTACTTTGCCGTTTTCTCCCACGCAATAAGCCAATAAAGCGGTTGTCCAGCCAGAGCCGGAGCCAATATCTAAAATTTTTTCTCCTGCCTGAGGTTGTAAAAGTTCTAGCATAAAAGCCACGACCAATGGCTGAGAAATTGTTTGACCATTGCCAATTTCTAAGGCGGTATCGTAATAAGACAAATCTTTATCTTGAACAAAATCTTCTCTTTTAATTTTTAAAAAGGCTTCAATAATTTTCTCTGTTTTAAGCCAACCTTCGTTTTTTAAATTCTCCACTAAACCCTGTAAAGTCGGCATTTATTTAATATTTTTATTTAATTCTTTAAGGATATTTTTAAGGTTAAGGTTATAAGTTTCGCAGACTTCCTTTAAAGTTAAATTTTGAATTTCAAAAATAGCAAAAGGGCAAGTTAAACAAGGGACTTGATATTTAGCCAAAATTTTTTGGAATTTCTTGTTATTTATAATTTCCGAGAGAAAAGTATTTTCTGTGATTTTAGCGGTTTTTTTCATCTTAGAAATTTTTATTTAGGAATTTTTATAATTTATTATTAATTGTAGCAAGTAGCAGTTGAAAGGTCAAAATTTAAGAATTAAAAAAGGGAGATTAATTTTTTTAATCCCCCTCGCTATAATGCTCTATTATTTCTTTTAAAATAAGAGGTTTATTTCTAATACTGAAGCTTACATCGTTTGGCGAAGTAGAAGCAGTGGGCCAGAGAAACCACATCGTGCCTTTAAACCAATCAAATTTTCTGAATGTTTCAAAGAGAACTTCTATACACATAAGCGCTTCTCCGGTGTCTTCTTTCCCTGTTCTTAATTCTTTGATTGATTGGGGCGGAAGAGCTTCGGAGTTCCACGGTTCAATATTTGTGCCGTCAATATTTCGGTATCCTATTTCGGAAAAGAGAATGGGTTTGTTAAATGTTTCCGCAATCTTTTCTAAGTCAGCCACAATGGTTATTTTTTGCCTGCTGTACAGCCATGCCTGTTTAAGGTCTTCTAGTGACGGGTCATTGGTAGCCGTTAAATCAAAATATGCCGCAATCCCGATATAGTCAAGTTTGTTAAGCCATTGCCAGTTCAAAATGTTCTCAAATTGCCATTTCTTATACCAGCAATTTAGTTTGATTGTAAGTTTCCCTTTATACACCTCTCTGACTGAATCAATAACATTACTCCAAGATTCTTCCTTCATTATATTTGTCAATTCATTTCCAATGGAAAATAATTCTACTTTTTCCTTTTCGGCTAACTGGGCAAAAATCAAAAGAGATTTAGTATATGAGGCAAACCATTTTTCTTTATCTTGAGGATTTATGTTTGCGACATAGAGGTTGGTAGTAGTGTAAATGTGGGGCATTAAGGATACTTTTTTGCCCTTGGTATGAATCTCCTGAATTAATTCGGTTAGAATCTTTTCTTGGTGTTGGTAAGGAGAGACCTCGCTTGATTCTAAATTTTCTTGGAAAAGGAAGAATCTTAACTGAATGTAATTTATTTCTGGTATTTCTAATAGTTCCTTTAGTGATTTTCTGGCGGCGGTTGAAGAATAACTGTTAGGACGGGGAAAGAAATCCACTCCTCTGAATTCCAACAAATTATTGTTTTCAACAGTTGTTTCTGATGGTTCTTCTTGAAAAACAGGGATGGTTTCTTGATTATTGATATTTTGGATATTCTGGGGCATCTTTACGACCGAAAAAGTTGAAAAAAGCATCAATACCACTACTAGAAGTTCTACTTTTTTGATTTTAATTTCTTTGAGAGAAACCACAAAAAGGGATATTAAAGAGATGGCCTCGGTAATAATTAAAAAAATTATTAAAGCCACTAATATCCAGAGTATTACCTGTTTAAGAGAAAGCTGGTGGATAATGTCTAACAAAGTAGCAAGGTGATATCTGGGGTTTCTGATATAGATTGTGCCTGTTCCCCAAAATTCAATAATAATATCGCCTTTTTGGGCACCTTCAGGAGCAGTGCCTATCAGGGAAATTGTGTGCCAATCAGAAGTGCCTTTTTCAAAATTACCATACTGGGTGTCAATTATTTGATGAAACGAATCGCCAGAATCAAACCATTGATGGATTATTCTTACTCCCATTCCTTCTACCTTTTCTAACTTTACTTCAAATGATTGGATATATTTTAGGCCTCCTTTTACTTTTGGTTTATCTGGTGGGTCAGGTATTGCCAAGACAACAACATCATTTAGAGAATGACCGATAAGGCAAACTTGGCCTTTTTCAAAATAGGAAGTTGGCATTTCGTTTCCAGTTCCAAGAGGGTCTTCCCAAATTTCTATACCCCAAGGGAATGCCCTCATTCCATTAGAGTCAGAAAGATTATCTCCATAGAAAGTTATTTCTTGAAAATCTTTGTTTGGGAGTTGCAGTTTGTCTTCTTCTTTACTTGCCTCATTAGCCATTACCAGATAAAAAGTAAAAATAATAAGACATATTACTATGATAGATAAAAATAAAAACTTTTTCATTTTGCTATCACCTCCTTATATTCTCCGTGAGGAGTTTTTGGCCAAGCCTTGATTTTCCATAAATATCCAACAACTGCTAGCCAATGAAAATAATACAGAAACAACAACGGAAAAAGCAGAATTGCCTGCCATCCTTTTTTTTGAACAGTCCTTACCGCGATTGTTGAATGCCATAAGAGCCAAGGGGTAAACCAAACTCCAAAAGGAACAAACGAAGCAGTTAGAGGAAGCTGCAAAAAGAAAAACACCCATAACAACATAGTCAATGATGGGGCTAAAACGATTAGAGGAGCCACAAGATAATGCAATTCCGCTGGTCGATTCCAGTAATCAAGGATGTATTTTCCAATTAGTTGAAGGTGACCTTTAGTCCATCTGGCTCGTTGCTTATAGAAATCAAACCACCAAGGAGTTTTTTCATCTAAAACATAAATATCATTACACCAACCGATTTTATATTTTTTTACAGTCAGTTTAGTGCACAAAGCGAAATCTTCACTAAAAGCCCACTCATCGTAACCGCCAACCTTATCTAGAACTGTCTTTTTGACAGCTTCTCCTGTCCCTCCCAAGAGGGCGTTAAGACCAAAATTTTGTCTTGTTTTTTGATAAATATCAGAAAACACAAAGAATTCTAAATCTTGAAGCCTGGTAAGTAAATTAAAATCAGGATTCTTGGTATTTATTTTTGTTTGAACAGCGTCATAGGCAGGAAAATAAGGCGAGATTTTTTCCAGAAAATCTTTAGGGATACTATTATCAGCATCAAACACAACAATAATTTCACCCGTAGCATATTTTACTCCATAATTTAATGCCGCGCTTTTTCCTGGAGTTCCGTTAAATTCAAACGGTTTGATTCTTTCATCCATCACTGCCATCTGTTTTACTATTCCGTAAGTGTTATCTTTGCAATTGTGGCAAATGATGATTATCTCAAAATCTTCATAAGTTTGCTGAAGAATATCGGAAAGAAGATCTTTTATTACTTTTTCTTCATCCTTTGCGGGTATGAGAATTGAAAATTTGCCGTGGAAAGTTCCGCCTTTTAAATGTTTTTCTTTTAGAAAAAGTCCGATAACCGCATAAAAAGATGAGATTGAACAAAGTACAGTAGCAATTATTCCGACAGGATAAGTCAGAAAAGTTATATCAAAACCCTCTGAAGGTTGATGGACATTTTGGCCAAAGGCAATTAACATCATTACTGGCCCAACTATCCAGATAAGGAGACCAAAAACTATATCTTTTTTAGACTGGACGCCCAGTTTCGCCTTTAATGCTCTTGCTAATCTTTCTAATTTTTTCACTTCGCACCTCCTTTGTGCTCAGTATTTCTTAATTTAAATTTTCAAAGTTCAAAAAATACCCTATTAAGGGTATTTTTATAATATCATAAAAATTAAAAGAAGTCCAGAGTCAAATATAATTCTAGATATCAGATGTCGCGCATTTGATTGGAAATCTCGTATTCGCGAGAGATTCTTCGCTACGATCAAAATGACAATTTAAAGGAATAAAAAAATGCTGCTCCTTCTCTACCTTGCGGCTTCAAAGGAGCAGCGTGGTGATTCTTAGTCGCCTTGCGGTTTCTAAGGATCACCGTGCTGCTTTCTAGTCGCCTTGCGGTTTCTAAAAAGCAGCATGGTGATTCTTAGTCGCCTTGCGGTTTCTAAGGATCACCGTGCTGCCTTGTAGTCGCCTTGCGGCTTCTAAAAGACAGCGTGCTATTGCTTAGTCGCCTTTCGGTTTCTAGGCAACAGCATCTTCATTTTAAATTATTTTCAAATTAAGTCAAGAAAGTTTGTGGATAACTTGTGAATAAAAATTATTCGTATCTTAAAGCATCAATTGGGTTTAAATTAGCGGCTTTTTTCGCTGGATAATAACCGAAAATTATACCCACCAGGAAAGAAATACCCAAGGCTAATACAACTGAGACTGGAGAGATGGAAGTATAAACATTGACTATTTTGGCGAAAAAGATTGAACCTAACCAACCAAAGATAACTCCAATTATTCCTCCTAAACTGGTTAAAATAACTGCTTCGGAGAGAAATTGATGAGTAATCTCATTTTTTTTGGCTCCAACTGCTTTTCTTAAACCGATTTCCCGAGTTCTTTCAGAAACAGTGGTAAGCATCATATTCATAATTCCCACTCCGCCAACCAAAAGCGAAATTCCGGCAATTGAAGCGAGAAAAATTGTAAAAGTAGTGGTAATTTGGTTTAAAGCGGAAAGAATATCTTGCTGAGAAATAAAAGAAAAATCTGGTTCAGAAACTTTATGTTTTACAGTTAGTACTTTAGTGATTTCTTCTTGGATTTGTGAGATTTTGTTTTCGTCAGAAACGCTTACAGAAATAGTCGCTAAATAATCAACCCCAGCCAGCATTTTTTGAATAGTTAAAAGAGGAACAATGATTGAATCATCTTCCAAGCCAAATCCCCCTCCTTTTGATTCCAATACTCCGACTATTTTAAAATTCACTTTATTTATTTTGATATTTTTTCCTATCGGATTATCGTCATCAGGAAAAAGGTCCTCTTTGATATTTGCGCCAATAATCGCTATTTTATTATAACTTTTGTCGTCAGTGGGAGTTAAAAATCTGCCGCTTTTAAGCTTTAAATTTCTAACAGAATAATAATCGCTGGTAGTTCCGACAACCGAGGCTCGGGTGTTATAACCAGTCTGGCTCACAATCTGGTATTGCCTTTGAAAAACCGGAGCCACATAAGTCACCCCTTCAATCTCTCTGATTAAACCTGCATCTTCATTTTTTAAAGAAGTCATACTTCCTCTTCCCAAAGAAACAAATCCTCTTTGGTTGGAAGAGGCGCCGGGATAAATAATCAAAAGATTTGAACCTAGACCTTCAATAATTGACTCAATTGTTTTCTGAACTCCTTCGCCAATCGAAATCATTACAATTACCGAGGCAATACCAATGACTATTCCCAAAATAGTTAAAAACGTCCTAAGTTTGTTGGCCTTTAAAGCGCTTACTGATTCTGATAATAAATCATTGACTTTCATTTTGCTAATTAATTAAAATTAAAAAATATTTTATTTTTATTTTCTTCATCAGAAACAATTTTTCCATCTTTTAAATAAATAATCCGTTGAGCATATTGGGCTATATCTGGTTCGTGAGTAATCATTACAATAGTTCTTTTTTGTTTTTGGTGAAGAAAACAAAGGGTTTCCATTATTGCCTCTGATGATTTTGAATCTAAATTCCCAGTTGGTTCATCTGCCAGAATAATTGATGGGTCGTTAACCAAGGCTCGGGCAATTGCCACTCTTTGGGCCATTCCGCCGGAAATTTGATTAGGATAATAAAACCAGAATTTTTCCGCAAAAGAAACTGCTTCCAAGGCTTCTTTAGCTAACTGCTCTCTTTTTGAAAGAGGCTGGTTGCTATAAAGTAGAGGAAGCATCACATTTTTAAAGATAGTGACCCTCGGCAAAAGATTAAAAGATTGGAAAACAAAACCAATTTTCTTGTTTCTAATTTTTGCCAATTCGTCATCTGATAAATTAGAAACGTCTTCTCCGTCTAAAATATATTGTCCCGAAGTTGGAGTGTCTAAACATCCTAAAATATGCATTAAAGTTGATTTTCCTGAACCGGAAGGACCCATAATGGCAACAAACTCGCCATCATTCACTCTTAAAGAAACTCCGTCTACGGCCCGGGTTTCTATCTCGCCGGTTTTATAAATTTTTGTTATATTTTTAGTTTCCAACATATTTACTATCTCATCATTGGCATTCCGCCACCTCCTCCCATTCTAAACTGAGAACTGTTAAAGAAAGAATTTTGTCTTAAAGTTGAAGTGTTTTGATTTGGAGTGATAGTTTGAATAATGATATAATCTCCTTCATTTAAGCCAGAGGTTATTTCTATATTTTCTTCATCGCTTATTCCAGTTTCAACAAATTTTTCTTTAGGCGGCAACTTTAAAGTAACTGTTTTTTGTGGGCGTTGTTTTTGATTGGTTGATGTTTGCGATTTTATTAAAGTTAAATCTGCTTCATCAGGGATTTCAACAAAACTTTTTCCATTTTTTGTTTTGAGAGCGGTAAGGGGAATAGTTAAAATATTACTTTTCCCTTCTACGATGATATTGGCATCAACTGTCATTGAGGCTTTTACTTTTTCTAAATCAGGCGAAGATTCAATGGAAATCTTAACTGGATAAGAAACTACTCCCTGCGATGTCTGGCCTAATAACCCAACTTCAGTTACCCGACCTTTTAAAATTACTTCTGGCAAAGCGTCAAAAGTAAGAGTGACTGATTGTCCTTCTTTCACCAAAGCCGCGTCTATTTCTGTTAAGGTAATTTCTGCCACTTTATTTTTGGTAATTAAAGTCCCGATAGTGGTATTACTAGAAATTAGATCGCCCTTTTTAATTTCAAAATTTGTCAGGGTTCCGCTTAAAGGCGCTCTCACATAACAATTTTCAAGATTATCTTTGGCTTCTTTCAGGGCATTTTCTTTTTGCTTAATTGAATACTCTTGGTTTTTAATATCCTGTTCGTAATTTTTAAGGGTAGTTTTGTATTTATCAATTGTATTTTTATTTGAAGTAATGGTGTTTATGTATTGGTTTAAACTCGCTGTGGCTTGTGATAAGGAGTCAAGCTGGGAATTGGTAATGGCCATCGGAATGTCGGTAAAAATTGAATGATTGTCGTGTAAATCTTTATAAGAGAGAACAATATCACGGTTGTTCCTGATTAAATCAAATAAATTTTTAATGGTGTAGTAAGTAGAATTTAGAAAATTGTCAAAATCGTTATGCTCTACGGGCAGTTTCAATAATTGATATTTTCTGAATAAATCATAATATTCATTCAAAAGTTTTTTAAAAGAATCTATTTGTTGATTTTGAGTATAAGGCAAATTATTGTAGAAGCCGACAACCTGGCTGTAAAAATCCAAATCTTTTAGGTTTATTTCTCTTTTTGTTTCCGATTCAAAAATCTCTTTAATATTGGTTATCAAGGAAGGAAGAGCGCCATAAATTGTGGAGAGATTCTGGAAAGCATCTTCGTAGGCTTTATTTAAGTCATTTGTTGTTTGTTCTTTTTGAGAGATTAATTTTTCAAGAGACATTTGAGCCATTTCTAAACTGAATTGAGCGTCATCAACCTGTTTCTCGTAATTTTTTGAATCTATTTTTAAAATTGTTGTTCCGGCGCTAACAAAAGAATTGTTTTGAACGTTAATATAAACGACCTCTCCCCCGATTTTGGATTTGACATCTAATTGGTCAGGAATGGTTATATAACCGCTGCCAGAAACGATTTTGTTGATTGTTCCTTTGGAAACTTGACCGATGATATATTTAGTTTCCTCCTTATTAGCAGTTTTTTTATAGATAAAATAACCGCCAAGGATAACTATGACGACTAAAGCAAAAATGAAAATTTTGTTTTTCGCTAATTTTTTTATGAAGTTTGAAGAATTATGAGCCATAAGTTTAATTATTAAATTTTTTTATTTTCTGGGAGAGGTTTTCTAAAAATATCTTCGGTTTTTAAAATTTTTTCCGCTTCAATAATGGTTCCTTTCTTTTTTCCAATTACTGCCACTGAATCCCCTATTTTTAAAGGTTCGGCCAAAGGTTTCTTTAAAGTAGAGGTTTGAACTTCCAATATTTCGCCAAAATAAGTTTCCAAGATAAATCCTTTGTTTGTGAGTTCTTTTATATTACCACGCCAGACAAAGGATTGAAAATAAGGCGGAGGTTTTTGGGGTCCGATTCTTCTATAAAAATAACCATAAACTGGCGGGGGCATCTGCTTTTTAGACTGAGAAAAAAAGCGAGGATGAAGGGATGTTCTGTTTAGAATTAGACTGCCAATCAAAATTAAGCCAAAGAGCACGAAAAAAGAAATAAGGAGCGGCTTTCGGTAAACCACTGCCAAATTTTTGGCAAATAATTCCAAGACTATTAGAATTAACAAAACAATAAGAATTAATAGCCAAGGAAGATTTATCAGAAATATTTTTAAGCCGATTAGGCCTATCTGGGGAAGAAAAGATAACCCTTTAACTTTTAAAACAAAGAAAACAAAACTTAAAATAAACCACGCCAAAAGAATTAAAGCGATTATGCCCGCTATTAGAAGGATGTCTTTTAAAATAAAAGAAAATTTAGATTTTATTTTTACTTTCCCATTTTTAATTTGAGCAAGAATTGTTTCTTTCAATTTTGGGGTGTTATTAGTCTCTTTTTTTTCAGTCTCTTCTTTTTCCATAAATTTAATAAAAAGATTCTGAATTATTAACGGATTTTTTTATAATTTCTTTTGCTCTTTTGATTCTGGTTCCAACAGTGGAGATAGGTATTTTTAAGATGTCGGAAATTTCCTGATAAGAAAGATTCTCATAGAAAAACAAAACAAATGGCTGGCGATATTTAAAATTTAATTTATTCAGGTTTTTGTCTATTAATTCAAATTTTAAATTGTTTTCTAAATCTTTTAGAATGTCATTTTTCGATACACTTTTCGCGGCCAAAATATCTAAATCTAAATTGATAAATTTTGTTGAAAGATAATGTTTTTTTCTTAAATAATTGACTAACTCATTGTGGGCTATTTGATAAAGCCAGGGAGTGAATTTTTTCTTTGGATTGAAACTTAAAATATTTGAATAGGCCTTTAAAAAAATGTCCTGAGTTAAGTCTTCTACTTCCTCTTTAGTTTGAATAAATCTAAAAAGATAGTTCTGGATTTTCTTACCATATCTTAGTACTAATTCACCGAAATCTTCTAAATTTCCTTTCTGAACGCTAGTGGCGATTTGTTCATCAGAAATGGCTTCTTTTTGGGGAAAATTGCTATTTGCCTTCATATAATTATACAAATTTCTTTGATTTTTATTTCATTTTTTCAAGTTAATGGTTTTTCTGGAAAATTTTAGCGCAAAACGATGGGCTTCATCTCGCACCTTTAGCAAAGTGTTTTTTTGACTTTCAATTAAATTTTTAACCGTGGTCTTTGTATTTTTTGGAAAAACAAACTTGTCCTGACTTCTCGCAGAAAAGTTGTGGGACTTGTCGTTTCGGTATTTTGAAATCCCAACAAAAGGAATTTTTACTTGTAATTGTTTAAATAGTTTTGACAAATAATCTACTTGAGGTTTCCCGCCGTCAATCACAATTAAATCCGGCAATCTCCATTCCGAATGTTTCAATCTTCTTCTGATAACTTCGGCTAAAGCCTCTAGGTCATTTTTTGGCTGCGCCTCTTTGATTTTAAAAATTCGATAGTCAGAAGGCGATTTTTTTGAATTTATAAAAACTGCCATTGAACCATAAGGAATTTTCCCTTGAAAATAAGAAATGTCATAGCCTTCAATCCGATAAAGGTTTTGCTTTAAATAATAATCTTCTTTTGAAATTAAAGCCGCGTCCTGAATATGCTTTAATGCTTTCAGTTTTTCCGGATTTTCTTTGGCAATAATTTTAAAAAGTTTTTTATTTTCGCCTTTTAAAAAGAGAATCAAATTATTTATGTTTTTTTGATAATCTTCTTTTGAGATGGCGCCAATACAGGCGCCGGGACAGAGTCCTATTTGGTAATTAAAACAAGGTTTGCCAGAATTAATTTTACAGGTGCTATAAGGGAAAAAACGCCGCAAAATTTTTAAAGCATTATTAACGATAGTTAAACTTTGATAAGGGCCGAAGATTTCCGCTTTTTCCGCCGGAAATTTTTTTAGTTCCTGGCCTCTGGCAATAATTGGATAAGTAAAGTCTTTTTTAGAAATCACCAGATAAATAAAAGAGCGGTTGTCTTTTTCTTTAATATTATATTTTGGCCAATATTTTTTGATTAAATTTGCTTCTAAAATTACTGCCTCTAAAAGGTTGTTAGTTTTAATACAGTTGACCTTTTTCGCCAGTCCGACCATTTCAGAAATTCTTGGCTCCAATCCTTTTTCAAAGTAATTTAGAACTCTTTTTCTTAAAGAGGTTGCCCGGCCGACGTATAGCACTTTGCCGTTTTTATCCAAAAAGAGATAAACGCCGCTTGATTTTGGAAATTTTTTAACTTGTTCTTTGAGAGATGCCATAAGAAATTATTTTAAGTAATGTTTCAGATACTGACCAGTATAAGAGTTTTTTGTCTTTACAATCTCCTGGGGAGTTCCTTCAATAATTAATTTTCCTCCTTTTTCACCGCCCTCTGGTCCCAAATCAACAATATAATCCGCGCATTTAATTACATGCATATTATGCTCAATCATAACTACTGAATTTCCTTTTTCAATCAATTTTATTAAAACTTTGAGAAGCATTTCTATGTCATAGTAATGAAGACCGACTGTCGGTTCATCTAAAAGATAAAGCACTCTTCTTCCTAATGGATGGGTAAGTTCGCGCGCCAATTTAATTCTTTGGGCTTCTCCGCCAGAAAGAGTAGTGGCTGATTGTCCCAATTTAATGTAACCCAAGCCGACTTCTTTCAAAACTTGTAATTTTTCGGTAATAGGATAAATTCCTTCAAAAAATTTAAGCGCTTCCTCTACTGTTAACTCTAACACTTCGCTAATATTTTTTCCCTGATATTTTACTTGTAAGGTTTCCCGATTAAATCTTTTTCCGTGGCAAACTTCACATTCCACCAGAATAGGCGGCAGGAAATGCATTTCAATTAATTTGTAGCCTGCTCCTTCGCAGGCTTCGCAACGGCCGCCTTTAACATTAAATGAAAATCGTGAGGCATGATAGCCTCTTTGTCTGGCTTCTTCCAAAGAAGCGTAAAATTCGCGAATTGGAGTAAAAATTCCCGTATAAGTAGCGGGATTTGAACGCGGAGTTCGGCCAATCGGCGCCTGAGTAACCATTACTACCCTGTCTAAGTATTCACTGCCTAAAATTTTTGAAACATTTTTTAAATCCTGAGGAAGGCGATAAATAAGATTAACAAGATTTTTATACAAGACATCATAAATTAAAGATGATTTTCCGCTGCCAGAAACGCCAGTGACAACTACTAATTTTCTTAAAGGAATTTCAACGTTAATATTTTTTAAATTATTCGCCTTGGCGCCGATTATTTTAAGTTTCTCTGTCAATTGCCCCCTTAAAGGATTCTGAACAAAGACTGTTCTTTTATCCCTTAAATAATCTAAAGTTAAAGATTGGTATTTCTTTTCGTTTTCGATTAATTCTTCTGTTTTACCGCTTGCCGTAATATAACCGCCTTCAATTCCTGCTCCCGGCCCCAAATCTACTAAATAATCCGAAGAATAAATTGTTTTTTCATCGTGTTCAACGACAATAATAGTATTGTTTCTTTTTTTAAGAGTTTCTAAAATTTTAATTAATTTGTCAGTATCTCTTTCATGAAGGCCTATTGTTGGCTCGTCCAAAACATATAGAGCATTTGAAAGTTGAGAGCCAATTTGGGAAGCCAATCTGATTCTTTGGGCTTCTCCGCCAGAAAGCGTTTCTGCTTCCCGGTTTAAACTTAAATAAGAAAGCCCGACTTCGCTTAAAAATTTTAATCTTTCTTTAATCGTTTTAATTAAATCAGCAGAAATAATTTTTTCTTTTTCTTTTAAATTTGCTTCGTATTTATTAAAAAATAAATAGAGTTGGTCAATTGATAAGTTGGTTAATTCACAAATATTCTTGCCATTGATTTTTACGACTAAAGCTTCTGGCTTTAATCTTTTTCCTTTGCAAACTGGGCAGATTTCATTGGTAAAAATATCTTCTTTTCCCAAACCATGGCAAGCAGGACAGGCGCCATAAGGACTGTTAAAGGAAAAAAGGCGTGGTTCAACTTCGGGAAAAGCAAAATTATCTTCGGGACAAGTCCAGAGGCTTGATAAAAGAAGAGTTTCTTTTATTTTCTGAGGCGGTTTTTCTTTTTCAAAAGTTACTTTCACCAAACCTTTGCTATAATTTACCGCGTTTTCTATTGCTTCAAAAAGTCGCGATTCATCGTCAATTGAGACAGTGTCAATGACAATTTCAATAGTGTGATTTTTATAACGCGACAGTTCAATTTTATCATGAAGAGAATATTTTTTTGAATCAATGTAAGCAAATGAATAACCTAATGATAGAAAGTCATAAAGCATTTGATAATACTCCCCTTTCCTGCCGCGAATAACAGGTGAAAGAACGGTAACAGTTTTATTTTTTACGCTTTTCGCCTTTTCTTTAATAATGTCTGTCATTTCATCTAAAGAGAGTTTTTGAATTTTCTCTCCGCATAAAGGACAAAATACTTCTCCCATTCTGGCAAAAAGCACTCTTAAATAATCGTAGATTTCTGTTAGAGTGCCGACAGTTGAGCGAGGATTGTGGGAAAGGGCTTTTTGGTCAATGGCGATTGCCGGCGAAAGGCCCAAAATTTCATCAACATCTGGTTTGTCCATTTGACCCAAAAATTGTCTCGCATAAGGAGATAAAGATTCCAAATAACGACGCTGGCCTTCAGCAAAAATAGTATCAAAAGCCAAAGAAGACTTGCCGCTTCCAGATACACCGCTAAAAACAATCAACTTATTTTTTGGCAACCTTAAGTTGATATTTTTTAGATTATGAACTCTTGCTCCTTTAATAATTATTTCATCCTCCATAGAATTTAATCAAAAGTAATCAATTCCTCTACTTTTTTATGGATGCTTTCCGGCGTAATATGGTGTTTTTTATTGTATGCCAATTGGATTTTTCTTCTCCTCTGAGTTTCTTTAACTGCTTTTCTAATTGAGCCGGTTAAGTTATCAGCATAAAGAAGAACTTTGCCGTTGATATTTCTGGCAGTTCTTCCCATTGTTTGAATTAAAGAAGATTCGCTTCTTAAAAATCCTTCTTGGTCAGCATTTAAAATTGCCACCAAAGTGACTTCAGGCAAATCAAGCCCTTCTCTTAAAAGGTTGACTCCGACTAAAACATTAAATTCTCCTTCTCTGAACTTGGTTAAAATTTCCGCTCGCTGAAAAGTTTTAATATCAGAATGCAGATAATTTGCCTTGATATTTTTTCTTAAAAGATAATCAGTCAATTCTTCGGCCATTTTTTTAGTCAAAACATTGACAATTGCTCGTTCCCCTTTCTTTTCTATCATTTCTAATTCTTTTACCACATCATCAATTTGGCTGTAATTAGTTTCTTTGTTAAAGACTGGCCGGACTTCAATTGGCGGATCAACAAGGCCGGTTGGCCTAATAATCAATTCTACAATTTGTTTAGAATTCTTTTGTTCAAAATCGCCGGGAGTGGCAGAAGTAAAAATTATCTGTTCAGTTCTTTCCAAAAACTCCTCAAATTTTAAAGGCCGGTTATCTAAAGCAGATGGCAAACGCCAGCCGTATTGGACTAAAATTTCTTTTCTTGAACGGTCACCTTCATACATTCCTCTGATTTGAGGAATAGAAATATGAGATTCGTCAATAATTGTCAGGAAGTCAGGTTTGCCATTTTTAGAAGGAAAATATGAAAGCAAAGTATCCGGTGGGTCGCCCATTAGTTTGCCAGTCAAATGTCTTGAATAATTTTCAATGCCATGGCAATAGCCTAAAGTCTTAATCATTTCAATGTCGTACTTTGTTCTTCTTTCCAACCTTTCTGCCTCTAAATAAAGTTTATTTTTATTAAAGTAATCTAACCTTTCTTTTAGTTCTTTTTTAATTTCTTCAATTGCTTTTTCTCTTTGAGGTTCTAGTGAAATAAAATGTTTGACTGGAAAAATCACCGCTTCCTTTAACTTCTCAATGATTTTTCTGGTTAGGGGGGCAAGTAGATTTATCTCATAAATTTTTTGGTCTTTAATTTCAACATAATAAATTACCTCCCCTGTTATAGGCATAATTTCAAAAACATCTCCTCTTACTCTGAAATAACCCGGTTTCAAATCGCTATTGGTGCGAGTGAATTGGATTTTTATTAGTTGCCTGATTAGGTCTCCGCGGGTAATTGGTTTTTCTATTTCCAAATGAATTGCAGAAGCAAAATAGTTTAAAGGCACTCCTAAGTTATAAATGCAAGAAACTGAAGCCACGATAATGACATCGCGCCGCGTCATTAAAGCAGACGTTGCTTTATGCCTTAATTTATCTATTTGTTCATTAATAAGGGCCTCTTTTTCAATATAAGTATCAGTAATTGGCAGATATGCTTCTGGCTGGTAATAATCATAATAAGAGACAAAATAATTAACCGAATTTGCCGGGAAAAAAGTTTTGTACTCATGATAGAGTTGGGCAGCCAAGGCTTTGTTCGGGGCAATTACTAAAATTGGCTTGTCAAAATGAGAAATAGTATTAGCCATCACAAAAGTTTTTCCAGAACCAGTGACTCCCATTAAGGTTTGAAAGCGATACCCCTTTTTTATTCCTTCTACCAGTTGTTTTATAGCCTTAGGTTGGCCGCTGGCTGGTTTATACGGTGATTTTAACTTAAAAATAGACATTTTTTTCTGACTCTAAGACTGATTTCTAAAATACAAAAGCGCCCTATTTTGAAGTTATATAAGTCCCTCAAATAGAGCCCTGTGTTTTCTATTCTATTTTTCTATCTTACCATTTTTGACCTTCTTATTGCAACTTTTCTTTTTTTAATGACGATCGTCACTAAAAAAAGAAAAGAGGAAGAATTAAGAAAAGAAAGGTGTTATTTCAAAGTAAGTTTTAAGTAGCGGTAACGATTGAATTGGTCTTTAAAAAATTGAAAATTGTAGAAAGGATTTACTTTTAAAATTTTCTCTATTTTCTTTTTCTGCCAGGAGTCAAATTCAATGAACATTTCTCCTTTTGATTTTAGAAAATTTTTTGATGTTTTAATTAATCTCTCAATAAAGTATAAGCCGTTGTTTTTGGCGAATAAAGCGTTTTTCGGTTCGTATTTTAAAACCGATTTTTGAACCTTGGAAATTCTTTGTTTAGATAAATAAGGCGGATTGGCAAAAATAAAATCAAATTTTCCCTTAATATTTGAATAGATATCTGTTTGAACAATTTTATAGCGGGAAGGCTTTATTTTATTTATTTTTAGATTAATTTTAATTTGTTTTATAAATTTAGGAGATTTTTCGCCAAAAACAACCAGAGAATTCGGTAGATGTTTTAAAATTGCTATGCCAACGCAACCAGAACCGCTAAAAAGGTCTAAAATTTTTAATTTTTTGCCAGAATACTTGTTTTTGATATCAATGATAATTTTTTCCAACCAATGTTCTGTTTCTTCGCGCGGAATTAAAGGTTTTAAAGACAAATCAATTTTGCAATTTAAAAAATCTCTAAAACCGATTACGTAATCTAAAGGCTCTCCTCTTTTTAGTTTTTCTAAATCTTTAAAATATTGTACAGACTGCTCGCCATTATATTTTTCTTCTAATAGCCACTTTTTTGCTCTTTGAAGATAGTCTTTCATATTTTGATATTGCTTAAATAGAGGATAACTGATACAATAAAAGAGTAATTTTGTTCTTTAAAAATTTTTTAAACGGGAGGTGAAGATGAAAAGGGACGGTACTGATACTCACCATATAGTACCGGTGAGCATTGGGGGAAGTGATGAAGAAAAGAATAAACTTCCAAAGATCAATAGATTTAAGCATGGATTGTATCATTCGTTGTTCAATAACTGGCACCCCTCTGCCATTATGCGGTTTTTTTTTGAGGAGATATTACCTTTTTATTTTGGAAAAACGATTACTGACTTGAAACTATATGATGATTTTCTGAAAGATTTTGATATCCAAATGAAGGAGCTGACGGATTCTGCTTTAAATGCTGCTAAAGAAGATTCAGAGAATATAAAACAGATTACAATTGATTTTCATAACAGAAAAAAAGCTGAAAAATTTAAACTCATTTTACAAGAGTGTCTGGAAATATGGGGTCAAGAATGGCAAGCACATATATTATTTCAAAAATTCATTTTATGGTTTCAGAATGATTCCATCAGGCAAAATAAAGCATTAATTCAAGAAATAGAAAAGATAGAAGAAGAGTTAGATAAAAAATCTAAGGGGCAATAATTTGCCCCTTTTTATTTTCGCCTCCTATTTTGCTTTATTCGCTTCGTAGTTGTACCAAGCAGCGGTTGCTTCGGGTGCCATTATTTCTAATTCACCTAAAATTTTATCCCGCAGTTCAATAGATTTTACTACTTCTTGACCGTTAAATATTTCCATTATTTTTTGGCTAATGCTTTGGGCCAATTCTGCCTGTTTTGTTTCATTCAATCCTGCTTCTTTGCAAGCGCCAATGACTGCCCTTTTTATTTTTTCTTGGTCAAATGGTTCTTGCGAACCATCTTTTTTAATGACAAAATTCACCATAGAAGTTAATTAGAAGTTAATTTAATTTTACTTGTTCGCCTAAATCCTGCTCTTTTTTCAAAAAAAAGCGGGATTTGGGTGAGTGAATCGACCTTAAATTTTGAATTTATTTGAGATATTGCTTTGCTTTAAAACTGAAGAATTGAAAGTAGTGATTAATTGCTGTTTTTCTCTATGTCTTTCAAACGCTGAATCAATTAGTTTTTGCAATAATTGAGGAAGTTCAATACCGCTCTTCTTGAATAAATGATGGTAGAGTGTGCCTGGCAAAGGATTGATTTCATTGGTGTAGAGTTTATTTTCTTTTTCATCGTATAGAAAGTCAATTCTTGAGATTCCGCTGCAGCCAAACATCACAAAAATTTCTTTTGCTAATTTTTGAATCTCTTCAGTCAGATTATTAGGAATTTCTGCCGGAATAACTATTTTTTGTTGGGCTTTTCCTGTTTGAGCGCCTCCGGCTTTTAAATATTTGTCTTCAAAGGTAAAAAAATCAGTCTCATAAAGCGATTCTTGAACCAAAGAAACAAACAGGTCTTTAGAATTTCCCAAAACTGCGCAAGTTAAATCTCTAACATTTTCAATTCCATTTTCAACTATAATTTTTTCATCGTAGTGAAGGGCAACTTCAATCGCCTCTTCCAACTCGTTGCGATTTTTTACCTTTTTTATTCCAATAGACGAACCGAGCCTTGATGGTTTTACAAACAGAGGATAATGAAGTTTTTCCTGGATTTCTTTTAAGATTTTTTCTTTATGAATATCCCACTCAAAGTTATAAAAATAGATAAAATCTGTTGTTGGAATCTGTTTTGCTTTGTAAATTAATTTTGTAAAAACTTTGTCTTTCGCCAAAGCAGAACTTGAAACACTGCAGCCAATATAAGGAATATTAAAAATTTCCCATAAACCTTGAATTGTGCCGTCTTCCCCATATTGGCCGTGAAAAGCCGGAAAAGAAACTTCAATCGTTATTTTTTTCCCAAAAATCCCCTTTTGCTTTAAAACGATTTTTTCTTTAGAATTTTCTAAATCTAAATAATAACGATGCCAATTTTTAAAATCCCAAATATCAGTCTGAAAAAAAGACAAATTAGATAATTTTTCATTAATATACCAAGTGCCGTCTTTGGCAAAATATACAGGAATAACTGGATATTCTAACCCTTTTAATCCGCTGATAATTAACTCAGCCGTAATAATAGAAATATCGTGTTCTGGGCTTCGGCTGCCAAAAAATACTCCAATTGTTGGTTTAGCGCTTTTCATAATTATTATTTTAGCAGAACAAATCTTAAAAAGAAAATGTTATTGGCAGTTAATTTTACAGGTAGTTGTCCGGCCAATCGTTTTGAAATAAAACTACATCATTGGCTCTAATTATTTTTTTAATGTTTTCTTCCAATTCAAAGGGAGTATTATAAATTATGATTTGTTCTGAATTAAAGCCGCTTTCTTTAAGACCTGCAACAATGAAATCCGTGACGCTGTTTTTTATTAAAATTACCAAATCCGCTACTGGAGCCAATAGTTTTCCAATTTCTTTGTGAATTTCGTAACTCCGCTTCCCAATTTCTACCAGCCCCGGCGTAACATAAATTTTTCTTCTCTTTTTAAAACGAGACAAAACCTTAATCGCCTCTCTGGCGCCATTAGGATTGCCATTATAACTGTCATCAATGATTAAAATATCGTCACGAAGGATTGGCTGAAGCCGGTGTTCTATTGGTTTTAACAAGCTCAAGCCTATTTTTATTTCTGTTTCATTTAAATTGAGATATTTAGCGATTAAAATTGCGCCAATAGTCATCGCTACCGCATATTCACCCAAAAAAGGAATTTCAAATTGATAAGTTTTGCCTTCTAATTCCAAGATAAAAGTTTGTTTTAAGGTGTTTTCGTTAAAAATTATTTCTTTAATTTTATAATTTAAAAATTCTTCGTTTTCTTTGCCAAAGAAAATTACCTTTTTATTGCCGACATATTTTTTGTAGTTTTTTATAATATAATCGTTGTCTGCATTTAAGACAACTAAAGCGTTTTCCTTTGAATATTTAACAATTTCAAATTTAGTGTTGATAGTATTTTCAATGGTTTTAAACCTTTCTAAATGGCTCTCGTTTATCCCGGTTAAAACCGCGATTCCCGGTGGCGCTATTTGAGAGAGGATTTTAATATCTCCCTTTTGCCAGGCGCTCATTTCTGCCACAAAAATTTCCGTTTCCGGCTTTAAATTTTTTAAAATGACTTGGCTAACTCCCAACGGAGTATTTTTGTTTTCTGGAGTATAAACTACTTTATATTTTGTTCCCAAGATAGCGGCTGAAATTTCCTTAAATGAAGTTTTTCCATAACTGCCGGTAATTCCAACTATTTTTAGATTTTTTAATCTTTTAATTTTTTGTTGAGCCTGAAAAATATTTAGTTTTTTGATTAAAATATCCAACGGAAGAAGAATTATGACGCTTAAACCAAGAATAAATGGAAAACATAAAACAAGAATAAAACTTGCAGCAATTCCCCAACAGACAGAAAACTTGTAAGCGAACAATACGCCAGCCAAAAGAATTATTATTGCCGAAACCAAAATAAGAACTTTGATTTTTAAAGTTAAAACGAGTTTTTGCCGTGGTTTTTCTAAAGTAGAAGCCTTTTTAAAATAAACCTGATAAAACCTTTTCAATTGGTAGTTTTCCAATTGAAGGAAGTATAAAGGGTAAAAAAATAGAATTTTTACAAATTTTTTCATTTTAAAATTGTTGTTTTTTGTCTGCTTCAATACTGCTTCAGCAAACCCCTAATGCCAGTTCGAGCGAATAAGTTTTAAAGCAGATTAAATAACTTTTTAACTAAGAATATTCTTTAGAATGAAGTTAAATTCAGAAGGATTGTCCAAAAAGCAAAAATGGTCGCCTTTTATTTCGTAAAATTTGGAATTTTTGATTAATTTGTGCATTTTCTTTCCCCAACTCAAAGGAGTGGTTTTATCATCTTTTCCCCAAATAATAATTGTTTCAACCGATATTTTTTTTAATTCTTCTGTTAAATCTTCCTTTACGATATTGGCGTAAGTTTTTTTCAATTCAAGATTTGAAAGATAATCCTCAGTGCCGATTTTTTTATAAATTTTAATCTTTAACGAAGAAAAGGCCGGAAGTTTAAAAATTGGCTTAAAAATTTGGGCAAAGATTTTAATTAAAGTATTTTTCAAACCTTTTTTTACAAAACCAGCGCTATCTATTAAAACAAGTTTTTTCACCAATTGCGAGAAATTGCTGGTTAATTTAATAGCCACCCTCCCGCCGAACGAATGAGCCAAAACAATAGTTTCTTCTTGGATTTCTTTTTCAATAAATTCTTTTGCCAACAACGAATAGTTTTCCAACACTAAAGGCATTTTTGGCGCTGGCGATTTGCCAAAACCGGGAAAATCAATTAAATAAACATCAAAATTTTCCTTAGTTAAAAATTCTGCCAGAGAATTAAAAATAGAGGCAGAAACTCCCCAGCCGTGGAGAAGTAAAATATTTCCTTTAGATTTTTCTAAAGATTTTTTGAAATAAGATTGGACTAAAAGGCCATTTAAAACCAGTTCTTTTTCTGTTTTTTCCATAATTCTTAATATTTTATCGCATTTTGCGCCTTAAAACAAATGATTTTTGCTTTATATCTCAAAAGTTGATACAATAAAGGGGTAAAATAAATGAAAAAATCGTTTTTCAAAACAGCAGTTGTTTTAGTTATTATTTTGGTTGGGTTTGGCGCCCTTTCTTATTTCTCTCTAAAATTCTATATTTTCTTAAACGAATTCAGGCAAGTTAAAGGTGCCCTTACAGTTTATCAGAGAGTAAATGAAGTTTATGAGAGTATAGTGGAAAGAAAAAACGAGGAGAATTTAGCGCTTCGAGAGCAGTTAATAAATCAAGAGGCGCAAATTGATAATGTTTCTTCCACTCTTGAAGATTTAAAGCAAAATGTCAATACGATTGTAAAATTAAGAAGTTTAGACGAAGAACTGCTAAAAAAATATTCCAAAGTTTATTTTTTAAACGAGAACTATGTGCCAAAAACCCTGCTCCCGATTGACTCCCAATATGTAAACAATTCAAAGGAACAATATATCCACGGTAATGTTTTGCCGTTTTTATACACTCTTTTAGAAGAAGCAAAAAAGAACCAAATTGATTTAAAGGTTAAATGGGGATATCGGTCTTTTTTTGAACAAGCAAATATTAAATCCAGTTCTTCTTTTTCTTATGGCTCTGGAGCAAATAAATTTGTTGCTGACCAAGGATATTCAGAACACCAATTAGGAACAACTATTGATTTTACTACCAGTGAATTCAATGGAAATTCTTCTTTATTTCATAAAACAAAAACCTATAAATGGCTTTTAGAAAATGCTTATAAATACGGTTTTATTTTATCTTATCCAGAAAATAACAAATATTATATTTTTGAACCTTGGCATTGGCGATTTGTCGGTATTAGATTAGCCACCAAACTTCATCAAGAAAATAAAAATTTTTACGATTTAGACCAACGCGAAATTGACGAATATCTAATTTCAATTTTCGACTGGTAAATTTATAAATAAGATGGAAAACAAACGACGATTTTCTCTTAATCAATATGCAGATATTATAATTTTAACTCTGGCAGGAGGAATTTTATTTTTTGGCTGGCAAGCCTCAGAACATTATTTTACCGCCTTTTATAAAACCACTGGTCAATTAACTTTCGCCCTAAAAGCCCTCTCGCTTTTATATGGGGTAGTATTTTTGGGAAATATTGCGGCGCCGTTTATAAGTTCTAAAATTGGCTTAAAAAAATCATTAGTTTTGGGTTTTTTCTCTTACCCTCTTTTTATATTGGCTATTATTACGAGAAATGTTCTTTTTTTATATACGGCGGCTATTTGTTTGGGATTAGGGGCAGGATTAAAAGGTAATGTTGAAGTGGCATATATTGGAGCAGTTAGTCCTAAAGAAAAACGAGGAAGTTTTAATGGTTTTTATCGCGCCGGAGTAAGAATTGGGGCAACTTTGAGTTTGGTTTTTGGTTCGCTCTATTTGGCTCGGGGGTCTTTTATAAATTTTTATTTCATTCTTACAATTATCGCTTTTCTAGGTTTTCTCATTCTTCTAATCTTTTTAAGAGAGCCAAAATCAAAATTTCAAGAGAGTTATTCAAGAAGTTTTATTGGTCAGTTGAAAGAAATTCTAAAATTTGTTTTTGATAGAAGAATCCTTTTGCTTTTTCCCAGTTCTATTGCCACTGGTTGGATTTTTGGATTAATTACTGCAAAAATTCCTCTTACTATTCAGGACCTTTATGGCGCTTCTTACATTGGCCTTCTTCTTATAGTCTTTCAAATTACGAGAGTATTATTAACTCACCCTATGGGAGCAATTTCTGACAAAATAGGTCGTTTTAAAATGCTTTATCTGGAAATCTTGATAGGAATTGTTGGAGGGGTGTGTTTTCTCTTAAGCAAAAACATTTGGGTATTGGCAATTACCTTATGTGCTTTTGGGGTTGAGTATGCGATTAAAGAAAGCAATGGAGCCGCTTTATCATTAGACCTTTTTGAAGAGCAGGTTCAAAAAGCCGGCGCTGCCTCAAGTATTATTTCTACTTTAGGCGGTACGATTCCAAGTTTTCTTTTAAGCGCAATTAAAAGCGATAATTATTTAATTACCGTTGCTATTATTTTTTCTATTATTGGCCTTGTTTGCGCGAAAATCTTGGAAACCACTCAAAAGAGAGTTTAAGATTATTATTTTTCCCCTAACTTTGTAAGTCGATTAGATAACTTCGTGCTCACTTCCTGACTTCTTACTGGGTCTAAAGATAAGGCATCGGAATATTCTTCCAGTTCTTTAAAATTGATTCCGTATTGCTGAAGAAAATTCATAAATTTGCCGCCTTCTTCGGTTGGTATCCCTTTATTGTCTCCATTTTCAGTGCCAACTATTGACCTTGACAATGCCTCCACAAAAAATTTTTCCAGGAGGATGAAGCAATGATGGTTTTGAGAGTGTCTTATTTAAAGCATTTTCATTTAAGGGGCTTATTTTTGAGAAGTTATTCCCTTTAAAAACGAAAAATAAAGCGACGACTACTATAATTACTCCTATCACAATTAATAGATTCTTTTTTGATTTCATAAAATTATTTTAATTTATTGTTTTATTTTTAAAATAATGTAAGATATCTTATAAGGTAACCAAAGAAGAACGAATTTTATCAAAAGTATTTAGGAGATTGGCGCGGTTAAATTCTTTAACCATCCCTTCAGGATAATTATTAATATTGGTTGAATGGATTAGATAGCGAAGAGCAATGCAGGGATTAGTTTCTTTAAGCGCCCAAACTTGTTCTTCATAATAATTGCCAGCAGCGCCTTCGGTAATTTTTGCGAAAGAATATTCAATATTATTATCAACAAGATTTTTAACTTCAGTACTATCAGTAACAGGTAGAAAAAGGCTGGCTTGGCAATTTTCAGTCGCAGGAATAATTTCAACTGAAATTCCAGTATCAAAATTTGATAAATTAGTACCTGTAACAAAACTCTCGGGAATAGTAAATTTTACACCACCAATTTCTTTACCAGGACCTAAAGCCTGATACTTATACGAAGTATCTATTTTATAATCAACTGGATAACGAATGGTAAAACCTACCACAGCATCTAAATAAGTGTTTGGTAAATCTCCTGAATCTTTAGCCAAAATTACACAACCGATATAATTTTTTTCTTCATTATTTTCTAAAACCAAAGCGCCATTGCCTTTATTCCAAAAAACAAACGACTCATTACTATTAGCATAGCGAGCGCCACTGGCAGAAATAGTTTGAGGCAATTCAAAACTCCGGCCATCACTTAAAACAAGCTTCACTTTTCCCTGAGGAATTGGTGGCTCGCCGGGTTCTACCGGCTTTACTTCTCCTTCATAAAAGCTGGCTTCGATTGTTTTATTATCTTTACAAAGAAAAGTCACTTGAGCAATAAGATTTTCTTCTGGAGGAGGCTGATTGAATGGAATCAAATCCCCCTGACTTTTATTATAGTTTAACCAAATACCTATTCCGCAAAGAATAATTATTGCCATTAAAACCAAAACAAAATATTTTTTTATTTTCATGCCTCTATTTTACTATTCTAGGAGGAAATGTCAAACAAAGGTTATCCGAAGTCATTCGAGCAGTGATTTGCCCAACTCTGCATATTAAAGCGTATTAGAATTATGGGACCATTAAAAAAGCCGATCTTTATATTTTAGATCGGCTTTGAAAAACAAACCTTTAATGCCTCTTTTTCCCCTTAATTATCAAACCAATATCATTAATCTTATCATTGATATCATCATCATCGTGTGATATAGATGTCCCGTCTTTGCCTCTTATATTTCCACAATCATCTATATACCCTATTTTTTCTGGTCCATCACTACCATACCTATAAATAGTTCCATCTCTATCTATATAACCAATTTGATAGTTTTCATTGTCGTGCACTGTTCCATCTTCATCAATATGGTAATTTGTCTCTGAATAATGACCTGAATAAGGAGCATAATTGGGTTCTTTCTTCTCTGGTTCTTCAGAGGAACCTACACCGCTCCCTACACCACTATCTTTAAGAACTGAGAAAATTAACCATAACAATCCACCTAGAATAATGAGAATCCATACCCACCAGGGCATAACACTAATAAAAGCTATAATCACGAGGGCCCATACAAATAGTGCTATTGGTCCATCTATGTCAAACATGTTAATCACCTCCTTACCTAATCGGCAAACTAGCCACTAAAAATAAGATAATGAACAGTTTGCCGATTAGGAAGGTACATTTTTTCAAGGTACTAGTTAAAATTTACCAAAAATACTCTATTACTTGGTATTTATATCATACTATAAATAAAATTAAAAGTCAATTTCTGAAGATCGATTATTCTTTGTAAATCTCATCCCTTTTTCTCTAATTCCGGGGGATTTGGTATATAACGAATAAAAAAGAAACAAATTACAATTTTATAAAAGAAAAATTTAAGATAAATTATATTTCATCGCTTGAAAAGCATTTAATACAGTGTATAATATTGAAATTATGATATTAAAATAGAAATAGAGGTAATTTAAATGAAAGATTTATTAATAAAATTTTTAAAACCCTATAGAAAACAGGTCGCCTTGGCTGTAGTTTTATTATTGGCTCAAGTAATGGCCAGTCTTTATTTGCCTAATCTTAACGCTAATATTATTAACAATGGGATGGCCAAGGGAGATATCAATTATATTATAAGGACGGGCGCTTTTATGCTGGTAGTTACCCTAATATTAGCGGCTTGCGCTATATCCTCTTCTTATCTAGGTTCCAAAATCTCAATGAGTTTAGGTCGGGATATGAGACAAGCAGTATTTTATAAAGTGGAAAGTTTCTCGCAAGCTGACCTTGATAAATTTGGCACTCCTTCTCTTATCACCCGCAATACCAATGATGTGCACCAAATCCAGATGCTGGTAATTTTAGGATTAAATCTTATGGTTATAGCCCCTATTATGTGCTTGGGCGGAATTATAATGGCTTTGCGGCAGGACGTAGTGCTGTCTTCTTCTATCATTATTATTGCTCCTTTGATGGCGGTGGTAGTATGGCTTATTTTAATAAAGGCTATACCACTATTTCGTTCCATTCAGAGTAAAATAGATCGCGTGAACCAAATTATGCGAGAAAAACTGATGGGTGTCAGGGTTATAAGAGCCTTTGTGAAGAATAATTATGAAGCCCGACGTTTTGATAAAGCAAATCGCGACCTTACTACTACTACCTTAAGAGTAAATCGAATTATTGCTTTGGCCATACCCTCTCTTCTCATTATTATGAATATGGCTACCATCGCCATTATTTGGTTTGGAGGTCACAGAATAGAAAGTGGAGCAATGGCAATAGGTAATCTAACTGCTTTTTTAACTTACATTATGGAAATTATGATAGCAGTTACTTTGGCTATGAGTATGTTTATTATGATGCCTCGAGCAGAAGCTTCAGCTGAGCGATTATTGGAAGTTTTTAATACCGAGCCGTCTATTAAAGATCCTTCTAAATCAGTAACTTTACCTCCAAGAATAGAAGGAAAAGTAGAGTTTTCTAAGGTAGATTTTAACTATCCTGATGCAGAAGAATTAGTTCTCAAAGATATAACATTTACAGCAATACCTGGAAAAACTACTGCTATTATCGGAAGCACTGGTTGCGGAAAAAGTACTTTGATAGCTTTAATATCTCGTTTTTATGATGTGACTAATGGAAGCATAAAGATAGATGGTATAGATATCCGCCAAATATCTCTGAAAGATTTAAGAAACCGAATAGGATTAGTTCCTCAAAAAGCTTTTCTTTTCAGCGGCACAATCGCCGATAATTTACGCTACGGAAATGAAAACGCTACTGAAGAAGAACTCTGGCACGCTTTAGAAATAGCTCAAGCTAAGAATTTTGTAATGGATCTGCCGGATAAGTTATACGCCCCTGTTGAACAGGGAGGAGTTAACTTTTCAGGAGGACAACGTCAAAGACTGGCTGTTGCCCGGGCTTTAGTCAAAAAACCAGAGATATACTTATTTGATGATAGCTTTTCTGCCTTAGACTTTAAAACTGATGCTCAACTGCGACTAGCCCTTAAAAAAGAAACTACTCATTCGGCTGTCATTATTGTAGCCCAAAGAGTAAGTACTATTTTGGATGCTGATCAAATTGTAGTATTGAATGACGATGGTACTATTGCAGGAATTGGCACTCATAATCAACTTATGAAAATCTGTGAAATCTATCGTGATATCGTGCATTCTCAACTGTCTAATAATAAAAAGATAATATATGAGTGTTAATAATAATCAAAATAATAAACCACCAATAAGAGGACAAATCCAAAGGAGGCAGGGTAGATTCGGTGGCGGAGCACGAGTTGCTGCTAGGTCAGTGGAAAAAGCTAAAGACTTCAGAGGAACGATGAAGCGTCTTATTATTTATCTTAAGCCTCAAGCAATTCCTTTATTATTAGTGGTAATTTTTACTATTTTGAGCGTGACTTTTACTATTTTTGCACCTAGAATAATAGGCGAAGCTACTAATAAATTATTTGAAGGAGTAATAAGTAAACAGTTATCTAGCGGGATAACTAAAGAACAAGCTATTGCTGAATTAAAAGCAAAAGGACAAAATCAACTCGCAGAGATGATATCGGTAATGAATCTTGTGCCTGGCAAGGGCATAGATTTTCAAGCCTTGAAGCAGATATTAATTACTCTTTTGATAGTGTATCTTTTAGGAGCTTTCTTTCAATGGCTACAACAGTATACAATGGCTGGCGTTGCCCAAAATACTGTCTATCGGGTACGACGAGAAGTAGATGCCAAACTCGCTAAATTACCTTTAAAATATTACGATAATCACTCTCATGGTGATATCTTAAGCCGAGTGACTAATGATGTAGATAATATTGCTCATACCCTCCAGCAAAATATTACTCAAATAGTCCACGCGATTGCTGTCGTCGTTGGAGTTCTTATTATGATGTTTTCTATTAGTTCCCTGCTTACTTGGATATCTCTTGTGATTATTCCTTTAGCTCTTTTGATTGCTGGATTAGTGATTAATAAATCCCAAAAATACTTTATAGCTCAATGGGACAGCACTGGTACTTTGAATGGCCATATTGAAGAAACATTTACCGGCCACAATATTATCAAAGCATTCAACCGGGAAGAAAAAGCCAAAGAACGTTTTAATGAAGAAAATCAAAAGGTTTATGAATCTAGTTTTAAGGCTCAATTCATATCAAGTTTAATTCGTCCCTCAGTAAATTTTTTAAATAATCTCAATTATGTTGTCATTTGTATTATTGGGGGAATTCGAGTAGCGAAAGGTCTTATTACCCTTGGTGGCGTCCAGGCTTTCATTCAATATTCTAAACAATTTACCCAACCAGTAGTTCAAGTAGCCAGTATTTTAAATATTCTTCAATCTACGGCCGCCTCAGCTGAACGAGTATTTGAACTTTTAGATGAAAAAGAAGAAATACCAGATATAGAAAATCCCGTAGTACTGGAAAAAGTAAAGGGAGAAATAAAATTTGAACATGTCTACTTTAGCTACAACCCTGATACTCCTCTAATTGAGGATTTAAATTTAGAGATTAAGCCTGGAGAAACTGTGGCAATAGTTGGTCCAACTGGTGCCGGTAAAACAACCTTAGTAAATTTATTAATGCGTTTTTATGAAATAGACCGCGGATGTATTTCTATAGATGGCGTTGATATCAGAAAAATGAGAAGAGATGACCTCCGTAAAATTTTTGGGATGGTTTTGCAAGATACTTGGTTATTTAATAGCACCATCCGGGATAATATTGCCTATAGCAAAGAAGGAGCCACTGAACAAGAAATAATCTCAGCTGCTCAAACGGCTTATGTAGATCATTTTATCAAAACATTACCAGACGGATATGATACTATACTGACCGACGACGCTTCTAACATATCTCAAGGACAAAAACAACTGTTAACCATAGCCCGTGTCTTTTTAGCTGATCCTAAAATATTGATACTCGACGAAGCTACTAGTTCTGTTGATACTCGAACAGAAATGTTGATTCAAAAAGCGATGGCAAAACTAAGAAAAGGCCGTACTAGTTTGGTTATAGCTCATCGTTTATCCACTATTTATAATGCTGATATTATTCTAGTGATGAATAAAGGTCGGATTGTAGAACAAGGAAATCACAAAAAACTTCTAGCGGCAAAGGGATTTTATTACAATCTCTATATGAGTCAATTCCTTTCCCCAATAAATGCTGACACTGCATAATTTGATAAAAGCAAAACTTGTTTTCTTTATCCGATTAATTAAAAACCTCGGCGTTTTATCCCGAGGTTTTAATTTGCCAGATGGATTATTTTATCTAAATGTTAATGATTCTAAAATCGTCTTCATTGTTTTTCCATCAGGATCTTGACTTGTATGGATTACTAAAAATGTCCAATATTTATCTAAAAGGAAAACGGATTTTTTCAGCTCAACAATTAATTCTCTTTCGTTAATACTGTTTTCGGAAGGAATTATAAGCCTTGCTTCTTGCCCTTCAATTTGCAATGTTTTGATAATTGGATTTTCTCCAAAAGGCTTTAATTTATGATAAGCAGAATTTTGAGCGGCTTGATCAATGGTTTGAATAATTTCTTTGCAATTCTCAAATTTAATTGGTTTGCCTTCTTGAATGAATTGTTGGATATCTTCATATGAACCAGAGTAAGACATTTCTGAATTTTCTAAAGAAGGACAATCATAATAACCCTTAACGCCATTAAGAGTTATTACGAAATAAGAGTTTTCGTCTAATGGAGCATATGAATCTTTACCAGATACAAAACGCGACGGTTGATCGCCTAAATATTCATTATCTCGAAGATAAGGAATAAAATTTCGAGGATAAGAAAATTCAATCCCCAATAATGAATTTGTATACCTTTTGGTACTTTCCTCGGGAATAGTTTCTGATTTTTTGATGAAAATAAAATACCCCATTGCCCCAATAGCAACGAAAATAATTACTATCAAAATAATATTTATTAAATTTTTTTTATTCATTATATATTAGGCTTTATAAACGTAAACGTATGAAACTTATATGTATTATACCACACTTACCAAAAAACAAAAAAGTCCCATAAATGAAAAATAAAAAAGCCCCAGAAATACTCTGGGGTAACTATTTATTCACTAATTACTCTGGTTGGAAATAACCAATTGCCCCCTCTATTGTCAATTCTCTAAATTCAATATTCTCTCTAAATTCAATTTTCCAAATTCTTTCAAATTTAATTATAAACATGAGGGAATGACTGGAATAATATTTTGCAAAAGAGATAGCTTGCGGATATTGAGAGATAGAAAAGATGGCACCAAAACCAAGCGGTTTAAATAGAAGGTACTGCTTGTTGTATCTTTTAAGTTCTTTTATGTTACTCCCTGCCACTTTATATATCTCCCCCACTTCAAGTATGCCAACGAATGTTTGATTTAGTGCTTTATTTTTTACCTTATCACAATCTGAGCACCATTGGGCTTCTTTAAGATCATGATGTCTTATCGCCATATACCCTTTTTTATCCATTGTTCGCCTCCTTTTTATATTTTTATATATAAATTATGTGATAGTTTTCAAAGAACTACCTTGTTTTTATTAAAATACCCTATTACAAGGTATTTATATCATACTATAAATAAAACCAAGAGTCAATAGTAGCTCCGAATACTGGATTACATTAGAACCTGTGTGAAATAAAAAAAGCCTTAGGTAATTCCTAGGGCCATATGGCTTTTTTAAGGTCGGGGGCCACATTTCTTCCTTTAATGTTTCGGAAGAAATTCTAATGATCGCTAAATTTAGGTATTTTTAAGACATAATGAGGGATTTTTATCACGGAATCGGTGACGATAATGGTGATTATTAAACAAATTAATGTTTTAAATTTAAAAAAATTATTCTGCGACAAAGAGACAGCTAATCAATTTGCAACAATTTATAAAGTACTTATAACCTCTTAAACTCTAGGAATTGACTTTATTACATTTTATAGTTTAAAATATTACCAGTATGAATGATGATTGTAAGAGAGAAAGGGAATCATCTGAAGATTGTTCTTCTTCTATTTGTTGTCCTCTTGATGGTTATTTTCCAGAATCTGATAAAGATGCTTGTTTTTTTCTTGGAAATAAAGGATATCAGTTAAGATTGATGGTATCGTGGAATCTGTCTGTACCAACAGGATTTATTATCACCACAGATGGCTGGTGGGCATTAAGAAAGAATGAGGAAAACTTCTTAGAAATTATTAGGAGGGAATTAAGAAGGTTAGAGGAAAAAACCGGCCGACGTTTTAATGATAGAGAAAAACCTCTTTTTATCTCTATTCGCTCTAGTCCACCAGTATCAATGGCCGGGGTAATGTTGACTCTTCTTAATGTTGGGATTAATGACAACACAATAAATACTTTAAAAAATGAAATTGGTGTAAGAGGAGCTTATGAATCTTATCTTGATCTAATTATAAATTTAGGCTGTTTTTGGGGAATTGGTTCTGAGAAATTTAATGATTTAGTTAATAGATCTTCTAAAACCGATGAAGCTGGATTGGAGTCGTTGATTTTTGAAGCAAAAAAGATTTTTAAAAGAGAATCAGGAGAGGAATTTCCTCAGGATATTGATCAACAGATATTAAAGGGAATTAAAATTGTTTTTGGCTCTTGGGGGAGTAAAGGAACAAGAAGATGGCGGGAAGAATTAGGAATTCCCAAAGACTGGGGTACGGCTTGTATCATCCAACAAATGATTTTTACCAATCGAGATGCTGAAAAGGCTGGCGCTGGTGTTTTACTTACCCACGATCCATCTGATTTGATTGGGGGTCCTTTGATTATTTATGCTCCTGGAAAGCAAGGAAGGGCTGTTGTTGGTGATGAGACGCGGGAATCACAACCTCTTGCTGAGCTTCCAAATTCTCCAATAAAAAGTCAATTAGAAGAAATTTTTGGTACCATTATTGAGCATTGTGCTCTTCCTCAGGAGCTTGAGTTTTCTTATGATGGCGATACTGTATGGTGTTTACAATTGCGGGAACTTCCCCTTTCGCCTTTGGCGAAACTAAGATTTCTTATTGAGCAAATAAAAAAAGGGCTACTTTCTGAAAAAGAAGCAATATCACAGATAACTGCTTCTGAGTTGCAGCAACTCTTGCAACCATCTCTAAATGAAATAGAGGCGCAAAAAGCTGAAAAAGAGGGAGGGGTTTTGTGCCGAGGAGGGTGGGGAATCTCTCCGGGTGTTGCTCATGGCTACCGAGTGATTACTTCTTTAAAAGATCTAGAGGGTGATAGAAACGAAATCATTTATTGGGGTCCTTTAAGTTTAGACGATACTTCCGAACTTCTTCAATGTTCTTCTTTGTTAAAAGCCATTATTACTTCTACCGGTAGCCTAGGTTCTCATCTGACAAGAGCGCTTCAGCGATTTAACATCCCAGTTATTATAGGTGCTCCTGAGGCGCCTGCTGAAATTGCTGAAAAGATTTGTACTGTAGAAGTAATCGGAAGAGAAAAAGTAAGAGTATTTAGAGGTTTGATACCACTGGAAGAAAAAAATGCAATGTTAACCCAAGACGAAAGACAAATAGTAAAAAGGTGGTCAGAAGAGCGAAAGCGAAACCCTTGGTATTGGATTTTAGATAGAAAGGGAATAGAAAAGGTTGCTCAATTTATAGCCGCTGAAAAGGAAAAAGCGAAAAAGATTAGTTTATTTAAGTCTTCTAAAGCAAAAGAGACAACTATTGTAAATGCATTAATTCCCGCAGAAATAAGGGAAAACTATTCAATAATGTTACCTAATAAAGTTAAAGAAATAATAATGAGACTTGAAAAAAATATTAATGATGGTTACGACGCTTCGATTCGTACCTGTATTCATCCAGACTTACCCGGCAGAGGAAGATGGATAGCAATTTCCTCCCTTGAGGAAATAAAAAATTTATTTAAGAAAGATAAAAACGGAATCAGTCCCTATGATAGACTAATTGAACCAATAGAAGGAAGCCAAGTTACAGAAGTTTTAATTGGCGCTTTTCCTAAAAATAAGCTTAATCCAGAATTTAATGATGAGCATTGTGTTTGGTCATTAATAGCTACCAGCGATGGCCAATTGATTTTACAGATGTTACCACATACTATTAAGTTACGAGAATTCGATACAGCTCAAAAAGAGAAATTAGTTACCAGTGTTTTCGATAAAAATTTGAAAGTTTTGCGGCTCGAATTTGGTTCAAGTTTAGTTAATGATCAAAAGGCGAAGGAGATTTTTACCCAACTAAAAAATACTGTTTTAGGTTGGATAAAGGAATATGATTTAGTTGCCCGGATAGCCGCTATTGCTCAATTAGTTCCTAATCATTACTCCCCTATTCTTGAAGGACAAGCGAGAATAAGTGGAAAACAAAGTAAAGGTTGGTGTTTAGTTTATGGAATAAATTTTGGCGAACAAAATTAAGGAGAAATTTATGTTGTCATCTGCTCGTCCATATTTTTTATCCTCCATATTAAATTTTAGTCATTCCATTGACTTTTGACATTTTGACTATTGAATTTTTAAGAATTTTCTTAAATTGGGACTATTTCATTGTTTTCTTAGTTTTATCTTACTGTATGGCTTTTTCTTTTCTTTATAAAGATTAAGTAACTCTTCAAACTGCATATTAAGTATAGAGTATCATTTTTTACTCAAAAAAATAAGGTGGAAAACTTTCCAGAAGCGGCAAAATCTATCAAAAAAACATTTGAATTCCTATTATATCAAAAAATCGCCTTTTGGGCGATTTTAAAAAGCCATAAACCACGTTGGGTTCATGGCCCGTGCACCCTACGTGGTGCACGGCTCACAGGGGTTTAGGCAGTCATAAGCTGGTTTATCACGAACAGAAAAGCAATTTTCATTCCTGACTTATCTCCTCAACTATAATTTTATTTTTGAATTTCAACTAACTGACCTTCGTTTATATGAAAGTATTTTGAGACCCCAACTGACGGAGATGCCGTCATTGGTTCGTCTGGATTTCTATCTGCATAGTTGACAATTATTTCGCCATTTTGAAAATTGATTGTTTGGGGAGCAATTCGGTCGCCAAGAAAAATAGCATTAGTGCCAAGACATTTATTCTCACTCCCTAAGGCAACTGCTACATAGAAGAAAGTACCACTCCCACCAGTCTCCTGCGTTAAAAGAAAGGCTACATCAGAAAAACCATCGTTATTAAAATCTCCTGCTGCCTCATTACCAAAATATTTAGTAATTATTTTTGAGGCAGAGCCAGAAGCAATTTCTTCTTCTGAATATCCATTTATTAAAGTAATATTCTGACCTTCAATGAGATAAGTGCAATTTTTAGCATCTAGAGTAAACTTCTGCGTTTCCGTTGATTGCTTGATTCCTTTTGGAGGGTGATAAACTAAATATCCTCCCACCATAACTACTATTATTGGAATGATTATTTTTTTAGACATAGATATATAGGATATTATTTAATTATCTATTATACCACACGTGTCCAGAGAAATAAAAAAGCCTCATAAATAGAGGCTTTTTGAAATTAGCCATAAACCACGCTGGGTTCATGGCCGTGCACCCTACGTGGTGCACGGCTCCGTGCCCTGAATCACATTAGAATCTGCGTGAAATAAAATAAAAACATCAATGCGTCCACCGTATTTAATTTTCTTTTCTGTTTCGCCACTTTTACCGGCTGCGTGTCCTTTCACTCTTTTATGTGATGATGTTTCTGACATACTTTTATGTTAAGATAAAGAAAAGAGCGGACGCTATCTTTTCAGATAGCGTCCGCTACCTTAGTTTGGATTAATTTCTACATCAGGCACGTTAGGAATAGCATCGGGATCATTGCATTCCGGTTTGTAATGAATGTACAATGCTCTCTCTGCAGCATCCCTATCTTCCTGTCTTGAAACTAATGCAAAACTATAACTACAGGCATATTTTTCAATGTGTTCTACAAGACATTCATTTTGTTCATTACTAGTATCGAGGTGTTCTTTTAATCTTTTTCTTAGGTTTTCTGCTTGGCCAACGTAATGAACTTTTAATGTTTTATCTTGTTGAGAAACACTTATTTTGTATACGCCTGCACTTTCAGGTACGTTTCTCTCAACGGAACTATCATTATATGAATAATAACCATTCCAGATGAGATTCAGTTTCTGTATCATAAACATGGTATCTAATCCAAACCTACAGGGTTCTTAATTAATAATATTTCAGGTTGTTGTATTTCAAACAACAATTAATCCTTTAAACAATTACAATTCGACCGATTCTTGTAAAAGAATATTGTTTTTCGGATTAGTGAGGTTGAATCCTGAAAACCCTACGAAATCCAATAGCTTTTTATCCCTCTGTGGATAACTAAACTTGTTGACATTGACTGGTATGTTCCCTATAATTAAAGTGTAATCGAAAATAAATCGAAAGTTAAAGAGTATGCTGACAAAACGTCAAAAACAAGTTTTAGACTTTATAAAATCTTTTACCGACAAAAAGGGATATGCCCCCTCTTTGGAAGAAATAACAAAACATTTCCGGCTTTCTTCTGTCTCAACGGCTCACTTTCATGTTTCAAAACTTCGCGACTTAGGATATCTGGAAAAAGAAGAAAATAAACCGTGCGCTATTGATACTACAAAGCGTGATGAAATTGTAAAAATTCCTATCGTAGGGACTATTGCTGCAGGTCAACCTATAGAAGCAATAGAAGTGTCTGATTCTAAAGTTACTATATCCAAAAAAGAAATAAGACCAAATGAGAAATATTATGCCCTGCGTGTTCAGGGCGATAGTATGATTAATGATGGTATATTTGATGGCGATATTGTTGTAATTCGCAAGCAAGAAACCGCCGATGACGGCCAAACGGTGGTGGCTATTATCGACGATAACGAAGCCACTCTTAAGAAACTTTATAGAGAGAAAAATCGTATAAGGTTACAGCCGGCAAATCAAGCTATGCTGCCGATCTATCGTAGAGAAGTTGAGGTACGGGGCGTAGTTGTTAAAATCATAAGAAATTTGGAAAACTTTCCTCAAGATAAAACACTCGCTTACAAAAAGAAAATGTTTTTGAACCACATAAGAAGTAAAAATCTAAATAGTCAAAATAAATACAAAAGAGTTGCTCTTTCTCCTATAAGATACGCCGGAGGGAAAACTTTGGCAGTTGGGCACGTTATTGAATTATTACCGGATAATATAAAAAGAGTTATTTCTCCATTTTTTGGAGGGGGTTCAATTGAAATAGCCATGACTAAAGAGTTGGGATTAGAAGTTATCGGATTTGATATTTTTGATATTCTATGCAATTACTGGAAATTTCAAATAGAAAAGCCGAAACTACTCTACGAAAAACTGAAAGAACTAAAACCAAATAAAACAACCTTTGAAAAAATAAGGTTGATTTTAAGAGATGTTTGGGAGAAAAAAGTAAAACTAGATCCCCTTACTTTGGCTGTTTATTTTGTCTACAACTTTAACCTCTCTTATGGGCCTGGATTTATGGGTTGGTCATCAGAAATTTACCTAAATGATAAAAGATATAGGAGTATGATAGAGAAAATCCGAGATTTTAAACCAGGGAACTTAAAAGTAGAATGTGCAGATTTCCGAGATGTAATACCCAAATATCCCAATGATTTTCTCTACTGCGATCCACCTTATTATATCGGAAAAGATTCAAAAATGTTTAAAGGTATTTACCCAATGAGAAATATTCCAGTTCATCACAATGGATTTCCCCACGAGGTTCTGCGAGATTTACTAAAAAATCACAAAGGAGGATTTATTCTTTCCTACAATAATTGTCCAACAATAACAGAATATTACAAAGACTTTCAACAATTTTTCCCAAGTTGGCAATATACTATGGGGCAAGGAGAAACAAGAATAGGACTAAACAGAAAGAAAAATGGCAATGGTAAATATGTAAAAGAGTCTCACGAAATAATAATCTATGGTCCACCAAGAAAATAATTACTTCTTACTCAAACGCTTCCGGTGATAAGCCATAAACTTCCTTTCTAATTCGGGAGGATATGGTTGATGATTCTCTTGAAAGTTCCAATCAGGATATTTCTTTTCTTTAGAATAGTAATCAAATTTACATAAATCCTCCATTTCTTTGAAACTAGCGATCTTCATTTTCTTAGTTTCAAATAGACCACTAACTTTGGCTGATGTTTTTGGTGAAGTAATCATATATAAAGCCACTTTTGAACCACTTTTAAGAGCTTTTTCAATAAGCAAATGAACAATAAATCTTGGCCTACCGGGACTTCCTGTCATCGCGCCGATATAAAAACTGATAGTACCCTTAATTCCTCCTGTCTGAATTGAACCACCTATTTTCTTAATGATTCCGTCTTGAGTAATTAAATATATTCTTGCGGAGTCATCGGAAAGCGTTTTTTTATTAAGATTTGGTGAGTACTGGAAACTGATTTTGTTTTTACTCCCTTTTCTTAATACGAAATCACCGACTTTAATTGCTGTTTTTACTTCGTTTATGTGCATAATTTATTTTAAGAAAAAATCTAAATTTTTCTTGTAAATTTTTGCAAATTCTTTTAACTGAATAACGTCAATCTTTCGCTGCCCCGATTCAATTTTTGAAATATAAGATTGGGTTTTACCGAGAATTTTGGCGACTTCTTCCTGCGATAAATTAGCCTCTTCACGGGCTTTTTTTAATTGCTCAATGATATGCCTATGTTCTTTTGAATAAATTGTTTTACTCATAATTTGACATTACCTCTGCCTTTATGATATATTCCATAATAGAATATGCCAAATTGGAATAGTACTATCCATTGAATAAAAATCTACGCTTGCTTTGCGGGCAATGGCTGAAATTTCGGCGAGCGGGCAAAGAATAAAGGAGTTTTAGGTGAAGAAATTTTTTGCCCGCGAGCCGACGGGTTTAGTTGTCAACCCGCCATCGGCGGGCTGGCAACTAAAAGTCGGCGTCGGGATTTTCTCTAAAATAGGTTCGGGTTTCGTTCAATAGATGGATTCAGTGTGCACGAACAGAGGTGAAAGGATGAAAAGCTAATGTTTAAAATGAAAACACCGTTTGATACGGTGCTTCAAGCCTCAAAGTGTTCTACAGTGCTCCGGGGCGAGGATTCGAACCTCGGACATCCTGGTTAACAGCCAGGCGTTCTACCGCTGAACTACCCCGGAATGATTAATTATTATTTGAAATTTTTTCTTATCTTTTACTCATTTTACTCTAAAATTTATTTTTTTCAAATAGGTTTTGGGTTTTACTTTCTATTGGTCCTTTGGATTTCGAATATAGTGACTTTTTTCGCTTATTATAAGGTATTTCTGCAGGAGATGATAGAAGTTCTACGGCAATTTGACAGATATACATCTCTGGATACAGGGCGACTGGTAAATTTGACTGATTGGAAATTTCTAAAGTTAAAGTTCCTTCAAATCCCGGGTCAACAAAGCCAGCTGTGTGGACCAAAATTCCCATTCTGGCCAAGGTGCTTTTCCCTTCTACTTTTAGGACCAAGTCGTTGCTGACTTTTACATATTCTTTAGTTGAGGCTAAAACAAAATCTGTTGGATGCAGGATAAACGGTTCATTGTTTTTTAATTTCCGAGTGCTAATAAAAGATTTGTCTGGCAGTCCTTTTTTTGTATCCAACATTGATTGTTTTGAAATGTTAAATGATTTAAAAATTCTGCCTAATTTTAAATCAATAGAAGCCGGCCCTATCTGGTCTTTGGATAGAGCCGGCTTAAAAATCAATCTCTTTTCTTTAATTACTTTTTGAATATCGCGGTCAGAAAGAATCATAAATTGTTTATTCTGTTGTTATTCCGTCAAATTCTGCTTCTTGGGATATTGCTTCTTCTTTTGTTTTGCGAATAATTCCATCTTTGTGATGAGCCGGAGAATAAATAGTATATAGTTTCAAACTATCGGTTTCAGACAGGTTAATGACGTTATGCTGAGCACCGGCTGGCACTACGATTGCCGAGCCATCGGAAACTTGGTATTCGTTTCCGTCAATAATTACTCTCCCCTCTCCTTTTTCAAAACGGAAGAATTGGTCATTTTCAAGATGGACCTCCATTCCGATTTCTTCTTTTGGTTTTAGACTCATTAACACCAACTGAGAGTGTTTGGCGGTGTAAAGTACTTTGCGAAAATTTTCATTTTCCAAAGTATCTTTTTCTATATTAGTAAAATATCCTTTCATATTTTTATTGATTTAATTTTATTGCGCGGGGGTGAACAAACCTATCTTCGACCATTATTTAATTATATTAAAAATTGTTAGATTTTTCAAATTAGTTTCCTATTCTGTAGCCTTGGCTGAGGGTAGCTGCGGGGCCTGGATTCGAACCAGAATTTTCAGGTCCAGAGCCTGACGTGCTACCGTTACACTACCCCGCATTTTTATTAAATCAATTCTTCGCTGATAAATAGTTCCAGGGGTAAAATTTTTACTGGGGAGCGTTTAATTTGATACTGAACCTCAACTAATCTTTTGAGTAATCTTTCTAAATACGGTAATTCTATTAGTTGGGCTTGTTTAAAAAGAATTGATAACTCTTCATCAGTGGTTTCCTTTTCTAAAATTGAAGCCAAACTCGGTGAAATTTTTAATAAAAGAAGTTTTCTTAAATAGTTGATTACTTCACTGTTAAAAATTTCCAGTTCGTAGCCTTGGTCGTAAATTTCATTGATAAAACCAATCGCTTTTTCTTTATTTTTCTTAATTAAACTGTCTATAAACCTTTTAATTTTTTCTAAATTTATAGCGCCGGTTAATTCTTCCACGCTTTCTTTTGTAACGTTGTTTGAAGTAATCAAGGAAATTTGCCCCAATAAAGATTCAGCATCTCTTAATCCCCCATCAGAATACAAGGCAATCAATCTCAAAGCTTCTTCGTCATATTTGATATTTTCTTTTTCGCAAAGATATTTCAAACGACCAATGATATCAACTAAATTTAATTTTTTAAAATCATAACGTTCAACCCGCGACAAAATGGTGGCGGGTAATTTTTCCGGTTCAGTAGTTGCTAAAATAAAAACAATATATGGCGGCGGTTCTTCTAAAGTTTTCAGAAGGGCGTTAAAAGCGTCTCTGGTAATCTGGTGCGCTTCATCAATAATAAAAATTTTGTAATTTGAGTTTACTGGCGGAAATTTCACATTTTCTTTTAAAGCCCGAATATCTTCAATCCCTCTGTTTGAAGCAGCGTCAATTTCTGTTAAATCCAGAGAACTGCCTTTATTTATCGCTAAACAAGATTCGCAATTATTACAAGGTTCAAATTCGTTTTGCTGGCGATTCTTGCAATTTAAGGCTTTTGCCAAGAGTCTGGCAACGGTTGTTTTTCCCGTACCTCGTGGGCCAGCAAAAAGATAGGCGTGAGAAATTTTGCTTTCTTTTAGAGCATTAGCCAGGGTTAGAATAACATTTTTTTGGTTAATGACTTCTTTAAAATACTGGGGACGATATTTGCGATATAAAACCAAATAAGACACAGTGAAATAATTTAAATTTGAAGTTTTTATAATCCAGTAAAATCATTTTATCAAAAAAGCAAAAATTAAGCAACTAGGAACTTTCTCTTTACTTTTGGTGGAATTTGTGATTAAATATAAACAGTTCTTTGAAAATTATAGAACTTTTTTTATTTTTTTAAAAGGAGGTAAAGATGGAGAAAGAAGAAGAAGAAGAAAGGAAAGAAATTGAAGTGGGTGTGGGAGAATTAGGAATAGTTTTTCCTTGCCCATATTGTGGAGAATGGGATTATATTAAAATCGATGAACTAAAAAATAAAGAGAAAGTTCTTTTCAAGTGCAGTTGCGGTAAGGAATTCAAAATCAAATTGACTTGGTCAGAAAAGGAGGCATGAAATGGAAGAGTTAATGAATTTTTTAAGGGCAAAATTAAAAGAAAAAAAACTCAAGAAGTATGAAATAGGAATATGCGAAGACAATTTATCTACTGATCCCATTATTATGGTAGTTTTATTTTCCACTGAATCCAATTTTGGAACTAAACTTCTTGATACTAATATAGCAAACTTGAAACAAAGAGTAGAAGATGTTCTTGAAAGTAAAAAGGAGGTAAGAAATGACAATAAATGAAAAAGGGGAAGAAAAATTAGTAGATATAGAGGGAAGAATTATCCACTTCATTCAGTTAGAAAGGCTTGTTCAGGTAAACAGTACCAGATTGTACGGGAATATGTCGTATAAGTACGGTCCTCACGAACAAGTTAAAGCAAACAGAGAGGTATTTTGGTCTGACCTACTGCATAAAGTTTCAGAGATAAAAAAGTCTAGAAAAATTTTAGAACCAATTATTCTGAATCCACAAATGTCTGAAGAAATCATATTAGTAGAAAAAGAAATGTCTGGTGAAGGATGGTTAAAGCTTTCTTCCTTGAAATGCGATGGGTTACTTTTTCTAAAACCTACTCCTATAATTCCATTAGGGTTTGTGGCAGCTGATTGTGCGCCGGTAAGTATTTATCTTCCATCTTCGGATACCCTTATGCTTGTTCATGTTTCTAGGAAAAATATTGCCATTATTCAAGATGCTCTAGAAATTCTGCATGGTCTATATCTTGCTGCAATCTATGATACTAGGGGAAAAATAAAATTAGTTTCTAGTTCTAATCCTAACTTTGAATTGTTTGTTATTATCGGACCGGCTGCCAGATATCAATTTAATACCTATCAAACAACTCAAAAGGAAATTTTTATTGATATTCATCGAGAAGTCATAAAACAGTTAGAAGAGTTTGAGAAGAAAGTACCTATAGTTTCAATGACTGTTTGTTGTTCTGCATATCATACAACTGATTCTGATAGTCTTTTTTATTCTCACCATTTAATCTCACAAGGCAGAAGCAGCAAAGAAGAAGCACGATTTATGTCGCTTACTATGTTAATATAGACTAAGATAGATTTGAGGGCAATTTGCCCTCTTTTTTTATTACTCGTATCTCTTTCTTATTTCCATTTCTACTTCTTCACGAGGAGTGGTGTATTGCAAAGAAGAAAATTCTTTCAGATAGTTTATTTTTTGAATATCTGGTGGAGGCGATTTTAGAGTTTTTATATTAAAAGCGCGGGAAGTCTGGTTTTGAATCATTAACTTAATATAGGCATTGAAGTTGTCTAAATTCATTAAGTCATAAGCGTTGAAAACCGGGTCAAAATATTTTGCTAGAATATCCGCGTCGTCTTTTCCTACCCTAAAAGAAATTAAAGTTCCGACATTGCCAAAAACCGCTTTTAAAATTGGTTCTTTTAATTGGGCAAGATATTGGTTGGCAACAGTTAAATCTAATCGATATTTACGGGCTTCAGAAAAAATAGTGGCAACGGTATCAGTGGTAATGTTTTGGAATTCATCAATATAGAGGTAGAAATCTTTTCTCTGTTCTTCTGGAATATCTACTCTTGAAAAAGAAGCCATTAGAAGTTTTCCCACAATTATCATTCCCAAGAGGTAGCTGTTAATATCGCCTAACATTCCTTTGGAGAGATTGACAATAAAAATTTTTCCCTCGTCCATTATTTTCCTGAAATCAACTGAAGAGTGAATCTGACCAATGATTGGCCTGACGAGGTCATTAGCAAGAAACGGATTAAGTTTTGAATTAATATAGGGCGCCACATTTGCCAGGGCTAAATCTCCACCGGCTTTTTCCGCCTCTTTTATCCAGAATTCTTTGGTTAAAGGATTGGGAGTAGTTTCTAAAAGTTTTTTTCGGTAATCAGGATTAGTTAAAACTCTTGGCAAGTCTATTAAAGTATGTGTTTCGTTCGGATCGTCTAATAACAAGAGGAGGGCGTTTCTAAAATACTGTTCAAAAATCGGCCCACCGGTTGTCTTTAAATCATAAAGTTTATCAAAAATTTCTATCATTTCATTGGAAATGGCAGATTTCTGGAAAGGAAAACGTTTATCCCAATCAAGCATATTCAAACCGAAAGAGCGTTTATAGTCGCCAGGATTAAAATAAATTACTTCTTGAAAACGATTCTCCGGAATAAAACCAAGCATTTCTTCCGCGGTATCGCCGTGAGGATCAATAAAACACACACCTTTGCCGGAATTTATATCTTCAATTAACATATTTTTTAACAAAGTGCTTTTACCGGTGCCAGTTTGACCAACAATATAAATATGACGCCGACGATCTTCATCTAAAATTCTTACTTGTTTTTCCTCTCCGCTGTAAAAATTAATTCCCAATAAAGCCCCTGTTTGAGGAAGATTTAAAGGCGCAGGCGCGCTTCTGGCTTTTAGCCATTTAATTTGGGAATTATCAATGAATGGGTGAGGAAAATGAAAAATTGTCGCAATTTCTAAAGAGTTTAAAACAATGCTGGTTTTTTGTTCAAAAATACGGAAGGCAAAAAGATAAACGAATTTTTTTAAAACTCTATTAACCTTAAGTTTAATAACCTTGAAGATATTTCCCACGGGATTATTTAGGGGCATAAAGGCTCCTTCCAGGTGAGCCAAGATATCGTTTGCCCGATTTTGGGTTTCAGCCGAGGTGATCAAACGAAGGTTCACACTGAAAAGAGGACACTGACTTTTTTCTTCAATTGCTTTTATAAGGTTTTCGTCTATTTTAGGAGGAGTAATTTCCTTATTTTTTTCTTGCTCTTTGTTTTTCGTTTTAGCTGATTCTTTCAAGGTTTTTAAAATAACATCTTTTGGCAAAGCAATTGCCTCTTTTAAATCTTTCCCTTCCATTAGAGATTTACGAATATTTAAAATGCTTTTTTTGCAGGATTCAGCCGCTGGCTTTAGAATAATTTGGATTGCCGCCCCTTCCAATTGTTCAATTTTAGTAAAAGCTGTGACAATAGTTTCCATTGGGTCCTGTTCAAAGTTTTTAAAAGTTTTTATTGGCAGAGCATAATGATTTGTCAGTTTCAGATAAGCGCCAGCGGTTTTACCATTGGGAGAAAAAATAGTATAATCTTCCGTTATTTCATCAATTTGAATATAAGGGAAAAGAGCGCTGATATTTTTAATAGCAAAGTCGCTGTCTTTATTATGGCAGGCAAAGTAAAAACAAATTTCTTTGGTATCATAAGGGGTTGCCAGTTCAAAAATTAAATCCTTTTTATATTTACTAAAAGCTTCAAGTATTTGCTCAAAGAAACTGGCAAAAAGAGAAAAATTTTTGGCTTGTTGTTTTTGTTCTTCAGAGATAAAATCTCTTGGAACCTTTACTAAAAATAAACGATACTCTAAACTGCCTTTTACTTCTTGACGAAAAACAACTTTAGAGAAAAGAATATATAATAAAACAATCAAAACAATCGAACCAATTAAAATAGCAAGAAGAGCATTCATATTGCTTTTTCTTTATTTATTTTCTCAATAAAGGCTAAAACTAATTTGTCATGAAGGGAATCTATCAAGTGGAAATTGCCGGTTTTGCGCGCTAAATTGACTGCTTTAGGAATACTTTCGTCAAAAGCAAGCGCTACCAACTCACGAAGCTTTTTTTGATTTTCATCATCCGCTCTTTTTGCAAAAGAAGAAGTGAAAGGTTGGCCGCCTGAATCAGAAGAGATTGGCGGTAGATTTTTTAGCGATTCCTCTATCCTCTCACTAATAGTTTCTCTTACCAATAATTCTTCCGGCTGGGCTGGAAGACCGGCTTTTTCAATATGAGATTTTTTTTCTTCAATCCTTTTGCTTATTATTTTTAATTCTTTTTCAGGCATAAAAAAATTGCTACCTTGTTAAATTGTTACATTGCTATAAATGGATATATTAATTATACCACAATACTCTCATTTTATATAGATTTTCGGTAAAAAGCGGCAGTCAAGATATTCTATTTGAGAAAAACCTTTGTTTCCTCTTGATTCTTTAAGTTCTTGGATTACTTTTAAAAGATACTCAAGATTTTCGTTGAGATTAAAATATAGAAACCAACCCTCCTGTGTTTTGATTTTTAAAGATGAAAGGTTATCTGGGTCTATATAAATTGATTCTATTTTGAAAGGAGATTGCTCCCCTGCTGTTAAAAGAAATAATTTTTCAATTCTTTGCCACAAATCTTTAGTAATAAGAATTTGACCAAATTGAAATTTTACAGGTTTTTGGCTGATTATTTGCTTGATTAAAGAACCAGTGCTTGAAGGAGCTTGTTCAAAAATAACACCATTTTTGTCAACAAAGTAACAATTAGAATCTTCTTGCTGGCAAAAAATATATTCTGATTCTCTTAAAGTTGTTTGTATATCAAGGGTTTGATTAGCAATTGATAAATTTAGAGTTATTTCGTTAATATCGGGATGCTTATTTCTTAAAAATGAAGTAAGGTCACTTTTGGAAAATAAAAGCATATTTCGGTAGTTTTTTTGATAATCTGGAAAGATTTTATAGATAATAATAGGAACGAATTTCGCGTTTCTTTGCTTGAAATATTGGTTAACATCTTCCAAAAGAAAAGAGGGATTGTCTACAATATTAATTTGTTTAATCTGAAAGAAATTAGAAAGGAAAATAAGCCAGTAACTAAAAAACCCCAACAAAATAATTCCAAAAGCAAGAAAAAATTTCTTAATTTTTTGCTTTTGCTTCTGAATTATTCTTTGGCTCTTTTTCACTTTCATAGCAGGTTCAGATTTTGTTTTAGAATGTCTATTTCTAGGATGCCCCAACACTTTCAGCCATATTAGAGCAGAGATTTATCACCTTTTGATAATCCTCACTCCATTGGCATACTTCCACAAAACTTTTGGAATTTTCACAAAACCTTCTTTTGTTTGATAGTTTTCAATAATGGCAATAATAGTCCTGCCAATGGCTGTGGCAGTACCGTTTAGAGTATGAACAAATTTTAAACCATTTTTTGTTTTATATTTGGTATTTAGCCTTCTTGCCTGAAAATCAGTGCAATTAGAAGTAGAATGGGTCTCCCGATACTCCCCTTTTCCATCATTTTGGCCCGGCAGCCAAGCTTCAATGTCGTATTTGGAAGCGGCTGGGTCGCCTAAATCGCCAGTACAAATACTGATTATACGGTAAGGAATACCCAATTTTTGCATTATCTCTTCCTCAATTGATAAAAGAAATTGGTGTTCTTTTATAGAATCTTCTGGTTTCGAAAAAACAAACATTTCTACTTTATCAAATTGATGAACTCTTAAAATTCCTTTTGTATCTTTTCCATAGGATCCTGCTTCTCGGCGGTAGCAGGAAGAAAAAGCGGCAATTCTTTTTGGAAGTTCATTTTCATTAAATATCTCGCCAGCAAACATTGGGCCAATGATTTGTTCCGCCGTCCCAATTAAATATAGATTGTCTTTTTCCAGATAATATATCTCTTCTTTCCCTCTATCAACATAACCCATTGCCCACATTAATTCTGGTTTTATCAAAGTAGGAGGAATTATTATTTCAAATCCTTTTTTAAATAGCAATTCAACAGCAAACTGAATTAAACCTAATTCTAATAGCGCCCCTTCTTTTTTAAGAAAACCAAAACGGGAACCAGAAGTTTTGGCCGCCCTTTTAACATCAATAATATCCAGATTTTCGGAAATTTGAATATAATCTTTGGGAGAAAAATTAAAAACTGGCTTTTTGCCAACTTCTTTTATTACCACATTGCCAGTTTCATTAACCCCAATTGGAACATCTTGAAGCGGCAGATTTGGCAATAAACTCATTTTCTTTTTAAAACTTTCCTCTATTTTTTTCAATTCTTTTTCCTGTTGCACTAAAACTATTTTAACCTCTTTCAACACTTTTAAAATCTCTTCTTTTTCTTGATTAGATGCTTTGAGTAATTTCTCATTAGCAATGTTTCTTTTTGCCCTTAATTCTTCTATTTTTTTAATTAATTCTCTTCTTTTTGTGTCTAAATCTAAAACTTCATCTACCAAAGATGAATCAACGCCTTTATTTTGAAGTCCTTTTTTAACTTCTTCTGGATGTTGAAGAATAAATCTGATGTCTAACATATTTTATTTTTCTTTCGGCTTCATAAATGGAAAGAAAATTATTTCTTTTAAAGAAGGGGCATCAGTTAAAACTGCCACTAATCTATCTATTCCAAGGCCTAAGCCGGCGGTTGGCGGCATTCCGTATTCTAACGCTTCAATAAATTCTACATCTTTCGGGTGGGCTTCTAAATCTCCTTTTTTTCTTTTCTTTACCTGAACCTCAAATCTTTGTTTTTGCTCCAAGGGATTATTTAATTCAGAAAAAGCATTAACTATTTCCCAGCCTTTAAAAATAAGTTGGAAACGGCTGACTTTAGCCGGTGCATCTTTTGATTTTTTAGCCAAGGGCGATATCTCAATTGGATGATTTATAATAAAAGTTGGTTCTTTGATTTCCGTCCGGAACTTCTTAAAAAACGTATCCCAAATCTTTTCCTTTTCTTCATTAGCGTTAACTTCTATTTTTAATTCTATTGCTTTTTTAAACCACTCATTGTGTGAATCTTGAAGTTGTAACCCAGTTTTTTTAAAAAGAAACTTTTCGTAGTCAATTTCCTGCCATTTTCTTGGCAAAGTTATCGGTTTAGGCAAATCTTTATTTAAATTTTTAACAATAAAAGTAAGTAAGTTTTGAATTAAAACTTTTAAATCATTGGAGTTCTGATAAGCAGCGTAAAGTTCAAGCATGCTAAATTCAGGATTATGTTCTCTGTCAATTCCTTCGTTTCTAAAATTTTTGCCTATTTCATAAATTTTATTAAAACTGCCAATTATTAGCCTCTTTAGATATAATTCCGGCGCAATTCTTAAATAAAGTTTACTGTTAAGCGCCTTGAGTTCGGTAATAAAAGGCTCGGCATTGGCTCCGCCATAAACCGGTTGTAAGACAGGAGTTTCTACTTCTAAATACCCTTCTTTGTTTAAAAACTCCCGAATAAGACAAATAATTTTAGACCGCAAAATAAATCTTTCTTTTACTTCATCATTTAAAATTAAATCAAGATAACGTCGACGGTATCTTTCTTCGATATCTTCTAATCCATACCAGGCTTTGGGCAAAGGTCGCAGACTTTTAGCTAAAAGTTGAAAATTTGAAACTAAAAGACTTTTTTCACCGCTTTTAGTAAGAAAAAGAGTACCGCTTGCATCAATAAAATCTCCAGTATCAAAATATTTCTCAAAAAACTGCATCAGGTTTGTGCCTAATTTATCTTCCTTAAACACTAACTGAAGTTTCCCCTTTTCGTCTTTTATATCAGAAAATATTACTCCCCCATGTCCCCTTTTAGCCATAATTCTACCAGCGACATCTATTTTCTTTTTCTTTTTTGACCAGAGGCTAAAATTATCTAAAACTTCCTCTAAAGAAAATTGCCGAGAACAAAATTCTGGATAAGGGTCAATTCCTTGCTTTTCTAACTCTTCTAATTTCTTTATTCTTTCTTTGATAATATCGTCTAACATAATAAATAAAAAATAATAAATAAAAAATTAAAAATTAAAACTCAAAGATCCAAAAGATAAGTTAAAAGTTAAACTCATAATCCTCTAAATTTTAAATTGTTATCTCAATCAGAATACTGAATACAATATACAGAATACAGATTACGTTATCTTCAGTATCTTATATTTTACCTCACCTTTAGGGGTTTTGACAACTACTATATCTCCTTTTTTCTTTTTCAAAAAGGCTTGGCCTAATGGCGATTCATTAGAAATTCTGCCTTCTAAAGGATTGGCTTCTAATGAACCAGTAATAATAAAGGTTTTTTTGGCGCGGGGCGGAGTTAAAGATTGAACCAAGACCGTTGAACCGACCTCTACTAATTTACCATTAGTTTTAGGATGATGAATTAAGGTAACAGTTTTTAGGTAGGATTCTAATTCCAAAATTTGCGTTTCCAATTTAGATTGCGCTTCCTTTGCTTCTTGATACGATGCATTTTCCGATAAATCTCCCAAATCTTTGGCTTCTTTAATTCTTTGAGCGATTTCTTGACGTTTGACAGTTTTCAACTCCTCCAATTCTTTTTTTAATTTTTGGTAGGCTTCAGGGGTAATATATTGAGTCATAGTTTTTTATTTTCGTAGTACCATTTTAAAATTTCTTCTGTGATTGCTAGGGTGGTGGCAGAACCGGTATTTGGCGGAGGTTGTTCAATAAGAACAATTAAAGCAATGTCTGGATTATCATAAGGAGCATAAGAAACAAACATTGCATGATATCCTTCTTTGCCACCTATTAGAAATTTTGGTGAACCAGATTTGCCTGCTACTTCTATTGGTAGATATTTTAAAGATTGAGCAGTTCCGGATAATATAACCTCCCTAAGTCCTTCCTGGACTAATTTAAGAGTCTCGGCTGAAGCATTTATAGATTTTATAACTTTAGATTCTTGAACTAAAACATTTTCATTTGAGGAAGAAATGATATTTTTTACAATCATTGGCTTCATTAGTTTACCCCCATTAGCAATAGAGGAAAGATAACTTAAAATTTGAAGAGGTGTCAAAAGGAGATTTCCTTCGCCAATAGAAACATTGTAAGTATCTCCTATTTTCCACGTCGGATCATTAACTCTGTTAGTTTTTATCCATTCGGGATCAGGTAAAACCCCGGCTGTTTCGCCTCCTAAATCTATATTGAATTTTTTATCTAAATTGAATTCTAACCAATATTTTTTTATTTTTTCTATTCCCAATCCTTTAATATCTTTATATCCGCCACCAACTGTCCAAAAATAAACATTACAAGATTGGGCGATTGCTTTTTTTAAATCAACCCAGTCATGTTTCTTCCAGTCTCTATAAACATATTTTTGATTAGGGTCATAGGGGCTGACTATTACAATTTCTCCTTCATCGTAAATTTCTTTTTCAGGGTCAATAATTTGTTCTTCTAAAGCCGCGACTGCCATTAAAGGTTTAATAGTTGAGCCGGGATGATACAATCCCGAAATTGCTCTATTAAAAAGAGGATAATTTTGACTAGTAAGATAACTTTCAATTATTTTTGAAGGACTGCCTTTTGTCAAAATATTTGGGTCAAAAGACGGCAGGCTCACCAAAGCAAGAACTTCGCCATTTAAAGGATTTAAGGCAATACCGGCTGCGCCCTTTAAACCAAGATTATCACTATATTTTTTAAGTGTTTTGTATAATTCTACCTGTAAATCCTTATCAATTGTTGTAATTAAATCACTGCCAGGGGTCGGCTCTTGGGCGCCTAAATCCTTTACAATTTTATAACTAGCATCAACCTCAATTAATTTCTTTCCGAAATAACCTGCTAGATATTTTTCATAATAACTTTCAAGTCCTGTTTTACCAACGACTGAAGTTAAGGGATAATTAGGATATTTTTTAATATCTTCCGCGCTCATTTTTCCGACATAACCAACCAAGTGAGCCATTGCTTCGGCATAAGGATAATAACGGCTATTATCTTGAACAATTTTAAAACCTGAAGCATTTATTACTGTGGTTTCAAATTTTCTTACTTCTTCTATAGACAAATTAGTTTTTAAAAGAACTGGTTCTAGGCTGATATCTTTGTTGGTCAAATGACGATTAATTTCTTCCGGCGGTAGACTAAAGATATTAGAAACTTCTTGAACTATTTTATCTTTTGAATTTTCATCTTGTGGCAAATCCGGAGGCACCATAACTAAACTATAAGAGGGAATGTTTTCAACTAATGGCTCATTATAACGGTCATAAATTATTCCCCGAGGGGCATTAACGAAATAATAACGGAGCCGATTATTTTCCGCTCTTTGGGCATACAAGTTTCCTTTTACTGCTTCCAAATACAAAACTCTCCCAAAAATTATTAGAAAGAATGCTAGACTTAACCAAAATACTGTTTTTAGGTAAGTAGGTTTTATTGTCCATTCTAATCTGCCATACGAATTTTCTTTGTCATTTCTTTCTTCCAGTAGTATTTCTTCTGGTTCTATTATATTTTTATTTCTTTTAATTTTAAAGTTAGACTGAAACATAAATGAAATTTAGTGATTTTTTCTGTCCTAATATCCTTTCGCACCTGCTGTCGGTTTACTCCGGCCGCTGAGCCACAGCCTAAACTCTCGGGTTAACGGCTTTCACTTCTTTCACTTCGCTCAAGAGAAAGCCAGTTGGGGCTGTGAGGTAGACAGTATACATCATAAGGTTAACTTTTTTTTATAGATTTTCGGATTATAAATTTGTAAGATGAGCCAATAAATTAAAGCGTTTAAAACTAAAGAAAGGAAAATATTTTGGTAAAAAATTGGTTGTTTTAATATAAGATAAGATAATGTTAAACCTAAAAAATAAAAAATAATTAATAGTTCACCAACTATGAGCCAAGAAAGATAGGAGTTTTTTTCAAATATTTTTAAAAGCAACTTTTGAAATATTATCACTAACAAAAAAAGACCAAAATTAACACCCCAATAATTGAAAGTAAGACTATCAAAAAATAAAGCAGAAATCAAGGCTAAAGGAAAAACAAAAATAAAAGGAAAATTAAAATTGATAAAAATTATAAAAATTATCAGCCAGTTGATAAAAAATAAGGAAGTAAAATACGGGTGAAGATAACTTTCTATCAAAAGCAAAACAGCGAAAAGCAAAATGGCAAAAAAGTAAGAAATTGGTTTTGACGGCATTAAAATAAATCAAAATAATATGAAATAATATGAAATTTATAGAAATACTTAGAAATTCATAAAAAATACAATAATCATCACAAATTCTAAATACTAAAATCGGTAATAATCAAAACATCCTGGAGTTTTAGATGATTTAGAAATGTTTCCAAAACATACTCCTTTTCCGGAATTTTTGAGGTAGGCGTTTTTTCTTTGACCTTTGCCACTAGTAACCCCTTTACATAAAAAGAATTTTCACTAGAAGTAACAAGTATATCGTTTACTTCAATATCTGCGTTTGGAGGAATTAATTTAAGATAGAAATTCCCCTGAAAATCCCTTTCTGCTACTGCTAAAATGTTTGACCTTAAATTTTCTACCCCGATTCTAATTCCCGGGGCAAAAATAGATTCAACTTTAGAACTTTGATTGTAACATTTTGTTATTCGACCAACTAAAACCTCGTTATTAGTAATCACATTCATCCCCTCTCTAAGATTATCATTTAAACCTTTATTTATCCAGAAATTACCACTCAAACCTGTTGGATCCGTCAGGATAACTTTTGCCGGAATCAAATGCCACTTTTTCTCTTCTTTTATTTTGAGCGCCTCTCTTAAAATTTCATTTTCTTCTTTTAGAGAAGAAAGGTAACTGACCTCTCGGATTAAATTTACATTTTCTTCTTTCAAACTAGCATACTCTTCCCTAATTTGATTAAAATGAAATAAATCGGAAAACCATAATTGAAGTGAAGTGAAAGGGGAAAAAAGAGAAGTGTTTTGATTTACGCCTACGGCTGCCTGAACTATTGCATTCTCTAAAAAAGATTTTTGTTCAAGATACACTTTAAAAATAACAATAAAAGTGATTATAATAATCACTTTTGTCAATAATTTGTTGATTTTTATCTCTCTTTTCATCTTAAATTGGCGGTTTTTCTCTGCTAATATTAGTCAGACAGTTTTTATAAGTTGGGAAATCTTCCATTATCACTCCGATTCCCCTAATGACAGAAGTAATTGGATCTTCAATTAATTTTACTTTTAAACCTACTGAATTTTCTATTAATTTATCCAGTCCTTTTAAAAGACTGGTACCACCGGAAAGCAGCACCCCTTCAGTCATAATATCGCCAACTAATTCTGGCGGGGTGGCTTCAATTGTTGATTTAATGGCATCAATTATTTTTAAAAGCGAGGGAGTAATTGCCTCTCTTATATCTTCTGCTCTAATTTTGATTTCTTTCGGTAAACCATGGGTTAAATCTCTCCCTTTAATTTTCATATCAGAATTAGTGCCTAAATCAATTGCGGAGCCAAGAATAATTTTAATATTTTCGGCTGTTTTTTCGCCAATTGCCATTTTGAATTTATCGCGAAAATAATAAATTATATCTTCATTCAATTTATTTCCCGCAATCCTGATACTGTTTGAAACAACCACCCCTCCTAAGGAAATTACTGCCACTTCTGTCGTCCCTCCACCGATATCGGCAACTAAAATTCCATTTGACTGTAAAACCGGCCAACGGGTGCCTAAGGCAACTGCCATTGGCTCCTCAATTAAATAAACTTCTTTGGCGCCGGCGTTTTTTGCCGCCTCCTCAACCGCTCTTTTTTCAACTTCAGTTCCGCCAGTTGGAATGCTGATAGTTAATCTTGGCCAATCGAAAATACTATTTAAAATTCCTTTTCTCTTTATTTTTTCTAGAAGATAACGAATAAATTTTTCCGCGATTTCAAAATCAGAAATAACACCATTTGTTAAGGGGCGGGAAGCAGTAATATGGGGAGGGGTTTTACCAATCATTTCATAAGCCTCTTTTCCAACGGCAATAATCTGGTTAGTTTTGTTATTGACAGCAACAACTGTTGGCTCATGAACTAAAATCCCCTTATCTCTTACATAAACTAAGGTTTTAGTAGTGCCTAGATCTATGCCAATATTATAATTAAATATTTTCGGAACTAAAGCCATAGAAATTTAATATATAATTGTATCATATTGTTTATTTTGCTAATAATTTATCACATTTTTCTAGTTTTATCAACTGGAAAGAATTTGAATTTCTTTTTTTGATTTCAAAGGACTTCTCTTTTAGGGTTTTTTCGCTAACCACAATTCTTATTGGCGCGCCAATTAAATCAGCATCATAGAACTTTTCGCCAGTAGAAATATCTCGGTCATCATAGACAACCTCTTTTTTATTTTGTAAGAGAAAATTATAAATTTTTTCTGAAGTTTTATTGATTTCTCTATTTATTTTATCGTCTTTTGTTTTTAAAGAAATTAAATGATATGTATAAGGAGCGACTAAATCTGGCCAAACAAAGCCTCTATCATCATGGTAGACTTCTGCCAAGGTTCCTAAAATTCTTGAAATCCCTATTCCGTAACAGCCCATCATTACAAAATCGTCTTCGCCATTTTTGTTCTTATAAGTTAAATTGAAAGGTTTTGAATATCTGTCTTTTAATTTAAAAATGTTAGCCACCTCTATGCTTTTAATTTTTGTTAATAAATTATGACAATTTGGGCATTGCTTAATGTTTTTTGCTATTTCTTTATTACGTGAAAATCCACATTTTTCGCAATAAAAAATTATATCTTCGCCATTTTTAGATGGCGCCTGAAATTCGTGGGAAAGTTTAGAAAAAGTACCGCCAGAGGCTTCGGTAATAACGGCTTTGAGTTTCAAAGCATTAAAAATTTTTGTATAACTATTTTTCACTTTTTCGTAATAAATATCCAAATCTTTTTCGTCAGAATGGAAACTATATAAGTCTTTCATTAAAAATTCTTTTGCTCTAAGGATTCCCGCTTTTGGTCTCGGTTCGTCTCTAAACTTTGTTTGGATTTGAAATAAATATAATGGCAAATCTTTATACGAAGAGATGTACCTTTTT
>Ga0209506_1000328_pt1 | contig 66736 bp, 54 predicted proteins | sample AD_JPNHG2_MetaG_FD_184409 | JGI IMG/M metagenome (GOLD analysis project Ga0209506, IMG submission 184409) | Active sludge microbial communities of municipal wastewater-treating anaerobic digesters from Japan - AD_JPNHG2_MetaG (SPAdes) (version 2) | ecosystem: Engineered > Bioreactor > Anaerobic...
GACGCGGCCACTTCCGCCACCGCCACACGCAGGGCGCCGTGCGGACCAGCTCGCACGCCCGGACATCGCTTCAGCACCACTGGTCAGCGCAACTCGCCGCCGTGACTTCCGCGAAACACGCTCCTAGGGACGGCTCGCCCCGGACCACGACCCCGGCGCCGCACCGCGGGGGGCGCGACGAGCGATCTCGCACCGCTACGGCGGGCTTCCGACTCTCGGCCGGGAAGCGCACCGGGGCTCCCGCGTGCCTCCGCATGACCTCGAGCGGGTCCCCTCTCACGCACGGCGGCTTCCCCGCGATCGAGCCGGCGAGGGCGCCGGGCGACGTGCACTCGTGCCGCGCCATCTCTTGCAGTACTTGCGCGCAGGCACTCGTGCACGAGATCGGGATCGCGCAGGTGGCCTCGTCCAGCACCTCGAGCGCCAGCGGCTCGGCTTCCCGGTCGAGCGTGTCGCGGGCGCGGGGTCCCGGCTGGGTCACCGCCACCTCGTACGCGACGCCTTCCGCCGGCTCGTGGACCGCCGTCACCTTGCGGCGCGGGGTGGGTGGCCGATGAAGCCGGCGTCGCCGAGGGGTATCGGGCCGGCCGCCTCGCCTGCTCTGACGAGAGCGGCGACGATGGCCGCCGAGTAGTCCGTGGCCTGGTGTCGAGCAGCAGTGAACTCGAGGATCGGCCGGTCGTCGGTGTGGCGCGGTGCTCCGACCGCCCAGGCGGCCAGGGCGCGCTGGTCGGCCACGAGGCCACGGGCGAGCGCCGCCGACGAGCGCACGCTGATGGCGGCAAGCGAGCGGGCGGCGTCCGGGTGGGCGGCGGCGCGGCGCTGCCAGGCACGCGGGTCGAGCGTGAGGGGGGCGCGCGAGGCCACCAGGAGCAGGTCGCTCCCGTCGACGACCGCCGCGGCATGCGGGAACACGTCGGTGAGGGTGCCGATCAAGGTGCGGACGTCTTGGGGCGACACCTGGTAAAGGTGCAGCCACTGGCACAGCACGCCGTCGGGGCCGAGCCGCGCGGCCGCGAGCTGGAAGAACTCGCGAGTGAAAAGCAGCGACACGCCCGACATCCAGAGGTTGGAGGGCTCGGAGGTGATGAGCGCCACAGGCTCGCGCAGGCGAGCCAGCACGCGCCGGCCGTCGTCGACCCTCACGCGGGTCGCAGGACGGGCCAGGACGTCCCCGTTCTCGGCTACAAACCAGCGCGCGGCCCTGACCACGGCGGGCTCGATTTCGGCCACGACCACGGGCTCGAAACCCCAGGCCGCCACGGTGCCGGCCGTGACGCCGCTGCCGAGCCCCAGCACCACAGCAGGGCCTCCGGGCGGGCGGGGCGCCAGCAGCGCCGGCAGGTGGGCGAGCAGCGACTGCGTGCGCATGTCCTCGAAGCCGTTGGAGGCATCGGCCTTGCCGTTGATGAGCAGGCTGCGCACGCCGTCCTTTTCGACCACTGCGACCTGGGCGAGCAGCCCTTCTTCCCAGGCGAGCAGCCGCTCACCGGGCGGTGATGCGAGGCGGGGAGCGTCCACGGGCGGGAGGTCGAACGGGAACGCTTCGACAAGCACCACCGGTCGCCGATCGGGGCCGGCGGCAGCGCCGTGGTGCTCGGAGTACAGGTGCGCGTAGGCGTAGTAGCCACCCGTGAGCACGCGCCAGTCCCAGGGCAGCAGCCCGCCGAACCACGCCGCCCACACGACAGCCACGAGCGCCGCCGCTTGCCACGCCGACCGGCGCTCGCCGGGGGAAGCCCGCCGCAGCGCCAGCGCTCCGGCTCCGAGCGACAGGGCAGCAGCCACGGCCACCGCCCCGCGCAGGCGCAGCACGGGGATCAGCACGAAGCTCGCTGCCAGGGCGCCGAGCGCCGAGCCGGCCGAGGAGGCGGCGTAAACCCGCCCGGCTGCCTGGCCGGTGGCGGCGGCGCCTGGGGGCGAGGCCAGGTGCACGGCCATCGGCAGCGCGGCTCCCATGAGGGTGGTGGGCACCGCGAGGACCGCCACGAGCAGCAGCGTGGTGCCGCCCAGAATTGGCGCGAACGAGCCGCGGGAGCCCGCGAGCAGGGGAATGAAGGCGGCCGGGAGGAGCTGGATCGCGAGCGTCACCAGGGTGGCCGAGAAGGCGACGAGGACATGAGTCTCGCCGAGGCGTCGCCAGCTCGGTGACCGGCTGCGGCTGGACCTCGCGACCCACAGCGAGCCCGCCGCCAGTCCGAGCAGGAACGCCACGAGCATCGCCGAAAGGGAGTAGACCGAGGAGCCGAAGACGAGCATGAGGGCGCGAAACCAGGCGACCTCGAGGGCGAGCGCCGCCATGCCTCCGAGCCAGGCCACCTGAACGGCCGCGCGGGCCTCCCGGGCGAGGCTGCCCTCGCATTCGGGGTCGTCTGGTGCCGCGGCGCGGCCGCCGGCGCGCAACCCCGCGCCGACGCAGACAGCCCCGACGAGGGCGTCGAGCGCGGCGGCGAGCAGCAGCGAGCACCGAATGCCCAGGATCGGCAGCAGCGCGAACCCGGCCAGCGCGGTGCCCATCACCGCTCCCAGGGTGTTGAACCCGTACACGAGGCCGCCGTGCCGCCCCGCCCCGCCTCCAGCGCGCGCCACGTGCGCCACCATGAGGGGGAAGGAGCTGCCCAGCAGCACCACCCCGGGCCCGAGCACGAGCACCGACAGCAGCGCCGGGACGAGCGGCGCCAGCGCATCGGGGAGGCGGGCGTCGAGGGTGGTCACGAGCGGCACGGCGCTGGTGAGCAGCGCGGGCGACAGCGCAGCGAGGCCGGCGACGCCCAGCTCGACGACCCCGAAAACGAGCAGCGGCCGTCGGCTGCGGCGCGCCCATCGCGCGCCCATCGCCGAGCCGGCGCCCATCCCTCCCATCAGCAGCGCCAAGAACGTCCCCGTGGCCGTCAGCACCGAGCCGAACAGCGCCGCGAGGGCCCGCGACCACACCACCTCGTAGACGAGCCCGGCGAGGCCGGTGCAGGTCACGGCAGCGAGGGCGCCGATCGTCGCGAGGGTGGAACGTGGGGAGTCCGCCGGCTCGGGCACGCCACATGGTACCGCCTGCACGCCTGGAGCGCTCGGCCTGGCACGAGCCAGTTGAACCTGGCGCGGTTTGACAGCCGGCCAGGGCAAGCCTATAAGCCGGTGCTGCATGACGCTCCTGCCGTCCCGCGGCAAACGGCCACGGGCGCCCGTGCAGCCGCTGCGGGCGCTGGTGACCGGTTCGCCATACGACCTTTTTGCCGCGCTCGGGGAGGGCTCGGCGAGCGTGACCGGGGAGCTCGGCGGGCGTTGCTGGAGGCTCGAGGTGGCGGCCACCGCCGCGGCGTGCGAGCAGGCGCTGGCGCGCCGTGCCCCCGATCTCGTGGTGGCGCTGGGCGGAAGCACGCTCCTGCCCCCAGACCGGATCCTGGCAGCGGCGCGGGCCGCCTCCCCCACCCCGCGCTGCGCGATCCTCGCCAGCCACCCGCTCGATGCGGTCGCCGCCGGGCGCGACGATCTCGCGCTCGTGGGGTACGGCCGCAAGAGCGCGCTCCCGAGCCTGCTCTGCCTCGCCGCCGACCGCTGGTGGGGCGACCCTTCGACGCCGGCGCTGCTGCTCGTCGAGGACGACCCGGGGTGGGCGTCGCTGGCGATCGAGGTGCTGCAAATGCACGGTCGCCACCTGGCCCGAGGAAGGGTGCGCACGCTGTGGGCGCGGGACTACGAGGAGGCGGTCGCGGCGCTCGAGGCGCTGGGCGAGCGGCTCCGGCTGGCTGTCAGTGACGGCGAGTACCCGCGCGGCGGGCGGCCGGAGCGGCTGGTCGGGCTCCGCCTCCTGGCCGAGGTGCGCCGCCGTACCCCCGGCGTGCCGGTCATCCTGGCGTCGGCCGACGAGGCGGCTGCGACCGCGGGGGCGGACGCCGGGGTGGGGTTTGTCGGCAAGACGATGGACTCGCCGCTCGACCTGCTACGCGCCGCGATCCGGCGGGCGCTGCCGCCGCTGCCTCGCGCCGCGTCGCCGCCCCGCCGCTGCTCGGTCCCCCTGCGGGAAGTCGCCGCCACCGGCGATGTCGCGTACGTCTGGGCCCGGCGCCCGTCCACCGCGGTGCCGGGGCTCGACTGCCTCGGGGCGGGCTCCCTGGGCGGGAAGGGACGGGGGCTGGCCGTGCTGGCGCGCCTGGCTGCAGGGAGCGCCGTACCTTTCGAGGGCGTGCGGCTGGGGGTTCCCCCCACGCTGCTGCTGCCTACCGAAGTGTGCGAGCGGTTTCTCGAGGACAACGCATTGTTCGGGCTCGTGGCGTGCGCCTCGGCGCTTTCCGACGCCGAAATCGTGCAGACGTTCCGCCGCGCCAGGCCGCCCCGCGCCGTGCGCGCCCGGGTCGCAGAGTGGCTGGCCCGCACGCCGGGACCGCTGGCGGTGCGCTCTTCCGCGAGCCTGGAGGACTGCCGGCGGCACCCTCTCGCTGGAGCGTTCGCGACGGTGCTGGTGGACGGGGAGCACGACCCCGACGAGCGCCTTGAGAAAGTGCTGGCGGCGCTCTCGATCGTGTGGGCCTCCCCTTTCACGGCCGACGCGCGGCGGCTACTCACCGCGGCGGGGATCCGCCACCGGCCGGCCATGGCGGCACTCGTGCAGCCGCTCGTGGGGCGCCGCCACGGGCGCTACTTCTACCCCACCTTCTCGGGTCTCGCGACGTCGTTCAACTACTACCCTTTCAGAGACATGCGACCCGAAGACGGGGTCGCGGTGGTGGCCATGGGGCTCGGCAAGGCGCTTGTCGAAGGGCGGGAGGGGCTGCGTTTTTGTCCCCGCTACCCCAACGTGGTGCCCCAGCACGGCTCGGTCCGCGACACGCTGGCCGGCGCACAGCGGCATCTGTGGGCGCTCGACCTCGAGGCCGGCGGCGAGCTGGTGTGGCCGGGCGAGCCGGGGCTCGTGGAACTGGAAGTGGCGCGCGAGCTGAAGCAAGGCATCGGCGCGGCCATCGCTTCCACGTACCTCGCGGCCAACGACTCGCTGGTGGACGGGATCAGGGAAGGCGGGGCGCCGCTCGTCACGTTCCAGCGCCTGCTGCGGGGACGTCAGCTCCCGCTCGGTCCGGTGCTGCACTGGCTGCTGCGCACCCTCGAGGCGGCGCTGCACGGGCCGGTCGAGGTCGAGTTCGCCATGGACCTCGAGGCGCGCGACGAGGAGCCAACGCTGTGGCTCCTGCAGTGCCGGCCGTTGGCGGGAGGCGGCGAGTCCGCGCCGCTGTCTTCCCCCCGCGCCGCGGGCGGACGTGAAATCGTGCGCTCGTGCGTGGCGCTCGGCCACGGCGCGATCCGCGACATCGCGGACATCGTGGTGGTGTTCGCCGACCTGGACCGGGCCCGCACACTGGAGGCGGCCGGGGAGCTCGAGCGCCTCGACCGCGAGCTGCGCCGGACGGGCCGGCCGTACCTGCTGATCGGGCCGGGGCGGTGGGGGTCGCGCGACCAGTGGCTGGGGGTCCCTGTTGCCTGGTCGCAGGTGAGCGGTGTCCGAGCCATCGTGGAGACGGACTTCGCGGACCTCGTCGGCGATCCTTCGCACGGCTCGCACTTCTTCCACCATCTGACGGCGGCCGGGATTCCGTACCTCGGCGTCCACCTCGGCGACGGGGGGCGCATCGACTGGGAGTGGCTCGCGGCCCAACCGGCAGCGGCCACGGCGTGCGGCGGCAAGGTCCGCCACCTGCGCATGGACGGGCCGATCGAGGTGAGGGTGGACGGCCGCCGCCGCGAAGGCCTGGTACTGGTGCCGTGAGCGTTGCCGGCCCCCCGCCGCTACCGGGTCAGCGGACCGGCACGAGGCGGACGGCCTCCCGGGCGGCGCCGAGCAACCCGACGAGGTGCTCCAGCGCCACATGGACCGGGATCTGCTCCAGCACTGCTCGCAGCCGGCCCTTGCGACGAAACGCCCGCATGAAGGTGCCGTCCTGCAGCTTCTCGAGGTTCTTGATGGCAATGCCGCCGACCACGTAAAGCCCGCCAGTGGGCAGTGTGCGCAGCGCGAGGTTGCCCGCCTCGGCCCCGTACAGCTCGAAGAAGAGGTCGAGCGCCTGCTCGCACGCCAGGTCGCGGCGGCGCAAGGCATAGCTGGAGATGACGGCCGCGGGGTCGTCGACCGCGAACGCCTCGCGCACCTCCGGCCAGCTCGACACGCCCCGCTCGACCAGGAACTCGTAGATGCGCCGCAGCCCGGGCCCGGACACCAGGCGCTCGACCGAGACGTGGCCCAGCTTCGCCTCCAGGCTCGCCGCCAGCTCCCGCTGGAGGTCGCCCTGCGGCGCGAAGTCGGCATGCCCCGCCTCGGTCGGCACGATGAGGTGCTGGCTGCCGTCCCAGACCAAGATAGCCTGCCCGAGCCCGGTCCCCGCCCCCAGCACCGCCTTGTGGCCGGTGCTGACCGGCCTCCCGGGCTGCAGCGCGAGCAGCGCCGAGGGCGGGAGCACCAGGACACCCGCGGCGGCCGCCGCGAAGTCGTTGACGAGCCGCACGTGCGGCACGCCCGTGGCGCTTTCCAGCTCGCTTTCGGACAGGAACCACGGCAGGTTGGGGGTGCCGCACTCGCCGTGGCGCACTGCCCCCGGGACCCCGAAGCACGCCGCCTCCACCGTCGCCTCGTGCGCCTCGAGAAAGCGCCGCACGATCGGGGCGAGGCCGGGGTACTCGGCACTCGCGAACCGCTCCTCGGCGACGATCCGGAAATCGTGCTCCTCGCCCTCGACCAGCGCCAGGATGGTCTTGGTGCCGCCCGCATCCCCGGCCAGAACTGTCATGGCCCAAGCGTAGCCGCGGCGAGCCGGCCAGGCAACAGGCGAGGCGCCGGTCGCGGGAGGTGGGGTCCTACTGGGGCCGCCAGTCGTCCGCGAGCACGGGCGCGCCCCACTCGCCATCTTTCACCGGCACCACCGCGATGTTCCAGTCGAGCTGACCCGGGGTGTAGCGCGGGAGGCGGCAGAACAGCCACGCGCCGTCGGCGGTGGGCGCAGCCTCGAGCAGCGGCCGCCGCTGCTGGCCCGGCAGGCGCACTTCACGCACCACTTGCTTCTGGAACAGGAGCTGGCGATCGCCCCGGCAAAAGTAGAGGATCGACTCCGGCCCTACTCGCGGCGCGTACTCGGGCCCCAGCGTGTTGATGCGCGGCTCGAGCAGCTGCCCTTCCTTGTCCGGCAGCTTCAGCCAGAGGTCCGAGGAGTCGGCCTCGTAGGCGGTCCAGATCAGGTAGTCGAGCTGTGGCCCGAAACGCTGGGCGTCGCCTGTGCTCTCGCCGCTCGGCAGCGCCACCCGCTGGAGGGGACCCCAGGGCTTGCGGGCGTCGTCGCGGTGGACCTCGAAGAGTTGCCGCTCGCCCCCCACCGTCAGCACCTCGACGAGCCCGGACGTCTCGTTTTGTCTCACCCAGGTGAAACGTGCGCTGGCGTCCTCGGGGAGGCCCTCCAGCACCACCGGCCGGGGCTCCGACCAGCCGTCCTTGCCGAGTTCGGTGCGGTACGGGCGATAGCCGCCCACCGCCCAGGCGGCCGGGGCTTGGGCCGTCCCCATCCCCGGGCGGAGCGCGCCGACCGGTTCGGGGCGCAGGTCCGGTCGCGGCGAAGGCGCCAGGCCGGCGGCGAAGTACAGGACCTTGCCGCCCTGCAAGGGCAAGGGCGAGATCTCGAGCCCGCCGGAGTTGATGCGCTTCGGGTCACCGCCGCCGATCAGCTCGGACGCGAGGGTGTCCAGCGAGCCGGCCAGGTAGCGGGCCTGGTAAGCGGAAAACAGGAACAGCTCCGCCGCCGTGGCGAGCAGCTTCTTCGAGCCCACCATGGCGCTGGTGCCGGGCAGCGGCACCACCGCGATCTCGTGACCGACCCTGAAGGCGTCGATGTCGGTGGGAAGCTGGTCGGCCACGCACAGCGTCTCGGGCGTCACCTTGACCACGACCTTGAGGTCCTTGCCGAGCTGCGGCACCGGCTTGCCATCGTGCCGGAGGGCGTTGCTCATGGTTTCCGGCAGCCCGGCGGCGACCTCCACCTCCACCGTCTGCTCCTCGCCCGCCACCGGCGCAATTGCGGCAATGCGACCGAAGATCACGGTATCCGGCTGCGGCACGGGAGTGTTGACGTCCTGCAGCCCGCACCCCGACGCGATCAGCGCCACCATCAGTCCCAGCGTTCCCGAAACCCGCATGCGCACCTCCCGTGCCCCCCGGGCGACCTCGACCCGGGGATCATACCGGATCCTCCAGCTCGCGTGTTCAGACGGTCACGCCGTCGGCGACGAGCGAGCCGACGCCCGTGGCGTCGAGCAAGCGGCGGAGAGTCGCCCGCGCCTCGGCTTCGAGGTCGCACGCCGTCGGGAGGTAAGCGACGAGCACGACGTCCGCGACGCCGGGCCGGATCTTGACCCGCTCGCTGTCGGTGATCGGCGTGCCGAACGGTCCCTCGGCGTCCTCGAGCAGCGGTTTGCCTGCAAGGTCGAAATCGCCTCGCATCGACTGCATCCGCTCGCCCGCCCGCCCGACCCGCAGCACGAGTGGCGGCGTCACCCGCTCGGGGTCGACCACACACGCCGGCACGGCCAGCGCGATCGACAACAGGTTGTTCACGTCCACGGCCGGGTGGATGGGCGGCAGGTCGTCGCCCTTGAGGACGCGGCGCAGCAGCGCCTCCGAGGAGGGGCGGTAGCGGGTCGGATCGCAACCGGCCTGGCGGAAGAGCGCCCGCACCGCCGCCACCGTCGGCTGCTGCGCCAGCGTCTCGAGCGTCCAGGACCCGCGGGCGGCCGCCTGCCCGGCGGCAAAGACGCGCGCGAGCGCCGCCGGATCGTGCGGCCGCAGGCGCCACCGCGCCCAGAAGAGCGTCCACCCCGGAAGGTCGTGCCGGACGGCGGGAAGAGTCTCGATCATGGGCGAATCGTGCCACACTTGGCCCGTGAGGTGCAGTCCGTGACGCGTTGCCTGTTCGCTTCCGACCTGCACGGCCGCCAGCGCCGGTACGAGTCGCTGCTCGAGGCGGTGCGCCGCGAGCGGCCGGCCGCCGTGCTGCTCGGCGGCGATCTGCTGCCGTCCGGCACCGCAGCGATGCTCTCCGGCAGCGGGAGCTTCGTCTCCGACTGGCTGCGCGGCGAGCTCGCGCGGCTGCGGCGGGAGCTCGGTGAGAGCTACCCGCGAGTGCTGCTCATCCTCGGCAACGACGACGGCCGGTGGGCGGAGGAGGAGATCGCCGAAGGCGAGGCGGCGGGGCTGTGGGAGCACATCCACGCCCGGAGGGTGGAGCTGCACGGCTTCGAGGTGCTCGGCTACGCCTGCGTGCCGCCCACCCCGTTCCTGCTCAAGGACTGGGAGCGCTACGACGTCTCGCAGTACGTGGACCCCGGCTGCGTGTCGCCGGAGGAAGGCGTGCGCTCCGTCCCGGTGCCCGCGCACGAGGTGCGCTTCGGGACCATCGCTCGCGATCTCGCCGCTCTCGCTTCCGGCTCCGACCTCTCGCGCACCGTGCTCCTCTTCCACGCGCCGCCGTACGACACCTTTCTCGACCGCGCCGCCCTCGACGGCCACACGGTGGAGCACGTCCCGCTCGACGTGCACGTCGGCAGCATCGCGATTCGCCGTTTCATCGAGCAGCGGCAGCCGCACCTCACGTTGCACGGGCACGTGCACGAGGCCGCGCGGCTTTCGGGCTCGTTCATCGAGCGCATCGGCCGCACCGTCTGCCTGCAGGGCGCCCACGACGGCCCCGAGCTCGCCCTCGTCCGCTTCGACCTCGAGTCTCCCGAGGCGGCCGTCCGCGAACTCCTCGACTGACCGCCCCTGACACGGCGGCGGTATGCTGCACGGCGAGGAGCGCACATGCCGGTCGTCGACCTCTCCCACGCCATTGCCACCGACACGCCCGTGTACCCCGGCACGCCGCCGGTGCGGCGCGAGGCCCTCGCCACCCTCGCCGAGCACGGTTTCGCCGAGACCCTTCTCACCCTCACGACCCACACCGGCACCCACATCGACGCTCCGGCCCACCTGCTCCCCGGCGCCCTCACCCTCGATTTGGTGCCGCCCGAGCGCTTCGTGGGCCGCGCCTGCGTGCTCGATCTCCCCGCCGCCCCACGGGAAGTACAGCTTGGGGCCCTGGAAGCCCATGCCCGCCGTCTCGCCGGCTGCACCATGGTGCTGCTGCGCACCGGCTGGGACCGCCACTGGGGCCAGCCGGCGTACCTCGAGGGGTTCCCCGTGCTGTCCCTCGACGCCGCCCGCTGGCTGGCCACCCTCGGCCTCGCCGCCGTGGGGGTGGACGCGGTCTCGTTCGACCGCCTCGACGCCGGCGAGCTGCCCGTGCACCGTCTGCTCCTCGGCGCCGGCGTCCTCCTCGTCGAAAACCTCACCCGCCTCGACCGCCTGCCGGTCACGGGCCTCACGTTCTGCTGCCTCCCGCTGCCGGTTGCCGACGCCGACGGCGCGCCGTGCCGCGCCGTTGCCATGCTCCCGTAGGCCGCCCGCCCGGTAGGAAGGGCGCCGGCCCCACCACCGGACCGCGGGCACGCAGGCCTCTGGACCCCCGCCCGTGCCGGCGGGCGGGGGCGTGAGCTTGGTCGGCAGCACGGTCTGTGCTAGCGTCTCGAGGAGGGCGCCGGCCTGGCGTAGAAATGGCGAAGGACCGCGACCACGGCGATGCGATGGGGCTGTGGCGCACCCTGCGGGTGGCGCTCGGCTACTGGCGCCCGCACTGGCCAACCGCGCTGGTCCTCCTCGCCATGCTCGGCGTGCAGCAAGGCTTCAAGGCTTTCTTCGCTTACTCGCTGGGGCTGGTTGTCAAGCTCCTGGGCGCTCACGACACGCGGGCGCTCGGCCTGCTCGTGGCCGCGCTCGCCGCGGGCTTCGTGATCGCGGCGCTGGCCACCCTCGCTGCCGACTACCTCGGCGCCAGGGTGGGCGCCGCCATCATCAACACGGTCCGCCTGCGGATGTTCACCCACCTGCAGCGGCTGGGCATGGGCTTCTTCGGCCGCACCCCGAGCGGGGACATCGTCGCCCGCTTCACCTCCGACCTCGCGGACATCCAGAAGGGGCTCACGACCCGCGTCATCGACGCGTTCGTGGCGTGCCTCGGGCTGCTGATCGGCATTCCGGTGGCGTTCTACACGGAGTGGAGGCTGGCGGCGGCCATGGTTGCCGGGATGCCGCTCATCGGTCTCGGCACCCGGCTGTTCGGCCGCCAGGCCGCCGCCTCGCGCTACGCGCTCAAGCAGGAAGAGGCCGGCATCGCGGCCACGGTGCAGGAAAACGTCCGCTCGCAGCCGGTGGTCAAGGTGTTCGGGCTGGCGGACCTGCTCGTCGAGCGGTTCCGGGCGCAGATCGAGCGCGTCGGCAGGCGCTGGGTGCGGGCGGAGCTGCTCGCCCAGCTCGTCGGCTCGGCCTCCACCCTCGGGGTGCAGGCGGTGCAGGTGCTGGTGCTGGGGTTCGGGATCTGGCTGGCGCTGCGAGGCCAACTCGCCGCCGGCGCGCTGGTGGCGTTCATCGGCCTGCAGGCCAACATCTCCAAGGACGCCTACGACCTCATGAAGAAGGTGGTGCCCAACCTGATCTCGTCCTCGGGCGGGCTGCGGCGCATCGAGGAGCTGCTGGCCGAGCCGGTGGAGGTGAGTTCGCCGCCCGGCAGCGAGCGGCTGACCCGTCTCGAGGGACCGATCGTCTTCGAACACGTCACCTTCGGCTACACCGGGGAGCGCAACGTCCTGTCCGACGTCTCCTTCACGATCTCTGCCGGGGAGTCGGTCGCGATCGTCGGCGGGTCGGGCTCCGGCAAGACCACGATCCTGCAGCTTCTCATGCGCTTTTACGACCCCCAAGGGGGCCGGATCACGGTGGGCGGCCGTGACTTGCGGACGCTCGATCTCGCCTCGTACCACCGGCAGATCGCCGCCGTGTTCCAGGAAAGCCTCTTGCTCTCGGGCAGCGTGGAAGAGAACATCCGGCTCTCTCGGCCGGAAGCCACCTTTGCCGAGGTCGAGGCGGCGGCCCGGGCGGCCGAGATCCACGACACGGTCGTCCGCCTGCCGATGGGCTACGCCACGCCGCTCGGCGAGCTGGGCGGCTCGCTGTCGGGCGGCCAGCGCCAGCGCCTCGCGATCGCCCGCGCCATGCTCCGCGACCCGGCGCTATTGATCCTCGACGAGGCCACGTCGGCGCTGGATCCGGCTACCGAGGCGGCGGTCAACGCCACGCTCGCGCGTCTGAGCCGGGGCCGCATCGTGGTCTCGGTGACCCATCGGCTCGCGTCGGCGCGCGGCGCGAGCCGGATCCTGGTCATGGACGAGGGCCGGCTGGTGGAGCAGGGCACGCACGACGCGTTGGTGGCTGCCAGGGGAACCTACTGGCGGCTATGGGCCAAGCAAGCCGGAATCGCGGTCGAGGCCGACGGCTCGCGCGCCATGGTGGCTCCGAGCTGGCTGGCGTCCGTGCCGCTCTTCGGCCGCCTGCCGGAATCGGCGCGCAGCGCGATCGCGGCACGGCTCCACACCGAAACGGTGGGGGCGGGGCGCACGGTGGTGCGACAAGGCGAGCCGGGCGACCGTCTTTACATCATCGCCCGAGGCAAGGTCGAGGTCATGGCCGGGGTCGGGAGCGAGGCGCGCCGCCTCGCGGTGCTGTCGGACGGGGACTTCTTCGGCGAACTGGCGTTGCTCGAAAAGGGGCCGCGGGCCGCCACCGTGCGCACCCTGCAGCCGACCGTCTTCGCGACGCTGACAGCCACCGACTTCGACGAGCTGCTGCGCACCCAGCCCGCCCTCCGCGAGGCCGTTGAGGGCGCGCAGGCCGCCCGCTCGGCGGCGCTCCCCCCGGCCCCGTCGGGTACCGCCGCGGCCCCGGAGGCGCGGGGAGGCGCGGCCGGACCGCACCCTGCCCGGCCGCTGGCCGCCGTCGCCGGTGCGGCCGGGCCGAGCGCCCTGCTGATCGTGCGCGGCCCTCAAGCTGGCGCGCGCTTCCCGCTGCGCCGGCCCGCGACGAGGATCGGCCGCAGCCGCGACAACGACGTGGTGCTCGCGGAGCCGGCGGTGTCGTCCCACCACGCCATGCTCGTCATTCAGGGGGCCGAGGTCATCCTCACCGACCTCGACAGCACGAACGGCACGACCCACAACGGCCGCGCCGTCACTCACCCGGTCCCGGTGGCCTGCGAAGACCTCATCGTCATTGGCGGCTCTCTGCTCAAGGTGGTCTGACCGGCGCCCCTCGACGAGCGCCGATCACCTGATGTCTTCGGGCAGCGAGAGCGGCCGCCCGGCCTACCTCCGGCGAACGACGACCTCGATGCCGGTCTCGGAGAAACGGCGGGCCAGCACGACCTCGGTGGACAGCGCGGCCTGCAGCGCCGCCCCGCCTTCGGGCCCGAAGCGCAGCACCTCGATGCCGGGTAGCGCGAGCACCCTCGCGCGCAGCGCTGCCCTCAGCGCATCGATCCCGTCGCCGCGGCGGGCCGACACGCACAGCGCCGGGCGATCGGGCAGGTGCACCGCCTCCGGCGACTCGAGGCGGTCGACCTTGTTGGGCACGACCAGGCAGCGTTCGCGCTCCACGCCGAGCGAGTCGAGCACCTCCTCCCCCACCCGCAGGTGGTCCGGCCAGTCGGGGTGCGAGGCGTCCACGAGGTGCACGAGGATCTCGGCCTCCGCCGCCTCGGCGAGGGTGGAGCGAAACGAGGCCACGAGGTGGTGGGGCAGCTTGCGGATGAACCCCACGGTGTCGGCCACGGTGGCGGCGAGCCCGTCGCCGAGATCGGCCCGCCGCACCCGGGCGTCGAGGGTCGCGAACAGCCGGTCCTCGACCACCGTGTCGGTGCCGGTGAGCCGCTCGAAAAGCGTGCTCTTGCCGGCGTTCGTGTAGCCCACGAGGGCGATCGACGGCACGGCCTCCCGGCGGCTGCGCTGCACCGCCCGCTCGCGCTCGATCTCCTCGAGGCGGGCCGCGAGCACCGCCATGCGCTTGCGGATGAGCCGCCGGTCGGACTCGAGCTGGGTCTCGCCGACGCCGCGCGTGCCGATACCGCCCGCTTGCCGCGAGAGGTGCGACCAGCGGCGGGTGAGCCGCGGGAGGTGGTAGGCGAGTTGCGCCATCTCCACCTGGGTCTGCGCCTCCCTCGTACGGGCCCGGAGCGCGAAGATGTCGAGGATCACGCCGGCCCGATCGAGAACCTTGACGCCGTCCGGCAGTGCCTCCTCGAGGTGGCGCACCTGGGCGCCCGTGAGGTCGTCGTCGAACACCACGAGTGTGGCCCGGTGGGACGCCACGAGTTCGGCCAGCTCGCCGACCTTGCCGCGACCGATGAACGTCGCCGGGTCGGGCGCCGCCCGCTCCTGCACGACGCGGCCGACGGCCACGCCGCCGGCGGTGTCGACGAGTTGCGCCAGCTCGTCGAGGTGGGCGTCCACGGCCGCGCGGCTGCCGCCGCCCAGACGGACCCCCACGAGAACGGCTCGCTCGCGCACGTCGGGGGCCCCGTCCCCGGTTGTCGGGGCAGGCGCGAGCGACAAAGCGACCTCGGCGGCGGCGCCGTTCGGCGGCGGCGCCGGGGAGGGCGAGCGGCGAGGCGTGGCGGATCGTCGCGGCACCGGCCAATCCTACCAGGCTTGACCAGGATCAAAGCCCGTCCGTCCGCCACCGAGCTAAGATGCGGGCGGAGACGCCGGCGACGATGCGCAGCCCGATGCGGCCCGAGGTCCTGACCAGCTGCCTTTCAAGACGTGTGCTGCTCCTCGACGGAGGGATTGGCTCGGAGCTGCTCCGGCGCGGCGTGGCCGCGGCGTCGAGGCTGTGGGGGGTCGGAGCGCTGCTGGAGGCGCCGGCCGAGGTCCGGAGGCTGCACGCCGACTACGCCCGTGCCGAGGCGGATCTCCTCACGGCGGCGACGTTTCGCGTCTCCCCGTACGCGCTGCGGCGAGCCGGCCTCGAGGCGCGGACCCGAGAGCTGGCGGTGCTTGCCCTGCGGTTGCTCCGCGAGGGCGCGGCCGAGGCCGGCCGGCGAGTGCTCGCCCTGGCCTCCGTCACGACGCTCGAGGACTGCTACCAGCCGGATCTCGTGCCGCCGGACGCCGTGCTCGAGCGCGAACACGCCGCGACGGTCGAGATCCTCGCGGAGGCGGGCGCCGACGGCCTGCTCCTCGAGACGTTCAACACCGTCCGCGAGGCCACCGCGGCGGCCCGCGCGGCCGTGCACACCGGCCTGCCGGTGATCGTCTCCTTTGCCTGTCGCGCCGACGGCCGACTGCTCTCCGGAGAGGACCCCGCACAGGCGGCCCGGGCCGTGTCCCTCCCCGGCGTCGTCGCCGTGGGCACCAACTGCACGAGCTGTGCCGCGGTCGGGGGCGTACTCCGGCGCCTGGCCAGCGGCACCACGCTGCCGCTCGCGGCCTGGGCGAACAACGGGTGGGCCGGGGACGACTCGCCGTGGCTGACCGCCGACCGCCTGGATCCCGAGGCCTACGCAAACGAGGCACTGCGCTGGTGCGGGGCCGGCGCTCGCCTGGTCGGCGGGTGCTGCGGCACCGGCCCGGCCGAGATCGCGGCGCTGGCCGCCGCGCTGCCGCGCCGGTTCCAGTAGAATCGGCACGTGCGCACGCTGCCCGAGCCCTACGCCACCTCCCTGCCCCCTCTGCTGGCGGCCGCCCTGGCTGAGGACCTCCCCGACCTCACCGCACCTGCCGTCTTCCCGCCCGGCACCCCCCTGCGGGCGGTGCTGCTCGTCAAGGCGCCGGGGGTGATCTGCGGCCTCCCCGCTCTCGCCGCCACGTTCGAGCTGCTCGACGGCACCGCCGAGGTCGTGCCCGCCGTGGCCGACGGCGACCGCGTGGAGCCCGGCCAAGTGGCCGCCGAGGTGCGTGCCGACGCTTGCGCCCTGCTGGCCGGCGAACGCACCGCGCTCAACTTCGTCTGCCACCTCTCCGGCGTCGCCACCCTCACGAGGCGTTTCGTGGACGCCGTGGCCGGCACTCGATGCCAGGTGCTGGACACCCGCAAGACCACCCCCGGCTGGCGCCGCCTCGAGAAGTGGGCGGTGCGCTGTGGCGGCGGCGTCAACCACCGCATGGGCCTGTTCGACGCCGCCATGCTCAAGGACAACCACATCGACGCCGCCGGCTCGATGGCCCGGGCGATCGAGCTCGTGCGGTCGCGCCACGGCGCCGGCATCCCCCTGATCGTCGAGTGCCGTTCGCTTGCCGATGTGCGCCAGGCGCTGGCCTCGGGCGTCACGCACATCATGCTGGACAACATGGACCTTGCTGCCATGCAGGCGGCCGTCGAGGAAGTCGGGGGGCGGGCCAGGCTGGAGGCCTCGGGTGGCGTCAGCCTGGACACCGTGCGTGCCATTGCCTCGACCGGTGTCGATTACGTGTCGGTCGGGGCGCTCACCCACTCCGCCCCGACTCTCGATCTCTCCTTGAAGGTGCGACCATGAGCCTTGCCGATCGCGAGCGCTGTCAGGTGCTGGTCCTCGGGACCGGCGTGGCCGGGGTGTCGGCGGCGCTGGCCGCCGCCGAGGCCGGGGCGGAGGTCCTGCTCGTGAGCCGGGAGCCGGATCCGGCCACCACCAACACGTGGCGCGCGCAAGGCGGCATCGTGTTTCGCGGCGAGACCGACTCGCCGGCGCTGCTGGCCCAGGACATCCTCACGGCCGGAGCCAACTACGGGTACGAGGTGGCGGCGCACTTCCTGGCCTCGGAAGGCCCGAAGGCCGTGCAGACCTGGTTGCTCGACCGCCTGCAGGTGCCGTTCGACCGGCGTCCCGACGGCTCGCTGGACCTCGCGCTCGAGGGCGCCCACTCGGTGCCGCGGGTGCTCCACGCCGAGGACCACACCGGTGCCGCCATCGAGGATGCCCTCATCGCCGCGGCTCGCGCCCACCCGCGGATCCGACTGGAGACCACCTACCAGGCCGTCGACCTGCTCACCACCCACCACCACTCCCGCCGCGCCAAGGACCGCTACGCGCTCGACAACCGCTGCATCGGCGCCTACCTCCTCGAGGTCCCGACCGGCCGCGTGTGCACGGTGCTGGCGGCGGCGACGGTGCTGGCCACGGGGGGCGCCGGGGCGCTGTACATTCACACATCCAACCACCCCGGCTCCATCGGTTCGGGGCTCGCCATGGCCTCGCGCGCCGGCGCCCGGCTGCTCAACCTCGAGTTCATCCAGTTCCACCCCACGTGCCTGTTCCTGCGCGGGGCGCCGCGCTTTCTCATTACGGAAGCGCTGCGCGGGGCAGGAGCGCACCTCGTCAACGCGGCCGGAGAGCGGTTCATGCTGCGCCACCACCCGAAGGGCGAGCTGGCGCCGCGCGATGTGGTGGCGCGCGCGATCATCGACGAGATGCACCGCACCGACACCGAGTGCATGTTCCTGGATCTCGGCGAGCGGGGGGCCGAGATGGCCGAGCGCTTCCCGACCGTGGCAACCACCTGCGCCAGGTACGGCATCGACATCACCCGCGAGCGCATCCCCGTCGTGCCGGCCTCCCACTACCAGTGCGGCGGCGTGGTCTCGGACCTGCGCGGACGCACCACGATCCCGGGGCTGTACGCGGCCGGCGAGGTGGCGTGCACCGGGGTGCACGGCGCCAACCGCCTGGCTTCCACGTCGCTGCTCGAGGGCCTCACGTTCGGGCTGGCGGCGGGCCGGGACGGCGCCGAGCGGGCGCTCGCCGACCCCGTCTCCGACAACCTGGCGGCCGTCATCGGGGACTGGCAGCCGGTGAGCGGCCCCTCCAACGAGGACCCGGCGCTCATTGCCCAGGACTGGTCGGCGATCCGCCACACCATGTGGAACTACGTCGGAATCGAGCGCACACCCGAGCGGCTCGAGCGCGCCGTCGCCGACCTCCGGCACCAGCTCGTGCGCCTCGAGCAGTTCTACAAGTCGACGCCGATCTCGGCGGCGCTCGTCAACCTCTTCCACGGCTGCACCGCGGCCGGACTCATCGCCCACGCGGCGCAGCGCAACCCGCTGTCGGTCGGCTGCCACTACGTGGTGGCCGGCCCCAGCACCTGAGGCGGGAGATGCAGATGCGACGGCTCGTACTGACCACCGTGTGGCTGGCGTGGTCCGCCCTGGCGCCGGCCCAGCCCCAGCTCGAGATCTGGCAGATCCAGGGCACAGGTGGTGGCTCGCCGTACTTCGAGCAGATAATCACTACCCGGCAGAACGTCGTGACGGCGCTCGAGGCCAAGGGCTTCTTCATGCAGACGCCGCCCCAGCGCTCGGACGGCGACCCCGAGACCTCGGACGGGATTTACGTCTACACCGGCGCGACACCGACCGTGCAGGTCGGCGACATGGTCGACGTCACCGGCAGGGTCAAGGAGTACTACAGCCTCACCGAAATCGCCTCGCCGGTGGTGACCGTCACGTCCTCCGGCAACCCGCTTCCCCCGCCCGTGGACTGGGACGAGACGCGCCCCTCGCCGCTGCGGCCGCAGCCCGACAACGAGATCGAGCGCTACGAGGGGATGTTGGTGCGCGTCGCGGCCGGCACGGTATGCGGGCCGGTCGACCAGTACGGAGAGTTCGCCGCCGTCGCCCGGTCGACCCGGGCGTTCCGCGAGAAGGGCGTAGCGTATCCGGCCCCTCCCGGTGTCCCGGTGTGGGACGGCAACCCCGAGGTGTTCCTCGTCAAGCCGTCCGGCCTCGGGCTGCCCGAGGTGCTGGTGCCGGCCGGGGTGCCGTTCACGGCCGTGGGCCCGCTGTACTACTCGTTCGACCAGTACAAGATCTTCCCCGCGAGCTTCACCTTCGACGGCGAGCCCGCGGTCCGCCCGGTGCGCGCGAGGGTGCCCGGGGAGCTGGTGATCGCCAGTCAGAACCTGCAGCGTCTGTTCGACGACATCGACGACCCGGGGATCGACGAGGAGGTGGTCCCGACCGAACAGTACCAGCGCAAGCTCGCCAAGCTCTCGATGCTGATCCGCGATGCGCTGCAGGCCCCCGGCCTCGTCGCCGTGCAGGAGGTCGAGTCGCAGAAGGTGCTGCAAGACCTCGCGTTCCGGATCCACGCCGACGAGCCGGCGATCACCTACACCCCTTTCGTCGTGGAGGGCAACGACGTCGGGGGGATCGACGTGGGGTATCTCCTCCGGCAAGGGGCCGGGCTCGGGAATCCGCAGGTGGAGCAGGTGGGCAAGACCGCCACGTTCACCTCCGGCGGCACCGTCTACTCCACTTTCGACCGTCCGCCGCTCGTGCTCCGTTTCTCGTTCTGCGCCCCCGAGGTCCCCGTCACCTGCTCCGGCCTGCCGCTCACGGTCGTCAACGTCCACTTGCGCTCGCTCTCCGGCATCGAAGGCACCTCCGCCGACTTCGTGCGCGCCAAGCGCTACGAGGGAGCGAAGTGGCTCGCCCAGTACCTCCAGGGCCTGCAAACCGCAGACCCCGAGGCCAACCTGCTCGTCATCGGCGACTTCAACGCCTTCCAGTTCACCGATGGCTGGGTCGACGTGGTGGGGATCATCACCGGTAACCTCGACCCAGCCGGCGCCCGCATCCCCGGCACCGACTGGGTCGAGCCCGACCTCCACGACCATGTCCTCGACCTTTCCGAGAACGAGCGCTACACGTACATCCATGCCGGCAACGCCCAGGTGCTCGACCACGCGCTGACCTCCCGGTCGCTCACGCGGTGGATCTCCGGGGTGATGGTCGGCCGAGTCAACGCCGACGCGCCGCACGCGCTCGCGGCCGACGCCTCGACTCCGCTGCGCGCCGCCGACCACGACCCCCTGGCCGTCTACATCGCCACCTGGCCTCGCGCCGATCTCGAGGCCGGGCTGCAGCCGGCCGCCGCCGCGACGGTCGCGGGTGGGACGGTGACCGTCGAGGTCTCGGCACACAACCATGGCCCGTTCGACGCCACCGAGGTCACGGCGCGGCTCGTGCTCCCCCCGTCTGTGTCGCTCGCCGGCACCCCGCCCGCGCCGTGCGCGCTCGAGCCCGAGGCCGTGGTGTGCACCTTCGGGAGCCTGCCCCCCGGGGCGACGGCAAAGGCCTCGCTTGCGCTGGCGTTCGCGAGGCACGGCACGTACACCCCGGTTCTCGTGGCCGCCGCTCGCGAGCAGGACCCCACCGCCGCCAACAACGACGCCACCCTGACCGTGAGCGTGGCCGGCCGCGGGCGGCGGCGGCTCGGCCACTGAGCTCTTTTGCTACGATGAAGCCAGCCCGCCGGGACTGAAGACGGAGCGCTGTGGACGAGGAAAGGAGTCAGGCCGATGGCTGAACCAACCACGCTTCCCGGCCAGGGGCCCGAGCCGGACGCGGGCGGAAGTGGGGCTGCGAGCGCTGCCGGAGAGGCGGCACAGGCCCCCGACCGCAGCGCGCCGACGCCCGTCAAGGCCGCCGGCAAGGCGGTGCGCGCCCTCACCCACGCCGCCTCGTCGTTTCTTCTTTACGACGCCACCAACGAGGCCGTGGCGGGGTTCATCTCCGACCTCCGCGAGTCGCTGGACCAGTTCCTCACCGCATTCGGCCGGCTGGAGCTCGAGATCCGGCCGTGGGACATGACGTTCGCGGGCCAGGTCGTCTACCTGGATCGCGACCGCGAGCGCTCGATGGCGTTCAGGCTCTACAAGGACGGGGTCCGCAAGCTCGTCATCCATCCCGAGGTGACGTGGGAGGAAATCATCGAACTGCTCGGTATCCTCGCCGTGCGCGCCCGGGGCATCCGCCAGCACGAGGACGACGTGGTCACGATGCTGTGGAACGCCTCCTTCAAGCACATCGAGACCGAGGTGGTCGAGGGCCTGGTGGCCGAGGACGACGAGCGAGTCGCCGAGGTGGTGCACGAGACGGACGCCGCCGTGGCACCGCGCAGCGCCCTCCAGGCCATGGTCTTCAACGCGCCGTACCTCTTCGACTACCCCGTGCCGCCCGTCGGCGACCGCGGGCCGGTGGCGTACCGGCCGTTGCCAGAGGCGTCGTTCGAGCGCATCCGCCGGCAGGACGGGCCCGAGGGGCTTCCCCTCGAGTGTGCCCAGCTCACAGCCGAACTCCTCGCGCTTCTCAACGACGAGTTCGATCCCCTCTCGGCCGACGATGTCGTGCCGCTGCTGCGGGAAGTTCGCGCCTACTTGCTCGGCAACGGGCTGCTGAGGCCCTTTGCGCAGATCCTGCGCCTGGTTGGCGAGAAGGCCCCTCCGGATGAGACCTTGCGGGGGCAGCTGCTGGCCGCCGTGGCCGACGGCGAGGTGCTCCGCCGCCTGCTCGATCTGGCCGGAGAGCGGCGGGAGCTGTCGATCGAAGAACTCGGCGAGATCGCCGGCCTCGTGCCCGGCGACCACGTGCCGATCATCCTCGACTTCCTCGCGACGCACCCCGACGGACCGGGACGCCAGCTCGGGATCCTCCTGCTCGAGCAGGAGGCGCGCACGCGCCCGGAGCGCATCTCGCAGCGGCTGCTGGCCAACCGGGAAGCCGCCGACCTCGAGCTGCTGCGCATGCTCGAACGCGTCAACCAGCCGGCGGCCGAGGCCGCCGCGCTCGACCTCCTCGCGGCCAGGGCACCTGCCGTCCAGATCGCCGCCCTCGCCGTGCTTGCGCGTACCCCCTACTCGGCCAAGATTGGGCGGGCGCTCGTCGGGGCGCTGCGGTCCTCCGCCGAGGAGGTCCGCCGCAAGGCCCTGGACGCCCTCGTGGCGCAGAAGGAGCGGCGCGCCTACGACACGCTCGTCGAGCAGTTCAAGACCATGGCCGCCGGCGCCATGTCCCTCGGCGAGGCCGGCGCCATCGGCGAGGCCATGGCCCGGCTCGAGCCAGAGCGGGCCCGCAAGCAGCTTTCGGAGTGGGTGCGTCCGCCGGGCCTGCTCGGGCGGCTGGCGAGCGTGCCGCTACCGTTGCGCTGGGGCGCAGTGGCCGGCCTCGTGGTGCTGGGGGGCGACGACGCTCGCGAACTCATCGAGTGGCTCGCCGGCAAGTCGAGCGGCGACCTCCAGCAGCTTTGCCGCGCCGGCCTCCAGGCGCTGGCGGTGCGTGAGGGGAGGCAGCAGCGATGAGCGAGAGCATCCTCCAGGCCCAGGAGCAAATCGCCATCACGCTCGCCCGCGCCCGTTCCGAGGAAGACCGGGAGCTGCTCAACAACGTGCGCGAGCTCGGCGGCCAGGTCGTGCACCTGCTCAACGGGCTGCTGCGCATGGCGCATCTGCACGCCCCCAACAACGCCGCGTTCGACAACCCGGTGCGCGACTTCGAGGCGGCGCTCCGAAAGCTCATCGAGGTCCTCGGCCCGGTCTACGTGCTGTGCGCCGAAGACCAGGTCTTCGTCAACGACGTGCGCATCCGCTTCGAGTTCCAGATCGACGAGAGCATCGGCCTCTCCACCGAGTTGCTGCGCCACAACTCCGGCGGGATCACCTTCAACGAGCCGCTCGTGGGCGCCCAGGTCCGCAGCCTCGTGCAGCTCCTCGCCGGAACGCCGGGGGCGCGGCAGCCCCGCACCACCTTGCAGCTCCGCCTCGCCGACGAGGGGCTCTCCTCGGTTCAGGTCCACCCGCCGTTCCGCTTCCGCATGACCGGGAGCGAGGACGAGGCGGCGCTCTCCGACGAGTTTCGCGAGCTGTACTTGTCGGCGGCGCGGCCGGTGGCGGACATCTTCGCGGCGGTCGGCGCCAGCCGGCTTCCCAACCCCCTGCCGATTCGCCGCATGGTCAACCAGATGATCGACGCCGGAGTGTCGCAGGACATCGCGACGCTGGCCCGGGAGGGCGAGCAGCGGCTGCCGCCGTTCTCGCAGCACACCCTCATGGTCACGGCGCTGTCGCTCATCATCGGCCGCGAGGCCCGGCTCCCCGACGCGTCGCTGGCCGACCTCGGGGTGGCCGCCATGTTCCACGATGTCGGGTACTGCCTGCGCGAAGAAGGCTTTGCGGTGCCGTTCGCCCGCCACACCCAGGCGGGGCTCAAGATCCTGCTGCTGCAACGCGGCTTCCACCGCGCAAAGGTGCGGCGGCTGCTGGCCGTGCTGCAGCATCACCGCGCCCTCGACGACCCGCGCGGGGTCCCGGCGCTGTACTCACGGATCATCCACATTGCCGACGACTACGACATCCTGACCCGCTACCGCCCGGGCAAGGGACCGGCGCTGGCTGCGCCCGACGCCATCGCCCGCATGGCGGCCATGGGCGGCAAGCTGTACGACCCCGTGCTGCTGCAGCTCTTCATCAACGCCATGGGGCCGCTGCCGCCGGGTTCGATCGCCACCCTCGAGGACGGGCGGGTCGTCGTGGTGATCTCCGCCGTGCGCAGCCCCCAGACGTTCGACAAGCCGCTGGCTCGCGTCGTGCGCCTGCCCGACGGCAGCCCTCCCCCGGCGGACACCGTCATCGACCTCGCTTACGCGCCGCGGGTCGTGCGCGTCCACCGCCCGGCCGGGTGAGCCTCTCCGCCCGGCACGCCTCGACCCTCGACCGGGCGGGCGGGCGGAGCGCTCCCAGCCGGTCGGGTAGAATTCCGCCGCCCGCATTGACGTGTGGGAGGAGCACATGCCGATCTTCGAGTACCTGTGCCGGACCTGCAACCGCATCTACAGCTTCCTGTCGCTGAGTCCGAGGCCCGACACGGCTCCGGCGTGCCCGAAGTGCGCCGCGACCGATCTGGTGCGAGTACCGTCGACGTTCGCCGTGGCGAGCTCGGGCAAGGGCAAGCCCGAGCCGGCCGCCGGCGGCGCAGCGACCGGCCCCGACGACGCCGCCATGTCCCGCCTCGAGCACGAGGTCATGCACATGGCCGACTCACTGGACGAGAAGGACGCCGAGGACCCGCGGGTCATGGCCCGCATGATGCGCCGCCTCGCCGAGGTCTCGGGCGAGCCGGTCACGCCGGCGATGAGCGAGATGTTCCGCCGCATGGAGGCAGGCGAGGACCCCGAAGCGCTCGAAGAGGAACTCGGCCCCCAGCTCGAGGCCGAGATGGGCGGGGAGGGCGAGGAGGAGGGCGGCCTCGGTGGCGCCCCGACCCGCGACGACGGCCTGTACTCGATGTAGCCCCCGCCGCCCGGTCGAAAGGCGCCGTCCCCTGGGCGCCGCCCTTGCCGTGCTAGACTCCCCGCCCCGGAGGAGGTCACCGTGCGAAGGCGCAGCAGCGACGAGTGGGACGGCCAGCTCAGCCTGTTCGAGGACAACGCGAGCCGCGAGGCGCCGAGGGGCCGCGACGTGCTCGTCTTCGACCTCGAGACCCAGCGCTCGTTCCAGGACGTGGGTGGCCACGGCGCGACGCGCGAGCTGGGGATGTCGATCGGAGTCGTCTACTCGTTCGGCGACGACCGGTTCAGGAGCTTCGTCGAGGCCGAAGCCGGCCAGCTCATCGACCTCCTGCTCGGCGCCGAGCTGGTGGTGGGCTACAACCTGCTGGCGTTCGACTACGAGGTGCTCAACGGCTACCGCCAGACGGACTGGACGCAGGTCAAGACCCTCGACCTCATGGTGGACCTGCAGCGCAAGCTCGGCTTCCGCCCCAAGCTCGACTCGGTGGTGCAGGCGACGCTGGGCGCCCCCAAGAGCGCCGACGGGCTGCAGGCGCTCGCCTGGTGGAAGGAAGGCCGGCTCGACCTCATCGAGAAGTACTGCACCGACGACGTCCGGCTCACACGCGACCTTTACCTGTACGGCAAGCGCAACCGGCACGTGCTGGTCACCTCCCGGTCCGGCGCCAAGCCGCTCAAGGTGGACGTGAGCTGGTAGGCGGGAAGCCGGGAGGCGGCGTGCGGGTTGCAAGCCTCGCCGGCCGGCGCCACGCGCGCCGCGCCGGCGACACGAACAGCACGGGAGGACGGATGCGACGCCTGGTGGTGGCAGCAGTGCTCGGTTTCGGTCTGGCGGCGTGGGGTGTCGAGGCCGCCCAGGCGGTGTTCTCGGCCGCGCCGCGGTGGGAGCGCGACCCGGCCGGCCCGCCGGCCGCCTTCACGCTGGTCGTGACCGTCACCGTGGACGAGGGGTGGCACGTCAACTCCCACACCCCCCTCTCCGAGGACCTCATCCCCACGACGCTGCGGCTCGACCTGCCGGCGGGCTGGAGCGCCGGCGAGCCGGTCTTCCCCAAGCACCGCGCGGCGCGCTTTGCTTTTTCCGACGAGCCGGTGGCGGTTTACGAGGGCACGTTCGCCATCCGCGTCCCGGTCACGATCCCGGCCGAAACCGACACGGCGCCGGTGCTGGGGGTCGCGGTGGCCGCTCAGGCCTGCAACGACCGCGAGTGCCTGCCGCCGACCGAGGTCACGGCGACGATCGCCCACCCGGCGCTGGCCGGCTTCACGGCGGCGGCACCACCGCCTGTCGGGACGCCCGCGCCGGCGAGCCACGGCGGCGTGGGCGGCCGGTTCGCCGCAGCCGGCCTCTGGCTCCAGCTCCTGCTGGCTCTCGTTGCCGGCCTCGCGCTCAACCTCACGCCCTGCGTGTACCCGCTCATCCCGATCACGATCAGCTTCTTTTTGTCGCAGAAGCAACAGGGTGCCGGAGCGGCCTGGCCGCTCGCCGTCGCGTACGTCCTCGGCATGTCGGTGACCTACTCGGCGCTCGGCGTGGCGGCGGCGCTGGGCGGGGCTCTGTTCGGCGCCGCCCTGCAGTCCCCCTGGGTCGTCGGGGTGATCGTGGCCGTCATGCTGGCCCTCGCCGCTTCCATGTTCGGGCTATGGGAGCTGCGCGTCCCGGCGTTCGTCATGAACCTCTCCGGCGGCCGGGCGGGGCTCGGCGGGTCGCTCGTCATGGGGCTCGTGGTCGGGCTCGTGGCGGCGCCGTGCATCGGCCCGTTCGTGCTCGGACTGCTCACCTACGTCGGACAGCGTCAGGACCTCCTGCTCGGCTTCCTGCTCTTCTTCGCCCTGTCGCTCGGACTCGGGCTGCCGTACCTGCTGCTCGCCGTCTCGACAGGCGCGCTCGACCGGCTCCCCAACTCCGGTGCCTGGATGCTCGGCGTGCGCAAGCTCTTCGGCGTGCTGCTGATCGGCCTCGCGGCGTACTTTTCGGCGCCGCTGCTCCCGGCGCCCTGGGCCGGCTGGCTGCTCGCCCTGTCGCTCGGGCTCGGCGGTCTGTACCTGCTGGTCATCGCCCGCCCCGGCCACGAGATGCCGGCCATCGACCGCTTCATGCGGCTGGCGAGCGCCGGTCTCATCGTGGCCGGGTTGCTGCTGGCCCCCGCCTCGCGGCCGAGCGAGAGCACCGGGCCCGCCTGGCAGCCGTACGACGAGGCGGCCGTCGCCGCGGCCGTCGCCGCCGGACGCCCGGTGGTGCTCGACTTTTACGCCGACTGGTGCCTGCCGTGCAAGGAACTCGACAAGCTCACGTTTTCCGATCCCAGGGTGACGGCCCGGCTGGGCGCGATGGCGCTGCACAAGGTGGACCTCACGCGCTCGAACGCGGACACCGACGCGCTGCGCGCGAAGTACGCGGTGGCCGGCGTGCCGACGATCGTGTTCTACCGCGGCGGCCAGGAAGTCGCGGGGGCCCGCCTCACCGGCTTCGAAAACGCCGACGCGTTCCTGCGGCGGCTGGACCGCGTCGAGGGCGTCAGGTAGTCGGAGCCGTCGGGGCGCCGGGCGAGCCCGGCTCCCAGGCCCACGTCTCCTCCTCCTCGTCGAATTCCGGGAGCGCGGGCTGCCGGCCGCGCGCCGCGTTCTGCCGCCACTCCCACAGGATCGCCCACTTGAGGTAGGTGCCGAACGCCTGCAGCATGCAGAACACCAGCCCCGGCATGCCGTCGAGAAACCCCAACTGGAAGACGTACATGCGCAGGAAGCGCCAGACCGTCCGGCCGAAGACCTCGGGGAAACCCGACCGCTTGCCGGTCTTCCACCCCTGGCCGGCGCCCCAGAACCCGTACTTGACGATGCGCGGCAGGTACTGGTCGAAGCTCTCGATCATGTAGTGCAGCATCGGGTTCTTCAGCAGCCGCGGCTTGCTGCGGGTGCGCATGTCGGTGTGGACGCGCTTGTTGGGGTAGCGCCCGGCGCCCTTGAGGACCAGCCGCACGACCCTGTCGTGCTGCCAGCCGGAGAAGCGGATCACCTTGTCCATGAAGAAGACCCGCCGCTTGATGATGAACGCCTCGCCGCCCCTGGGGTCGCGGATCGTCGCCTCGATTTCCGCCCGCAGCTCGGGGGTGCATCGCTCGTCGGCGTCGAGGATGAGGATCCACTCGTACTGCGCCTGGTCCATGCCCCAGTTCTTCTGCGAGGCCGAGCCGAGGTAGCGGCGCTGGAAGAAGCGCACCTTTTCGTACGCCTGGGCGAGTTCGGGGGTGCGGTCGGTCGAGAACGAGTCGACGACGATCACCTCGTCGCACCACAGCAGCGACTCGATGCAGTCCTTGACGTTGTGCTCCTCGTTGAAGGTGGTGATTACCGCCGAGATCCTCGGCCGGCCGCCACCGGCATGCTGCTCGGACACCTGGCGCCTCCCGCGCGACCCCGCCACCCACCCGGCACGCCTCCTGTGGAGACCTGGCGAAGCTTCTGTATAATCGGAGCTTGCTTCTCCCGGCCGGGGCCGCGACGGCGGCGAGGGTACACGGGAGGTCGGAGGATGGTCAAGCCGTGGCGCGGCCATCCAGAAGGGGCAACATGGAACTCGCGCAGGCGATCATCGACCGGCTGTTCTCGGCGGCCCGACAGGCGCAGGCCAACGCCTGGGCGCCGTATTCCCGCTTCCAGGTCGGCGCCGCCGTCCTCGCCGACGACGGCAGGGTATTCGTGGGCTGCAACATGGAAAACGCCTCGTTCGGGCTCACCGTGTGCGCCGAGCGCAACGCGCTGGCGGCGGCCGTGGTCGCCGGCGCGAAACCGGTGGCGGTGGCCGTGGTGGGGCCGCAGGTCAGCCTGCCGCCGTGCGGCGCCTGCCGGCAGGTCCTCGCCGAGTTCGGGCTCGACCTCCAGGTGCTCCTGACGGCCGCGGAACCGCCCGGGCACCAGGTCCTCACCGTCGCCGACCTCCTCCCCTCCGCCTTCTCGTTCCGGTAACCGGGTTCGGGCGGCCGCGCCCCCAGAGCTACCGGGCGACGAGCCGAAGTGCAAACGGCGAGCGGACCAGGATCCGGTACGAGTAGTCGAAGTCGCCGTCGACCCGGTGCAACCGAGCTTCGAGCGAGACGTCGACACGCTCGGCCACCCGCCGCCGGTGGACGAACCCCAGCTCCTCGTAGGCGCGGTGCGACCGCGCAAACGAGCCGTCGCGGCCGATCGAGCCATAGTGGCGATCGCCCTCGTGCGAGATGAAGTCTCGCCCGCGCCAGACGATCACGAACGCCTCGCCCACCCGTTCCAGCTCGGCGCCGGCGCGCACGTAGGTGCCGCGGCCGGTGATCGTCGGCCCGTCCACGAACGGGTCCACCTTCCCCGCGCTCGCCAGCCGGAAGGCGGCCAGCGAGAAGGCCAGCGACGCTCCGAGCCGGTGCCGGGCACGGGCGCCGGCGGCCCATACCGTGTTGTTGGACACCGCCCCCGCCTGGTGGAGCTGGCCGCCGTGGTGGAGGCCGTGGAGCTGAGCCTCGAGCCCGAGCCACGCTGCCGGGCGGCCCTCCACGACCAGCCCGTAGTCGAAGATTTCCCGCGAGCGCGGGGTGTTCAGGCGCTGCCAGTTGATGTACGCCTCGCCCTGCCAGCGCTGCCGCTGCTCGATCCATTGCAGGCCCTGCTCGACCTGGCGGGTGATGTCGAAGGACGTGGTCCGCAGCGGCTCGAGGATCCTGTGGCGGTGCTCGGTGAGCAGCGTGCCCATCACGGCCGTGGATGTCTCGCCCCGCCAGCGCAGCGAGAGCACCGGCTTCACCTCCCGGGCCCCTTGCTCGCTACCGCTGCGGATGTCACAAAACACACCCGCCAGAGCCTCGGTCCGCGGCCCGAGTTCGAACGCGAGCGCGGTCCGCACCGAGGCTCCGAGCAGCGTCTCGCCCGTCCGGTAGGAGTTGAAGAACTCGGTGTTGTCACCGTAGAAGGTGAAGTCGGTGCGCCAGTCGAGGCCCTGGCCGCTGGCGGCGGCGGCCGTGAGCACGGCCGCCAGGACGAGACAGCCCGCCAGGAGTCGCATCACTGGCCTCCGAACGAGAAGAAGACACCGAGCTGTGTCTCGCCGTTCCACAGCCACCGGCCGTGGTCCCGCCAACCCTGGTCGCCCTGCCAGCGCCGCCCGAGGTACACCCCGCGAGCCCGGACGTCGAAACGCGCCCCCACCCACCGCGCAGCGTAGAAACGCGCTCCGCCGGCCGCCGCCACACAGAGGCGGTCGTCGTCGCGCCAGCTCGGGTCCGGCGCGTCGATGTCGAGGTTGGCGATCCCTGCGCCGCCTCCGAGGTACGGCACGAACGAGCCGCGCCTGAACGACCACAGCGCCAGCGCCTCGAGCGTCGCGAGGTCGAAGCCGGCGAGCTTCGGCTGGGAGGCGAAGATCCCCCCCGCCCGACCGACGAGCGCCGTGCTCGAGCGGCGCACGGCCAGCTCCAGCCCGAACCGCCGGCCGAGCTGGGTGCCGAGCCAGACGCCCTTGAGGATCTGGTCGTCGACCTCCGCCCTTCCAGGCAGCGCCCGCGTGGCGCCGGGAGCCAGGCTCCCACCATAGAGGCGGCCGGTAGCAACCCCGATCTCGATCGAGCCCGGCAGCCCCTGGGCGCCGGCGCCCGCCGCCGCCAGCAGCACGGCCGCCGCCACCGCGGCGCTACGCACGCCCCACCGTCCCTTGCAGGAACACCGTCCGGGTGGGGAACGCGAACGAGCTACCCTCGCGCTCGACAATCTCGGCGATCGCCAGGTTGAGCTCCTCCGCCACCTCCAGGTACTCGTCGAAGCTCGAGGTGGCGATCCAGCACAGCACCTCGAGGTTGAGCGCCGACTCTCCGAAGGAGCGGAAGCGCACCCGGTGGTCGGGCTGGTGGACCCGTGGGTGCTCCGCGACCAGCCGTTTGATCGCGTCGCGGATGGCGCGGATTTGCGCCGCCGTGGTGCCGTAGACGAGACCGATCGTCGGGTTGTACATGATCCGGTCGCGCGCCGAGAAGCTCTCGATCCGGCCTGCCACGACCACGCCGTTGGGAATCGTCACGAGGGTGCGAGCGAGCGTGCGCAGCCGCGTGGAGCGGAACCCGATGTCCTCGACCGTGCCGGTGTCGGAGCCGATGGTCACGAAGTCGCCCACTTGGAACGGCCGGTCGGCGGCGATCGAGGCGGCCCCGAACATGTTCTCGATCGTCTTTTGCGCGGCGAAGGCGATGGCGACGCCGCCCAGCCCCAGGCCGGCCAGCACCCCCACCACGTTGATCCCCGCCACGTCCAGCACCACCAGCGCCAGGACCGCCAGGACCAGCGCCTTGGCGAAGCGCACGAAGATCGGCAGGAACCCCACGGCAACCCGGTTTTCCGGGCTGGCCGAGCGCAGGTGCTCGGCCGTCGTGTCGACAAGGCGCAAGAGGAGCCAGCCCACCCCGCTCACGGCCAGGAGCCGGAACACGGTGAACGCCACCCGGCGCGCCTCGGGCGCCAGCCCAATGAGCGGCGACACCGCGAACAGCAGCACCGCCCACATGACGATGCCGGCCGGCCCGTCGAGGGCACGCACCAGGGCGTCGTCCCAGGTGACCGCGGTGCGTGCCGCAAACCGGCCGGCCAACCTCACCGACAAGCGGCCCAGCCAGCGGCTGACGATCCAGCCGAATCCGAGCGCCGCCAAGAGGGCGCTCCACTGCCAGAGCTGCAGCCCGGCGAAGCTCACCGAAAAGAAGACGACCGGGGCGTGGTCGCCCAGCCAGCCGAAACCGAAGTGGGCGTAAAGGCGGTCGATGGCGGCCACCGACTGGCGGGACACCAGCCAGACGTGCCCCTGGTCGGGGTCCCAGCGATGCCCGAGGCGCAGCTCCACGTATCGCCCGTGCACGGTCGTCGAGAGAACCCGTTCCTCGTCGTCGGGAACACCCGCTTCAGGGGTGCCGAGCGGCTGATTCGAGACCGCGTCGAGGTCAATCCACTCGATACGCAGCAGCGCGAGGCTGAGCCGCCTGGATAGCCGGGCCCCCTGGGCCGCCTGCTCGTTCGGCGGCGACGCCCCCAGGTCGAGGTAGTGCGCGGCAAGCTCGAACCTCCCGCCCCGGCAGGCGTCCAGGTACCCCGCCAGCGCCTCCCGCGGCGTGCCGCGCCGCACTTCGGCCGGAACGGGCCCGAGTCCCGGGTTGATCGGCTCGCTGCGGCGCGCCCCCTCGCCCTTGACCAGCACCCGGTACCAGAACGGCACTCGTGAGACCGTCTGGGGTGTGAACAGCCAGGCGATCTCGCCGGCCGGCGCGTCCTCGACGCGGTGCAACACCACCTCGCCGCGGACCCCCTCCCGCTCGAAGCGCTGCGCCGTCACGCTCCCGGTGGCCCGCCCCTCGGCCGCCAGGCCCTCCAGGGTCTGGTCGCTCACCGCGTCGCGCCGGGCGCTCAGGCGGTCGAGGACCGCGGCAAGCTGCTCGGCGACCTGCTCGCCCACCTGCCGCTGCCCGTCCAGGCTCACCTCCGAGAGGTCGAGCAGGTGAGCGGCCTTGCCCCAGCTCCGCTGGCCGGCCAGGTCCAGAAACGACGCCCAGGTGGCGGCCGGCGAGCTGCGGGTCACGTCGGGGGGGACCACCCCGAGACCGGGGTTGATCCCGGCGCGCGCCGGCGGGGTGGGTGCCGCGTCCGCCAGGCACGGTACGAGCACGGCAAGCAGCACCGCCGCGCGGATCCACGACCGACCAGTCGGCGTCCTCATGGCTTTCTCCTCCCTCTCACACGCCCCGTCCACCTCCGAACAGCTCGAGGTGCAGCCTCGGCGAGAAGCGGAACCCCAGCCGGAGGCACATCCCGGCCACCGCCGGCGCCCGCGCCGCGACCGCCTCCGCTGTGGCGCCTTCCGGCATCAGCAGCACCCGGCCCGGATCGACGCCGAGGGCCTCCACGAGGGCGCAGACCTCGTCCGTCTCGCACTCGTCGCGCACCACGATCTTCACCTGGTGCTCCGGATGACAGCGGAGCAGACGCCGCGCCGGCGCGAGATCCGCCCGCCGTTGCCGGTGCCGCACGGCCCACGCCCCGTCCGGGTCCGAGCTGGCGGTCTTGGGCGAGAGCGACAGGAGGTCGCAGGCCACCTCGCGGAACACGGTGCCGGCCGTCTCGATCGTGAGGTGCAGCCCGAGCTGCAGGATCGCGGCCGCGAGGTCGACCACCTCCCGCTGCAGCAGCGGCTCCCCGCCGGTCAGCACGACGTGGCGGCGGCCGCTGGCGGCCACGAGACCGACCACATCCTCGACCCCCCGGTGCACACCCTCGGGGCGGTGTGAGGCATGAGGCGTGTCGCACCACCGACAGCGGAGGTTACACCCCGACAGCCGGACGAAGAACGAGGGGGTGCCCGCCAGCGCGCCCTCGCCCTGGAGCGACGAGAAGCACTCCGCCACGAACACGCTCAAAACCCTTCGAGGATGGTCACCACGAGGCTGCGGGCAAAGTCGCGGGATAGCCGCTCGATCGCCTCCGTCTCGCGGTCGAAGTAGTCGGTGGCGCTGGCGTCGACCGTGTACGAGGTGTTGCGCGAAAAGCGCTTGTCGTGCCAGAGCGTCACCGGCTTTTCCCCCGATCGGTCCACGAGTTGCACGTCCGCCACCAGCATGAGCTGGTACTCCGTGGCCCGCCCCTGCTGGTCAAACTGCACCGGCGTCGCCACCGCCTGCACGATCGTGCCGGAAAGCACCGCGTCGGCCTGCTCCGGTGTCGAGACGAGCTGGAACCGCCCGCGCTTGACCCACTCCTGCGTGAGCGCCTCGGCCAGCCGCTGGTCCAGCTCGTTTCGCTCCGTCTGGTTGACGAACGGCGCCACGCACAGGCTGCGGATCGACGCCGGCAGGCTCGACGACGTCCCCACCAGGTGATACCCGCAGGCCACGGGCAACAGGCAGCAGGCAACGGCCATGAGGCCAGCGAGCCAGCGGCCGGGCGAAGGGTACGCCCCCGCCTTTCGACCTTCGACGTTCGCCCGGGAGCGCGTCATCCCTTCACCACGAACGACACCATCCGGTCCGGTACGTGAATGACCTTGACGATTTCCCTGCCGCTCAACCACCTGGTCGCCGCCTGGCGGGCCGCTGCGGTGGCCGCCTCGGCCGGGGCGCCGGGCTCCAGTTCGACCGTGGTCCGCATCTTGCCGTTGACCTGCACCGCCACCGTGACCACCTGGCGGGCCAGCAGCTCGGCGTCGAAGGTGGGCCACCCCGAGCGCAGCAGCGACTGCGTGTGCCCGCCGAGCTGCCAGAGTTCCTCGGAGGTGTGCGGCGCAATCGGGTGCATGAGCTGCAAGAGCGCTTCGTACGCCTCACGGATGGCCTCGCCCGAGGCCGTGCTCTGCCGCTCGGAAATCGCGTTGGCGAGCTCCATGAGGGCGGCGATGGCGGTGTTGGGGTGGTAGCGCGACAGGTCCTCGGTCACCTTGCGGATCGCCCGGTGCATGGCGACGCGGAGCTTTTCGGTCGCCGCCGGATCCCCTGCCTGGCCACCAGCCGCCTCCACCACGTCCTGCAGCCCCCACACCCGCTGCAGGAAGCGGTGCGCCCCCGCCACGCCCTCGTCGCTCCACTCGACCTCCTTGTCGGGGGGGCCCATGAACAGCGTGTAGACGCGCTCGGTGTCGGCCCCGTAGCGGGCGATGAGCGCGTCGGGCGGCACCACGTTGCCGCGCGACTTCGACATCTTCTCGATCTTGCCGGTGCGCTCCGAGAACGCGGTGATCATCCCCTGGTTGAACAGCACCTGGAACGGCTCGTCGTTGGGAACCATCCCGAGGTCGTACATCACCTTGTAGAAGAAGCGCGCGTACATGAGGTGGAGGATGGCGTGCTCGATCCCGCCGATGTACAGGTCCACCGGCATCCAGCGCCTGACGCGCTCCTCGTCGATCATCCGGTCGTGCACGTGCGGATTGATGAACCGCAGGTAGTACCAGGACGAGTCGACGAAAGTGTCCATGGTGTCGGTTTCGCGGCGCGCCGGCCCGCCGCAGCGCGGGCACGTCGCCGCCACGAACGAGGGGCTGTGGGCGAGCGGGTTGCCTTCCACTTCGCCGAAGCGGATGTCGGTGGGAAGCAGCACCGGCAGCTGTTCGTCGGGCACCGGCACGATCCCGTCGCGGTCGCAGTAGACGACCGGGATCGGGGTCCCCCAGTAGCGCTGCCGCGAGATGAGCCAGTCGCGCAGCCGGTAGCGCACGATGCGCTTGCCGAACCCGTGCCGCTCGGCGTACACCCCCATCTCGGTCTTGCTCACCTCGCTCGCCAGGCCGTCGAACGGCCCCGAGTTGACCACCGTGCCGTGCCCTGTGTAGGCCGCGGTCAGCACCGTGTCGGCGCTCATCCCGGGACCGGCGATGACGACCCGGATCGGGATCCCGTACTTCGTGGCGAAGGCGAAGTCGCGCTCGTCGTGCGCCGGCACTGACATGATTGCGCCCGTGCCGTACTCCATGAGCACGAAGTTGGCGACCCAGATCGGCAGCCGCTCGCCGTTGAACGGGTTGACAGCGAACGCCCCGGTGAAGCGCCCCTCCTTCTCACCCCCCTCGGCCTCGCGCTGCAGCCTCGTCTGGTTGCGCAGGCGGTCGAGGAAGGCGCCGTAGTCGGGGTCGGGTGCCGTGGCGCGGAAGCGGTCCGCCAGCGGGTGCTCCGGCGCGATGGCCATGAACGTCGCGCCGTAAATCGTGTCGACGCGGGTGGTGAAAATCGTGATCGGCTCGTTCGTGCCTTCGAGCCGGAACGTCACGTCGCACCCCTCCGAGCGCCCGATCCAGTTGCGCTGCATGGTCTTGACCTTGTCCGACCAGCTCGGCAAGCGGTCCAGCCCTTCGAGCAGCCGGTCGGCGTAGCGGGTGATGCGGAAGAACCACTGCTCGAGCTCGCGCTGCTGCACCGGCGTCTGGCAGCGCTCGCAGCTGCCGTCCTTCACCTGCTCGTTGGCGAGCACCGTCTGGCAGGACGGGCACCAGTTGACCGGCGAGCTGCCGCGGTAGGCCAGATCCCTCTCCAGCAGCCGGTTGAAGAACCACTGGTTCCAGCGGTAGTACGCCGGGTCGCAGGAGGCCAGCTCCTTGTCCCAGTCGTAGAGGATCCCCCAGCGGCGGAACTGCTCCTTCATGCGGGCGATGTTGCGCAGCGTCCACTCGCGCGGGTGGGTGTTGTGCTTGATCGCCGCGTTTTCGGCCGGCAGCCCGAAGGCGTCCCATCCCATCGGGTTGAGCACCCGGCGGCCCTGCTGCAGGAAGAGACGGAACATGCAATCGCCCAGGATGTAGTTGCGGCCGTGCCCGACGTGCAGGTCGCCCGAGGGGTACGGGAACATCATGAGCATGTAGAGGTCCTTTTCCCCGGCGGTGTCCACCGAGGCGAACCCTTCCCGGGCCCAAATCTCCTGCCACTTGGGCTCGAAGTGCTGAGGATCGTAAGGCAACGCCATGACGGCCTCCGGCGGCGGATTGTATCCCATCCACCCAGAAGGCAGCCGAAGGGCGGCGAGGCCTACAGGGCGAGCAGCTCGGCGCCGCTGCGGGCGAGCAGCGCTGCCAGCCCGCCGGTCGCGCCTTCCGCCACGAGGCGACCCTCGCCCAGGAACAGGGCCACGCACTCGCCGCCGGCCAGCACCGGGAACACCGTGGCGCGCTCGAGCGAGGCGGTTCCGAGGGCCGGCAGGAGCAAGGCGATTTCCTCGGCAGGAAGCACGTCCAGCTCGACCGGGTGCCGCCCGATCAGCGCCTCCTCGAACGCCGAGATCCCGCGCGAGACGCGCACCCCCGACCCCATCGCGAAGCCGAACCCGCCCAGCGACTCGAAGCCGTCGTCGCGGACCCTGAACAGCATGCCCCGCGCGAAAAAGGTGCCGGCGAAGCGGAGCAGCGAGGCGTGCGTTTCGGCCGGCGTGGCGTCGGCGTGCAACGCCACGAAGAACTCGCGGAACGCCTCCCCTTCGCCGAACCTCGCCGCCCGCCGCCGCGCCAGCAGGCGCTCCACGAGCGCGCTCACCTCCTCGCGGAACCAGCGTGCCGCCTCGCCCAGCTCTCCGGCCGGCGCCGGCAGCATGAACTCGACTCCGCCCATGACCGCGGCGTGCCGCAGGTACGGGTCGGACACCCCTCCGACCCACAGCACCGGAACGGGCGGCCTGCGGCTCACGGCCTCGGAAAGCAGCCCGACCCACGGCTCGGCGCGGCCGGCCAGCGTGGCTGAGGACGGCAGGTGCACGATCAGCACCTCGACCGGCGATGCCTGCGGCCACTCGGGGCGATCACAGAGATCCATCGCCCAGCCCCGCTGATGCCACTCTGCGGCCAGCGCCCGGTACGGCCGGGGATCGGCCGTCACGACCCCGACGTGGGCCTCGACCCCGGGGAGCTGCACGTCGAGCAGCGAGTCGCGCAGCTCCGAGACGAGGTCGGCACCCTCAGAATCGCTTCTCGCCTCCGGCGGCTGCCGCCGGGCCGCGGCTTGCGCTGCAGCGGCCAGCCGGCCCACGAACTCCTCCTGCGACACCCAGACCCGTCCCTCGCCCGCCGTTCCTGGCCGGAAGCAAAAAGTTCCCGCCCGGCCCTGGGCGGCCAGCGCCACCGGTACTTCGAGCAGGCCCGCGACCTCGTCGCGCCGCACCCAGATCCGGCCCTTCCCGGCCGGCGTATCGAGATCGACCGCGCCCTCGGCACCGGCCGAGGACAGCAACCTCAGCAACTCGTGCAGCCCGAGATCGGACAGGCGCCCGCCAATCGCGTTCATGGCCCCTCCAGTCGCCCGAGGTCGAGGCGCAGCGCCGTTTCCCCGGCGAGCACCACCTGGGTTTCTCGCACCCCCTCGGCACCGCCCCACACCAGCCGGTAGCGGCCGGCGAGCAGACCCGAGAACACCACCTCCCCGCTGCCCCTCGCGACCCGGCGCGCGCCGTCGGGCCCGTACAGCGCCGCCCAGAACTCGCTGCCAGGGCGACGCGTCACCACGCGCACGGACGCGCCGCGAAGCGGCGGCTGACGGAGCCGGTTTCGCATCGGGAGCGACGCGAACCCCCGCTCGTCGATTACCAGCGTGCGGATTCCGGCCAGGCTCGCCCCTTCGCCGGCGCCCCGCATCGGGATGTAGCGCACCGAGAGGATCCCGACCGCGACGCCGGGGTCGAACGGAACCCAGCCGAGCCTGCCGAGCCACGCCTCGCCCCAGCGATGCCAGCGCGCCCCCCGCTCCCCCACGACCACGCCGTGCACCACCCGCGCCGGCACACCTGCGGCCCGCAGCAGCCCCACCGCGACGTTGGCCCGTCCGGAGCACCGCCCGCGCCCGCGGGCCAGCACGCTCGCGGCGTCCTGCGCCCCGCTGTCGGCCTCGTCGAGAGCGATGCGGGCCGACACCAGCTCCACGACGCGGCGCGTCGCGTCCCAGGCGTCGAGGCTGCGGCGACGAATCTCGAGGATCTCGGGGGGCACCGCGAAGCCGGGAGGGAGCGCCAGGCTGGCCGGGTCACCGGTGTCGTCCGGCCGCACCGCAGCGAGGGCCGGCGGCCGGCCGAGCGGCCCGGGCTCGGAGGTGACGGTCACGAGCGCCCCCACGCCTTGCCGCTCGATGCCGACCACCAACCCCCCGCGCGCGCCGCTCGAAACCTGGGCGGCGAGGGGGGTCGGAAACCAGTAGTGTGCCTCGTCGGCCAGCGCCGGCTGGGGCAGCCATAGACCCGCGGCGGCGAGCGCGACGGCGAGCCCCCGCACTGCTACTCCACCGGCCGCCCCCGGTGCAGGAACCCGTCGAGGACGCCGTTCACGAACTGGCTCGAACGCTCGCTGCCGAACCGCTTGGCGATCTCCACCGCTTCGTCGATCACCACCGCAGGCGGCGTGTCGGGCGAGTACAGCAGCTCGAACATCGCGAGCCTCAGGATGTTGCGGTCCACGGCAGCCATCCGGTCGAGGCGCCAGTTGTCGGCCTGCTCGGCCAGCCTGGCGTCGATCTCCTCCTGCCGCTCGATGGCGCCGCGTGCCAGTGCCGCCGCGAACTCCCGCGTCGCCTGCGGCGCCTGCTGCAGCTCCTCGAACGACGCCACGATGGTCTCCACCGGGTTGCCCGCCAGCTCGTGCTGGTACAGCATCTGGAGCGCCAGCTCACGGCCGCGCCGCCGCATCCCCATGCTTCACTCCCCGAGGCGGCGATACAGCTGCACCATCTCGACCGCCGCCAGCGCCGCCTGCCATCCCTTGTTGCCAGCCTTGGTGCCCGAGCGCTCGATTGCCTGCTCGAGGTTTTCGGTCGTGAGCACCCCGAACGAGACCGGCACGCCGGAGGACAGCGCTGCCTGGGCGAGCCCCTTGCTGGTCTCGGCGGCGATGTACTCGAAGTGCGGCGTGTCGCCGCGAATCAGCACGCCGAGCGCGATCACCGCGTCCACCTTGCCGGAGCGCGCCAGCCGGTCCGCTGCCATCGGCAGCTCCCACGAGCCCGGCACCTTCACGAGCACAACGTCCTCGTCGCGGGCGCCGTGGCGCGTCAGGCAGTCCACTGCCCCCTCCAGCAGCCGCCCGGTGAGCAGGTCGTTGAAACGGCTCACCACGATGCCGAAGCGCAGGCCCTTCGCGTCGAGTACTCCTTCGTACGTGCGCGGCATGTAACTCTCCCGCCGCCATTCTACCCCGTTCCCCGAAGCCGTCGTCGGACGCCGAAGGCGCTTTCCTCCGCTGGCCTTCGACCTTCGCCTCCGAGCCTTCACCGGGGCGCGAGACGGCTTTCAGGCGCCCGGCTGCCAGAGCTCGTCGGCCGACCCGCCGTACATCGACGGCACCTTGGACCCCATCGGCCGCAGGTCGACCGAGAGCTGCCCGCGGTGGGGGATGCCGTGCGCGCTGACGAACGAGATGTGCGCCGCGTTGGGGAGCTGGAACGCCCCGTAGAAGTCCACGATCTCGGCCAGGTCGGCCGGAGCGAGCGCCTTGACCCGCCCGAGCGCCCGCGGCAGCTCGCGGTCGTACGGCTCGAGCAGGTCGGACACCGTCGTGGGTTTTTCCTTTTCTCCACCATCGAGAGGACGCCGTCCGCCGGGCGCGGCCCGGTGCCCTCCGCGCTACGCGGTCCGCACGAGCTGCGTGCGGAACTGGCACTCCACCTGCCCAGCCATGATCGTGTCGCCGTTGTGGAGCTTGTGCACCCGCACCCGCTCGCCGTTGACGAACGTGCCGTTCGAGGAGTCCAGGTCGACGACGTAGAACTCCTCGCCCTTGGGGACGATCTTGAAGTGCTGCGCCGACACCGATGGGTCGTCGAGCGTGATGCTGTTGACCCTGGCCGCGCGCCCCACCGCCACGACGTGCTCCGGGTTGAGGGCGTAGCTGCGCTGCGGCCCGCGCGGCGAGCGCACCACGAGGATGATCTGCTCGGAAAGCGCCAGCGTCTTCTCGAGCCTTTCCTCGAGCGGCGCCTTGTCGAACACGGAGGGATCCAGCGCCAGCTCCTCCTCGGCCATTGGCTTGGCAGGCGGCGCCGCAATGGCTTCCTGCTCGGCCCGGCGCAGGTCCAGGCGGTCGATCTTGCACGCCGAGCACTCGGTTTCCCACGCCGCCATCGGCCGCCCGCAGTCAGGGCAGGTGGGGCCCGCCGCGGCCGACTTGCGGCGCCACGCCAGCACACCGAACACCAGCGCCGCCACCGCCACCGCACCTAGCCCGAGCACGAGCCAGTCAGGACCGCTCGCGCTCCGTGCCGGCGGCGCCGGGGTCGGGACGATTTCGGGCACGGGGGTCGGCGGCGGCGCCGGAGTGGGGGGCAGCGCCCGCTCCACCGCGGTTCGCGCGTGGCCGACCGCACCCGCGAGGGCGGCAGACTGCACCTGGCCCACGGGACCGAGGTACTGCCCGCCCGACAACACGGCCAGGCGCCGCAGCGCCCGAGCGTCCACCGTGTGGCCCGTGCCGGCGGCCACGATCCTCACCTGGCGGGCGGCCAGCAGCGTCGCCAGATCGCTCATCGTGGCCGCGGAGCCCTCGTCGCGCCCATCGGTGACGAGGACGATCACCCCGCCCGCAGGCAGCTCGCGGGCCGCCGTCACCAGCGCGTCGAGCAGCACGGTGGTCTTGCCGGCGGGCACGATGCGGCCGAGCGCTTCCGCGGCTCGTGCCGGCGAGCCGGGAAGCGGGACCACCCAGCGCGGGGCGTCGTTGAACTCCATGACCCCTGCCGGCGTGCCGGCCGGCAGCGAGGCGAGCACGGGTCGCACCAGGCTCGCCGCCGCCGCCAGCTCCTCGGGCTTGAGCGAGCGGCTGCTGTCCACCGCCACGACGAGGGGGATGCCCTCCTCGGCCGCAGCGCCCCCCGCGACCGCCAGGACCACGAGAACCGTACCGAGCACGCGCCGAAGCCTCATCCTGCACCCCCAGGAAAGCCTAACAGATTGGAAGGGAAGAGACAGGGCTTTCACCTCTCCCTGATGTGGTCGCCGCCGGCGATCATGCGGACCGCGTGCGGCAGCACCGTCACCAGCGCGTCCATGCCGTCCCGGACAGCCTTGAGGCTGCCGGGGAGGTTGACGATGAGCGTGTTCCCGCGCAACCCGGCCTCGCCGCGTGACAGGCACGCGTGAGGGGTCTTCTTGAGTCCCTCGGCGCGCACCAGCTCGGCGATCCCCGGCGCCCGGCGCTCGACCACAGAAAGCGTCGCCTCGGGGGTCACGTCCCGCGGCGAGAACCCCGTGCCGCCAGTGGTGACCACCACGTCCACGCCGAGCTCGTCCGCCCAGCGGCGCAGCGCTGCCGCGATGGCGGCGGCATCGTCGGGCACCACGAGCAGCTCGACGATCTCGAACCCGGCCTCGCGCAGCCGCCCGACAATGTGCGGGCCGCTCGTGTCGGCGGCCTCGCCGCGCGCGCAGCGGTCCGAGCAGGTCAGTACCGCCGCCCTCACGCCACCACCCCTGCTTCGACGCGCACGGCGTCGCCCGGCTGCACCGGCCCCCCGACCACCACTCTCGCGAAGATCCCCTCGCGCGGCATGACACAGTCGCCCACCTGCCGCCGGATGTCACACCCCAGGTGGCACGCCTTGCCGATTTGAGTCACCTCGAGCACGACCACATCGCCCACCGTCAGCCGCGTGCCGACCGGCAGCGTCCAGACGTCGAGGCCGTCGACCGTCAGGTTTTCCGCAAAGTCGCCCGGCGCCAGCTCGAGCCCGGCCCGCCGCATCTTCTCGATGCTCGAGGCCGACAGCAGGCTCACCTGCCGGTGCCACTCCCCCGCGTGCGCGTCGCCCGCGAGGCCGTGCCCGACGCGCAGCTCGGCTCGCGGCACGGGCGTCTTGCGCGTCCCCGTCGCCGCCGAGACGTTGACCGAAATCACGATACCGCTTTCAGTTCTCATACTCGTGACGCCTTCCTGCTCTCGACCAGCGCCATCGCGGGGAAACGGAGTCTCCTGGACCAGCGGTCGGCCATTTCACTGTCCGACCCACTCCCCGCTGCGCCCGCCCGACTTGCGCACCAGCCGCACATCGGTGATCCGGATTCCCCGCTCGACCGCCTTGCACATGTCGTACACCGTAAGCGCCGCGACCGTCACCGCCGTGAGCGCCTCCATTTCGACGCCGGTCTCGCCGCGGGTCCGACACGTCGCCTCGATCTCGACGCACGAACCCGCCTCGTCGAGACTCGCCGCCACCTCGACGTGGGTGAGTGCCAGCGGGTGGCAAAGCGGGATCAGCTCGGCGGTGCGCTTGGCGGCCTGAATCCCGGCGACCTGGGCGAGGGTGAGGACGTCCCCCTTCCTGAGCGTCCCGTCACGGACCAGCGCGAACGTCGCCGGCGCCAGCAGCACGCACGCCCGAGCCGTCGCCTCCCGCACCGTCGCGAGCTTGTCCGACACGTCGACCATGTGGGCCCGGCCCTGCTCGTCGAGGTGGGTCAGCCGGTCCGTCATCTCACCCTCCGATTTGCGACATCCGGCGTCCCAGCTCGCCCGTCTCGTCCGCCATGCGCCGCGGCTTCTCGCACATGGCGCGCCCGAGTAGCGCCCTCAGCGCATCGGGGTCGGGCCGCGGGCGCAGCGCCGGCTTGAGGTCGATTTCCTGCGGCGAGAGCAGGCAGAGCCGGAGCGTGCCGTCGGCGGTGAGCCGCAGGCGGTTGCAGCCGTGGCAAAAGTGCTCGCTCACCGGGGTGATGCAGGCTATGCGCCCCGGCGAGCCCGGCCGCCGGAGAGCCCGCTGCGCCGGCCCCGCCCCCGGCAGCGGCTCCACCTCCTCCCACGGCCCCAGCGCCAGCAGGCGCTCGAGCACCGTGCTGGCCGGCACGAAGTAGCGGCGCGGGTCCTCGGGGCCGATCGGCATGTACTCGATGAAGCGGACCTCCACCGGCAACCGCTCCGTCAGCGCCACGAACGGCGTCGGGTCGTCGTTGAGGCCGCGCAGCAGCACGACGTTGACCTTCACCGGCGCGAAGCCGTGCGCCAGCGCGGCCTCGAGCCCGCGCAGGGCGTCCTTGAGCTCGCCTCCGCGCGTGAGGTGCCGGTACGCCGCGGCGTCCAGGCTCGGAAGCCCGATGTTGACCCGCGCCAGCCCGGCCTCGCGCAGCTCCCCCGCGAAGGCGGCCAGCAACGTGCCGTTGGTCGTGAGCGTCACCTCGCGGACCCCCTCGACCGCCCGCAGCATGCGCACGAGCTCGGGGCAGCCGCGGCGCACCAGCGGCTCCCCCCCGGTGAGCCGGACCGCGCCGATTCCCTCGCCCGCCGCGATGCGGACGAACGCCACAATTTCCTCGAAACGCAGCACATCCTCGTGAGCGACCGCCGGCACGCCGGCCGGCGGCATGCAGTAGCGGCAACGCAGGTTGCACCTGTCGGTCACCGAGATCCGCAGGTAGTCGATGCGGCGAAAGGCAGCGTCGCGCAGCATCAGTGATCCTCGGGCAGCTCGGTCATGTGCAGCAGCACCTCCTCGCCCGGCGCCACCCCCCGGCTCTCCCCGGGCACGACCGCGAGCGCGTTGGCCCGCACCATCGACGACAGGATCCCCGACCCTTGCGGGCCGGTCGCCCTCGCCACCAGCCGGTCCCCCTCCTGGCGCGCCACCACCCGCAGAAAGTGCGTCCGGAGGTCGCCCTCGGCCTTGTCGAAGCCCTCCACCAGCACCGCGGTGCGCACCGGCCTGTGCAGCAGCGCGTGCCCCATCATCCGGCGCAGTGCCGGCCGCACGTACTCCTCGAAGCAAATCATGCACGACACCGGGTTGCCCGGCAGGCCCAGCACCGGCTTGCCGTTCCACTCCCAGAACGCCATCGGCTTGCCGGGCTTCTGGCGCACCCCCCAGAACAGACATTGCGCCCCCAGCTCCTCCAGCACCGCCTTGACGTGGTCCCAGGCCCCCACCGAGACCCCGCCGTTGGTCACTACCACGTCGGCACAGCCCCACGCCTGTACGAGGGCATCCTGCACCGCCTCGCGGGTGTCGCGCACCCGCGGGAACGGCACCGGCGTCGCGCCGGCCATCCACACCTGCCCACACAGCGAGTGAATGTTGACATCGCGGATCTGGCCCTCGCTCCGCGTTTCCCCGGCCGCGACCAGTTCGTCGCCGGTGGTCACCACCGCGACCACCGGGGCCCTTACGACCCTCACCCGAGCGCGGCCCACCGCCGCCAGCAGTCCGAGTTCGGCCGGACGCAGCACGGCCCCCGGCGCGAGCACCGTTTCCCCCGCTCGCACGTCCTCGCCGGCTCGCCGCACGTTGCCGCCGGCGCGCACCGCACGCCGCACCCACACCGTCCCGGCGGCCATTGCAGTGTGCTCGACGGGCACCACCGCGTCGGCGCCCTCCGGCATCCGCGCCCCGGTCATGATCCGCGCTGCCGTGCCGGGCGCCACGCGCACCCTCGCCGCGGTGCCGGCCGGCAGGTCGGCCAGCACCCGCAGCTCGACAGGGCCTTCGGGGCTAGCCCCGGCGACATCGCCGGCGCGCACCGCGAACCCATCCATCGCCGAGTTGGTGAACGGCGGCACGTCCTCCGGCGCCGTCACCACCTCGGCCAGCACCCGCCCCAGTGCGTCGTCGATGTCCCGCTCCTCCGCCGGCAGCACCGCCGTGCGTTCCAGGATTGCCGCCCGCGCTTCCTCCACCGTGAGCAAGTTTTCAGCCATCACGTTCCACCATTCGTTCACACCAAAAAGGCGGCAGGGCCGGCCGCCCCTCGCCTGCCCCCTCGAGACGCGGGAGCCGGCACCCGACCCGCGGAACCAGCTCCGGCAGAGGTGAACTTCCACGGCGGCAGCCGGTCACCGTTCCCCCGAGCGGGCACCCTCGGCCCTCAACCAGCGACATTCGATCCCTTTTCGCGGCCCATGTCCACCCTCGCGCCCTGGGCGCCTGGGGCGGGGATGAGGTGCACCGCCGTCGCCTTGATGGCAAGGCGCACCTCGACGCCGGGCGCGAGCTGCAGGTCCTCGGCCGAGCGCCGGGTCACCAGCGCCTCCAGCCGCACCCCCACGTCGACCGTCACCCGTGCCGTGGCCCCCTGCGGCACGACCGCCGACACCCGACCCGCCATCCGGTTGCGCGCCGACTGCTGCTCGAGCCCGCCGTCGCGACCGATCACCACCTCCTCCGGGCGAATGCAGGCAAGCACCGGTGTTCCGACCTCGACGTCGGCGACCGCCTCCACCACCGCCCCCCCGAGGTCCACCGTGACGACGCCGTCGCGCACCGCCGCCACCCGCCCCGACAACGTGTTGCCGGTGCCCACGAACCCCGCCACGAACGGCGTGGCCGGGCGGTAAAACACCTCCGACGGCGACCCCACTTGCACGATGCGCCCCCTGTCGAGCACCGCCACCCGGTCGGCCACCGCCAGCGCCTCGGCCTGGTCGTGCGTGACCCACAAGCAGCTCACCCCGCGCCGTCGCAGGATTGCGACCAGATCGCCGCGCAGCCGCAGGCGGATCGGCTCGTCGAGCGCCGCCAGCGGCTCGTCGAGCAGCAACAGCTCCGGCTCCGGCGCCAGCGCCCGCGCCAGCGCCGTACGCTGCGCCTCGCCGCCCGAGAGCGAGCCCGGCCGCCGGTCCGCCAGGTGGGCGATCCCCAGCAGCTCCAGCAGCTCCCTCACCCGCCGCTGGCGTTCGGCCCGCTCGACGCCGCGGACCCGCAACCCGTACTCCACGTTGTCGCCGACCGTCCCGGCGAACAGCAGTGAATCCTGGAACGCCATCGCGATCCGCCGCCGCAGGCCGAGCGGCGCCGGCCACCGCACCGCCTCGCCGCGCCAGCGCACCTCTCCCCGCGCCGGGCGCTCCAGCAGGTGCGCCACCCGCAGCAGCGTGCTCTTCCCCGCCCCGGTTGGCCCCAGCACCGCGAGGATCTCGCCTGGCTCGACCGCGAGCCGCTCGACGTCGAGAATCGTCCGGCCGCCGGCCTCGACACTCACGCCCTCGAGCGCCAGCAGGCTCACGTCCGCCCCCGCTGCTGCACCCACGTGAACAGCCAGTTCACAGCCAGCGCCATCCCCAGCAGCACCGCGCTGAGGGCGATCGCCAGGCGAAAGTTGCCCTGGCGCGTTTCGAGCACGATGGCGGTGGTCATGACCCGCGTCTCGCCGCGGATGTTGCCGCCCACCATCATGACCGCCCCGACCTCGGAAATGATGCTCCCGAACCCTGCCGCCAGCGCCGCCACCAGCGACAGCCGGGCCTCCCGCACCAGCGTCCAGTAGAGCTGGCGCCGGGACGCTCCCAGCGAGAGAATCTGCAGCCGCAGCCGATCGTCGAGCCCCTGGATCGCGGCCAGCGTGACGCCGACCACGAGCGGCCAGGCGAGCACGATGTGCGCCAGGATCATGGCCGTCGGCGTGTAGAGCAGCCCGAGGTGGCCGAGCGGTCCGGCCCGCGCCAGCAGCAGAAACACGACCAGGCCCACCACGACCGGCGGCAGCCCCATTCCCGTGTTGACCAGCGTCACCGCCAGCCGCCGGCCCGGGAAGCGGTGCAGGCCGAGGAAGATCCCCACCGGCACCCCGAGCAGCATCGAGACCGCGATCGCCACCCCCGAGACCAGCAACGACACGCCGACGATCTGCAGCAGCTCCGACCCCATCGGGCGCAACGTAGCACGCCGCCAGCGAGTCGAACAAGAAAACCGGCGGCCTTCCCGCCGGCGGGGCCGCAGCCCGCTCATCCCCTCCCGGCGGTCGCTCCGCCGGCCGTCGCTATGCGGTCGCCAGGAACTCGGCGGCGGTGCGGCGCAGCCCCTCCCCGAGGTCGACGGCCGGCGCGTAGCCGAGCGCCTGGCGGGCGAGCGAGAGGTCGGCCAGCGAGTCCCGCACATCGCCGGGCCGCGGCGGCTCGTGGACCGGCGCCGGCCCGCCCCCGCAGACCTCCGCGATGCGCGTTGCGAGCTCGTTCACTGAAGTGCGGGCGCCGGCCGCCACGTTGTACGCCCGCCCGCACGCACTGGCCGAGGCGCCGGCCGCCAGCAGGTTCGCCTCCACGACGTTGCCCACGAACGTGAAGTCCCGGCTCTGCTCGCCGTCGCCGTAAATGACCGGCGCCTGCCCAAAAGCGAGCGCCGCAAAGAAGCGGGGAATCACCGCCGCGTACGGCCCGGCCGGGTCCTGCCGCGGCCCGAAGACATTGAAGTACCGCAGCCCCACCAGCTGCATCCCGAAACAGCGCCCGAACACATCGGCGAGCTGCTCGTCCATGACCTTGGAGGCGGCGTACGGCGACAGCGGACGCCCTTCCTCGCCCTCGCGCTTCGGCAGCCGCGTCGAGTCGCCGTACACGCTCGAGGACGAGGCGTACACCACGCGAGCGACCCCGGCGTCGCGCGCCGCTGCGAAGACATTGGCCGTCCCCGCCACGTTCACCGCCAGAGTCGTCGCCGGGTCCTTCATCGAGCGCGGCACCGACCCCAGCGCGGCCTGGTGGAAGACCAGCACCGGCCTCGGCAGCTCGACCCCGCCCACAGGCTCGAGCCCGCACGCCGCCCGGCAGATGAGCGGGTCGCGGATGTCCCCCAGCAGCAACTTCACCCGGCCACCCGCGACGAGTCGAGGCACCCCGCCGACTGGCCCGGTGCCCGCCGCGGCCTCGCCAAGGTGGTGCCGCAGTTTGGCGAGCCGGCCCGTCGCCAGGTTGTCGAGCACCACCACCCGGGCGCCCCGCCCCACCAGAGCGTCCACGAGGTGCGACCCGATGAACCCTGCCCCGCCCGTGACCAGCGTCGGCGTGCCGTCGAGATCCGGCATCGGCATCTCCCCTCTCCGCCTCACACCCCGAGCAGGCGGGCGGCGGCAGCGCGCGCCTCGGCGACATCGTCCGTGCCCTTGACCACGATGCGGCCGTCGGCGAACAGCGTCAGCTCGAGCGCGCCGGTGCGCAGCCGCACCAGGTGCTCGCCGAGCACCACCTCGCCGTGAAGGCGCAACCGCCCGGCCACGGCCCGCAGGTCGGGGCGCGCCCCGCCCTCCGACCGCAGCATCACGGCGTCGCGGCCGCACAGCGCCACCGCCGGCGGCAGCGCCGCGTCCAAGAACTCGAAGCGCCGCTCCACACAACACCGGCAGCGGACGCTGGCCGGCTCGTACACGACCTCGAGGCGCTCGAACCGCCCGTCCCAGACGTTCACCCTGACCATCACTGCCGGGCGCGGTGCTACCCGCGTCACGAGCCAGCGCAGCGCCGCCGCCACCTGCAGCGCCGCCGTCGTGTGCGTCGCCGATCCGAGCACCCCGACCGCGTCGCAAGTCGGCGCCGCCCCCGGCTCCGGCCGCTCGGGAAGCATGCAGCGCAGGCACGGCGTCTGCCCCGGCACGATCAGCATCGCCATCCCGGCCGCCTCGACGCACGACCCGTACACCCAGGGCACCCCGCGCTCGACGCACGCGTCGTTGAGCAGGTAGCGCCCCTCGAAGTTGTCGAACCCGTCAACCACCAGGTCCACGTCCGCCACGAGCGCCCGCACGTTGGCCGGCGTGATGTCCGCCACCACCGGCTCCACCTCGATCTCGTGGTTGACCTCGGCCAGCCGCTCGGCCGCCGCCACCGCCTTCGGCCGCGCCAGCCGCACGTCGGCCTCCGAAAACAGCGCCTGGCGCTGCAGGTTCGACAGCTCCACGACGTCGCGGTCCACGATGCGGAGAAAGCCCACACCGGCCCGTCCCAGCAGCGACGCCGACACCGTCCCGAGCCCCCCGCACCCCGCCACCAGCACCCGCGCCGCCCCGAGGCGCGCCTGCCCCTCGACCCCGACGCCCGAGAACAGCTCCTGTCGCGAGTACCGACCGTCCAGCATGCGCGCCATTGTGACCCGCCCGCGGCGGCGGGTCCAGGGGGCTCCGCCCCGCGCCGTCATCAGGATGATGAACGCGAGCAGCGCGGCCGGCGTGGGCCCCGGCGCGAGCAGGAACACCGGCCGCGGGCCGAGGTTCGTGAACAGCTCGAAGCGGTCCGCGACTTGCGGCCCGGGACCGGGGGTTGCGCGCGCGACAGGGGTTGCCCGGGACCGCGGGCCCGCATCTTCTTCGCCCCACAGTCCCTGCGGGCCTGCGGCCCCTCGCCCGCCGGCGCACTCGTCGCCGGCCGTCGAGGAGGCGGCCGTCCGGCGCACGGCTTGGCCGAAGCGTGACACAACCATGACACGCCCGAGAGAACGTGCCGCCGTGGAGGGTGGACCATGGACCGCAGACTTCTCCCACGACGTTGCCGCATCTTGCTGACCGGCGTGTTCGGGCCGTTCGGCGTCGACGACGCGTACGGACGCAAGGAAAACATCATGGAGCTGTTCCACAACCAGGTCACCAAAGCCCAGGGCGAGGCCTCGTTCCGCTTCCACCACCGCTCGTTCGGCCTCTACTTCCTCGCCGCCAACGTCGACGGCGACGTGACCGTGCTCGACTTCCCCAGCCGCGAGCGCTTCGTCCGCGAGCTGCACCGCGGCTGGGACGTGGTGGGGATTTCCTTCATCGCACCGAATTTCGTCAAGGCCAGGGAAATGGCTCGCCTGGCCCGGATCCACGCCCCCCTCGCCCACATCGTGCTCGGCGGGCACGGCGCCGCGATCGAGGGCATCGAGCAGCTCATCGACTGCGACCACGTGATCCGGGGGGAGGGCATCCGCGTCTTCCGGAAGTTCCTCCGCCAGGACCCCGACGCCCCCATCGTCCACCCCGTGCTGCCCTCCTCCGAGCGCGAGAGCATCCTCGGCGTGCCGCTCCTCGGCGCCAGCGCGAGCCTGCTCGTGCCGGGGGTCGGGTGCGTGAACGGCTGCCGGTTCTGCTGCACCTCGCACTTTTTCGGCCGCGCCTACACCCCCTACCTCGCGACCGGCCGCGAGCTCTTCGAGACCGCTTGCAGGATCGCCGACGCGCGCGGCACCGACGAGTTCTTCGTCATGGACGAGAACTTCCTGAAGGACCGCGCCCGAGCCCTCGAACTGCTCGACCTCATGGAGCGCCACCGCCGGTACTTCGGGTTCCACATCTTCTCCTCCGCCGAAGCCATCGCCGCGTTCGGCCTCGACAACCTCGTGCGGCTCGGCGTGAGCTTCGTGTGGATCGGCGTCGAGTCCTCGACACGCGAGGGCAACTACGCGAAGAACGACGGCGTCGACGCGCGGGCGCTGGTGCGGGCGTTGCGCGACCGTGGCATCTCCGTGCTCGCCTCCGGGATCCTCTGCGACGAGCACCACACCCCCGACACCATCCAAGCCGAAATCGACTTCATGGTCGGCCTCGAGGCCGACATGGTGCAGTTCATGCTGTTCACCCCGCTGCCCGTCACCGCGCTGTACCGCGACATGCAGCGTCGCGGGTTGCTCCGCACCGAGCTGCCGTGGGAGGAGTGGCACGGACAGAAGGAGCTTGCGTGGCGGCACCCCGCCTTCCCCGGCGACGCGCCGCAGCGCTGGCTCGACCGCGCCTTCCGCCGCGACTACGAAGTCAACTCGAGCTCGATCCTCCGCGTCGTCGAGACCGCCCTGCGGGGTTACCGGCGTCTCGCCGCCATGCGCGACCGGGACGCCTGCCTCGAGCACCGCCTGCGGACCCTGCGACGGCGCGTGCGCGAATGGTCGCCGATCCTCGGCGAGCTCGAATCCCACGGCGTCAACCAGCTCGAGCGGAGCCGCGCACGCACCCTGAGCCGCGAAGTCGCGGCCGCGATCGGCGGCCCGGGCCTCCGCGGGCGCGCCTTGCGCGCCGCCGTCCGCGTCTTCGCCGCCGCCTGGCGCGCTCGCGTGCGTCTGGCCGGCGACTCCATCCAGCCCCGCACCATCGTGACCCGTTTCCCGGCCGACCGCGCCCGGGCCTGCCCAGTGCCGGTCGTGCCGGTGCTGCGGCGCGACCCGGAGCCCGTGCCGCTGAGCCGGGCCGCCGCCATCGCTCCCGCCCCGTGAGCACGGACTTGTCCCCGGCGCGTGCGCGGCGGATACTCGCACCATGGCCGTGCGCGGACTGAGCCTCACCGGCGCCATCGTCGCCGTTTCCGTGGGCGTGCTGCTCCCGGTCCTGCTTTCGGCCTCGGTCGGCATCATCGCCATCGCCACGGGCAAGAGCACCAAGGAACTCGTCGTCGGCGTGCTCGTGGTGTGCTTCACCTGCGCCGCGGCCGGCGGCGCGGTCGTCGCCATGGTGGTGCTCGGCCGCAAGGCGCGAATGGCGCGCCTGCAGACGGACCTCCTCGCCAACGTTTCCCACGAGCTGCGCACCCCCCTCGCGGCGATCCGCATGTACGCCCAGACGCTCGAGTCCGGGCTGCTGGCGTCCGACCCCGAGCGCACCAGGCAAAGCCTGGCCACCATCGTGCGCGAGACCGAGCGGCTGGAAGCCACCATCGAGCGCGTGCTCACCTGGCGGGCGCTCGCCCGCGACCGCGACGCCGTAGAGCTGCGCACCGGCTCGCTGCGAGACGCCGTCACCGAGGCCGTGGAGCGCTTCGACCGCATGACCGCCCCCGGCGAGGTCGCGCTCGAAGTCGCGATCGACACCGACACGCCCGTCGCGCACGACCGCGACGCCGTCTCGCGCCTGCTCCTCAACCTGCTCGTCAACGCCCACAAGTACAGCCGCGAGCAGCCGCGCATTTCCGTGCGCGTGCGCGACGACGGCGAGTGGGTGGTGCTCGAGGTGCGCGACAACGGAATCGGCATCCCTCGCTCCGAATTCGACCGCATCTTCCTGCCTTTCCACCGCGTCGAGGGCGAGGGCGCGCCACGCGCCGAGGGCGCCGGCCTGGGGCTCGCGATCGTGCGCCACCTCGTGCGGGCACACGGCGGCGAGGTGGCCGTCACCAGCGAGCTCGGCCGAGGCAGCACCTTCACCGTGCGCTTGCCCCGTTCCCGCGAGGCACCGGCATGAGCGACTCTGCCGAGACGATCCTCGTCGTCGAGGACGACCGCGCCTTGCGCGAGGGGCTCGCACTGAACTTCGGGCTGCGTGGCTATCGTGTCGTCACCGCCGCCGACGGCGCGGCCGGCCTGGCCGCCGCGTTCGACGCCCGCCCCGACCTCGTGGTGCTCGACCTCATGCTCCCGGCGCTGGACGGCCTCGAGATCCTCGCCGCGCTGCGCGAGCGCGAGGTCGACGTCCCGGTGCTCATCCTCTCGGCGCGTGGCCGCGTCGCCGACAAGGTGCGCGGCCTCGGCCTCGGCGCCGACGACTACCTCGCCAAGCCGTTCGAGCTGCCCGAACTCCTCGCCCGCGTCGAGGCCCTGCTGCGCCGCCGCCGCGCCGCCCGTCGCACCGCGAGCCCCATCTCGTTCGGCGACGTCGTGGTCGACCCGGCCGCCCACCGCGTCACCGTCGCCGGGCGCGACGTCCCGATGTCGGCCAGGGAGTTCGAACTCCTCCACCTCCTTGCAGCCTCCCCCGGGCGCGTGCACACCCGCGAGGCGATCCTGGAGCGCGTGTGGGGGTTCGACTTCGACGGCACGGCGCGCACCGTCGACAACTTCATTCGCGCCCTCCGCCGAAAAATCGAGCGCGACCCGTCCCGCCCGCGCCACATCGTGACCGTGCGCAACGTCGGCTACCGCCTCGAGCCCTGAGCGCCCCTCGGCCACCCGCGGCCTCCCTCCGGTCCCCGAATCCGCCAACCAGTTCCGGTCGATCCGTCACCACCTTGCCGGTCTGGCCGTGGACCGTCATCCTGCGGGCTCCTCCCCAGGGCCTCTCCTGCCCCAGTCAGGCGGCGAAGGAAACCATGGGCCGGGGGAAAATGTCGGAGACGCTCGTGATCGCCACACACCGATCGCGTGTTGGCGTCCACCGGCTCGATCGGCGTACCGGTGAAGCCGCTGAAGAAAGCCTGCTTCAGGCCGTCGCGCATGTGCCGCGCGAAGCCGTCGATGAAGTCGAACTGGCTGCGGTGCGCCTCGTCGGCGGTCACGGGCGCGCGCCGTTCTCACGGCGATGAGCTTGCAGGATTCCCGCGATGTAGGTGTCCTTGTCCTCGTCTTGGAACACGATGTGCCGCCTGACCATCTCGTCCTTGCCGATGCCCCACAGCTTCCGCATCACGTGCGAAGGGGTGTTCGAAATGATGTAAGAATCGAGCTCGATGTTCGGGTCGCCAAGCCGTTTTTCGATCTCCTTGACGGTCTCGTAGAATCCAATCTTTGGGTCCTGCAGGGCGACGTTGCGGATGCCTTTGGGATCGACAAAGTTTACTTGCTGACGCTTGTCTTCCACCTGCCAGACGATGAAATCCGGGTGGAAGTTGCCGGCCTCGAAGAACCCGACGCCCCGGCCCTTGCTCAGATTGCGCAGCAGGTAGAGCTCGCGCTCGGAGAAGAACCCGGGATTGGCATCGTAAAAGGCCTTCAGATCCTCGACGAAGCGCCGCTCGCCCTTGTTGAGCGGGGCCGGGGAAATCTCAACCACGCCGCCATCGAGAAAGAGCAGCGGCTGGTAGAGGTGGCGGTCAAACCAGACCGCCTGGAGGCCGCGGAACTCCCAGGCTTTGAGGTCACGTTTCTCGATAGCCGCCTTCAGCCGGCTCAGCTGCGCGACGATATCCTGCTTGGACTCTTCGATCAGGATGCGGTAGCCGTATTCCGGGCCGGTCTCCCGAACGATGCAGGGAAAGTTGGGATCGTCCGCGCCGATGTCCCGGTACTCCAGGTGCGGGAGCTCCCACTCGCGCTTGCGAAACGTGTAGTAGCGATCGACGTACTTGCGCAGTAGGGCCAGCGCGATTTCCTGCCAGACGCGGACGCGCTCGAACGAATCGAACGCCAGCTCGGCGTCCGGAATCAGCAGCCGATACCAGGTCGTATCTGCGAGCAAGTCGGCGATGCCGGCGCGCGTCAGGTTCAGGTTGTGCCAGCCGCGTTCGGCCTTGAACCGCTCCAGGTCGAAGTACAGCCGGTCAAGGTCGAGGAAGGCGATGTGCTGCCTCGTCAAGTGGGTCTCGTTCGGTGCGCTGTCAGCATCACCGCCCGAGATGCCGGCGGACTTCATCGCCTGGATCTTCGGATACCAGTTGAGCACCACCTGGTTCTTCTGCAGATAAGCCGTCGATCCGCCCTGCGCAGGATCCGGGGGCTTGACGGTGGGAATGGGGCCGAGCTTGCGGAAGGCGTCGCCAAACTCGGTGCTGACGCCGTTGATCTCCTTCTTGAGGCGGATCGTCTTGAGCGGCCGCGTGCCGAGGTTCCTGATGATCGGCAGGATGAACTCGATGCGCTCCTCGTTGGTGGGCAGGCCTTCCTCTTCGAGAAAGTCGCGGAACTGGGCCATGTAATCGGCCCGGATGCCGAAGATGTGCAAGGTCTCCAGCGTGTCGATGTGCTTCGGTCGCTCCAGCCCTTCGGGCAGCGTGGCGCGCGCGCTGCGCTTGAGGCTCATACGAAAGCCTTTGAGCCGCACGCCGCGGCCGAAGAGCTGGATGATCTGCGCGCCCTCGCCCCGCCCCACGTTCATCAGGCCCATCGTGCTCACGCGCCAGCTGCTCCAACCTTCCGTGAACTTCTTCGAGCCGATGAGCACGTTGATCGTCGAATGCGGCTGAGCCAGCTCGTGAAAGAGCGACCCCGCGAACTCGCGCTCAGCGGTATTGAGCCCCTTCTCCTCGCACAGCTTCACCAGCCTGGCATCGTCACCGACGTTGATGACGCCGAAAGGATCGTTGTCGCCTACCCGCAGGGCCACCTCGCCCGCGGCCCCCTTCAGGTTCTCGACGTGCAGCGCGCCCCCGGCGGGGGCGTTGAACAGCGTCGCCAACGTCTCGTCGAAGATCTGCGCCGGTGAGAGGCCGCAGCTGTTCAGATAGGCGAATCGGCCTGCGAACAGGTTCTTGCCGGTCGCCGTCACCAGGCCTTCGTGCAATACCCGGCGAATGCGTTCGATGCTATCGGCGCGGTTGGCGACATATCCGCTCAGGAAACGCAGGATCTCGACGATGTCCGACGCATCGCGCGTGGCCAGGGTCGCTGTCACGCTGCCGCCGACGAAGATCCACAGCGGCCGCTCGATGTTGAACGGGCGGAAGGCCGACTCTCGCTCGCGATGCAGCCGCTGCTGCTGGAAGAAGGCGAGCAGGCACGCGGTGAGGTAGCTCGCCCATTCCGCGTTGCTGTAGTCTTCCAGATTCAGGATCTGGTAGTCCTTGCCGAAGCCGTCGCCATAGAACCAGCGGTACGAATAATCGAACAGCGTGCTGCGCGCGTAGAGGTCCGTGAGGCTCCGGCTGCCCTTCACCGCCTGGCCAAAGGTGGCCGAGTACTCGAACGAAAAGCCTTTCTCGCACAGCGCATTGCGGAACTTCATCCAGGCGCCCTCGCCGCCGGCTGACGCGCCCCGGTGCCCTTCGTCCACCAGCACCAGGTTGTTGCCCTCGAAGGCGTCCACAGCGACGGTCTTCTCGCCCATCTCATCCTTGAGTTTGGTGACTTCGAGGATCTCCACCGCCTGTCCGGCGAACAGCCGTCCGCCGTCTTTGTTGAAGATTTCCGCGTCGATGCCGGCCTTCTCGAACTCACGCAGGTGCTGCTGCGACAGCCCCTCGTTGGGCGTGAGCAGGATGATCCGGTTCAGCTCGCGCGCGCGGCCGTGGGTTTCGAGAAACCGCCGGTACTGCAGGATGTGCGCGTGCATCAGCAGCGTCTTGCCGCTGCCGGTGGCCATCCAGAAGGCGATCTTGTTGAGCTGCGGCCAGGCATCGGGCGATTCGTCGAGCACGGCGATCCGGTCCCCCGCGTCCGGGCTCTCATTCAGCGCGGCGATCCGCCGGTTGAGCGCGACGAGCAGCGCGCGCGGATCGCGAAAATAGCGGTCGAGGTAGATTTCCGTAAAGAGCAGCGCCAGGTACTGGAAGTACTTCCAGACGATCGGCGGCTCACCGCGGGTGAGGCGGCGCTCGTTCAACCGCTGGGTGACGGAGACGATGGCCTGGTCGTGCTCCAGCAGCAGCGCATCCGGCAGTTCCGGCCGGTTTTCTGCCGGCAGGTGCAGGCAGAGCGCATGGTGAAAACGATGCACGTTGTTCTCGTCCAGTCCCTCCAACGATTCGTCCTTCAGGTGCTCGGCCATCTGCTCGAAGCGCTCCACGCCGAAGAGGCCGAGCAGCCACTGGTTGAGGACCAGCTTGCGGTTGAATGGTACGGCAGCGCTCATGTTGGCCCGCCGTCCGCGCCCCCCAGCTGCGGCAGCCGTGCCCCCTCTTGGACGTGTGCGTGGCATCAGGTTCGCTCCCTCTCTTTGTCGCTCAACGGATGGTAGCAACAGCCTTTGATGCTCATTGTCGTGTGCAAAGTGAGTGACAAGATGAGTTGTCGCGAACGGATTAGCATCAGAACACATCCCGACCTTCGGAGATGTTGAGCAGCGCCGGAAAGGCCAGAACCGCTGACCTGCGCCCGCTTGCACCGACGAGGTCCCTAATCACGTTGTGGGTTTTCAGCACGTTTAGGAAACGCCGGGCGGTCGGTGCCGGTATGCCTGCGCTCCGGACGAAGTCCGAGGCGCTGAAGATGGGCCGTGCGAACAGCCACTCCAGGGCGCGAATGGCATACTGTGAACGGGTCATCTCCGGCATGCGGAGCTTGAGGTCGTTATACAGTTGAAGGATGGCCTGAACCCGTTGCAGGTTCACCTCGGCCTGGGTGCGTAGTCCTCCCAAGAAGAAACCGCACCACCCGGTCCAATCATCGTTCTGGGAGACGGCCAACAGTCGGTCGTAGTATTCGTCTCGGTTCGCCTCCAACCAGGCGCTTATGTAGAACATGGGCCGGCGGATCATGCCCTTCTGCCACAGGAAGAGTGGCACCAGCATGCGCCCCAGCCGGCCATTGCCGTCCAGGAACGGGTGCAAGGCCTCGAACTCCGCATGCAAAATGGCGAGCTGGACCAACCGGTCAAGGCCGTCCTCGTGTAGGTATTTTTCCCAGGCGCTCATGGCGTCGGGCAGCTTCTCGGCGTCAATCGGGATGAATCTTGCCTGCTCGATGGTGCACCCTGTCGGGCCGATCCAGTTCGGAATCTTGCGGTATTCGCCCGGGGCCTTGTTGTGGCCGCGGACCCCATAGAGGAGAACCCGATGCATCCTGCAAATCACCCGTTGCGACAGCGGCAATTCGGCAAGCATGCGCTCGGCCTCGCGCATCGCCGCACGGTAGTTGAGCACCTCGCGGATATCCTCGCGGCGCTCAGGAGAGACATCGTCCCGGCCAGCCTCGAATTCCAGCACCTCCCCCATGGTGGCCTGGGTGCCCTCGATGCGCGAAGAGAGCACCGCTTCCTGAGTGGTTAGCGGGGCAAGCAGGATGTCCGGATCGGGCACGGCGGCCAGCATGCCGTCATAGCGGGCCACCGCTGCGGCTGCCGGGCCGATCAGCGGAATGAGCCGTGGCCAGTCCATATCCCGGGGAGGAAAGCGGCCTTCGTGGTAGCGGACCGGGCGCATCAGACGGCCTCCATCTCGAACATCAGCCGGAAGAAGTCTTCCTCGATGAGGCGCACCTTCCAGGTGTCGTCGGGCGCCTTGAGATTTTCCAGGTTGTTGTCGCCGTTGACGTAAATCAGGTCGAACTCGCTGTCCTTGCTGGAGTAACCCTGCTTTTTGAACCACTCATCCAAAATCAGATTGTCTTGCTCGATCCCCTCGGCCGACTCGCCGCCGGGGCGCTTGCGCCAGATGACGAGCGTCTTGCGGCCGTCGGGCGTGGCGCCGGTGACGGTGCGGAACCACCAGGGGCCGCCGGCTTCCGGCCGGAGCCGGCCCTTGAGACGGAGCCGCGCTTCGCCGTCGCGCTCGGTCTCTGCACTGAAGGTCTGCGGCGCGGTAATGTGCTCGACCTTCAGGCCGATCAGCCAGTTGAAGGTCTCGATCAAATCGACGTTCACCTCGCGCGACTCGTCCGACCCGGGGCGCTTGACCTTGAGCCTGTAAGCGGTCGGGTCGGTGAAGGCCGCGACGTTGAGCAGCGACTGGCTGCCGCGCGTCTCCACGTCCAGCATGTAGCGGAGCATGTACTGCTCCTTGAGCCGGTCCGCCCCTTGTGCCTGCGGCTGGTCGAGCAGGCTTTGCTGCGCCTCGGTGCGCCGCAACTCCAGGTTGTTGAGCGTATCCTCGTAGGATTCGAGGCGGATGATCTTGAATAGGCGCGGGCTGCGCTCGGCTTCCTCGGGCGTAGCCAGGCGCTTGGGCTTGCCGTCCTTCCATTCCGGCGTCAAGGTGACCTTCTTCAGCCGCGGCAGGAGCACGGTGTCAAAGTAGTGCGCCATCTCCACCAGGATGAACTTGCGCTGGCCGCCATCCTCGCGGTTGAGGTTGATCACTGCGTGGCCGGTGGTGCCGGAGCCGGCGAAGAAATCTGCTATTACCTCTAGGCCGAAAGCGTAACTTGCGAATACCTCCACTAGTGCCACTGGCTTGGGGTAGTCCGTGAACACCGCGGCTTCGAACAGGTGGAAGAACTCCTTTGCGCCTGAACTAGTGCTAATGTCAGTAATCACATCCTTCAGTGTGGTGACTTCAAAGTCTCTAATCTTTGTGTAGATTCTCACGCGGTCTTCTGCCTGGACAAACTCCAGGTCTGCTTTGTCCCTTTCTATCTTCTCTTTGCCCCATCGCCAGGCATGATATTTGTGAACCCCGTCATTGTTCTGCTTCGGAGGGATCTTCACGAACCCCTCGAACTGGACATCGTCGCCAGCCTCTGAGAACCTGACCTCGCCTGTGGCGAAGTTGTAATGGATGCAGAAGACAAGATTGGGCCGTGTCTCCTCATTGAACTTCGAGTTCGTATTGTAAAGCTCATTCTTGAGTACATAAGAACCGGCGGCGTCCTCCTCCGCTTCATACTCAAAGCCTTTGTAGGCGCTTGGCATGATAGCCTTTAACTTCGTGACGCGCGCGATAAGCGTCCCAACGCTCCTTTTACCGAATGCCTGCACATACTCGTGCGTGCCGGCCGCACCCCGCCCGGATATCTGTCGGCCTTTGAGGTTGTTGATCCAAACGAACGTATTGAGATACCAGTCTGCGCCGAGGACCACCTCCGCGAGACTCCCTAAGCGGTCGCGTTCATTCGCGTCGATGCTCACAAAGAGTGCGCCATCATCACACAGGAAATCCCCCATCAACGCCAAGCGGTCCGCCATCATCGCTAACCAAGTGGAGTGTTGGTAGCTGTCCTTGTAGATAAACCGGTCGTTGCCCGTGTTGTATGGGGGATCGATGTAAATGCACTTCACCTGCTCGCGATAGCGCGTCTGCATGAGCGATAGCGCCTGAAAATTCTCGCTGTGAATGAGCACCCCGTCGGTCTGCTCGTCCACGTCGCCAATGGCTTCGAGCAGCCGCGCGGTGAAGTCGGCAGGAAAGTGGCGCGTATCCACCATCAGCGTTGGATGGATTTTCAAGAAGTTTTCAGTTTTCGGTTTACAGCTTTCAGCAAAGAGAGGTCCCTGCTGAACACTGAACACTTCAGACTGAAAACTGTGCAACCCCTCCCATTCCGACCACTGCGCCTCGTTGGCCGCGATCTCCGGATAGAACTCCTCCGGAATCACGCCCAGCCGGATGCAGTAGCTGGTCTCCACCACGAACTTCTTCTTGAGCCACAGCTTTTTCTGAAAGTCTTCGAGCTGCGCCAGAAAGTCGATGATCTTGTGCGCGATGCGGCGGATGACCTTGATCTTGGACAGATACTGCTCGACGCGCGGCGCGGTTTCGTTTTCCACGTCGTCCAGGTGCATGACTTCGTTCTTGATGTAGAAGTCGAGCTCGCGCCGCAGGAAGCCGCCCAGGTCCTTGTGGATGAAGTAGTCGAACGTGTTGCGCGCGGTGTAGCGGTCGAGATGCACGCGCAGGCGGGTGTTGTCGGAGACCGTGCCGTCGGCGCGCACGTGCTTTGCGCCCAGTGCCTTCACCCAGTCGGCCAGTGCCGCATCGGTGAGTGCAAGGATCGCAGCCTCGGCGGCGGCGTTCAGGTCTTTCTGTTTGGCCGGATCGGGCTGGTAGGTGAAACGGAGCACCAGCTCGCCGTCCTCGACGGAGGCGAAGTTCGCCGCCGCCAGCTTGAAACGCCGCTCCTTGCCCGCCTGCTCCTTCACGTTGCCGTGCTCGCCCTCGGCGGCATCGACCAGGCGGAAGTGCACGCGCATCGGGTTCTTGTCGTCATGCGGCCGAAGGCGGAAGGCGTAGTCGCGCAGGTACTCGCTGGCTTGATGTAGTACTGGTCCGCGTTGGCCCAGTGCAGCTTGACCTCCTCGCCCTCGTAGGGGATGGCGTACACGCCCGGCTTGTAGACGCGCTTGCTCAGAAAATCGCCTTCGGAGTAATAGCGGCGGAAGAAGCTGTACAGATGGTCGTAAACCTCGGCTTCGAGCGCCTCCAGGTCCACCGCGTCATCGGCCAGCTTCGCGCGCAGTTCCTTGACCTTGGGCGAGTCGTCCGGGTTCAACCCTGCCGCCTGGACGCCTGCGATGACTTGCATCAGCTCTTTTTCGATCGCTGCCTTGTCCGCCGGTCGGTACTGCGCGAAGGCCGCCTTCACCTGCGGCAGCAGGCCCTGCTCGAGGAACTGCGTGACCTCGGCGCTTTTGGCGTGCATCACCCGGTAGAAGCCGAAGTCCAGGTCGGGCTGGTCGAGCTGGAACAGCTCCATCAGCAGGGTTTTCAACTTCTCGTACCTCTGGCTCATCTCGGCTTTCCTTCGTCGTTGATCTTGATCGTGCTCGCGTTCATGTCAGATCCCACAGGGCGCGGATGGGCACCGCAAAGAGCCCGTCTCCAAATCCCACACTGGCCTCGCCGTCGTACAGCACCACGCCCGCGACGAAGCGCTTGCCCGCGGCGCGCTGCAGCTTGCGCAGGGCGCGAAAGTCCGCCGCCGTCACCGTGGCGGCGGCCTTCACTTCCACGCCGGCCAACTCGCGCCCGCCGCGCTCCAGCACCAGGTCCACTTCCGCGCCGTCCTTGTCGCGGAAGTGATGGAAGCGGATGTCGTCGTCGCGCCAGCTTGCCTGCCGGCGCAGCTCCTGGAAGACGAAGGTCTCCAGCAATTGCCCGAGGACCTCGCGGTCCTGCCACAGCGCCTCGGCGTCGAGCCCGAGCAGGGCGCAGGCCACGCCCGTATCGCCCAGATGCAGCTTGGGCGTCTTGACGAGGCGGCTCAGCCGGTTGCTGTGCCACGGCACGAGCTGCTCGATCAGGAAGACCCGCTCCAGCAGGGTCACATAATCCTTGATGGTCGGGCGACTCAACTGAAACGGCGCCGCGAGATCGCTCACGTTCAGCAGCCGAGCGGTCTGGCCCGCAGCCAGCGTGAGTAGTCGTGGCAGCGCATCGAGCGAAGCGATCCGCGCCAGGTCGCGCACGTCGCGCTGGACCAGGGTCTCGATGTAATCCCGGTACCAGGTGGCGCGCCGGCGCGGCGCGGCCCGGCGCAGCGCCGCCGGGTATCCGCCCGCCGCGATGCGCGCGGCCAGCTCCTTCCCCAGGCGCCCGTAGCTGCGCGCCCTGAACCGGCCCGCGAACAGCGCGTCGAGGAATCCCGGCGGGTCACCGGCCAGTTCGCACTGGGCCAGCGGGTGCAGCCGCAGGATCTCCATCCGCCCGGCCAGGGAATCGGCGAGCTTTGGAACGAGCAGGACGTTCGCCGACCCCGTGAGCAGGAAGCGGCCGGGGCGGCGCGCTCGATCCACGGCCGCCTTGATGGCGGTGAAGAGCGCGGGCGCTCGCTGCACCTCATCGAGAATGCAGTGCTCGGGCAGGTCGGCCACGAACCCCACGGGATCGGCGGTGGCCGCGCCCAGGGCGAGGGCATCGTCGAAGCTGAAGTAGGCGTAGCCCTTCGACGCGGCGATCTCCTGCGCCAGCGTCGTCTTGCCGCATTGCCGCGGGCCGTGGATCAGCACCACGGGCGCCTCGGCCAGCGCCCCCGTCAGGGCCGCCGCGGCAAAGCGGGGATACAGGGCGTCAGCGGTCATAGCGGCCAAAGGTAACTCTTTGTGCCGGCTGATTGCAAGGTTTGCCGTCGGCCATATGAAACCTTCTGTCCCGGCTGGCTGCAATGGCCGAGGGCTTCCACGCTGCCGAGCTGCTTCACACCACCGCCCAGCGAATGGTGAACAGGGTCTCGGTGGTCGTGCGCTGCGCGAGGCGTTTTTCCAGCTGGTCGATCAGCTGGTCGCGCTTTTCCATGATTTCGTCCTCGACTTTGAAGATCTCCTGCCGCTGGCGGCGTTGCTGGCGCTCGAGCTTCTGGATCTTCTCCTGGATCTGGAGCTGTTCCTCGAGCGTCACGGCCTGCCGCGCCTGGCGCCGCAGCGCCTTGATCTGCTCCTTGGTGTCCGCGAGCGCTTTCTCGGCGGCGAGCACCATGTCGTCGGCCCACTTCTCCAGCTTCTCGCGGGCCTCGTGGAAGTACTTGCTGTTCTGTTCCAACGATCGGCTCACGGTGGCCCTGGCGTGACGTTCGGCTTCGGCGGCCAGGCGTTGCCGCACGCGCTCGGGCGAGTCGTCGGCGCCAACGACCCGCCCGCCGCATAGGAACAGCTTCTCCATCGTCTCCTGGTCGAGCGACGCGCCGCTGTCTTCGAAACCAGAGAAGAGCAGGTACTCCTCCCGGTCGTACGAATCGATGGTAAGGCGGCAGAGGGTGAGGTAGCCGCGCTTTCCGCGCAGGGCCTCGATGACTGCGAGGCGGGTCGGATGGTGGGTCACGTCGAAGGCGATCGCGGCGGCCGGCGTCGCAACGGCCTTGCCCTGCTCGATCACGTACTCGCCGAGGGGATGGGACAGGCGATAGAGGAAGCGGCTCGCCTCCCCCTCGGCCTCGAGCGGCTGCGTTTTGGAGATGAGGTGGTAGCACCCGCGCGGAATGTCATCCCGCGGCGGACGGTCCAGGTCGAAGGCGAGTGCGGCGTCGTCGAACCTCGCCCGGCCGTGCAGGATGAAGCGCGTCAACGACCAGAAGCGCCGACCCACGCGATCGAGCTGCGCCTGGGCATCGGCCAGTCGCAGGCGCAGCCGCTGGTGCACGTCCTCGTCGAAGTGCTCGAACAGGGCGCGCCGCGTATCGTCGAGGCGCGAACGGATCTGCTCGTCCATTTCGGCCTGCAGCGCGCGGAAAGCCGCGTCGATGGCTTCCGGCGTCCGGCATTCCTGATAGATGGAGAGGATGCGCTTTTCGAAATCCACCCCCGACTCGATACTGCCGAGCACCTCGTCGGAGGCGCCGAAGACGCCGCTGAAAAGGCTAAACTTCTCGGTCAATAGCTCGAGCACGCGGCGATCCGCCTCGTTGCGCTCGTTGAGGAAGTTGATGACCACGACGTCGTGCTTCTGGCCGTAGCGGTGACAGCGGCCGATGCGCTGCTCGATGCGCTGGGGGTTCCAAGGCAGGTCGTAGTTCACCACCAGGGAGCAGAACTGCAGGTTCACGCCCTCGGCCGCGGCCTCGGTCGCGAGGAGAATCGTGGCGTTGTCGCGGAAGTGCTCGATCAGGGCGGTGCGCACGTCCACTGCGCGCGAGCCCGACACGCGGCCGGTGTCACGATTGCGCTCGACCCACTGTTCGTAGATCGCCGTGGCCTCGGGACCCGCGTTGGTGCCGTTGAACAGCACCACCTGCCCCGCGTAACCGTGGGCCTCCAGAAAGCCCTTCAGATACTCCTGCGTTCGGCGCGATTCCGTGAAGACCAGCGCCCTGCGGGCCGCACCCGTCGCGGCCATCTGCTCGAAGCCGATTTCCAACGCCTTGAGCAGCGTCTGTGACTTGGTATCCACGCCGATGCGGCGCCCTTCGTCCGCCAGCCGCTGGAGGGTTTCGATCTCCTCGCGCAGCTTGCGGCGATCGATGGGCGCGGGGGGCTGATCGCCAGGCTCCGCGGCGTCTTCGTCGCCAAGGATCTCGTCGAGCAGGTCGCCTTCGATCTCTTCGCTCTCGACCAGTTGTTCGGCCAACTCGGGATCGCTCTGGATTCGCTCGTCGCGCAGTGCCTCGAGGCGCAGGCGCAGGATGTCGAGTGTCGCGGCGATGGCCTGAGAGGATGACGCCAGCAGTTTCCGCAGGATGAGCGCCGTCAGGTGGCGCTGCCGTCGCGGCAGGGCATAACTGTCCTCTCGCTGCAAGAACGCGGAGATTGCTTCGTACAGCGCATGCTCGTCGTCGGTCGGGCGGAACGGCCGCGTGATCGCGCGGCGCTCGGTGTAACGGATGTACTCCGTGACCTGATTGCGCAGCGTCCGCTTGCAGAATGATGACAGGCGCGCGCGCAAGGCCCCCAGGTCGCTTCCGGCGCTGGCGTACTGGGCACGGAAGGCGTTGACGTCACCGAAAAGGCGTTCGTCGATGAGCGTTGAGAGGCCGTAGAGCTCGAGCAGCGAGTTCTGGAGCGGCGTCGCCGTCAGGAGCAGCTTGCGGCAGCCTTCTGTCGCCCAGCGGATACTCTGTCCAACCTTGTTGCTCGGCCGGTAGGCGTTGCGCAGCTTGTGGGCCTCGTCGATGACGACCAAATCCCAGCGGATCGACCTGAGCTCATCGCGGAGCGCGTTTGCGAAGTGAAAGGAAAGAATCAGGATGGCGCCGGGCTGGATCGGGTCTCGGCCTTCCCGCCTGGCTTCGCGGTATGCCCTGGCATCCAGGACGACGGTCGGAAGGCTGAACTTCTCTTCGATCTCAAGCGCCCATTGCTTGCAAATGGAGGCCGGGCAGATCACCAGCAAGCGCCGTCTGCGCTCGGCCCAGTACTGGCAGAGGACGATGCCGGCCTCGATCGTCTTTCCAAGACCCACCTCATCGGCGAGGATCACGCCGTTGGACAGCGGCGACTGCAACGCGAACAGGGCGGCTTCGATCTGGTGGGGGTTGAGATCCACCGCGGCGTCGAAGAGCGACATGGACAGGCGGTCGAGTCCGCCGGCCGCGCGGCGTGTCAGGTCGTGAGCGTAGTACTTTGCATGGTGGGGTGTGAGACTTAGTTGCATGGCGTCACCCAGGCGAGATTGTCGTCGCGCAGGCGCTCGCCGCCCCGGTCGTCGACAAGCTGGCCGATGGTGGGTTGGCGGGCCTGAGCCTTCAGGTGCTGCCAGCGGGCCTCGGGCGGCACCCAGAAGACGTTGACCGCTCGGTACTCGTCCGGGTCTTCCGGGTCGGCGCCCTGGTCGCGCTCGGCTTCCACCCTGGCGTGCCGCTCCTCGAAAGCGTCGGAGATGTACTTCAGAAAGATCAGACCGAGGACGACGCGCTTGTACTCGGCCGCATTCATGCTTCCGCGCAGCGCGTCGGCCATGCGCCACTGCTCGGCTTCGTAGCCGACGGTGGCGGCGCTTGCTGCCGCTGAAGCGGTGTTCTTCTCTCGCTTCGTCAAGCTTCCCCCCGTTTGGCGGCCATCTCCGCGCGCGAGTCGCAGGCGGTTGACGGTGCGCCACATCCGCGCCGCAAAGCGCCGCCGAGCGCTCGTGCGCAAAAGCGCGGGTCGGGCGGCTGGGCCAGGCTCCTCCGCATCTTCCTCCGGCACATCATTCGACAGATGCGCCAGGTGCTTCTTCGCTCGCACGGTGGCAAGTTGCTGCGTGTGTGAAAGTGAGCCACGTATCCCTGGATTGGAAAACGACCAAAGTCGAGGACGGCATCATGCCCCTCGGCAAAGCGTAGCGAAACGACATTGATCGGTCAACGTATCGTGCTCTCCTGTGTCAAGGCTTGACCTGAACCGCCCCCGGTCCCTTGGACACTCGGTGGATGGTCATCACGCCGCCACCTTCAGGCCAGCGGTCACGGCCTGGCGGGAGGCGGCGGGGGTTGTGAAGCCGTGCTTGTCGACGAGCCGGCCGTGGTTGGAGCGGCGCCGGAAGGCATCGAGGGCGGCGTGCAGCTTGTCCGCGGTGGCGAAGGACTCGATCCACAACAGCTGCTCGTTCAAGGTGCGGATGCAGCGCTCGGCGCAGCCGTTGCCTTCCGGCTCCCGGATGAACGCCGGCGAGGACTCGATGCCCGGCGAGCGCAGCTCGGCCTGGACGTGATCGCTCATGAACCGGCGGCCGCGGTCGTGACGCAGTGCGAGGCCGGCGGCGCGGCCCTGCCCGTAGGCGCCGAAGACACACGGCACCGCCTGGCGCAGCGGCTCGGTCGCCTCGAAGGCGCGTCGCCCTGTGGGCGGCGTGCAGCCCCAGGCGCTCGCTGGTGCAGTGGTCGACGAGCACGAAGATGCTGGCCGTGCCGTCGCGGCGCGTGACCATCGGGGTCAGGTCGATGCCCCACATTTGGTCGGGCTTGGCGGTGGTGATTGTGCCGTCGTGGGCCTTGGGGCCGTGCGGCCGCCCGGCACGGGTGGGTGCCAGCAGGTCGTTCTCCCTCATCAGCCACAGCGTGTGTCGCTTGGATGTCCGCACGCCCCTCATGCGCCGTCGGGCCCACACCTTGCGAGAGCCTTCGCCGACGAACTCGCTCGCCCCGAGCACGGCCCGGATCTGGATGACGAGCGCCTCGTCCGACCACAGTGTCCGCGGCCCTCGACGACGGCGCTTGTGCGGCGCTCGAGCCAGCGTCCGCCTGGCATGTGGAGCGTGGGACCTCCCACACCCGGCACACCCCCGCCACGCCGTAGCGAGCTCCTGTGGAGGGCGAGGCCGCGTGGCTCATCGCTTCGACCTCCGCCGTCGTACACCCCGGCCGTCCTCCATGGCGTGGCAGCGCTCGAGCAACAGCTCGTTGTCCATGGTGATTTCGCCGACCTTGGCCCGCAGGCGCCGGATCTCTTCGTCCCGCTCGTCCGCAAGACGGCTCTGCAGGCTCGTCCGTCCGCCGGCGAGGAACGCACCGCGCCACCCGGCCAACGTCGCCGCAGTGACGCCCAGCTCCCGTGGCACCGCGTCGAGCGCTTCGCCGCGCAGCAGCCGCAGCACCGCTTCCATCTTCGGGCGCGACGACAACCGCCCCCGATCGCCGCGCCCAGGCTCCCCTCCGGTCGCCCTCTGGGCTCCCGCCGGGGAGCCTGCTCTCCTTGGACCGTCATCCTGCGGGCTCCTCCCCAGGGCCTCTCCTGCCCCAGTCAGGTGTCCAAGGAAACTGTGGAGCGGGAGGGTTGCGACTCTAAGAAAACCCTGAGGCCATACCCATTGCTCGCCAAGCTTCAAGCCAGAACGGGCTGAATGACCACCCCACCCATTCGCGCCTCTTCCGCCCGACACTTCACGCCGTGTCGCGACTCCTTGATAGTGTCCCCTGGTGGACTCGATAGGAATGTCCCCTGGTGTTAGTGCCCGTGGGAGGGCAAAGGATCTTGGGGGACGTGGTGGCGATGAGCAAGAGAGAGCGTGCGCGGTT
>Ga0209506_1000329_pt1 | contig 66523 bp, 59 predicted proteins | sample AD_JPNHG2_MetaG_FD_184409 | JGI IMG/M metagenome (GOLD analysis project Ga0209506, IMG submission 184409) | Active sludge microbial communities of municipal wastewater-treating anaerobic digesters from Japan - AD_JPNHG2_MetaG (SPAdes) (version 2) | ecosystem: Engineered > Bioreactor > Anaerobic...
CCTGCCGCGCCTTGATTTATAAGTCCTATCTCTACCGCGACCTGTCCATGGATGCCCCCACACCGGAGGAGAGGGCCTATTACGACGACATGTTCGCCATCAACAACCCGATCTGCAAGGCCTATGCATCCGACATGGCCAGGCGTACGACCGAGGAGGCGATTCAATGCCACGGCGGTTACGGTTTTATGGAAGAGTATGCCGGGGCGGAGCTGTACCGGGATGTGGTGATCTACGGCATCTGGGAAGGCACGAACTTCATCCAGGCCCAGGATTTTACGGGCCGTAAGTTCACCATGAATGACGGCGCACCGTTTAAGAAGTGGGTGGCGGAAATAGACGAATTTGTCGCCGGCAAGAAGACCGATGCCTTTGCGGCGGAATTTGCCATGATGGCCGAGGCCATGGTGGCGTTTAAAAATATCGTGGAAATGAATGCGGCCTGGACCACGGGCGACAGGCAGATGAAGCAGCTCTTCGCCACCCGGACCTTGCATTCGGCGGCCAGGGTATACTGCGGTATGCTGCTCCTCGACCAGGCCCTCCTGGCGGCCGCGAAGCTCAAGGAACTGGGCGACGACCACTACGATGCCAATTTCTACAAGGGCAAAATCGCCAGCGCCAGGTTCTATGTCATGAATCATGTTCCCGATATCTTCGGCTTTGAAAAGTCCATGAAGAGCGGCGATCGTACCGCTATCGACATCCCCGAAGCAAGTTTCATGTAAGGCGTGGAAAAGCTGCCTGAGGGCAGAAAGAACCAAAGTGTGAAAGGCCGGAGCGGAATTAAATTCCGCTCCGGCTGATTACATAGAGAGTAGTAATTATTATGCATCCCGAATTGATCGACACCCTGGTTATCCCCAACACGACAAAGATTGTATTTATCATCATGGATGGTCTCGGCGGTCTCCCTGGTCCGGAGGGAATGACCGAACTGGAGACGGCCCAGACACCCAATATGGATGCCCTGGCCAGGAAGGGGGTTTGCGGCCTCCTTGACCCCGTCGGCTACGGGATTACTCCGGGGAGCGGTCCCGCCCACTTCGCCCTTTTCGGATATGACCCGGTAAAGAACAATATCGGCCGCGGCATTCTGGAAGGGGCGGGAATTGACTTCCCCATGACGGAAAAGGACCTCCTGATCCGCATCAACTTCGCCACGATGAACAGCGACGGGATGATCGTGGACCGGCGGGCGGGACGCATTGACAACGAGACTAACCGCCGCATATGTAAAAAGCTGCAGGATAACATTCCCTCCGATGGCGATGTGGAGGTCATCTTCCAGTCGGTGAAGGAGCACCGGGCCGTCCTTGTACTGCGGGGGGATGGTCTTGCCGAGGAAATACAGGAAACAGATCCTCAACATACGGGCAGGGCGCCCTTGTTCCCCCAGGCGCTGGTTCCCGAAGCCAAATACACGGAGGCCGTCCTCAGCAGCGTTATCGATCGCGCCCGAGAAGTCCTTTCCGCAGAGCCGAAGGCCAACATGATGCTCCTGCGGGGTTATGCAAAATATCGTAAATATCCATCCCTGAAAGACCGGTACCTCCTCAATGCCCTGGCCATTGCCAGCTACCCCATGTATCGCGGCATCGCCCGCCTGTTGGGGATGAACATCGCCCGCCATACCGAAACGGTTGCGGAAGAGATCAGCCTGCTGCGCGAGCATTACCGTGATTATGACTTTTTCTTCGTCCATGTCAAAGCCACCGATTCCCGGGGCGAGGACGGCAATTTCGACGGCAAGGTGGCCGTTATCGAAGAGCTGGACGCCCTGTTGCCCCGGATTACGGATCTGCAACCCGACGTCCTGGTCGTAACGGGTGATCATTCCACACCGGCGGTGCTGGCGTCCCATTCCTGGCATCCCGTGCCGGTCATCCTGTCCGCGCCCACCTGCCGTCCCGACATGGTCGCATATTTCGCGGAAAGAGACTGTATCCGCGGTGGTCTGGGCCGTATGCCGATGATGTATCTTATGGCGCAGGCCCTGGCCCACGCCAAACGTCTGGAGAAATTCGGCGCCTGAAAAGGTCTTGCCGCCGGGGCCCTCAACCGCAAGGGAAACGGGCGGCTCGACAAGGACCACCGCCAATCCTCCTTCCCCGCCCAAAGGTATCGCCGTCCATGGTTTTCCATGCATATAACCATTGACACGAGAAAACAGCCCCCCTATACTCCCCCTGTCGGAGGCGATATCTTGGCGCGCCGGGAAAAGCTCTGCGAATCCGGATGGTTGAGAAACCGGTCTGGGAAAGTCGGCAGACCGTCGGAATCGGGTTATACATATATATCGGCAATCAAATACCTTTTTTCTTCAATTTAACGGGGGGTACCGAGGATGAATTTTGGACTGACGGAAGAACAACAGATGGTAAAGGATCAGGTAACCAAATTTGCCGAATCCAGGATCAAACCCATCGCCGCGGAACTGGATCGTACCCATCGTCATCCCGAGGAAATATGCCGGGCCCTTGGGGAGATGGGCGTAATGGGCGTGGCCATTCCCACGGAATACGGCGGCGCCGGCATGGACAACGTCACCTATGTCCACGCGATGATCGCCATTTCCAAGGCCTGTGCCAGCTGCGGCGTCATCGTCTCCGTGAACAACTCCCTTTATGGATTCCCCGTGAATACCTTCGGGACGGAAGAGCAGAAACTGAAGTACCTCACCCCGGTCGCGAGTGGCAAGGTCGAAGGTTGTTACGCCCTGACAGAGGCCGGCGCCGGTTCCGATGCGGGCTCCCTGGCCTGCAAGGCGGAGCTCAAAGGGGACAAGTTCATTGTCAACGGCACCAAGCGTTTCATCACCAACGGCAATGTGGCCCGTTATTGCGTCCTGGCGGCGACGACCGATGCGAGCAGGGGCTACAAGGCCGTCATCAACCTGATTGTCGATCTGAAGAATACCCCCGGCTTTTCAATCGGTAAAATCGAGGAGAAGATGGGCATTCTGGCCTCCGGGACGGCTGAGTTGGTCTTCGAGGATGCGGAAGTGCCGGCGGCCAACCTGTTGGGTAGGGAAGGCCAGGGGTTCAAGCAGATGTTGATGGGGCTGGACTGCGGTCGCATCGGCATCGGTTCCCAGGCCTGCGGCATCGGCAGGGCCGCCCTGGAAGACGCGCTGGATTATGCCAAGGAAAGGGTCCAGTTCGGGAAACCCATCGCGACCTTCCAGGCCATTCAATTCAAGCTGGCCGATATGGCCACGGAACTCGATGCGGCGGAACTCCTTCTCCTCCGGGCCGCCTGGTTGGAAGACAATCACCTGGATTACGAGAAGGAATCGGCCATGGCCAAGATGTACGCCTCCGATGTGGCGATGAAGGCCGCCATCGAATGCGTTCAGATCTTCGGCGGTTATGGATACTGCAAGGAGTATCCGGCGGAACGTCATATGCGCGATGCCAAGATCTGCCAGATTTACGAAGGGACCAACGAGATCCAGCGGGTCGTTATTGCCCGGAAGCTCCTCAGCCTCCGCTAAGCGCAAACCCGACCAAAATTGTGACAACGGTCAAGATAAAGGCTTTCCGCCGGTCCACGTAACCGCTTTGGGCAAAACCGAAAACGGCAAAGAGGGCCGTAATGCTGTTAAGTAGTAGACTCAGAGGTTGGACCTGGTGAACAAGATCGGGAAGAAAAAAAAGCCAGAAAGGGTACGGCGGCAAAGGCGACGCCGAGACCCAGCATTCCCGAGGCAAAAGCGAGAATCCCCGGACCGACAACCATGATGATAATAGGACTCATAGTTCTACCTCCTACAAAGTAACCATATCATTTTTATACATTGCTGTATAGTAATACGGCAGAAGTGGAGATCAGAATGGTCTTTTCAAAGCAATAAGCGTTATTAAAAGTAGTACCCGGCCCTGAATTCAAAACGGTAGTCGTTGGCTTTTTCCCCAAATTCCGTGTCCCGGCTTCCCCGGATAAAACCTGCCCGGAGGCGAAGTTCCAGATTGGTGATGCCCGTATAGAGAAACTCTGGCGTGATGTTATAGCTCCGGTCGTCAAGATTGAACATGACCGTCACGGCGGGAGTAAAATAGAGAATATCAAAGGGTTCCTTCTGACTCAGGCGCAGTTGCAGATAATCCTCCATCGGACTTAGCCGTCCGTAACCGCCCGTGGCAAGGTTCTGGGCGACGTTAAGCATCTGATCGTTCCCCGTGTTCTGATAGCGGTTATAACCCTGGCGGATGTAGCTGTAATAATTTTTCATGTCGTCGGCGCTGTACCCCATGCCGTTGTGGTAATATTCAAGGATCGTCGTCAAATCAAAAGTGGTCAGGTGGCGGATTCCAATGAGGCCGCTTACTACGTTCTGGGTCCGCGATTGCAGGGCACCGGCGTTATCCAGAAACGGCTGCTGATAATCCTTGATATAGGCTAACTCGCCGTGGATCTCGAAACTTGTCGTAATATTCCTTGAAAAATCCATCCCCATGCGGGTCGTGCGGCTGCCGTCGGCGGCAAAGATAAAGTCCAGATCCGTATCGTAGAGGAGGAGATAAACCTTCCCGGCGGCGTTGATGCGGTTGTTCACACCGAAGTCATCGTTGATATGATCGTAGACGGGGACGATGACCGGAGTAAAAGAAAAGGTTTTCAAGGGACCGTCAAAGCTCCGGATGTAATCCATCGTCGCCATGATATACCCTTCGATCGGCAGGTCCGGGTCATAGGGATCTTTGGGGCGGTCAATGAAATTCACCGGATTCCAGGCATAGCCCTTCCCCCATTTCAAGGTCTTCTTGCCGACTTCGAACTTCCAGGAAGGCGATGGCTTCAGGCTTCCGTACCCGTCAAAGATCGCCGTCCGCTCACTGCCGTTGGCAAAGGTTGAATAGCGCAGATCCGTATTGGTTTTTACAAAGACGCTGCCGATGCCCTTTTCATAGCTCCCCTCCAACTGGAAGCGGCCGTTCCATTCCATCAGGGTCGAGCGGGGGTCCTGATAATACTGGAGTTTGTAGAGGGCGGCGTCCTTGTCCAAGACGTTCAGGACAGGCCGTAACTCCGCATAGCCGCCTAAATGATATGGCTTCTTCTCGATCTCTGCAGCATCGAAGGTGTAGGATTCCTCGGCAAGGACCGCGGCAGGAAAAAAGAGCAGGAGGATCAATAGCAGGATTATATTTCTTTTCATATGCGACTTGCCGAAGAAGTTTGTCGGAATTCCGATAATCTTTAATGTTCAACCTATCATCGCAAGGAATCCAGATTGGGCATATAGGTCAGGGTGAAGACCTCATCCTTGAAAGACCTCTTTTTGATCTTGGCGAAGATCATGACGGATTTATATCCCTTGTAGAGGGGGCTGTCCGTCTCGATGACCGCCGGCCGCACGATTCCGCCGCCGAAATCCTTGAGATCCTTGAAGTACAGGGTCTTGATGAGCATACTGGCTTCCGTGAGGCACTCGATCTTTATCGGCAGATTCTTCCCTTTGTCCACCCACATCTTCAACCGGTCATAGGCGACGGTTTTGGTCCTGGCCTTCAGCAGGAGAAGATAATTTCCGGCAGCTTCCGAAACGCCTTCAACGTCGTACTCCGCGGAATAATCCAGGTTCATGATATCGGCGTTGTTGAAGACGCCGCCTACCACGGACTGGAGGCTGGTGATCCGGATCGGTTTGCCGATATTGGGGATATTGAGCCACATGTTTTCGCCGAGTCTCAAGGTGCTCCGCCCCTTGTCGCTTGCCGGGGCAAGAAAGAGGGCGGCGATCTTGTCCTGTCCTTTCTTGACTGAAAACATGGTAAATTCTTTCTTCTTCCCATCGGGCTCTATATTGATCAGCTTCCGGTAGGTTTCATAAGATTCGGGGTTGAGGTTCCGGTCCACCTGCTCCAGGAGCTTCTTACCGTCCACGGCATAAGCGGGGAAGGCCATCAGGAAGGTCATTAAAAAAATAATTGTTTTAAGCATATCGGTAACTCCTTTTCTTATTAAGCAGGGGCAGATTCAAAATCTATCCCCGTTATTACTACAGAATATTAGACATGCCGCAGCGCCGCGATAGGCTCCATCCGGGACGCCTTGAAGGCCGGTTGTAGGCTGGCCAGCACGGCGACGAATATGACGATGGCCGAAATGACCAGCAGATCGGACGGAGCAAGCGTCGTTGTCAGGAGTAGCCCCTTCTGCTGGGCAAAGTCGAAGCGGATTCCAATCACATTGATGATCAGGACAATGGCACTCCCAACGATATCGCCGATAATCGCCCCTAAAACGCCGAGGCAGAACCCCTCGATGACAAACATGGACAGTATCCGGCTGGGTAGTGTCCCGATGGCGGCAATGGTGCCGATCTCCCTGATCCGCTCATAGACTGCCATGATCATGACATTCATGATGCTGATGAGGACGATGGCGATGAGCATGATTTTGATAAAAAAGGTCATCACATCGATCATCCGGGCAATGTTGAAGAAGGGCGAGAGCTGTTCCCAGGCATGAACCTCGAAGAGGGGGCGTCCCTCCTTGTTGACCTCTCCGGCAAGCTGTCCTTCCAGATGGCGGACGGCGGTGGGGAGACGACTGAAATCCTTCAGCCGGATGGCCACTTCGCTGATTTCAGCTTCGGGCATCCGCAAGACCTCGGCAGCGTCCTCAATATGGAGATAACCGTCCCGGCCGCCGGGGCCGGTGGCGCTCTCCAGGATGCCGGATACAACAAACTGCTTGCCATTGACGGAGCCATCTACGTTGGTTGCCACGACGACGACGGCGTCACCCAGCTTGACCTTTAACCCCTTAGCCAATAGCGTGGGAATCATGATTTCACCCCGGCTCAGGGTTTTCTTGCCCTCGGAGATGCGGGAGGTCAGAAGGGGAACGGTCTGGAACTCCCGATCGGGATAGACGCCGTTCAGGCGGATGTTCGTTGTCTCCGTAAAGTTGCTGAACATGCCGCCGAATTTGAGGCGGGGCGAAAAGGCCGCGATCTCCGGTGCCGCCTTGAGCGCCTCCGAAAGCTTCTGATATGCTTTCGGTTTGATATTCAGATTAAGGGGCAGATTGTCAATAGAGGCAACGTATCCCTTCCGGTGGATCTGGAGGTGACCCAGCATGGAATCGGTGATCTGTCCGATCATCATAGCCTTGAAGGAGCCGGTGACGGAGGTGAAAACGAGGACAAAAACGACACCGATGGTGATCAGTGAGGCAGTCAGCAGGGTTCTTCGTTTGTACCGGAGCAGATTGCGAACGGCGATCTTAAAGAGATTATTCATGGCTCACCCCTCCTTTCCTTTCTTTAGCGACAATAGACCCGTCTTCCAGCCGGAAGATTACCTCCGCCTCCCCAACGATCTTCTGGTCGTGGGTCGAAAAGATAAAGGTAGTTGCAAGCTCGTCCCGCATCCGTTTCATAAGGTTGATGACAGCGTAGGCCGTCTGGGAATCGAGGTTGGCCGTCGGCTCGTCGGCCAGGACCAGCTCCGGGTGCGTCACCAGCGCCCGCGCGATGGCAACCCGCTGCTTCTGACCGCCGGAGATCTGATCGGGATATTTGTCCCGCTGATCCGCCATGCCCACCGCCGCGAGGAGCCTTTCGATCCGTTCTTTCCGCTCCGCCGGGGGGACGTTCTGGACCATCAGGAGGGGGTATTCGATGTTCTCATAGACCGTCAGGACGGGGAGCAGGTTGAAGTCCTGAAAGATGAACCCGAGATGCCTTCCCCGGAAAGCGGCGCTCTCCCTTCGATCCAGGCGGGCAATGTCCGTAGCGGCCACCGTCAGCGTCCCCGCCGAAGGTTTGTCGAGACAGCCGATGAGGTTCAGGAGGGTCGTTTTGCCGCTCCCTGATGGTCCGATGAAAGAGACGAAAGAGGCCGGTTCGATCTCGAAGCCCACGCCCTGCAAGGCGTGGACGACGACCTCCCCAACTTGGTAATCCTTGTGGATGTTATCCGCTTTAATCAATGACATTTTTGTGTATCTCCTTTCTTTAACTCTTCCCATCATAACCAGAGCAGGGGATGCAGACCGGCTGGTCGTCCTTGATCCGGACGTAGCACTCAAAAACATATTCCTGGCAGAGACTGCATTTTGCCTTGTTGAAGGAACCTTTGAACGGTGTGAACTTGAAGTCGGGCTTTGCCTCTACTTTAAAAAGGTAATCATCTGGCTGGTCATAGACCCACTGGATAATTTCATCTCTGACCGCTTCCGGAATCTGGGATGGTTCGACGCCCTTCTTCCGATAAACGAAGAATTCAAACTTGCCCATGGCGTCGATAAAGTCCGGCTTGAGCCGGCGGGACGGCGTCCATCAGGGCATTGACCGTCTGCCGGACGATCTTGTAGATTTCCCGGGCGATGACGAGGCAGATGGCCATCGAGATGAGGGGGTCAACGAGCCGCCACCCGAAGAATGTGATCAGCAGGGCGCCGATAATGACTCCGAGGGAAAACAGGGCGTCTTGAAGGGAATGGAGCCAGGCGCTTTTCATATTGAAGTTCCGCGCTGAAATCTTTTGCAATAGCATGGTGGCCGCTCCGTTGCCGACAAAGGCCACGACGGCTACCCAGAGCATCTCCCGTCCGGGGATTTCCGGCGGTGCCGTCAGCCGTAGGAGCGATTCCCAGAAGACAAAGGCGATGACCACCGACAGGACAATGCTGTTGACAAAGGCGGTGATAAACTCGATTTTCCGATAACCGTAAGTTTTTATCTTATTCGCAGGGCGGAGGGCTACCTTTTCCGCCCAATAGCTGAAACCCATGGCGGCAATGTCGCTCAGGTTATGGACAGCGTCGGAGATCAGGGCCATGCTCTGGATAAGAAGGCCGAAAATCATCTCGAAGACAACGATCCCACCGTTGATCACCATGGCGAAAAGCAGGTTCTTCAGCGACGCCGGCGGTTCATGGTCATGATCGTGGTTGTGTTCCAAAGTTATTTACCTTTCCATAAATATTATACAGCTAATCATTCCGTTTTGTAAATGAATCCATTGCGCTCCCGTCGATGGTTTCCCCTCCGACTCCGAACGTCAGCGTCCCGATGGGACGGACGGCCAGATTCCTGAGCATAACATCTCCTTTTTCGTGAACATAAACGGCGTGACAAACGGCCAGGGTCATAAACGGCGGATAGAGGGCCACCGCAATTTGCATAACGTATTGCACGGCGAGAGCAGCGGGGATATCCTGGAGCAGATTCAGGAACCCGGTAAATCCGAACAAGACCGGGAGAATGACACCAAGATACCTTCCGGCCATCTTCACCTCCCCTGTCTTCGTGTTCCGCTGGCGGGCGCCCAGGTCATCCAGCGTCCAGAATAGCGTCAGCAGGAGGGAGGCGAAAACGGCGATGGACATCGATGTCAGCATCCGGCCCGGCGTGAATTGACTGGGGGGCAGAGCACCTGCGGACCCCAATGCGACGGCGGAATATCCCTGAAGAATAACGGTCAGTTTCGACCCGATAAGGAGCGAGAGGCCGATCCCCTGAAAAGGCCGGATGAACCATGTTTTCAGCGGCGTTACGCCGGTCTCCCTTTCTGCGGTGGCGATCAGTTCCCGATGTCCGAGGGTGAAAAGTCTGCCCATGAAGCCACTCAACGGCAACAACAGGAAAAGGGGGAGAATAAGGGTCAATGAAAACCGGACATAGCGGAAGGGAATTTTCCATACCGCATCGATCCCGCCGACGAAGGTGAAATTGCCGATAAAAACGGAAAGAAGCAGGTTGATGGCCAGCACCAGAAAGGCAGGCCAGAGCGACCTGACAATCTGGATATACCATTTTTTATTTGCGTATCCGGACATAAAATACCTATGGGGACGATGCCACTACCGCCGCTGAGGCGATAACCGCCAACACGGTCATTAGTTTGTTCATTGTCCTTGGCACCTTGCCAATGATATTATTTACTGGCAATAGAGCAAGGGACATGCCAAGATGAAAACAATCTGTAACTTACTTATCCTAAAGTGTTTATAATCAGATTGCAAGCAAGTTATTATAAAGTTAAATTGCCGATCGGATATATTTTAGCCAGGTGGAAGTAGCCAGTTGTATAAAAAGTATCCACATGCCTCTTGTTTTTCATGGAATGATCAGGAGGAAAACGACGATGGCCCCCGGTAAAATCTGGGAAAGGCTCAGGGCGCTCATGAACTCCTCGTCGGAGATCCACCCTTTTTTGTGGACGATGACCTCCTTCATCAACGCCAGAATAGCCGGTCCGCCAAAGCCGACAGCGCCGACATACAAGGATGACTTATTTTTTTCTTGCATATAACAATATGTAGTGTTAGTAAATGCACCTGCCACAATATATTGAGAACAAATTATCATGAACCGGAGATGCGCATGAGACAGGGAGGGATAAATGCATAGCAAGATCCGCAAGCGCGACGGGCGGCTGGTAAAGTTCAATGCCGATAAAATAACCAATGCCATTGCCAAAGCCGGCGCCGCCACCGGAGAATTCGACGAAAAAATTGCCAGGAAGATGACCATCAAGGTCCTGAACCTGGCGGAACGTCTTTTCGACAGCAAAATCATGACAGTGGAGGAGGTTCAGGATATCGTCGAAGAGGTCCTCCTGGATTCGACCTACCGGCGCACCGCCAAGGCTTATATCATTTACCGGGATCAGCATGCCCGCCTCCGGGATATCACGAACAAGATGGAAGTGGATCTCGTTGACCAGTACCTCAAGAAGATCGACTGGAAGGTTCACGAGAACAGCAATATGGATTATTCCCTCCAGGGTTTGAACAACTACATCTCCTCGGAGGTAAGCAAGGTTTACTGGCTCAACGAGATCTATTCCCCGGAGGTCCGGAAGGCCCATATGGAGGGCGATTTTCATATCCATGACCTGAGTCTCCTCTCCGTCTATTGCGTCGGCTGGGACCTTTACGACCTGCTTCTGGAGGGTTTCAAGGGGGTTTCGGGCAAGGTGGAAAGCAAACCGGCGCGCCATCTCCGGAGCATCCTGGGGCAGGTGGTGAATTTCTTCTACACCCTCCAGGGGGAGGCGGCCGGCGCCCAGGCGTTTTCCAATTTCGACACTCTGCTCGCCCCCTTCATCCGCTATGACGAGCTGAATTATAAAGAGATCAGACAGGTTCTGCAGGAATTTATCTTCAACATCAACGTCCCCACCCGGGTGGGATTTCAGACGCCCTTTACCAATGTCACCCTTGACGTCACCGTTCCCCGCCATCTTGCGGATCAGCATGTCATCATCGGCGGCATTCCCCAGACGGAGGTTTACGGCGAGTTTCAGGAAGAAATGAATCTCTTCAACAAGGCCTTTCTGGAGGTCATGGCGGCGGGTGATGCCAAGGGGCGGGTCTTCACCTTTCCCATTCCGACCTACAATATCACCCGGGATTTCCAATGGGAGGACCGTAATCTCGACGGCCTCTGGGAGATGACGGCCAAGTACGGCGTCCCCTATTTTTCCAATTTCATCAACTCCGACATGAGTCCCGAGGATGCCCGGAGCATGTGCTGCCGGCTGCGGATCGACAACCGGGAGCTGGAAAAGCGGGGTGGGGGGCTCTTCGGTTCCCATCCCCTCACCGGCTCCATCGGCGTCATCACCGTCAACATGCCCCGCCTCGGCCATCTGGCGGGATCGGAAGGCGAATTTATGCAACGACTGGAAAGGTTGATGACCATTGCCCGGGATGCCCTGGAGACAAAGCGCAAGGTCCTGGAGAAGTTCACCGACGGCAATCTGTATCCCTACACCAAATACTACCTCCGGACGATCAAGGAGCGTTTCGGCGAATACTGGAAGAACCATTTCTCCACCATCGGTCTGGTGGGGATGAACGAGGCCTGTGAAAACCTCCTGGGACAGAACATCGGAACCCCCGCCGGCCAGGAGTTTGCGAAAAGAACCCTGGATTTCATGAGGGGAAGGCTCATTGCCTTCCAGAAGGCCACGGGAAACAACTACAACCTGGAATCCACGCCGGCGGAGGGAACCTCCTATCGCCTGGCCCGGATGGACAAGCAGCGGTACCCTGAGGCAATATGCGCCAACGAGGAGGCCTTCCGGAGTCAACGGGCGGAACCCTTCTACACCAACTCCACCCAACTGCCCGTGAACTACACGGACGATATCTTTGCCGCCCTGGAGATCCAGGACGGCATCCAGACCAAGTATACCGGCGGTACGGTATTTCATGTCTTTGCGGGGGAGCGGATCGACGATCCCGCCGCGGTACGCGGTCTGATCCGCAAGGTCTGCACCGGGTACCGGCTCCCCTATATCACCTTCACCCCCACCTTCAGCGTCTGTCCCGCCCACGGGTACCTCAGGGGGGAGCGGCATGTCTGCCCGGAATGTCGCGCCGACTGCGAGGTTTATTCCCGGGTTGTGGGCTACCTCCGTCCGGTGAAGCAGTGGAACAAGGGCAAACAGGAAGAGTACCGCCTCCGGCAAACCTACCGCGTTCCGGCATGAAGATCGGTGGTTTCCAGAAGTTCTCCCTCATCGACTACCCCGGCATGATCAGTGCCGTGGTGTTCACCCAGGGATGCAATTTTCGCTGTCCTTACTGTCACAATCCCGAACTGGTGGACCCCCGCCGGTTCGGGGCGACGATACCCGCTGGGGACATTCTTGAATTTCTCGCCGGACGCCGGGGAAAACTCGATGCCGTCGTCGTGACCGGGGGCGAGCCGACCATGCAGGGCGACCTTTTCGAATTCATGAAAGACATCAAGGCAATGGGATTTTTGGTGAAGCTCGACACCAATGGTTCCGCGCCGGTGGTGCTGGCAAGGCTGCTGGCCGCCGGGCTGGTGGATTATGTCGCCATGGATTTGAAGGGCCCCCTGGACCGGTATCCCGCCATCGTCCGCACCGACGTAAAGACCGATGATATCGAAAGGAGTGTTTCCCTGATCACCGGCTCCGGCATCGGCCATGAATTCCGGACGACGCTGGTACCTTCTCTCCTCACCGCCGGGGACGTCCTGGCCATGGCCGACCTCGTGAAGGCGGCGCCGAAATATGTGCTCCAACGCTTCATCCCGGGCAAAATGCTGGATTCCCGCACCGCGGGTAAGGCGTGTTTCTCGGGGCGGGAAATCGTCAGCCTCAAGGCCCGTCTTGAAAAAAGGCTTTCCTGCGTTGCTGTCCGATGATATGATGAGGACATGAAAGGCACGGCAGATACAAAATCCCTGAATTTCATCGAGCGGTTGACGAAAATCGGCGTTGCCCTCTCCGCCCAGAGGGACGTGAACCGGCTGCTGGAGATGATCATCGACGAGGCCTGCAATCTGACCGCGGCGGATGGGGGAACCCTGTACACCCTCTCCGAGGACGGCGGCTCTCTGGAATTCGCCATCATTTATAACAAGACGCTGGATATCCGGAAGGGTGGCGCGGGAGAACGGATCGATTGGCCGCCCGTACCGTTGCACACGGAGAGGGGCGGGGGGAACACGGCCAATGTTTCGGCCTATGCGGCCCTGACCGGGAAGGTTGTCAATATCCCCGATGTGTACAATGCCGCGGGATTCAATTTCCAGGGTACCCGGGAATTCGATGCCCGGACGGGTTACCGCTCCCAGTCGATGCTGGTGGTCCCTATGAAAAATCATGAAGAGGAGATGATCGGGGTCCTCCAACTGCTCAACGCCAAAGATGAGAGGACGGGAATGGTGCGGCCGTTTTCCCGGGAGAGCGTCATGATCACCGAATCATTTGCCTCCCAGGCCGCCGTCGCCCTTTCCCAAAACCGGTTGATCAAAAACCTCGAAGACCTCCTGGAGTCCTTTGTCAAAACCATCGCCCTGGCCATCGATGAGAAGTCCCCTTACACCGGCGGGCATATCCGGCGTGTGGCGGATATCACGATGCTGTTGGCGGAAGCGGTCAACAGGGCCCGGGAGGGTCCTTTTTCCCAGGTGCGGTTTACCGACGATCAATTAAAGGAACTGCGGATGGCGGCCTGGTTGCATGATGTGGGGAAGATAACCACCCCCGAGGAGATTATCGACAAGGCGACCAAGCTGACGGCGGCCTTTGACCGGATGGAGATGATCCGGGTCCGGGGGGAGGTTCTCGTCAGAGACCACGAACTGGCACTGTTGCGCCGGGGGGAGGGGGCCCCGGAGGGAGGGCGGCAGGCCGTGCCGGAAGATGACGGCTTTACCCGGCAGTTGGGGGAGGAGTTGGATTTTCTGGCAATGCTGAACACCGGGGCGGTGCCGACAAGACCGGAAGATATCGCCCGGCTGCGGGAGATAGCGGGCCGGAAATGGAAGCAGGGCGGACGGGAGAAGGATTTCATTACCGAAGAGGAGTGCAGGAACCTCGCCGTTTTTCGCGGCACCCTGACGAACGAGGAGCGGCAGGTCGTGAACAACCATGCGGCGGTGACCCATAAGCTCCTCAGCCAGCTCCCTTTTCCCAAACGGCTGAAAAATATTCCCGAATTTGCCGGGTCACACCATGAAAAACTCGACGGCTCCGGTTATCCCCGCGGGGTGAAGGGAGACGAAATTCCCCTCCAGTCGCGCATCATCGCCCTTGCCGATGTGTTCGAGGCCCTCACGGCCGGTGATCGTCCCTACAAACGGGCCAACACCCTTTCCGAGGCCCTCGCTATCCTGAGGAGCATGGTGGAAGCGCGGCACATCGATGCGGATCTGTTCGAACTGTTCATGGCGGAAAGGATCTATCTCGATTACGCCCTCCGGGAGATGACCCCCCGGCAGATCGATGTGACGGACCCGGACATCAGATAATCCCCCGGGCCCGCAGATCTTCACGGGCGGCGGCATCGTAGCCGAGACGGGCCAGAATTTCCCCGGTATGCTGACCGAGGAGCGGCGGCGGATTTCGCCATCCCGGTTGCGCAGCGGAGAATTTGACGGGAAAGGCCTGCTGGGGGACAGGACCGTCTACCGGATGCTCGGCTTGGAACCACAGCCCCCGCTCCCGGACCTGTGGGTCCGCACATGCCTCCGCCAGGGTGTTGACGGGGGCGTAGCAGACATCGTAACCTTCCAGGATCGTGAGCCATTCCCGGCGGTCCTTCTGCATGAAGATCCGCCGGAATTCCACGATCATCTCCGTCTGCCGGGGCAGGGGGGCGTTCAGATCCCCGATGAATTCCTCTTTGCCGAGGCAGACGCACAATGCCCGCCAGAATTTCTCTTCCAGGCAGCCAAGGGAGAGAAATTTTCCGTCCCGGGTTTCATAGATATTGTAGCAGGCATAACCGCCGCCCAGTCGGGACTCCCCCCGTACCGGGTCTTCCCGCCGGGCGAAATACTCGGCCATCATCAGCGCCAGGAAGGGACTCAAACCGTCAAGAATCGAGACATCGAGGTACTGTCCCGTCCCGGTCCGTTCCCGGCGCAGGAGGGCGGAGAGGATGCCGATGGCGGCGTTCAATCCGCCTCCCCCGGCCCCGGAGATCATGATGGCGGGGACGATGGGAGGGCGTCCCCTTTCCCCCAGGAGCGAGAGGATCCCGGAAACGGCCAGGATGTTGATGTCGTGGGCGGGGCGGTGGCAATAGGGCCCGGTCTGACCGAAGCCCGTCAAGGAACAATAGATCAGCCGGGGATTCAAGAGGCGCAGATCTTCATATCCCAGGCCGATCTTGGCCATGGTGCCGGGCCGGGCGTTTTCGACGATGACGTCGGCGCGGCTCGCCAGACGACGGATTATCTCGCGTCCTTCCATGGTCTTGATGTTCAGGGTGAGGCTTTTTTTGTTCCGGTTCAGGATATGAAAGAAACTCCCGTTCGTACCGATTTGCGGCGGGGCGTTTCGGAAGCCGTCACCGGTGCCGGGATTCTCCACTTTGATCACCAGGGCGCCCAGATCGGCGAGGATCTGGGTACAGAGCCCCCCGGGCAACATCTGGGCAAGATCAATAACCTCCATTTCCTCCAGGGGCAGCATAATTAATATGTCCTCACGGTGTTTATAATATCGCTCTGGCCGCTTCGTCCCGGTCGGCGGCCGAAACAGTGAGCAGGGTAGTCTTTCCGGCGACGGTGGCCTTGACCGAACTTTCCCGGTCCGGCGGGGCGTCGCTGTAAAGGACGCAAAGCCGGGCCGCCCGGCGTAGATCCTCTTCGGAGCCGCCGCCGGGGACGAGGACCAGCGGCCCGGGAACATCCACCATCTTCAGGACCGCATCACCTTCCCGAATCAGGGTCTGGAGGGCGAGATTGTCTCTTTCGTTCCTACCCACGATCACCTTGACCGCGGCAGCGAGGCGGAAATGACGTCCGTATTTGAGTAGCTCCATGTCCCGCGGGGCGGGGTCCGGCTGATTGACGAACAGGTCCTTCAGCCGCCGGGAAAACATCGGGTCCGTCAACAGGCAGCCGCCGGCCGGTGGGGGATAATATTGGATGCCGTAGTGCGCCGCCAATTCCATCTGGGGCTTACGGCTCCGGCCCTGTATGGACAGGAGGAGCCCGCGGTTGACCTTTCCCGACCTTTCCGGCTCGCTTTCCGGAAGGAGACGGGCACTCAGCGGCCGGAGGACATAATCTCCGTAGCCCGAATTCTTCGCCACGATGTGGAGGGATTGCCGGGTCTGCGACATGGGTCGCTGGCCCAGCACCTCGCCTGTGATGATAAAATCCGCCCCCGTTTCCGCCATGATCTTTCCGGCCGTATGGATCATCAGGGTGTGGCAATCGATGCAGGGATTCATGTTTTTCCCGTAACCGTACCTTGGTGCTTTGAGCATGGCGAGGTGGGCGGTGGTCAGATCGAAGACCCGGAGAGGCAGACCGATACGGGCGGCGGTCGTTTGCGCCTTCTCGGCGGAAAAGAAGGGGGTGCTGAAGGTCAACCCCGCCACGGAGATACCCTGGTCCTGGATGATTTTCACGGCGAGGATACTGTCGAGCCCGCCGGAAAAGAGCGAAACGGCCTTGACGATCAATATCTTATAACCAATACGCCCAGAGCCTGGGAAAGGTAGCCGTTCAGGGCTTCTCCGGGGTCGTTTTCGATGAGGTAAATTGAGCTGCCGGTCTCCGGGGAGATCTTGATCCCCGACAAAACTAAGGACACGGAGGACAAGTCGCCTGTCGCCGCCAGCGGCAGTAAAAAAATGCCGGATTCATGAACGATTCCCAGGGAACGGCATGATCTCTCCAGGAAGGACCGCCTTGTCTCGCCACTGCCGGGAACGATCACCGCCGTGTTGTCGCTCTTGAGAATCTCGAGGAACTGATTGGGCAGGCGGCGGTTGAAAAAGACCAGCTTTTTCTCTCCCCGGGAAATCAACATCTCGGCCTTGATGATAAGATCGAAGCCGTCGCGCCGGGAATCGAAGATCTTCAGCGGGGCGTTTCGAGAAACGGTGCAGTTGAGTCTTTGAAAGAGATCGCCGGCCGTCTCGGGCAGGGATGACGAAGACAGCTGCGGCACCGGCTGAGGCCGATAGCTCTTCTCCGGTGTGGGAGAGAGCAGCTTTTCTGATGCCGTTTCTATGATTTCCCACCCCTGGGTGGCGGCGTATTTTTTGATCGTTTCCGGCAGGGCCGGGGCTTGTTCCTTTCGCAACCACAGGGCGATATTATTGCCGGTCCCCCCCGGGAGAGGGGTGCGGGGGGAGATCGTCCAATCCGGATGAAACTGCAGGACCTCCGGGGTGCCGATCTTCAACGGCCGGGTCTGACGCTGCATGGCGTGGCTTCCCGAAACCCCGATAACCGCGGCGAGAATCTCCGGTGCGGTGAGATGGGGATCAACTTTCAACACCGAGATGTTTTTCCATGACTGCCGGACAAGCTCCCGGATATGGTCGGGTATCTGCCCGGTAAAATCGATGAAGACCATCTCCCGGTCGGCAAATTCCACCAGGGGAATCTTTTGACAGTCGATGTTCAAGTGTCCCAGTCCGTTCAGGGGTAGATAGTATTTACCTTTGACCGTAACAGTGGCCCCGATACGGGCCAGGACATGCCGGATCAGGGACCATTTATCTCGCGAAGGTAAGACTTCCGCCCCGGTCAAGAGCGCCATTTTCCTCACGTCCGCGGGCGGGGAGGTCTTTGCCTGGTCGGGAACCGGGGAAGACGCCGCCTTGATCTTGACGGGCAGGATGATCTTCTGCCCTGGATAAATGCGGTTTACGTCCTTGATCTCCGGGTTGTATTTCCGGATGATCGCCAAACGGTTTTTCTTCTCCCCCGTCACCCGGCGGACAATATCGAGGAGCCACTCCCCCTTCTTTACGGTATAAACCGTCGTTCCCGCCGCGACCCGGGCGGACTTGCGGAAAGAGAGGTAGGCCGTATCCTCCCGGGCCTGCAAACCGCCGCCGCCCAGGAGGAGAATGAGGAAAAAAATCAAAAGGAAGAGGTGGTTCTTCATCTGCCGCGGATCGTCGACTGTTTCCCTCCGGCGCCGGTCGCCGCGGCTGGTTTTACCTTCATGATTTACCCTTTGGTCTTGTTTTTACGGTTGTTTGTGGCTCCGCACTGTTAACCGATATTTGCGTAAATGTCAAACCCGCAGTTTCCTTGAAGCTGCAGAAGATATTCCTGTTGAAATTTCATCATCATTATGCCATATAATTCGAAAAATAGAGGCAAGGGTCTGAAATTATGCGGAAATTTTTCTAAATGCGGAGAAAAGAATGCCTGGTGCTATAGACGATCGAGCTGCTTGCATTGACCGGGAGCATCTCTACCGGACCTTGATCGAATCCACGCGAGACCTGATCTATACCGTGGACCGCAGGGGGCTGTTTACCTATGTCAACCCCCAATTTGTGGAGACCACGGGTTATGAGGCTTCGGAATTGATGGGAAGGCCGTTTACCGATGTCGTCGATTCCGAAAGCAAGGAGTATGTCCGGGAAAGATTCAAGCTGGGCATGAAGGGTGAGAACAGCGCGCCCTATGAAGTGAATGTCCTTCACCGGACGGGAAAGAAGATCCCGGTGGAGTTTCTCGTTACGACCCTTTACGACCGAATGGGCAGTTCCGTGGGCCGTTACGGTATCGGCCGGGATATTACCGAACGTCGGGACGCGGCGAAGGCCCTCCGGGAGAACGAGAGGATATTGTTCAGTATCGTCAATGGTTTGTCGATTCCAACCTTTGTCATCGATGTCCATCACCGGATAATGTTCTGGAATCGGGCCCTGGAAGAGTTGAGCGCCATCAAGGCCGCGGAGGTACTGGGCACCACCCAGCAATGGCGGGCGTTCTACCTTACCCCACGCGCCTGCCTGGCCGATCTGCTTTTGGATGGCGACCTGGACGCCATTTCCCGACGTTACCGGGAAAAATGTAGAAAGTCCGGACTCATCGACGGGGCCTACGAAGTGGTGGATTTTTTCCCCCATCTCGGCGACCGGGGAAAATGGCTGCGTTTTACCGGCGCCAGTATCACGGATTTGTCCGGACGACTCGTCGGTGCCCTGGAAACGCTGGAAGACATAACGGATCAGAAACAGGCGGAGGAAGCGCTCCGGGATGCGGAGGACCTTTACCGCACCCTGGCGGAGAAATCCTTTGCCGGCGTCTATGTGGTTCAGGAAGGGAAGTTCCGTTTTATCAACGACAATGCCGCTTCCTTCGCCGGTTATTCAAGAGAAGAACTCACGGGACAGCAGGCCGGGATCCTGGTAATCCCGGAAGACCGGGAACGGACGAGAATCAATACCCGGGCCATGCTCAAAGGCGAGTCGACCACTCCCTATGAATTCAGGATCAAGACCAAGCAGGGGGAGACGCACTGGATTATGGAGACGGTTACGGCCATCGTCTATGAGGGGAAACCGGCGATTCTGGGAAATTCCATAAATATCACCGAGCGTAAGGCGGTTGAAGAGAACTTGCGCGCAAGCGAGGAGCGATACCGGATCCTCTTCAATAATGCCAATGACGGCGTATTGATCATGAAGGACATGAAATTCATCGACTGCAACGAAGTCGCCACAAAAATGTTCGGCTGCCACCGTCAGCAGCTTGTCGGCAGTTATCCCTATGAATTTTCCCCGCCCTTTCAACCCGACGGCCTTCCCAGCGACGTCAAGGCAAAGCGGCAGATGGAGGCGGCGCTATCCGGGGTGCCGCAGTTCTTCGAGTGGCGGCATCGCCGCTATGACGGGACTTTGTTTGACAGCGAGGTAAGTCTGAATGCCGTCAGGATCAGGGAAGATGTCCTCATCCAGGCCCTGGTGAGGGACATCACCAGCCGCAAACAGGCGGAAGAAGCCCTGCAGAGAAGCGAAGAACGTTATCGTAACATTATTGAGACGATCGAAGACGGCTACTTCGAGGTGGACATCAGGGGCAACATGACATTTTGCAATCCCGCGGCGGCCAGGATGCTCGCCTACTCCCAGGAAGAGCTGACCGGGATGAGCTACCGGCGGCTCATGGACAACGAAAACTGCCGCAAGGTGCTTTCCGCCTTCAATAATGTTTACAAAACCGGCAGGCCGACAAAGGCCTTCGACTGGGAACTCATACGCAAAGGAGGAGAGCGGCTCATAGTGGAGACCTCTATTTCCCTGGTTCGTGACTCCGCGGGAAGTCCGACGGGATTCCGGGGGATATTCCGTGACATAACCGAGCGTAAGCGGATGGAGGAGGAGATCCGTGAGATGTCGCTCCGTGACCAGCTTACCGGTCTCTACAACCGGCGCGGCTTCATCACCCTGGCGGAGCAGCAGCTCCGGGCGGCCCACCGGGGAGAACGGCCCATGATGCTGTCCTTTATCGATGTCGATGGGATGAAATGGATCAACGACAATCTCGGTCATGCAAAGGGCGACCGGGTCCTGATCGACGCGGCGAACCTGTTGCGGCACACCTTCCGGGTGTCCGACATCATCGCCCGTGTGGGCGGAGACGAATTCGCGGTTTTGGCCATCGATATGATGGATTTGAATCCGGAGGTGCTGTCCCAGCGGCTGCAACGGAACATTGAGGAATGGAACGCCATGGCATCCCGGCAATATAAGCTGGCGATAAGCTGGGGCACCTTCGTTTATGATCCGAATAACTACATGACACTGGATCAGATGATGTCGGCGGCGGACACCTTGATGTACGAACAGAAGCGGGGCAAGATCAACAGGAGAAGATGATGCGGGAAAGGGGGCAGGTCTTGCCGCTGCTCCCGTCCCCGGGGAAAAAAATGCCATGGCCGGGTCCGGCCATGGCATTTCCGGGAACGCTTGTTCCAGTGAACTGCTCGGATGTGATTACAGACCGCTCTTGAAGTCGTCTCTCAGGAGCTCGCGGGCGATGATCATGCGGCGGATTTCCGACGTACCGGCGCCGATTTCCCACAGTTTCTGATCCAGGAAGTGACGGGAGATGGCGTATTCCGTCGTGTAGCCGTAACCGCCGTGGATCTGAATGGCATCCAGACCGGTCTTGGTGCCCACTTCGCCGTTGAACAGCAACGAGGCGGCGGCCATGCGGTCCAGGTCCGTGCCCTTGCCGCCCGACTTGTTGGTCAGGCTGTCGCAGTAGGCGGCGGCGCTGTAGGCCAGGAACTTGCCGGCCTTGTAGTTGCAGTACATGTTCGCCAGCTTTTCCTGAATGGACTGGAAGGAGGCGATGGGTTTGCCGAACTGGACTCTCTCTTTCGCATACTTCAGGGAGAGCTCGAGGCAGGTTCTCTGGCCGCCGAGCGTACAGCCGGACAGGGTGATGCGCTCCGTGCAGAGGCCGCTGGTGAGAACGGCGACGCCCTTGTTCAGGCCGCCGATGAGGTTCTCTTCGGGGAGTTCCATGTCTTCGAAGGTTACCAGCGCCGTGGGGGAGGTTCTCATACCCCACTTCTTGATCTTCTCGAATTTCACCTGACCCTTTTTCTTGGGCTCGGCGGTCTCGAAGAAGAAGGTCGAGATGCCCTTGGGACCCGCGGCGGGATCCGTCTTGGCATAGAATACCATGAAGTCGGCCACAGGACCGTTGGTGATGAAGATCTTGCTGCCGTTGATGATGTAACGGTCGCCCTTCTTCTCCGCCTTGGTGGCCATGCCCATGGCGTCGGAACCGGCATTGGGCTCGGTGATGCCGAGGCAGCCGATCCATTCGCCCGTACAGGACTTGGGAAGAACATGCAGTTTCTGCTCTTCCGTTGCGTTTCTCCGGAAGTTGTCGAAGCACAGGGTCTGGCTCGCGCCGACGGTCATCGACAGGGCGTTGCTTACCCGGGCGATGGTCTCATAGGCCAGCAGGGTTTCCACGTAACCAAGCGCGGCACCGCCGTACTTCTCCTCGAATACGATACCGTTGATGCCGAGATCGCCGGTCTGCTTGAACAGGTCTTTGGGCATTTCGTCGATCTCGTAGGCATGTTCCATTTGGGGTTCGAGCCAGGTCGTCGCCCACTTGTAAACTGAATCCTCGAGCATCCTTTGCTCTTCTGTAAAACTGAAATCTAACGCCATAACACTACCTCCCTTTTGAAAAGAATTTGTATTACCTGACGCGGGTCTTCCGCGTCCGCGCACAGCCCACAAGGGCGCTCCCCGGACGAGATGAATCCAACCCGCATATTGGTTCCTAAGGCGCGTATCATTTCCGGAATAATCAAGAAGCGATATTCTGAAGAAAATTAGTTGAAACGCGAAGGGTATATATATGAATGAGCGCCGGGTGTCAAGGTGTTTTCTGAGAAAATTCGTAGTTGCAAGGAACCGCCCAATTGATATAAGACGAACCGGTATTCGGGATGTATCTTGACGGGCGGAGGGATAACGATGAACGACAGAACCTCGGAGGCATTGCTCAGGGAAATGCAGACCAGATTCAACAAAAAGCTGCGGGAACAGGAAATAGCTGTTGTCGAACACTGGCATGAACAGTTGAACAGTCTGCTGTCGCTGCGGCCGGAAGGGGTGGCGGCGCTCCAGAATCAAATCCGAAAGGTAGTCAAGATGATGGAAAACCGGATCATGATTCTGAAGCGGTCGCCCCAGGATTGAAGGCCTGGGGTGTTTTTGTCACTGCCGGGAGGTATTTTGTTGTTTGGCGGAGCCGAATAGCGAAGGTCGGAACGGAAAATATCGCCGTGACAATATCGTTAGGTATCCGCATGACTTCATCTTTTGTTGCACCCGCCCGCGGGTGTGATGGTTTATCGGAAATGTATTTATGAAAGATATCGCCAATTTTCTTTTTGAAGTGGGGATGCTGCAGAAGACGCCCCGGTCGGGATACCAGTTTCTCGGGTCAGGATGTGAATCGGTGGCCGAACACATCCTCAGGACGATCTATATCGGTTATGTCCTCTGTCGACTGGATCCCCAGGCGGATGAGCAGCGGGTCCTCAAGATCTGCCTTTTCCATGACCTGCCGGAGGCCAGAACGGGGGACATGAATTATGTCAACAAAAAATATGTCCGGGTTGACGAGGAAAAGGCGGTGGCGGAGCTGACGGAGACGCTGCCCTTCGGGGAGGACATCACCGCCGCGATCCGGGAGTTCAACGCCAGGGAAACCAGGGAGGCCGGGATCGCCCATGACGCCGATCAACTGGCGCTGATCGTACAGCTTAAGGAATACGGCGATCTGGGCAACAAATACAGTAAGGAATGGATCTCTTTCGCCATTAAGCGTCTCTGTACGGAGAACGGCAAACGGCTTGCCCAAAACATCCTGAAAACGGATTCCTCGGCGTGGTGGTTCCAAGACAAAAGCGACTGGTGGATAAACGGATCCGCCGCCAAGGAGGATGAATGATAACTCCCGGCGACAGCTCCGGAAAACCGAAGATCCGGTTTCCTTTTCTGGCGCTTCTGGTGGGTCTGACGGTACTTGCCTTACTGGCCGCCTGCACCACGGGAGCGCAAAAACGCCGGGAGCGTGCGGAATCACACCTGAATCTCGGCAGCGCCTACGTCGAGGCGGGGGATTACACCGCCGCTCTCAAGGAACTGCTGGCGGCGGAGAAAAACAACCCGGATAACCCCCGGATCCATTATTATCTGGCGATCGCTTATTATGGGAAGGGACATAACGAACTGGCGGCGGCGGCGGCGGAAAAAGCGGTGCGTCTAAAAAAGGATTATTCAACGGCGTATAATCTGCTGGGTACGATTTATTACTCCCAGGGTAAGTATGACCTGGCCATCCAGGCCTTCAACAAGGCTTTGGCCGACGTCCTTTATGAAACTCCGGCGCTGAGTCTCTACAATCTGGGTAAGGCCTATTCTCGGCGCGGGGATTATCTCAAGGCCCTGGAAAAATATCAGGAGGCGGGTACTAAAGACACCCGGAGGGAACTGATACCGCTGATCGAAATGGAGACGGGCAAGGTGAAACTCGCCCAGGGCGATTCGGAGGCCGCCGTTTTCCATCTGAAGAAGGCGACGGAACTGGCGCCGGTGCTGGTAGAGGCCTATTACTGGCTGGGTGAGTCCTATCAGAAACAGAGAAAAAACAGGGAGGCCAGGCAGGCTTACGAGACGGTGATCCGGCTTTCCCCCCAATCGGAATTCGGTACGAAGGCCAGGAAAGCCTTGCCGCTGCTGGAGACCTGAGGGGCACGAACAAGAAATCCGCCGGCAATCAACGGCCTTCGGGAGATATATTTCTCCATCCCGGCACCGGGCCGGAAGATGTTCCGAAAATTCTAAAATTCTATCTTTCCTTGACAGGGTCGGTAAAATAACCTACGTTTATCGACCTTTTTGGGAGTATTGCATGGCCTCGAAGAAACAGTTGCGTACCGCTACGGTCAAGAGCAAACAGCAGAAGAAAAAGATGAAGAAATCCGTTCTCATCTTTGTAATCACGGTGCTGGTGGGCTTCCTGGTATTTTTCTTTCTCACCCTGTTCGATTATGTCTACCCGCCCGTGGGCGGCCAGGGCGCCGGGGCCAGGAAAAAGGAGAAGAATGAGGTGACGGTCTATTTTTCCGATGCGAACGAGCGTTTCCTCGCTCCGGAAAAACGCTATGTCCCGAAGGAAGATACGCCGGAAAATGCGGCGCGGGAACTCGTGAAAACACTCCTCGACGGTTCCCGGACCGGCCTGGTCAACACCTTTCCGGAAAAGGTCGGGGTCACCGGCGTCAGGATCGACAATGGCACCGCCTACGTAACTTTCAACAGAAATCTGCTGAAGAACCACCCCGGTGGCAGTGCCGCCGAAATGGCGACCATCTACTCCCTGACCAACACCCTCACGGAGAACATCCCGGTTATAGAAAGGGTCAAGATCCTGGTGGCCGGAAAAGAGATCGATTCCATCAAGGGGCATATCGACACCCGCCAGGCCTTCTCGGCCAACAGGGAGTTGATTCTCCAGGCCCAGAAAGCACCATAGGAAGTTGCGTGATGCCGCCCCGGTCAAAACTCGCCAGAATAAGAAATATCGGTATCGTCGCCCATATCGATGCCGGCAAGACGACGGTTACGGAAAGGATCCTTTACTATACCGGTCGATCTTACAAAATGGGGGAGGTCCACGACGGCGAGGCGGTCATGGACTGGATGCCTCAGGAACAGGAGCGGGGTATCACGATCTCCTCGGCTGTGACCACCTGCAACTGGAATGATTACGAGATCCATATCATCGATACCCCGGGACATGTCGACTTCACCATCGAGGTGGAAAGATGCCTCCGCGTTCTCGACGGTGCCGTCGTTGTCTTCTGCGCCGTAGGCGGTGTGGAGCCCCAATCGGAGACGGTGTGGCACCAGGCCGATAAATACGGCGTCCCCAAAATCGCCTTCATCAACAAAATGGACCGGGTAGGGGCGGATTACCTGGCCGTTGTCGAAACGATGCGACAGCGTTTCAATTCCGTGCCGCTGCCGGTCCAGATACCCTGGGGGGAGGCGGAGCAGTTTCAGGGAACCATAGACCTGATCAGGCGGAAACTCATTACCTGGGACAGCGCTTCTCTGGGGGCGGTTTACTCCCTGAGCGAGATCCCGCCGGAAATGAGGTCCCAGGTGGACCGGCACCGGGACCAGATGATCGAAACCCTTGCCGAACATGAGGACGCCCTGGCGGATAAATATCTCGAGGGCGCGGAGATAACGGAAGCGGACATCATCCAGGCCATCCGCGCTTCCACCCTTTCCCTGCGGATCGTGCCGGTAATGTGTGGTTCCGCTTTGAGAAACAAGGGCATACAGCCGGTTCTCGACGCGGTGCTGGCATACCTCCCTTCCCCGGAGGATGTCCCCCCCGTGCGCGGCTACAACCCTCTCACCAGGGAGGAGGAATGCCGCACCAGCGATCCCCGGGGGCCGCTGGCGGCGCTGGTGTTCAAGATCATGCAGGACGAGGGGCGTAAACTGACCTATCTGCGCATCTATTCCGGCACTGTCAAAGCCGGTGACGATCTCTATAACGCCTCCAAGGGAAAAAAGGAAAAAGTCTCCAGACTTTTGAAGATGCATGCCAACAAGAGGGAGCGTCTGGAGGCGGCCCAGGCGGGGGATATCGTGGCCGTCATGGGTCTCAAAGAAGCAAAGACAGGCGACACTATCTGCGATGAGACCTCACCGCTGCTGCTGGAGGCCATGGAATTTTACGAACCGGTGATAAGTCAGGCCATCGAGGCAAAAACGCCGGCCGATCAAGAGAGGGTTGCGGTGGCCCTGGCAAAGCTGATGGAAGAGGATCCCACCCTGCGCCTCAAATATGACGACGAGACTGCGCAAACGGTAATCTCGGGAATGGGGGAGCTCCACCTGGAGATTCTTATCGATCGCCTGCAGCGGGAATTCAACGCCCGGGTAAATGTGGGCAAACCACGGGTGGTTTATCGTGAGACCATCCAGAACCCCGTGGAGGTGGAGGGGAGATTCGAACGGGAGATCGGTGACCGCAGGCACTATGGGCAGGTCGTGATCCAGATGCGGCCCCGGGAAAGGGGTACGGGAAACGCTTACACAGACAATGTGGGACTGGAAATTCTCCCTCCGGAGTTCCGCCCCGCCATTGAAGAAGGCGTCAGGGAAGCCATGATGAGCGGCGTTATCGCCGGTTATCCGGTGGTGGATATAGAAACGGTCGTGAAGGGCGCTTCTTTCCGTGATGGAGAATCGACACCCCTGGGTTATAAGATTGCGGCCTCCACCGCCTTCCGGGAAGGATGCGAGGCGGGAGGCCCCCTATTGCTGGAACCCATCATGACCGTCGATATCCTTACTCCCAGCGAATTTATGGGCGAGGTGATCGGCGACATCAACGCCCGGCGGGGAGAAATTCAATCCATAACCCCGAAGGGGGCGGTCAGTGAAATCAGGGCCAAGGTTCCCCTCAAGGCCCTGTTCGGATACTCCACCGATCTACGTTCGGCAACCCAGGGCCGGGCGACGTTTTCCATGCATTTTTACCGCTATGACAAGGTTTGACGGCGCCGCTGTCTCCCTGATGACTTATTGAGAGTTCATCGAGGTATGATTGTGGAAAGAATCATCTCTTCCTACCGGCAGACGCTCAAGATAATCGCCGGTATCTATCGCAAACCGGCTGTGCAGGTGGCGATCATTTCGACGGCAATCATCGTGCTCACCGCTGCGGCCGTCGATTATTTCGAGTACAATCAATCCGGCTCCAACATCAACAGTGTCTGGGACGGCGTCTGGTGGGCCATCGTGACTATGGGGACCGTCGGTTACGGGGATAAATATCCCGTCACCATCGGCGGGAGATTGGTGGGGATCTTTCTGATCTTTACCGGGGTGGGACTGATGTCCCTTTTCACCGCCACCATCGCCTCGGCCTTTGTTGAGAGGAGAATGAAGGAGGGCAGGGGTTTGGAGAAGATCAAGGCCAGAGAACACATAATTATCTGCGGATGGAATCAGCATACGGAAAAGGTTATTCAGGGGCTGACCACCTATGGGGTGATGGGTGAGAAGACCATTGTCCTGATCAGCGAATTGTCGGTAGATGAAATCGAGCGTCTCCGGATCAGATACAGCCGCTTTCATCTCAAATTCCTCCGCGGCGACTATGTGCACGAGGAGACCTTGAGGCGTGCCAATGTCACCCAGGCCAAGTTTGTTTTGATCATGGCCGATCAATCCGGTGTTCATTCCCGGGAGCGGAGCGACGAGCGAACCACCCTGGCCGCCCTGGCGGTGAAATCCATCGCACCCCAGGTCAAGACGATAGCCGAACTTCTGGACGATGAAAACCGTCCCCACCTGAAACGGGCCAATGTGGATGAGATCATTGTCCGGGGCGAACATGTCGGCGCCCTCCTGGCCAGTGCCATCAATTCCCCCGGATTACCGCGGGTGATCTCCAGCATCGTCTCTCTGGGCGACAAGAACAAGCTGTGGCGGACTCATATCCCCTCCGGTTTCGTGAACAGGACTTTTCGGGAATTGGCGGAATATTACCGGTCGAAAAGCCGGGCCATTCTTATCGGCGTCATGAAAGAGAGGAAGGCGATCAAGCTGGAGGATATCCTTTCCGACAACACCTCGATGATCGACAATTTCATCCGGGAAAAGATCCGGGAAGCAAAAAAGGACTTTGCCACGGAGAAGGAGGCGGTAAAAATCAACATCAATCCTGACGACGACTATATCATTGCTGCGGATGATTGGGCGGTGGTCCTGTCCGAGACGATGCCGGAAGCATAGAGGAAGGATGCCCTTGGTCGCGCGGCGATGAAGATGATAACAAGTCAAGAAAATGTTTGAGTTTATAATGTGCCGGCGCTGACTCGGCACTGACTGTGGGGGCGGCAGGACAAACGATGACGAGAGGCGTGATTATGCAGGAAGAATTGGAATTGTTGAAAGAGACAGAGATATTTAAAAATCTGTCCGCTGAGCAGATACATGAAATCCTGAAAATCACCCGCCCCGTGTCGTTTCCGGCCGGCGCTATCGTTATGAGGGAAGGCGACATCGGCGATACCATGTATATCATTATGAAAGGGACCGTCGAGGTGGTCAAGAGCCTGATAATCGGCGAGCTGGAAGACGAACAGGAACCGGGGAAAAGCAAGGTCTTCACCCGGCTTGATGCCGAGAATCACGCCGTATTCGGAGAGATCGCCCTCCTGGAGGCCCAGAAACGTACGGCGACGATCAAGGCGGTTACTAACTGCACCTTGTGTGAAATAAGAAAAGACGACTTTCTCCAATTGGCGGAGACCAACTATGAGCTGGGTTTCCGAATTCTCCTCAATTTAGCGAGAATCGTCAGCACCCGTCTGCGGAAATCGGATGAAGAGACCGTAAAATTGACGACGGCCCTGAGCATCATTCTCAGGGAAGTATAGGCGTACAGGGAAAGAAATGCCTGAATATAGCACAGTTCCCTCGGTAACCGACGGCATGGTAGAGCTGTCGGACGGGGTTGCGGGACCGCTGCTCAACAGGGATAGACTCCTCAAGAGTATCTTCCGAATCAGCAATCTCCTTACGGCGCAGACCAACCAGGACGAAATCCTGGCGAAGATTCTCGATGAACTGATCGATGCCGTCGGTTTCGACCGCGGCATTATCAGACTTGTCGATGAATCGCAGCGGTTTCTGGTGGCAAAAGTGGTCAAAAATTATCAGGAAGACGAAGCCGTAAGGGCCTTCAGCACCCCTTTGAACATCTACGAACACGATTGTCTGGCCACCAAGGTGGCCCGTTCCGGGGAAATGATCATGATCAGAAATGCCGCCGCCGATCCCCGGATCACCCCTACCGACAGGATGCTGACCAATATCACCGGCCGAGGTTCGATTGTTTGCACCCCTTTGAAAATCGGAGACTTTGTCATCGGCATCCTGGCGGCCTGGCGTAAGGAGGAGGTAAATTTCTTTCCGGAGGAGATCAACCTCTTTCTCACCTTTTCCAACCAGGTGAGCGTCATCATCCATAACGCCCGGCTGCTGGAAACGAATGCCGAAAAGATTCGCCACCTCATGATCCTCCAGGAAGCGGTGTCGGAGATGAATCAAAGCTATGCCCTGGACAACCGCATCCTGGAGATAGTCTTTGCCAGTGCTTTGAAAATCGCCCGGGCCGAACGGAGTCTGGGCTATGTCTGGGACATAGAGAAAGACCGCTGCCTGCTCAACGACGGCGCAAGAATTCAAGTTCAAAGCAAGGGTGAATGCGATAAGATGTTCGGCAACTCTCTCATCAGGGCGGCCATTGAAAGAAACGTGATGGTCTTGAGCACGGATGGGCACGACATAGAAATGCAGCCGCTGTTTCCGGATTTTCCCGTCGAGATCGCCATCCCTTTCCGCATCCGGGACAAGTTTGTCGGCGCGCTCCTCTTGGCAAAAAAGAGCGGCGGGTACAGCCCGGACCAGATCAATATCCTTGACATCCTCATCAAGAATGCGGCAACGGCCTATGACAACGCCATTATGCATTCCCTCCTCTCCCTGGAGGCGGAAAGCCTGAAGACGGAGGTTGAGAAACTCAAGGAACGGGAGGATCATCTCATGGGATTTCACGACATTCTGGGAAAATCCCGCAAGATGATAGATATCTTTCATGTTATTGCCGATGTGGCCGGTCATGACACGAACATCCTGATCCAGGGGGAGAGCGGGACGGGCAAGGAACTCATCGCCCGGGCGATCCACCGTCATTCCCATCGCAATCTGAAGCCCTTTGTGGATATCAACTGTGCGGCCATCCCGGCGACGCTCCTGGAAAGTGAATTGTTCGGTTACGAAGCCGGGGCGTTCACGGATGCCAGAAAAAGAAAGATCGGTCTCCTTGAGTACTGTTACGGGGGGACCATGCTCCTCGACGAAATAGGAGAAATGCCCCTGCAACTCCAGGCGAAATTTCTTCGCATGCTCGAGGACGGACACATCCGGCGCCTGGGGGGCAACGAGAACATCCCCATCGATGTCCGCTTCGTTTTTTCCACCAATCGGGATCTGATAGAAATGGTCGCCAACGGCACCTTCCGGGAGGATCTGTACTACCGTATCAGCGTCGTACCCGTCCTGATCCCCCCGCTCCGGGAGCGTGCCGATGACATTGTCATGCTGGCCCGCTATTTCGTGCAGGAGTTCAACAAGAAATTTTCAAAGCAAGTCAAGGGCTTTTCCCGTGATGCCGAGGCGATTCTCCAATCATATTCCTGGCCCGGCAATGTCCGGGAGTTGAAGAATATCATCGAACGGATCATGATCCTCAAGGGGGTGGGGACCGTCATCACTCCCGACAATATGCCGGCGGAACTGAAGACGCTGGGCAGTAAAAGAGAAGAAATCAGGATCGAACCGTTCCTCCAGCAATTGCCCCTGACCGGTATCGACTACGACATGGTGACCGAAAAAATACTCAAGGATGTCAAGCTGAAGATCCTGGAAAATGCCCTCCAGACAGCCGGGGGAAACAAATCCGCCGCGGCCAAACGCCTCGGGATCTCCCGTTACAAGTTAATCCGGGAACAGAAGAAGTATTATCGGGAAAAGGAGAACACTCTCTAACAGACCTTTCCTTCCTATGCCGAGTGTGTGCGCCATATGCACATGTAGTGCGCAATGCGCACACCAGAAAAGAGCCCACGGCAAGTGCCTTCCGGTTTCCTCGTTTCTTTATATGTTCGGATGCCGCACACTTATTGTCGAGGGAAAAACAGCGCCCGAAAATCCTATCGAAAATCCTTGCAAGGTATTAATTGTCTAGATACATATAATAATCTTATTTGTATAGCATAAAGAGTCGTTTGTCAGGGCGATGACGTCTGCGGATCAACAAGGGGGTCGTCTGGAATAATGTGGCATGATGATTGCTAAATAATCAGTAAAAAAGATCACCAAGATGAGCATGCATGGAGGAAAAGAATCATTTAAAGCAGGATTCAGGCAGCAAGAAGGATTCAGAGTATTTCAGGCTTGACAGACAGATAGTGCGTGATTTTTTTCTCTCCAGAGAAAGCGGCCGGGAAGAAAGAGAGTTAACCGAACAAACAGGAAGAAACAAAGACCAAGAGGTTAAGGAAGATAAGAGCTAGGTCTTCTTCCTGCCTGATCAATCCTGCGAGTAAGATTGGTTTCAATGCCGGTGGGTGGTTTATATCCCTCCTTTCCACCCACCGCCCCCCTTGTGGGCGATCTGAAGGGGAACGAGCAGCAAGCCCTTTCAGTTTATATACAGGTGGATGGTTTAGTCCCTCCTTTTCCATCCACCTTTTTTTATACATTGAATCTGAACACCACTATATCCCCGTCCAATAGCTGATAATCCTTTCCTTCCGACCGGATCATCCCTTTCTCCCGGGCGTGCACCAGATTGCCCGCCGCGAGGAAATCGGGGTAATGGAGAATCTCCGCCCGGATAAACCCCCGTTCCATATCGCTGTGTATCCGGCCGGCGGCATGGTTGGCCCTGGTGCCCCGCGGGATGGTCCAGGCCCGCAGTTCCGGACCGACGGGGGTATAAAAGGTGATCAGCCCCAGGAGTTCATAGCCGGCCCGGATCAATTTCTCCAGTCCGGACTCATGCAAGCCGAGATCTTCCAGGAAGGAGGCCCGTTCCTCCGGGGGGAGTTCGGCGATTTCCGCCTCCAGGTCGCCGCAGATGGCAATCACCGCGGCCCCCTCCCGGCCGGCGAGTTCCTCCAGCGCCCGGATATGCGCCTGATCTCCCTTCAGAACGGCTTCCGAGACATTCGCCACATAGAGGACCTTCTTGTCGGTCAGCAGGTGCAGATCTTTCAGCACCCCGGTGACATCTTCCGTCCGGGGGAGGTTGCGGCAGGGGATTCCCCGGCCCAGGGCCTCCCTGAGCGTCTGGATGTGCTCCAGTGCCGGTCCCGCCTCCCGGTCGCCGGTCTTCGCCCGCTTTTCCAGGCTCGCCGCCCGCCGCTCCAGGGTTTCCAGATCGGCAAGCATGAGTTCGGTATTGACGATCTCCGCATCGCGGACGGGATCCACGACGCCGTCCACGTGCACTACATCGGGGTTTTCGAAGCACCTGACGATATGGACGATAGCGTCCACCTCCCGGATGTGGCCGAGAAACTTGTTCCCCAAACCCTCGCCCCGGCTGGCCCCTTTCACGAGGCCGGCGATATCGAGGAACTCCATGGTGGTGTAGGTCTTCCGGCGGGGCTGGAGAACCCGGGCGATTTCATCCAGACGGGGATCCGGCACGGTCACCACCCCGACATTGGGGTCGATGGTGCAGAAGGGATAATTGGCCACCGCCGCACCGGCGGCGGTAAGGGCGTTGAAGATCGTTGATTTTCCCACGTTGGGTAGGCCGATGATCCCGCAGCGAAAGCCCATGATGTCACCTCGTAGATATGATTAGCCGGGCCGCCGGACGGTCCTTCCCCGCCCCGGCATGCCCCGGCGGGCGCTTTTGCACAAGGCGGCGCCGCAACTTGAGGATGTGTCTCGTTACCGGTCTGGAAGTAAAGATTTTGCAGCGATTTGTCAAGGCAATAAAAAAAAGCGCCCCCGTTGCCGGAGGCGCTTTTCGTTAACTGTATCCCGTTCTTTTTGGGACGGACGGAAATCTTAGCCCAACTTCTCGGCGGAGATCCGCATGCTGTAGAAGGAACGATACACGAAGATCAGGGCGATGACGAAGAACAGCGACGCCAGGCCGAGCTTCATGCCGGTGTTGGTCATGGTGACGGCGATTTCCGTGGCCAGCAGTCCGAACAGGGTCGTGAACTTGATGACCGGGTTCATGGAGACGGAAGAGGTGTCCTTGAAGGGGTCGCCGACGGTGTCGCCCACGACGGTGGCTTCATGGAGCGGGGTGTTCTTCTGCTTCAGATCCACCTCGACGATCTTCTTGCCGTTGTCCCAGCAACCGCCGGCATTGGCCATGAAGATGGCCTGGAACAGACCGAAGAAGGCGATGCCGATGAGGTAGCCGATGAAGAAGTAGGGGTTGAAGAACGCCAGGCCCAGGGCCATGAAGAAGATGACGATGAAGATGTTGATCATACCCTTCTGGGCGTAGATCGTACAGATCTTCACGACTTCCTTGCTGTCCTCGATGGAGGCCTCGGCCTTGTCCAGGTTGATGTTTTCCTTGATGTACACGACGGCCCGATAGGCGCCGGTGACGACGGCCTGGGTGGAGGCGCCGGTGAACCAGTAGATGACGCAGCCGCCCATGATGAGGCCGAGGATGATCTCCGGCTGGACCAGGCTGAGTTTGGCGATAACCTGGCCGAACATCTTCTCCAGGAGGATGATGATGCCGAAGACCATGGTCGTGGCACCGACGACGGCGGTGCCGATGAGGACCGGTTTCGCCGTGGCCTTGAAGGTGTTGCCCGCACCGTCGCCGGATTCGAGGAAGTGCTTGGACTGCTCGAAGTCGGGGGTGACGCCGAAGTGTTTCTTCACCACTTCCGCGGCGTCGGGACGGGATTCGATCATGGAGAGCTCATAGATGGACTGGGCGTTGTCGGAGACGGGCCCGAAGCTGTCCACGGCGATGGTGACGGGACCCATGCCGAGGAAACCGAAGGCGACCAGACCGAAGGCGAAGACCGGCGCGGCGAACTTGAAGGCCGGCGGCATGATCTCCATGACCGACGGGGCCTGGGAAACCAGGTAGGCGATGAGCATGAGGGTCAGGATGACCAGGCCCTCCCAGAAGGCGGAAAAGTTGCCGGCCACAAAACCGGAGAGGATGTTCAGGGACGGACCGCCCTGACGGGAGGCGTTGACGACCTCTTCACAGTGCCGGGAGCCCGTGCTCGTGAAGACCTTGGTGAACTCGGGGATCAGGGCGCCGGCGATGGTGCCGCAACTGATGATGATGGCCAGGGCCAGCCACAGGGAGATGCCGCCCACCTGGGGAACGTCGGCGAGGAGGACATAGCTCGCCGCAAAGGTCACGATGATGGAAACGATCGAGGTGATCCAGACCAGATTCGTCAGGGGGTGCTCGAAATTGAAGTCCTTCTTCCCGCCGAACAGGGACTTGCTCATCGCATCGTTGGCGAAGTAGGAAACCAGGGAGGTGAGGATCATGAGGATACGCATGGCGAAGATCCACACGATGAGTTTGCCGCCCATGGCGGGGTTGTCCGCGAGGGCCAGGGCCAAAAAGGCGATGAGGGCCACGCCGGTGACCCCGTAGGTTTCGAAGCCGTCCGCCGTGGGACCGACGCTGTCGCCGGCGTTGTCGCCCGTACAGTCGGCGATGACGCCGGGGTTCTTCGGGTCGTCTTCAGGAAGATGGAAGATGATCTTCATGAGGTCGGAACCGATGTCGGCGATCTTCGTGAAGATACCACCGCAGATACGCAGGGCGCTGGCGCCCAGGGACTCGCCGATGGCGAAACCGATGAAGCAGGGGCCGGAGAGCTCTTTGGGGATGTAAGCCAGGATGATGATCATGAAGAAGAGTTCGATGCTGACCAGAAGCAGGCCCACGCTCATGCCGGAGCGGAGACAGATGTTGACGATGCTGAGCGGGTCGCCGCTCAGGGAGGCGAAGGCCGCCCGGGAGTTGGCCACGGTGTTGATCCGGATGCCGAACCAGGCGACGCCGTAGGAACCGAGGATACCCAGGATGGAGCAGACCAGGACGACCATGATCTCGCCCATGGGCATGTGGGACAGACCGCCGAAGTAATAGACGATACAGATGGCGATCAGGATCCACAGGGCGGTGAGGAACTTGCCCTGCTGGAGGACGTAGGTCTTGCAGGTTTCCCAGATCGTCTGGGAGACATCGAGCATGGCCTGGTGGGCAGGCAGATTCTTCGTCTGGGTGTACTGCATCCAGCCGAAGATCATACCGACCACGCAGATGGCGAGACCCAGATTGAGGATCAGCATCCCGCTCAGGGCGCCGCCCACGAAGGTGACCTGGGTGAGATCGGGCAGTTTTATGTCCGCCTCACCGGCAAAAGCCATGGGAACCATCAGAAACAACATGACGGCCATGGCTGTCAGAAGAGAAAATACTACTCGTTTACCCTTAAACATCATTAAACCTCCTCACAAAAATTATTTATGGTGCTACCGTTGTATTTGTTCATAGCCGTTTGAATTCCGGAAGTGACGATCTCCTTCACCGCTGCGGCGGCTGTAGTAACAACCTGCGGTAATCGTTTCATCTCTTCGTCGGAAAAAGGCTCAAGAACGTATCGTTCGGTCGTCTCCCCGGCGGCCGGCTTGCCGATACCTACCCGCACCCTTGAAAAGTCCGGGCCGCCTAAATGCTGGATGACCGACATCAGTCCTCTGTGCCCCCCATGACCACCTCCTGCCTTGAGCCGCAACACCGTAAAGGGCAGATCCAGGTCATCGTGAACGACTATGACTTTTTCCGGTTTTTCCAGACGATAATATTCAAAGAACTTGCCGACCGCCTCACCACTGAGATTCATGAATGTCTGTGGTTTGACGAGCAAGACCGGGGTCTCCCCAATATACGATCTGCCCGCCAGGGCTGAGAATTTCTTATGCACCAGAGGTGTCACAAGCTCAGCGGCCAGGCGTTCCAGGACCATGAAGCCCGCATTGTGGCGTGTCCCTTCATAACGCCGCCCCGGGTTGCCAAGTCCGACGATCAAAAACATCCCTCACCATCCCCTTGGCACCGCCGCCCGGTGAACCTTTCTTCCCCTATTCCTTAACCTTTTGCTTCAAAATCTCCGGTTCCCTGGGGGTCTCTTCTTCCCCTGCCTCGGCCTTCATGGCCTCGCGGGTGACCGAAACCATAGCCAGAATCGTATCGTCGGCCTCCAGAATACTTATCCCCGCCATGGCCGGAAGGTCTCTGACCCGCAGGGCCTCGCCGACTTTCAAACCGCTGATGTCCACCGCGATATGCTCCGGGAGCACGGACGGCAGACAAGAAAGCGATACCTCTCTCTTTGGTATCTGCAACTCGCCGCCGACCGCGACCCCGACCGGGGTCCCCAGGAACTGAAGCGAGACAGCGGCGGTCAATTTGTGATCCATGCTGATTTCATAAAAATCGACATGGAGAATCTTTCCCGTCAGGGGGTCTTTTTGCAGGTCCTTCACGATGGACATCCGCTCCTGGAATTTCCCCTCGTCTTCAATCCGGAGGTTGATGAAGGCGTTTTCATCGCTCTGCTTGAAGAACGCCTTCATATCGGCGTCACTGACGGTCAGCATGAGCGTTTCCGCCTTGGGGTTGTAAAAAACGGCCGGAATCAGACCCTGCGCACGAGCACGTCGGGCGGGGCCTTTCCCTGAGATCTTGCGGGCAGACGCCCTCAATGCTATGGCTTCCATGGATGCCTCCTAAATAAAAAGTGAACTGACCGAATCGTCGTAATATATCCTGCGTACCGCCTCGCTGAGGAGCCCGGCCACCGAAAGAATTTTGATGCGCCGACAGGCCTGGGCGCCGTTATGGAGGGGGATGGTGTCCGTGACTATGATCTCCTTGAGGTCGGAGCCCTCGAGGCGCTCGATGGCCGGGCCGGAAAGGACGGGATGGGTGCAGCATACCGAAACCTCCAGCGCCCCTGCCTCCCTCAGGGCCCTGGCCGCCTGAACGACCGTACCGGCGGTGTCGATGAGATCATCGAGAACCACCACCTTCTTGCCTTCGACGTTGCCGATGATATTCATGACCTGGGCCTCGTTGGGTCCTTCCCGGCGCTTGTCGATGATCGCCAGGCCGACGCCCATGCGGGTGGCGAAGGCCCGGGCCCGCACCACGCCCCCCGTATCCGGGGAAACGATCACCGTGTTGTTTTGGTAGTTTTCCTTGATATAATCGAGGAGTACCGGGGTGGCGAAGAGGTTGTCCACAGGGATATTGAAGAAACCCTGGATCTGACCGGCGTGGAGATCCATGGATAGCACCCGGTTGGCCCCGGCGGTGGCGATGAGATCCGCCACGAGTTTGGCGGAGATCGGCGCCCGGGGCGCTACCTTCCGGTCCTGGCGGGCGTATCCGTAATAGGGGATTACCGCCGTGATCCGGTAGGCCGAGGCCCGCTTCATGGCGTCGATCATGATCAGAAGCTCCATGAGGGTGACGTTCACGGGGGGGCAGGTGGACTGGATGATGAAGACATCCATGCCGCGCACGTTTTCATTTATCTCCACCCGTGTCTCCCCGTCGCTGAAAGTGGAGACATTGGCCTTGCCCAGGGGGACGCCGAGATTCTTGCTTATTCGCAAAGCCAGATCAGGTGTTGCATTCCCTGAAAATATCCTTATTCTCTCCAGCATGAGATCCCTCTCTTACCATGCCCGGCTGTATATTGGCTGGGGCGGGAGGATTCGAACCTCCGTATGCAAGATCCAAATTCTTGTGTCTTACCGCTTGACGACGCCCCATCATTTTCCGTGATCAACGAAAAACGGCCTGGGGGGAGGGACTTGCCGGGGGGGAGGACAGCGTCTGACTACTGCTCGTCAGTTTCAGATGGTATGGGCACGAAAAAGAGACCAAGTCCTGTATCCCTGCAAGGATTCCTCCGCCTTTGCCGCCATATCCTCGTTGTCAAAGACACCGAAAACCGTAGGACCGCTTCCAGACATCAGCGCGCCGGCGGCGCCATGAACGAGGAGAAGCGCCTTGATTTCTTCCAAGACGGGGTAAAGATTGATGGACACAGTCTCCAAGTCATTGTGCAGTCCCTTGATCACATCATGGCATTTAAAAAATCGAGGGATGCTATAATGGATTGCCTCTTTTGTCAATCTTAAATTCAAGGATTCATAAACCTTCCGGGTGGAAAGTTCAAAACCGGGATTAACCAGCAGAAAATGAAAATGCGGGGGGTCGGAGACCACTTCGAGACGGTCGCCGATACCGAAAGCCCAGGCGGTGGACTCGAGAATGAAGAAAGGTACATCGGCCCCGAGGGCGGCTCCCATTTCCGTCAGGACCTGCCGGGAAAAGGGGAATCCGGCCAGTTCATTAAGGGCCATGAGGGTGGTGGCGGCGTTAGAGCTGCCGCCGCCCAGGCCGGCGGCAAGGGGAATGGCCTTTTTGAGGGTTATCTCCACGCCGCCGGTTGAACCGAGGCGGCGAAAAAACAGTTCCGCGGCACGATAAACGATGTTGCCGCTGTTTTCGGGGAGGTTCGCCCCGGGGCAGCGCAGGGACACGCCCGGCGCGGCGCCGGGGCGGAAGGTCATTTCGTCGTAGAGGCTGATACGCTGCATCAGGGTGGCGAGGTCATGGTATCCGTCGGGTCTCCGGGACAGTACTTTCAGGTAGAGATTGACCTTTGCCGGGGACAGACGGACGATCTCGCTACCGGGGGAGAGCTGCCGGTCATGAAATTTTGCGTTGGCGGGGGAATTCATGACCGTTTGCTATCCGTTCCGGGAGGGGCGCGCCGGCGGGGAATCTCCCCGCCGGTCCGGCGGTTTCGAGAGGTGCGATCATGATCCTGTCGCGCCGCTTTCCTTGACGTAACGCATCCGCAATTCGAAGAGGACGGCATCCAGGATATTTTTCTCGTTCTCGTCCAGATTACCTTTTGTCTTGGCCGCCAGCATCGTGATGGTATCGATGGTATGTTTTGCCGCGGGCATGTTTTTTTTCGATTTTCCCGACGCGGGATCGGGAAAATCCCCGAAGTGGAACATGGCGGTGGTACTCAGGGAGAGAATGAAATTCATGAAGTTTACCTCCGGGAGATAGCTTGCTCCGTCATCCTCTTCTGAAACCGTTGCCGCGGCGGCCGTTTTGCCCCCGTCGTCTGCGGACGGCGGCGTTGCCACACCCGGCTGCTCCCCGGCGTCTTCTCCCCGGCGGACCTCCCCCGTTTCATCGAACAGGCGCCGATCCTTGATCACAAATCCTTTTTCCTGCTTTTCATCATCCATATGACGCTCCTTGCATGGGCTTCTCCCCTGTTGCTCCTCCGGTTATCCGGAAAACAACCGGGATTGAAATCTCTGGATACCTGACAGGTATCGTCCACAGGTGTCGTCGGGAATGAAGTTGAACCGAAAAACTCATTCCGCTTTCGTTGAGCGAGTTAACTTCCCCGGTCCCGCGACTTGCCACGACGCGCGGATTACCCTGCCGACTTATACAGGCAGCCTCCGAAAAACACCCCTTCGTCGGCCGGCCGCGGGCAGGGGGCAGATGTGGGCCTCCCTGACCTCCCGAACATTTGTCACCCCCCGCGGGGACGCATCCCGGCCCGGGATTGAACGGGGGAATCGCAGGCCGAATTTCACTGCTGACCAGCCTGCCTGGAAAAAACAAGCCCGCCCCCGGCGTCGAGATCGGCGACGATCTTGTCTCCCTCCCGGAAGTCGCCCGACAGGAGCTTCAGCGCCAGCGGATCGAGGATCGTTTTCTGGAGGGCCCGTTTCAGCGGGCGGGCGCCGTAAACGGGGCTGTAACTGCTGCGGGCTATATAATCTTTTGCCGGGGCTGTCAATTCCAGGGTCAGTTTCCGTTCCGCCAGACGTTTTTGAATCAGACCGATCTGAATCTCCACGATCCTCTCTATATCCGTCAGCGTCAGGGACCGGAAAGTGATGATATCGTCAATCCGGTTGAGGAACTCCGGCTTGAAGGTGGCGCGGAGGGCGTCGGCGCTCCGGGATCGTTTTTCCTCATCGCTGAGCTCGTCATCCTGCAGCCACTGGCTCCCCACATTGGAGGTCATGATCACGACGGTGTTCTTGAAGTCCACGGTACGCCCATGGCCGTCGGTCAGCCGGCCGTCGTCGAGGATCTGCAGGAGGATATTGAAAACATCCTGATGGGCCTTCTCGATTTCGTCGAAAAGAAGTACGGCGTAGGGCCGCCGGCGCACCGCTTCCGTGAGATATCCCCCTTCGTCGTAACCGACGTATCCGGGAGGGGCGCCGATCAGCCTGGCGACAGAGTGTTTCTCCATATACTCGGACATGTCGATGCGAATCATCGCCTGTTCGTTGTCGAACATGAACTCCGCCAGGGCCCGGGCCAGTTCGGTTTTGCCCACCCCTGTCGGGCCGAGGAAGATGAAAGAGCCGATGGGGCGATTGGGATCCTGAAGGCCGGAACGGGCGCGGCGCAGGGCGCTGGATACCGCCGCAATGCCTTCATCCTGACCGACGACCCGCTGTTTAAGACGCTCCTCCATGTGGATCAGCTTCTCCACATCGCTTTCCATCATCCGGGCCAGGGGGATCCCGGTCCAGTTGGCTACCACGTTGGCGACATCTTCCGCGTCCACCTCCTCCTTGAGCATCTGTTTTTCCTGCTGGGCGGCGGTAAGACGTTCCTGCTCTTTTTCCATCTCCCGGTTGAGTTCCACGAGTTTTCCATAGCGGATCTCGGCGGCACGGGCGAGATTGCCCTCCCGCTGGGCGTTGAGCTCCTCGGTCTTCAAGGCTTCGATTTTGCCCTTGATGGCCTGGATGTTTTTGATCGCCTCCTTCTCACCGCTCCAGTGGAGTTTCATTTTTTCCATGGCCGCCCGCAGCTCCGCCAGTTCGCGGTCGATCTTGTCCCGTCTGTCCATGGAGGCGGCGTCGGTTTCCTTCTTCAGGGACTGGCGCTCGATCTCCAGTTGAATGATCTTCCGGTCCACGGCATCTATCTCCGCCGGCATACTGTCCAGTTCGATCCGTAGTCGTGAGGCTGCCTCGTCGATGAGATCCACGGCCTTGTCGGGGAGAAAACGGTCGCTGATGTAGCGATGAGAGAGGGTGGCGGCGGCGACGATGGCCGCATCTTTGATGCGGACGCCGTGATGCACCTCGTAACGCTCCTTGAGCCCCCTCAGGATGGCGATCGTGTCTTCCACGGTGGGCTCCCGAACCAGGATCGGCTGAAAACGCCTTTCCAGGGCCGGATCCTTTTCGATGTGTTTCCGGTATTCGTTAAGGGTAGTGGCGCCGACACAACGTAATTCCCCCCTGGCCAAAGCCGGCTTGAGCATGTTCGAGGCGTCCACGGAACCTTCGGCGGCTCCGGCCCCCACCATGGTGTGGATCTCGTCGATAAAGAGGATAATTTCCCCTTCCGCGTCGATCACTTCCTTGAGGACGGCCTTGAGGCGTTCTTCAAATTCCCCCCGGTATTTAGCTCCGGCGACGAGAGCGCCGATGTCGAGGCCGATGACCCGTTTGTTTTTCAGGTTTTCCGGGACGTCACCGTTGATGATTCGCTGGGCCAGACCTTCGACGATAGCCGTTTTACCTACCCCCGGCTCGCCGATCAGCACCGGATTGTTCTTTGTCCGGCGGGACAGGACCTGCATGATCCTCCGAATCTCGTCATCTCTGCCGATGACGGGATCGAAGCCGCCTTTCCTCGCGATATCGTTGAAATCTTTGGCATAACGCTTGAGAGCCTGGTATTTTTCCTCCGGATTCGGGTCTGTGATACGTTGTTTGCCCCGGATATCCACCAGAACCTTGAAGATATTGTCTCTGGTGATGCCGGCACGGCGGAGTATGCCCGCCGCCGTACCGGATTTCTCTTCCGCAATGGCGATAAGGAGATGTTCGGCGCTGATGTATTCATCCTTCAGGCGTGCCGCTTCGGTCATGGCCTGGTCGATGATTTTGTTGAGACGGGGGCTCAGGTAGGTCTGGCCCGTTCCGGATCCCTCGACCCGGGGCAGCTTGTCCAGGGATCTTTGCAGCTCCGCCGTAACGGCGCCGGGCTCCGCCCCCAGCTTTTTCAGGATCTCCCCGACGATTCCGTCCTGTTGTTGCACGAGAGTAAGCAGAAGGTGCTCGACCTCGATGGCTTGATGCCCGTGCCGGTTGGCCAGGCCCTGTGCTTCCTGAATGGCCTCCTGTACCTTGAGGGTCATTTTGTCGAATCTCATTTATTACCTCACTTAATCAATTGGTTTTTCGATACTGACGAAGATCTTGCCGTTCTTGAAGATGCTCACGTTTCCCGTGGATTCGGAAAGCACTATCGCCGTGGCGTTACTGATGCTTGTGATGCCGGCGGCGGCGATATGACGGCTCCCCAGACCATGGGGGAAGTCCTTGCTCTCCAGAGCGGCGTTCAAGTGGCGGCCCGCGGTGATGATGGTACCGTCTTCCCTGATGATGAAAGCACCGTCAATAGCGGAGAATTCCTTTATTGTTTCCTTGAGCTCGGGATTGAGGATGTTCCGCTCGTGCTCCGAATAGCCCATGAAAGGATTGATGATCATCTGGCGGGACAGTTGCAGCACCCGTTCGTGATCGCCGATGACGAAGGTTGTCCCCACCTTTCTCCCTTCCCGGCCCTGGGCGGCCAGCTCTATGGAAAGATTGAGGATCGCCCCGAATACTTCGGGATAAACCTTTTCCGTCAGATCCGTCAGGTATTCCGAGGTGAGAATCTCGAATTCCTTCCCGACATCGATGACAAAGATACTGTCGACATATCCGAATTTGGGAACCCCGCTCAGGCAGACGATTTTGTCTCCCTTCTGGAAAAGGCCCAGGGCAATGCCCTTGGTGACGGCGATCTTGATCTGCCCGACCCGGGTGAGATTAACATTGGGGACGTTCAGGGTCAGCGACGAGCCGGCCAGTCGGTCCGGGACATGGTTGTCCTTCGTGGCCAGAATGAGATCGAAGCTGCGTTTTCCCTCCTCGCAGCTGGGAAGTTCCAGGGCCGCATCGGCGTAAAGAAGCAGCGCCCGCGCCCCGACGTCCTCGGCGATCCGGCAACCGTACTCCAGCATGACGTTGTGTATAGGTTTCATGTTTTCCTTTCCCGTCTTGGCAAGTTACGAGGTAACATAATTACCTGCCCCGGCGATGTCAAGACGCCGGCCGGCGCGGGTGAAAAAGACCTTGACAGGGCCCGCCAAGAAGCTTATATATCCTAACCTTTCGAAATTCTTAAAAATAAGGAGTAGTTACTTGGACCTTCCCGCGTTGACCGGCACCCTTGACCGCTACATTGCCGAAATAAATCAGTTCCCGCTCCTTACCCCGGAAGAGGAGTTCGCCCTGGCCGTGCGCCTGAAGAAATTCAACGACATGGAGGCGGCGGAGAAACTCGTGATCTCCAATCTGCGTTTCGTCGTCAAGATCGCCCATGAGTACCGGAATTACGGCATCAAACTGGCGGACCTGATTCAGGAAGGCAATATCGGGCTTATGCATGCCGTCAAGAAATTCGACCCCTACAAGGGTTATCGGCTGATCTCATATGCCGTCTGGTGGATCCGGGCCTATATGCAGAACTACATCATCAAGACCTGGAGCCTGGTAAAGATCGGCACCACCCAGGCGCAGCGCAAACTGTTCTTCAAGCTCGGCCAGGCGAAAAAGAAGCTCGAGACGCTCTCGCAAAAGAATCCTGAGTTTGGAGAGATCGCCGCCTCCCTGGGGGTCAAATCCGTAGAGATTGAGGAGATGGATCTACGGATGAGCAACCGGGATGTGTCTCTCGACGCTTATATCAACGACGATTCCGACGCCACCCACATCGATTATCTAACCTATGACGGCGAGGATCAGGAAACGGCGCTGATCAGGAAGGAAGAGATGGATATCCTGAGAAGCAACATCGCTCACGCCCTGAGCAAATTGACGGATAAAGAGAAATACATCATCCAGAAACGCGTCATGGCCGACGATCCGATGACGCTTCAGGAAATCGGCGACCGTTACAAGATCACCCGGGAACGGGCCCGCCAGATAGAAAAACAGGCCCTTAAAAAGCTCCGTCTCGCCATTCCCTATCTGGGAGAGACGCCGCCGCTCCTTGAATGATCGTATTTCTCCCTCCGGTCATTCGTCCCGGCGGGCAAGATTCTCGAAGGAGGTGAACTTTTCCAGGAAGGCCAGTTTGACGGTGCCGATCGGGCCGTTTCTCTGTTTGGCGATGATCACTTCGGCCATGCCCTTTTCCGGATTGTCTTCCGCCTTGTTGTACACCTCGTCACGATAGATGAAGGCGATGACGTCGGCGTCCTGCTCGATGGCCCCCGATTCCCGCAGGTCCGCCATCTGGGGGCGGCGATTGGTACGGTCCTCAACCTTGCGGTTGAGCTGAGAAAGGGCGATGACGGGCACATTCAGTTCTTTGGCCAGCGCCTTGAGGGAACGGCTGATTTCGGATATTTCCTGTTCCCGGGAATCCTTCGTCGCTCCACTGCGCATCAACTGCAGATAATCGATTATGACCAATCCCAATCCGTGCTCCGCCTTCAGGCGCCGGGCTTTGGCCTTCATTTCCAGAACGGTGATCGCCGCGGTGTCGTCGATAAAAATCGGCGCCTCCGAGAGGCTGCCGGCGGCGGTGGTGAGCCGGGGCCAGTCCGTTTCCCCCAGGAACCCTTTACGGATCCGCTGGGAATCCACTTTGGCGGTCGCGGCAAGCATACGCATGGCGATTTGCTCTTTGGCCATTTCCAGGGAAAAAAGGCAAACCGGAAGGGACATCTGCATGCCCACGTATTGGGCGATGTTGAGGGCGAAGGCCGTCTTGCCCATACTGGGCCGTCCGGCGATGATGATGAGGTCGGCGTTTTGCAGTCCCGAAGTCAGGTCGTCCACCTTTTCAAACCCTGTGGGTACACCGGTGATGAGTTCCTTGCGGGCGTAGAGTTTTTCAATGGTGCGAAAACTGTCCTTGACGATCTCCTTGATGGGGAAGAAGGCCGGGCGGATTTTGTTTTCCGAGATTTGGAAAATGGCCTGCTCCGCTTCATCGAGGACCGTATCCACATCCGCCCCGGGGGCATAGGTCTTGCCCAGGATTTCGGTGGCGGCATTGATCAGTCCCCTCAAAATAGCTTTTTCTTTGACTATTTTTGCATAATGGGGGATGTTCGCCGCCGACGGCACATTATCCACCAGTCCCGCCAGATAGGCCGAACCCCCCACCTTGTCGAGACGTTTCTGGTCCTTGAGCATATTGCTCAAGGTTATCAGGTCCACCGGTTCGCCGCGTTCGGAAAGCTTGATCATCGCTTCAAAGATGCGGCGGTTGCCTTCAGAGTAAAAATCGTGGGGGGTGAGCGTTTCCATAACAGCGTTCAGCCCCTGGTTGTCCAGCAGGATTCCCCCCAGAATCGATTGCTCCGCCTCCAAATTCTGGGGAGGGATGCGATGGATCGTCGGATCGAGATCTTTGGCGCCCGGCAAGGTCTTATCCTTCCTTCACTACCTGAATCTTAATTTCCGCGGCCAGGCCGGCGGGCAGTTTGATTCTCACCGGGAACTCGCCCAGGGTCTTGATCGGTTCCGCCATGACGATGGCCTTGCGATCTATTTCCAACCCCATTTCCTCGAGGGCCTTTTCGATATCTTTGTTGTTGACGGAGCCGAAGAGTTTGTCCTGTTCCCCGACGCGCCTGGGGATGATGCAGGTGACGCCGGCGATTTTTTCGAGGAGGGCGGCGGCGCGCTGTTTTTCCTTCTCCGCTTTTTGGAGAATCCGCTTGCGTTCATGCTCCAGGGAATGGATGGACCTGCTCGTCGCTTCCGCGGCCAAACCCTTGGGGATGAGATAGTTACGTGCATAGCCGTCGGAAACGTTGAGCACGTCGCCGATCTTACCGAGGTCGTCCACATTCTGTTTCAATATTACTTTCATTGTATCCTCCTGATTTTTCCTAAGAACTGTGATCAAGGTTTTGTGAAGATTTTGAAATTTTACGAAAATCCACCCAGAGATCAAAAATGCCGGCGGCGATAATGAACAGCATGAAATATTGCTGAAGCATGATAAGGAAATAGAAGAGAAAGCGGACCAAGAACGGGACTTTCTTCTTCCGGAAGAAAAATTCCGCGATGGCCAGTCCCTGGAGAAAATAAACGAACAGACATATGACCAGGAGATTTAGAGCCGGGAATCTGATCGCGTCCATGGGTACCGCCAGGCCCGCGCCGGAAACGATGAGGCACCAGATGAGATGGTCATTGGCCTTCCAGCGGGTCAGGTCTCCGTAATCGGGGAAGGGCAGACCTTGCAGCCCGAGCAATGTCCTTAAGACAAGGACGTTCACCAGGCTCACGAAGGCCATACCGACCAGGGACAGGGCGGGAAAGATGTTGGTCAATACCCTGGAAATCGCGGCCGCGTTGTCCTTGAGGAACTGCAACTGTTCTTGGGGGAGATCGAGCTCCCCGTACAACCTGATGTTTTCTTTCACCATGGCCTGGACATAGAAGTAAATGTGCTCCGCCGGGGCCTTTTCATTGACGATGCCGCTGTAAAGGATAATGATCCCCATGATCGCGAATCCGGACACCGCGGCCACGGTGATGGTCCAGCCCAGGGTAAGGCGCCGGTGGAACATTTCCGATATGATCACTCCCAAACCTCCCAGAATGAGAAAGGCGGCTATGGATAGCTGCGCGCTCAGGATTTGTTGCGCGGCGCCGAGGACCAGCAGGGAAAAGGCGAGAACGAATAAACCTTTGCTACGGCCGAGTTTGGCAAAATAGAAGGCGATCGGGAGCGGGATCATGATCAGCAACATGGCGCTGAGAAAGGGTACCAGGGCGATGGACAGAAAGAATAACGACGTGATGAATACACCCCGGCCGATCTCGATGATCAAGGCGTTATTTCTTCCCGAATCCGCGGCCATATCATATCCGCCTCAGGGCAGGCACACCGGCACGGCCTCCGGAAAGGGATGCCGTGCCGGTTCGCTTTCGGGTTTGACGAATCTCAACCCTCGGAAACGGCGAAAGGAAGCAGAGCGATCATCCGGGCCCGCTTTACAGCCAGGGTCAACGTACGCTGATGCTTGGAACAATTTCCCGTGATCCTTCTCGGCATGATCTTGCCCCGTTCCGTGACGAAGTCCCGCAGGGTGTGGGGGTCCTTGTAATCTATCTTGAGATTTGAATCCGTACAAAACCGGCAAAATTTCCGCCGGTGGAAAAACTTTTTTTGCGGCCGTTGCGGCCTCGGGCTTCTGACTGGTGGCATCTTCTATCCTCTCTTTATTCTCCTGATGAAGCAGGGGCGCCGGCCGGTGCGGAATCGCTTCCGGCGACTTCATTTCCTGAATCGGCGGCCGGGACGTCGCTGCCTTCCTTCTTACTCTCCCCGGCGGTTTTCAGCTCGCCTTCCAGGGCCTTGAGATCGACAACCTCGTCTGTTTTCACGGTCATGTACTTGAGAACCTTGTCGTCAATCTTGAAATTTCTTTCCATTTCATTGACGATGTCGGTCTGACCGGCAAAGTCCAGCAGCACATAATAGCCGCGCAGCTGCCTTTTGATCTCGTAGGCCAATTTGCGTTTTCCCCATTTCTCCACCTTGACCAAAAGGCCTTTGCGACTGGTGATAATCGCACAGTACCTTTCAATAAGGGCTTGCAGTTCCTCGTCAGGGATGTCAGCGGGGGTAATGAAGATGGTTTCGTATCTTCTCGTCATCTCTCCTCCTCTCGGCTCTAAAGTCCAGGCGCCGGGCCTGAACAAGGAGTTCCGTAAATTTATGATAAAAAAGATCAGCTCCAATACAACATGATTTTTTAGAAAGCAAGGATTTTGTGTCGCTATCAAAAACATGACTAATGATCTTGTCAAATGAAAGGTATTCGGGTAAATACAAAACACATACCGTCTCCGGACGCTTACGGGTAAAAAATGAATATAAAAGAGCTGCTGAACAAATCATCGCTTGAAAGCAGAGGGCTATACTATCGTTTAACCATAATATTCAGTCTTTTTTTCCTTTTTCCCCTGTTGGGTTTTTTCTTTTTCGCCTTCCGGTACGATATCCTGGATGATGAATATATCCCGGTCTTCACAATCAGTCTCCTGATTTTTTATCTCTTCGGCTATACCCTCGTCCGCCGGATCTTCGATACGATCATCGGTGTCGCCAGGAAAATGTCCGCATCCCTTGCCGAGGTGGGGATGAACAAGCCGTCCCGGGAAGTTAACAATGAACTCGAAGAACTTGTTACCTCTTTCCAGGTCCTGGAAAAGGATCTACGGTCGAGCGTCGACGGTTTAAGTCAGAAATCCGCACAGATAGCGACTCTCAAGGAGCTTTCCGATCTCTGTTATGTAACCTTCGACGCCGAGGATCTCTTCTACATAACCCTGGAGCGGGCCCTCAGAATGGTCAACGCCGATGTGGGTTCGGTGCTGCTGCTCGAATATCCCGGCCGGGAAGCCTTTATCGTCCGGGCCAGCATCGGTCTGGGCGGGATCGTCAAAAAGGGCGACCGGGTGGATTTTGCCGCGAGCATCGCGAAATTTGCCGTCATCAACAAATCGCCGCTCCTGGTGAACGATATCGAAAACGACAGCCGTTTCGGACGCAAGAACCGTGAGCAGTACGGGACTAAATCATTCCTGTGTATGCCTCTGAAGGGGATCCATGAAGTAATCGGCGTCCTGACCCTGTCCCGCCGCTCCGCCGAAACGTGCTTCACCCAGGAAGACGCCGACATCCTTACCCCCCTCCTCAGCAATGCCGCCTTCACCTATGACAATCTGTCCCTGCTGAAGGAGAACGAGGAGCAGAAAAACCTGATAAAGGTCATGGATATGGGGTTCAAGATGATCGGTGCCAAAAGCATGGATCTCGACATTATCCATGCCTACCTCTATCAGATACGCAACGCCGTTCCTTTCGATCTGGCCGGCATTTTGATCGCCGGGGAGGAAGAACACGACACCCTGCAGGTATTCGACTATCTGGCCTATATTCCGACCGAGCTGGGAAGAGAAAGGGTATATCCCTACCGGGGCACCATCCTGGAAAAGGTCATGCAGCAGGGCGGCACCCTGATCGTCAATAACCCGGAACCGGGACCAACCCCTGTGGAGCGGGACCTGCTCGACGGACACGGGCTCAAATCCCTGTGCCTCGCGCCACTGCAGAGTGAGGGTAAGCCCGTGGGTATCCTCTTTCTGGGTTCCCAACAGGAAGGAGCCTTCAGGGGCAGAAATGAAGGTGTGGATCTGATGGCCAACCTCATCTCCCTGGCCATAGACCGGAGCCGTATGGCCGCCACGCTGGGCAAGCGGGACCGGGAGATGGATTTATTGAAGCAAATCGGCGGTGTTCTCGCCTCTTCGACCTTTGACATGGCTGAAGTCATCAAACATACCATGCAGATGATCCAGACCGTGATCGATGTCGAGGCGGGATCGTTGCTGCTCCGGCAGGGCGATCGTTTGCTGTTCAAGGAATCCTTCAACGTGGATCAAAAAGTGGAGCTGGAGGTACTCAAGAATACCCAGTTGATGCTGGGACAGGGCATCGCCGGTTTTACGGCGACGAGGGGAGAGCCCATACTGATAAAGGATGTAACCACTTCCCAGTATTTCTATCCCCACCTCGATCAGAAAACCGGCTTCGTGACCAGGTCGGTTTTATGTGTGCCCCTGATTGCCAAAGGGCAGGTGCTGGGGGTGATCGAGGTCCTCAACAAGCGGCGGGGGGAATTCAATACCGGGGACATGCAGCTCCTTCAATCCATAGGCACTTCCGTTAGTATCGCCCTGGAGAATGCGCGGCTCTACCAGGAGACCCTTGCCATGGCGGAGCAGGAAAGGTGTATCCGCGGGGTTTTCCAGAAGTTCGTCCCCAAAGAGGTGGTGGATAGAATCGTTCACAACGTCGATACGGAGCAGCCCGTCACCGAAGAGATGCGGGTGTTGACGATGATCAACATCGATCTGCGGGAATTTTCTCAACTGTCCATAAAAATTGGTCCGCGAAAGACAGTGACGATGCTTAATCTCTTCTTTCGGGTCATGGGGGAGATTATCTTCAAACACCGGGGTATCGTCGATAAATATCTCGGCGATGGTTTTCTGGCTGTTTTCGGCGCCCCCGTTTCCTATCCCGCCGATGCCGACAACGCTATCGCCGCCGCCCTGGAGATGAAGGAGGCGATGGGGGAGATCAACGTCCAGGCCGTCAGGACGATCGGCGTGCCTCTGGTGATGGGGATCAGCATCCATACCGGGGAGGCGGTGGTCGGCAATATCGGCTTCGAGAAGAAGATGGATTATTCCGTCATCGGAGATTCGGTAAATATCGTCTTCCGTCTTCAGTCCCTCACCAAGAAATGGCCGAACTCGATCCTCATCACGGAAAAAACCCTGCAATCGGTTATAAATTCGACGGTGGCGGTAAGAGAGATAGCAGTGGTGGACGATTCGTCTCAGATCGGCCATCTGCGTGTTTACGAAGTAATAGGTCAGCAATACAAGGACGCGAAAAATTAAATCGACAAGGAGGTAAGTTTTTATGGCGACAATCATGCCGGACAGCGACGACGTACAAAGGGCGATCAAGTGGATTTCTCAGGCTTTGGAAGAGAATCCGGGACAATCGGTGGCGAAACTGGTGGAGAAGGCGGTGTTTCAGTTCGATCTCTCGCCTGTGGACAGTGAATTTCTTATCGGTTTTTTCAAGAAACGATGAAATAAGAGAAATTCTTCCTAGGGGGTGCCCGTATTCATGCCCCGATAAAGCGCCGCCGCCACGGCGGCGGTCGCTTTTGCGAAAATGCCGGCAGCGGCAACCAAGTTGGCATCGATCGCGGCGCCTGTTTCCAAGCATGACGATTGTTTGGCAAATAAAAGGAGAAGGCCGGGAAGGGAGTAATTTTTGCGATGATAAAGAAGCTCTTGGCAATAATAATGGTAATCATGCTCTCCGGGTGCTTTGCCGCCATCAAGGAGTCCGAATGGGGGAAACACGACTCTGTTTACCAGGACCTGGGACATCTCTGGTTCAGCTGGATCGGCTATCGGGATGTGGATCAGCGTGATGTCGAGAAATCGACGTCCCGGGGCTGGTGGGGGATCCCCAAACCGTATTATCCAGATACGAAAAAGACAAATTAATATCAAGGATATAAAGTAGTTAAGCGACCGGAGGGAAGCGTATTCCAAAGGACGGCCCGTTCCGTTCGGAGTGAAAACTTCCCGCGGTCAGGGTTTCGGGGAGAGAGCGCAGGCGCCCTGACTGCCTGCCCCCGCAACCGTGTACCCCAAGAGGGCGGGGGGGTTAGGGCGTGGTTACGGGATGGAAGAAGGCTGCCTTGCCGGTCGGCGCCCCAAGCCGTATCCGGCAGGGCAGCGACTGAGAATGCGCGGGGCGGATTTACCGGCTTGCCCGTTCGGCTGGGCACGGCAATCATCTGTTTTCGGCGATCACGCGTATCTTTGCCTCCAGATTGATCCGATAGGGTCGGGCGTCCTGGAGAATAGCCCCGGTGTCCTCGAAATCCTCCTTGAAGATCCTCTCCGCCACGGCCTGACGGTTTCCATGGCTGTCATTCAGGTAATGTTCGATCCGGTCTTTGAAGGCGATCGTCTCCGCAAGGGAATGGGGCAGGAAATCCCGGGCGTCGGTGCCGGTAAGGGTGAAAAAATGGCTCATCATCAGGATCTCTATATCCAATGCCGCCAGTTTATTCAGTGAATTCAAGTAGTCGTGATAACTGGAAGTGAATTCGGGGTGAATCTTGAAATTGCGATCAAAAACGCCGACGGCCTCCCCGGTGATAAGGGACTTTATTTCCGGAAGATAGAAGGAGAGGGAATCACGGGTGTGCCCGGGGGTGGCGATGACCTGACAGCTAAGGCCCTTGCCCAGGGTGATGCGCATCCCCTCCGTGAGGACCAGATCGATCTCCAGACCGGAAAATTGGATGTCCTCGTCACCGGTGAGGAAGCGGTATTTTTCTTCCAAACCGGCGCTGAGACTGCGGATCAGTTCCACGGCCTGGGGCTTCCGGAAGGTGTCCGCCGCCGCCGCGGCGGCGCCGATCTTCAGCCCCGGAATACGCCGCCGCAGATACGGGGAGGCGCCGGCATGGTCGAAGTGAGAATGGGTGAGGAAGTGGTAGCTTAAACGATGGTGATCCGTGAGAATTTCTTTCAGCTCGGCGAGATAGAGCGGTCCCATGAAAGTGATTCCGGCGTCGAACAGGGTGGGGATGCCGGCAGTGACGAGGTAACCGGGCAGTTCGGCGGCGCCGATGGCATAGATGAACTCATGAAGCCTTCCTCTGCTTTCCACGATCATGTCGTCCTCCCCGGCGTGGGATTTGGTTTTTAATTATCTTCTTTAACTTTATCATTTGCCACTCGGACACGCAACATCCAACTCCAGGACGCTTGACCGGGTCATACCGCGGCGGCACTGTGTCGCCGAACAAGTTCGTCCCCCTGGTCAATAGGCGGGCTGCGGGAAAATATGCCCCTGGAGCCGCTAAAGAACGGATAATGAGATCGACAAGGGGCACGGTCGGCGGCAGTGGGAAAAAATCTTTGCTTCCCGTCCGGATTTAATATACAAAAACGGCGTGAAGGAACTCCTGACCAAATATCTCGACTACCTGACGGTGGAAAGAGGCGCCTCTCGCCATACCCTGGATGCCTATCGTCGCGATCTGCTTCGCTTTATCGCTTTTATGTCCTGCCGGGGAAGGGAGACTGTGGAAGGGATCACGCCGGAAGATTGCCTGGCCTTCATTGCCCACCTCCGGGGGCAGGGCCTGGCCGCAAATTCCGTGAACCGTTCCCTGGCGGCCCTGCGCGGTTATTACAAGTATCTGGCCGGGGAGGGGAAAAAGATCGTCAGCCCCTTCGACCGCCTGACCACCGGCAAGACGTGGATGCTCCTTCCCAGCGTGCTGAGTCTCCAGGACGTCGATCTGCTGCTCAGGCAACCGGGGATGGACAGCCCGGCGGCGATAAGGGATGCGGCGATCCTGGAGCTGTTGTATGCGGCCGGGATACGCGTATCGGAGCTGATCGAATTGACGCTCAACAGCGTCAACTGGCAGGCCGGTTTTATCGTCGTCATGGGCAAAGGGAGAAAGGAGCGGGTAGCGCCCATCGGCAGAACCGCCTATGATCTTCTGAGGCGCTACGTCGATGAAGCGCGGCCGGAGCTCCTCGCGGGAAAAACCGCAAAGCATTTTTTTGTCAATAGATCGGGAAAGATGTTCAGCCGCCAGGGGATATGGAAGCTCGTCAAGAAATACGCCCGGGAAGCCGGTCTGGAAAGCAATGTCCATCCCCACACCTTTCGCCATACTTTCGCCACCCATCTGCTGGAAGGAGGCGCGGACCTCAGAGCGGTGCAGGTTATGCTCGGCCATGCCGACATCGCCACCACCCAGATATACACCCACGTAACCAGGGAACGGCTGAAAAGCGTTCATAAGAGATTTCATCCCCGCAGTTGAAGAAAATGGAAACCGATTTCCTCCGGAAAAAGAAACCGAGCGACAGCAAACATTATCAGCGGCTGTTTCTGATTGTCGGCGCCGTACTCGGGGCGGCCGTCCTGCTCGTAGGTCTGATGTGGGGATTGGCGGCGATCTTCCCGAAGCATTTTAATGATCTTTCCTCGGGATGGATCCGGGTGAAGAATTTTGTCGCCTTCGCGGCCCTGGGCAAACAACCCCAATTTTATTATTTGAACATCGAAAAAAACGGCAGGGTGTATCGGGTCACCCCCCGGGAATATTTTGAAGTTACCTACAAAGACGAGTTCATAATCACCGGGGTGGCCACCGACGATTTGCGGGGGAAGGGTATTACCGTCGATATCGACGGAACGGGAAGGCGGAACGACTTTCAAGTGCTCATGAAGGGTATCGAGTTCGTGGACCGGGTGATGAAGCATGCCACGCCGGGCAAATACCAGTTGGCCGGCGGTGAGTACCGAATCCACGTCCGTTATCTGGATCGGGAGATAGGTTCCATTCCCATGAAGATCCTGATCCTGCCCCAGGACTGGCTGCGGCAAGCGCAGGGATCGGCAAACGAAAGGCAGCAGATCGACGCCCTGAAAAGGGCTGTCGCCGCCAATCCCGACGATACCGGGCTCAGAAAGGTTCTGGCCGGCATCTATTTCCGCCAGGGCGCCTATCGGGCCGCCATCAATGAGTACGAGCGGGTGTTGAGGCTGAATCCCCAGGATGGGGGCGCCCTGAAGGAACTGGCACGATGTCACTTGAGTCAGAAAGATTACGGAGAAGCGGTGAAAGTCTTTCAACGTCTCCTGGCCATACAGCCGAATGATCCTTCTATATACACAAGCCTAGGGGGCACATACGCGGCGATGGGGTCATGGTCCAAAGCGGCAGCGTCGTATCAGCAGGCGCTGCGGCTCAATAAGGAAGACGGCAACGTCCATTTCCTCCTGGGGAAGGCTTACGAGGCGGGAAATAAATTGACGGAGGCCATCGGTTCCTACCAGGCGGCACTGAACAGGAATCCCACGGACGACGATATCGTCGCCGCCCTGGCCAATGCCAATCTCAAGGCCGGAAACAACGATGAGGCGATCAAGTGGTACAGGGAGCTGCTCAAAAGGCAGCCCCGCAACGCCACCGCGTATGCCAACATCGGTTTGGCCTACGGCAACAAGAAACTTCCGGGCAAAGAGATGGAGAGCTACCGGAAGGCACTGAGCTTGAATCCCAAGGATCCTGTGGTCCAGTTCAATTTGGCGGCCGCCCTGGAGAAATCGGGTAAGGCTCAGGAAGCGGCCAAATATTATCGCAAGACGCTGGAATTCAGGCCCGACGACACCGATGCGCTTATGCGCCTGGCAGACATGGAAATGAAGGCCAAAAATTACGACCAGGCGATCAAGCTTTTCGAAAAGGCCCTGAAGAAGGTGAAAGACAAGGCGTCCGTATATGCCAATCTAGGCTTTGCCTATGGAGAGTTGAAGATTTACAAGCCGGCGGCGGAAAATTACGAACGGGCCTTGAAGGCCGGCTTCAAGAGCTCTCAACTGTACTACAATCTCGGATTCACGTACGCCAAAATGGGCAAGAAAAAGGAGTCGATCGCCGCCTACGAAAAATACGCCGCCGTACAACCGGATGAAAATGTTCTGAATATTCTGCTGGATGCTTATATGCGGGAGAAACGCTACGACGATGCCATCAAGGCGGGGAAGAAACTCTTGACGGTGACGAAGAAAAAGGGTGGCGCCTACGCCAGTCTGGGCCGGGCCTACGGCGCCAAGGGGGATACCGACCGGGCCATTGAAATGTACAAACAATCCCTGCATTACGATGCTGAGGACGACGCAACTTATACCGGGCTCGGGGAAGCCTACGAGAAAAAAGGGCTTTATCAGGAGGCGCTTAAGGCCTATCAAAGCGCCTATCAGCTCAATCCCGAATCCGCCCGGGCGGCAAGAAGAATTCCGGCCCTCAAGGTCAAAATTATCCAGGAAAGGCACCGGGGGGAAGAGTGAGGCCCGGCAGGCTCCCCAGGCAACTTTTATCCCGCCGGGAAAGAAATGCCAACCGCGGCCCTTTGGAGAAGGGTGAATCGATAAACCGATGAAAACCGTCACGATAGGAAATTTCAAGACCGGCACCGGCAGGCCGTTGCTGTTGATTGCCGGGCCCTGTGTTATCGAAGAGGAAGGGAAAACAAGGGAAATAGCGGCTTTCTTGAGGGATCTAACGGAAAGGATGAATGTCCCCTTAATTTTCAAGGCCTCTTATGATAAGGCCAACCGTACTTCGCTGCACGGTTACCGGGGGCCGGGACTGACACGCGGCCTGGAGATTCTGGGGAGGATCAAGGCGGATTACCGGATTCCGGTTCTCTCCGATGTCCATCGCTGCGAGGAAATAGCGGCGGCGGCGGCCGTTCTCGATGTCCTGCAGATTCCCGCTTTTCTATGTCGGCAGACGGATTTTGTCATGGCGGTGGCTAAAACCGGACGGGCGGTCAATATCAAGAAAGGGCAGTTTCTGGCTCCCTGGGACATGAAAAACGTAATCGAGAAGGTTACGGCGACAGGAAATGAAAACTTGCTGATTACGGAGCGCGGGACATCTTTCGGTTACAACAACCTGGTGGTGGACATGCGCTCTCTGCCGGTTTTGAGGAGCTGCGGCTACCCCGTCATCTTCGATGCCACCCACAGCGTCCAGTTGCCGGGCGGGATGGGGACGGCCTCCGGCGGGCAGCGGGAAATGATTCCTTACTTGGCCCGGGCCGCCGTAGCCGCCGGCGTCGACGGCCTTTTCTTTGAAGTGCATCCGGAACCGGAAGCCGCCCGGTGCGACGGGCCGAACTCGCTACGCCTGGAGGATTTTGAGGAATTGTTGACCATGCTGCTGCGGATAGACCGTCTGGTGAAGGGAAACGGTGGGGAATAAACATGGCAATACCCAGGGAACTGCAAGAGAAAATCATGCCTATCCGCCTCCTCCTCCTCGATGTGGACGGTGTCCTCACGGATGGCCGGATCGTGATGAACGATCATGGAGAGGAGTCGAAATTCTTCGACGTCAAGGACGGCCACGGCTTGAAGATCCTGATCCGTTACGGGATCGAGGTCATCTGGATCACCGGACGGCAATCACGGGTGGTCGAACACCGGGCAAAAGACCTGGGGATCAAGGAATACCATCAGCTGATTTGGGACAAGGTGGCGGTCTATGAAGAGATCCTGGCCCGCAGGGGTCTGCTCCCGGCGGAAGTGGCCTATGTGGGCGACGATATCGTCGATATCCCGCTGCTGAAAAGGGTGGGCTTTGCCGTGGCCGTGAATGACGCGGTGGAAGAGGCGAAACAGGCCGCCCATTATGTGACCTCCCGGCCGGGAGGCCGGGGTGCGGTACGGGAGGTATGCGACATGATCCTCAAGGGCCAGGGAAAATGGGAACGACTCCTTGAGAAATATTTCTCGTAAGCTGAAAAAGCCGCTGCCGGTCATCACGGCAGTGCTGATATTAATTGCCGCCGCCGTCTTGTTCTATTTGTGGGAGCGGGGAAAGGAAGAGGCGCAAAAGGTCCTGAAGATCCTTCCGGACCATGTGGACATGCAGCTCCGGGATGTCCATTACACCGATGTATCCGCCGATGGTGCCAAATGGGATATACGTGCGAATACAGTAACTTACGGTCGACGGGAAAACCTTGCCGTCTTCGATCAGGTAACGGTGGAAATGACCATGGCGGACGGACGGACCTACAGGCTCACAGGAAAGGAGGGATTCTACTGGACGGCGACCAAGGACATGGAAGTTCGGGGTAACGTGGTGATTATCTCGGATCAGGGGGACCGGATCACCACAGATAAGCTCTTCTATACGGAAAAAAACAAAACGTTGCACACCGATGCCCCGGTCATACTGGATAATGAAAAGACACGCATCCATGGGCAGGGGATGAGGTTGTCGATGAATGACCGTCGTCTCGAGTTGATGTCTCACGTCAAGGCGATCATAAAAACGGGAAAAATGTGAAAATGAAAATGAAAATGAAAATGAAAATAAGTGTTTTTGCTACCTGGTGCGCCTTTTTTGCCGCCGGCTTGATCCTGCTCCATAACGTTCCGGACGCGGCCGGTCAGGGAAAGCGGCAGCCCCTTCCCAAACAGCCGATCCAGATTACCTCCGATCGTCTGGAGGCCTTCAACGACCGGCGCCTGGTGGTTTTCGACGGGCACGCCGTGGCCGTGCAGGGTCCGAAAGTGATCCGCGCCGAAAAGCTTCTCGTTTACTACAAGCAGGCAACGGAGGAGGCCAAGCCGGAAAACGGCGTGGCGATCGCCCGGGGCGGCGATCTCGAGCGCATCGAAGCCCGGGGGAAGGTACGCATTACCGAGTTTAACCGCGTGGTCAGCGGGGAGGATGCCGTTTACTATCAGGACGAGCAGAAGATCGTCGTGACGGGCAATGCGGTGATGCGGGAGGGGGAAAATGTCGTCCGGGGAGAGCGGATTACCGTCCTGTTGAATGAAAACCGGGGGTTTGTAGAGGGGACTACGGACAAAAGGGTGTCGGCGACCATCTATCCCGGTGCGGACGACGGCAAAAAAAGATAGGCAGGCAGTGGACGATGGGAATGTTGGCGGCGAAAGGACTGGTCAAGATCTACGGCGGGCGGAAGGTAGTGAACAACATCGACCTCTCCATTATGGCCGGGGAAGTGGTCGGTCTTCTCGGTCCCAACGGTGCCGGCAAGACCACCACCTTTTATATGATAGTGGGGCTGATTCGCCCGGATGGCGGGAGTATCTCGCTCGACGGCGAAGACATCAGCAAAAGCCCCATGTATCTCCGGGCCAAAAAGGGCTTGAATTACCTGCCCCAGGAGCCGTCCATCTTCCGGAAACTTACCGTGGCGGAAAATGTCATGGCCATCCTGGAAACCCTGGACCTCGATGACCGCCAACGTCGTGAACGGATGAACGCCCTGCTGGGCGAGCTGGACCTGACGGCCCTGGCGGACAATCCCGCCTACTCCCTCTCGGGGGGGGAACGGCGTCGCGTGGAGATCACCCGCGCCCTGGTGACACAGCCGAAATTCATCCTCCTCGATGAACCCTTTGCCGGCATCGATCCTCTGGCAGTTGCAGATATTCAAAAGATCATATATAAACTGAAGGCAAAGGGCATCGGTGTGGTGATTTCGGATCATAACGTCCGCGAAACGCTGTCGGTCTGCGACCGTGCCTACATCGTAAACGAAGGCAGCGTGCTTGTGGAAGGAGATCCCGATACGATCGCCTCCTGTGAGCAGGCAAAAAAGATCTATTTTGGGGAAGACTTCTGCCTCTAAGGAAATATAGGTATGGCTTTTGAGCTGAAACAGAACCTGAAACTTTCTCAGCAGCTGATCATGACGCCGCAGTTGCAACAGGCGATCAAGCTCCTCCAGTTGTCGCGGCTGGAAATGGTGGACATGATCAACCAGGAAATGGAGGAAAATCCGCTTCTGGAAGAGATTTCCCCCGCCGAGGATATCGTCGAGGAGACACCGGCGGAAAGCGATAACCTGCGGACCCTGGAGAGCGATGAGATCAAGGCCGTAGAGCATACCGTCGAGATCACGGGGGAAGGCGACGGCCGGGAAGATTTCGACTGGAACAACTACCTGGAAGATTATGGCCCCATGGGGGTCACATACCAGCGGGCGGAAGACGAGGGGATGTCGTGGGACAATGTCCTGACCAAAACCCCCTCCCTTACCGACCATCTCATGTGGCAGCTCAAACTCTCGCCGTTGACTGAAGAAGAGATGCGCGTCGGGGAGCAGATAATCGGCAATCTGGATCAAAACGGCTATCTCATGGCGACGGTAGAGGAAATAGCCGCTCAGGAGCAAGTGGACGCCGCGGTGGTGGACAGGGTCCTCATGACGGTCCAGGGTTTCGACCCCCCGGGCATCGCCGCCCGGGACCTGACGGAATGCCTCCTGATCCAGGCCCGTCTCCTGGGGGATGCCAACCCCTTGGTGGCAACGATCATCCGGGATCACCTCAAGGAGCTGGAAACGAAAAATTATCACCAGATCGCCAAGAAGCTCAAAGTCGAGGTCGATGAAGTAGTGCAGGCCGTGATGGTCATCAGCAACATGGACCCGAAACCGGGCAGTTTGTTTCAGGAGGAGCGGGTGCAAACCGTCATCCCCGATGTCTTTGTCTATAAATCGGGGGAAGATTACAAGATCGTTCTTAACGAAGACGGGATGCCGAGGCTGCGGATAAGTAATTTTTATCGGGAGATCATGGCGGGCATGGACGGCGGCCGGGATGCCGATACGGGGAAGAAGTACATCAAGGAGCGCGTGCAGTCGGCGACCTGGCTGATCAAGAGTATCCAGCAGCGGCAGAAAACGATCTACAAAGTGACGGAAAGCATCGTCAACCATCAACGGGACTTCTTCGAGAAAGGGATCAATCATCTCAAACCCCTGGTCCTCAGGGATATCGCCATGGACGTGGATATGCATGAATCCACGATCAGCAGGGTGGTGACCAACAAGTACATGCAATCCCCCGCCGGTCTTTTTGAACTCAAATATTTTTTCAGCAGCGGGCTGTCCAAGGGGAACGGGGAAAACATCGCCTCCAAGAGCGTCAAAGAGGAAATCCGCAAGCTCATCAGCGAGGAAAATCCCAAAAAACCGTTAAGTGACAATGAGATAGTGGTGCTGCTGAAGGCGTCGGGAATTCGGATCGCCCGGCGGACGGTTGCCAAGTATAGAGAAATGATGAATATCCTGCCTTCATCGCGGCGAAAGAAATTCTTCTGAGAAAAAAAAGGGGTTGACTTTTCCGGGCGACACCAATATAGCACAAGACCTTTTTACGAGTAAAACCAGCGGGAGGGAAAAATGAAGATCACCGTGACCTTCAGAAATACAGAGGGTGAAGAATGGTTCAAAAATTATGTCGAAGATAAACTCGGCAAACTGAAGAAATACCTCGATCGCCCCGTGGAAGTGCGTGTGGTTCTGTCGGTGGAAAAGTTCCGGAATGTGGCGGAGATCAATCTCACCAACAACGGCATGATCGTGAATACCAGGGAAGAGGCGAAAGAGATGGCCCTGGCGATAGATGAAGCAGTAGAGAAAATCGAACGTCAATTGAAAAAGCATCGTGAGAAGATGCGTATCCACAAAGGCAGCGGCGTCAAGACCGGAGAGGGCGGCCTCGTCCGGGACAAGGAAGGGGAACTGGAAGATTTCGGGACGACCAGATTCGTGGAGACGCGGAAGGTGGTTTTAACCCCCATGTCCCACGATGATGCAATCATGGAACTGGAATCATCGAACAATCTCTTCATTATCTTCCGGGACACCGCCACGGAAAAAGTCGCCGTCGTCTATCGCCGGGATGACGGCAACTACGTACTGGTGGAAACCAACAGTTGACCGGCGGAATACAGAGATGAAGATTGCCGAGATTCTTAAGCAGGACTACATCGTCGAGCATATGCGCTCACGGACCAAGCGGGATGTTCTGGAGGAACTGGCCACCGTCATCCTGGGGGGACGTGAAGGCTATGATCCCGAGGCGACGGTCAATGTCCTCATGGAGCGGGAAAAACTAGGGAGTACGGGCATCGGAGACGGGATCGCCATTCCCCACGGCAAACTCGCCATTGTGAACGAAATGGCCATCTCTTTCGGTAAAAGCCCGGAAGGGATCGATTTCAACGCCATGGACGGAAAACCCGTCCATCTTTTCTTCCTCCTCCTCGCCCCGGAAAATGCCGCGGGCCAGCATCTGAAGATGCTGGCCAAACTTTCGAAGATGCTGAAGGATGAATCGTTTCGTAACGATCTGCTTGTCTCTGAGTCCAGGGATGAGTTGCTGCGTGTCATCCTCGAGAAGGACGATGCCTGTTGATTTACGCCGGCACACCGGCGGGGGCTCGGCAACGATCTTGCCGCCGGTGAATCATCCCCGACGCTGACATCCGGTTTCGAGGATCGTGACCAAAGGCGGCATAGCGCTTCAATTCCCAGGAGGCGGTAAAAATCAGTACCCGCGCTCCTGTACCCATGATGTGAAAATGTCGGTATGTTACCGATTATAAACATGTATCGTTGTTCCCGCCTGCGGTCGCGCCGCTCGGCTTTATTTTTCCGCAGCGATTCAACTCTTCCCGGCCGAGGCGGCTGGCTTATGAACAATCCGGAATGAATATAGGTCTGCACGGTGCGCTTGTCCAGTGGGCGGGGCGGGGGATCCTGCTGGTCGGGGAAAGCGGCGCCGGGAAAACGACCTGCGCCCTGGAGATCGCCCGGCGGGGGGGCGTGTGGGTCGCTGATGATCTCGTGATGGTGACGGATGGTCCGGACGGTCGGGTGTGGGGAAAGGCTCACGAAAAGATACGTGATCTCGCCTGGCTGCCCGTGGAAGGGATCTTTTCCATCCCCGGGCGTTATCCTGGGTGGCGCGTTGCCGGGGAGTGCCGGATAGATTGCGTCGTCGCCCTGATCAGAGGGCCGGCAAGGGAAGGGGGTCAATATCTTGCCGGGTCTCGGCGGCAGGCTCTCATAGATCGGCACACCTTATATTTCTCTGTTATGGTTGACAAAGACGTCCGGAAAACGGTGATGCGGATCCGGCGGTGTCTCCGGCGTCCGGGGGGCAGAGAGGGGTCATGATATGCAAGTAGTGGTGATTACAGGACTCTCCGGTTCCGGTAAGAGCACCGCCCTGCGGGCCCTGGAGGATATCGGTTTTTTCTGCGTGGATAATCTGCCGATCGTCATGCTGCCGAAATTCCTCGAAATCCAGTCCGATCCGGCGAAGATGATCTCCCGGGTCGCCATGGTCATGGACCTTCGGGAACAGAGCTTCCTGGAGAAATATCCCCGTATTTTCAAGAGGCTTCGTGATCGGGGCTATGTCATCGAGATCCTGTTTTTAGATGCCGCTGACGAGGCCCTGCTGCATCGCTTCAGCGAAACGAGGAGAAGCCATCCTCTGGCCATGAAGGGGTCGATCATGGAAGGCATCGCCATGGAACGGGAGAAACTGGCGCCGCTGAAGCTGATGGCGGCGAAGATCATCGACACCACGTCCTGTAATGTCCATCAGTTGAAAGAGGCCGTCCAGCGGATTTTTCTGTCCTCGTCTAATGAAAAACGGCTGCTCATCCACGTGACATCCTTCGGCTACAGATATGGATTGCCGGTGGATGCGGACATCGTCATCGATGTACGCTTTCTGCCCAATCCCTATTTTGTGGAATCCCTGAAGAATCTCGACGGGCATCATCCGCAGGTGCGGGAATTCATCTTGGCCTCCGATGAAGGCCGGCTGTTCATCGAGAAGCTCTTCTCCCTCATGTCCTTCTTGCTGCCGCTCTACGAAAAGGAGGGGAAGGTGCGGCTCCATATCGCCCTCGGCTGCACCGGGGGAAAACACCGTTCCGTGGCCATGGCGAACGAGCTGGCCGCTTATTTTTCCGGCAAAAACTACAACACCCAGGCCCACCACCGCGATATCGGCAAGAGTTGAAAGATCCACCCGATTCTTCAGACAAAAAGGCAAACCGTACCGACAGCCGCGGACGATGAAAGTCTCTTCATCAAACCGTCCATGTTAGGTAGACCAAGTATTAGAAATATTTGGAATTATTCACAGCGGAATAAATTTCCCGGCGATCGCAACGGGAAGCGGGCGCTCAAAAAGAGACCTGCATTTTGCGGGTAATGTTGTCCTGAATCCAGTGGGGATCCCACCACTCGGTGGGATTCACGAACTGTCCCCCGACCAGGATGGAAAAATGCAGGTGGTCCCCGCCCGCCAGCCCGGTCAGACCGCTTTTCCCCAAGACATCCCCTTTTTTGACCGTCTGTCCCGTTTTCGCGTCGATGCTCGACAAATGGGCATAGAGACTGAAGATCCCCAGACCATGGTCGATCAGGACCATATTGCCGTAGATGTCCAGGTACCCGGCATGGATTACGACACCGTTGTTGGCGGCTTCGACGGGGGCATTGGCTGTCGAGGCCAGATCGACGCCGAGATGAGTGCTTTCTCCGACGGTTTTGCCGGCGTGGACGTAAATCCGGTGATCGCCGAATTGGGCCATGGGCGCGGCGTCCTTCATGCGCAGAAAGGTTCCTTCCCAAAGCTGTCGGGGGACGGAATTACGGCAAAGGGATTGAATCGTCCGGAAGTTTTCTTCCCGCAGGGAGCCGTTGACATGGATAAAGACATCGAGGAGGGACTTCCCCGCCAGATCGGGATGATGGGCAACGAATTCCGGCATCTTCTGTTGCAGAAAGGCTTCGGAAGTGTTCATCCGGTCGCTCCGGAACTTCTTCTTCAGCAGCAGAAAGGGGAGATTTTGCAGGGTTTCGTTGCCGCTCTGGTCCCGGGCGAAAAGCCTGATCGAAGTCGCCCGGACGCCAGCGCTGACAGGCATGGCAAAGTAGGCGATCCGGCAGGGTTTGTTGTTGATCGTGACCGGATAGGACGGAAAGTGCCGATCATCGACCATGACTCCTGAGGAGGGAACGGATTTGGACGTATGAAAGAGGACCATCCCGGTACCGCCGGGATTGACATGCGTTACCGGTGTAAGAAGAAAGATCTGCGGGGGGAGGACATCGACGTTCACCAGACGGTTGAGGGAGGCGGAATTCCGCCACAGGGACCGGTCGGTTGCCGTGATGGAAAGTGTCGCCGGGCCGTCATGGAGCTTCAGCACCCGGGGATCCACAGGGATCGAGACGGAGTGACGGGCGGTTTTCCCCGGATAGTCTATCTTGGCGAGTACCCGGGTCTGATCGTCCTGCGTCAGGGTAACGGTGGAGTTTCTGAGGCCGTTGCCGCTGTCGGAGAAGGTGATCTCCAGGACCGTCCGGGAACCGATGCTGCGAATGTCATGAAGCATTTGAATCCGGGGGTTGCCGAATTCCCCGATGGTGGTGAAGAACCACCAGGAGAGGGCACAGACCAGGATGACGGCAGCGGTGAAGAAATAGATCTTGTAGGTTTTCATAGAACTGCTCTATATTTATTTTCCCCGGTCTTTGCAAGGCGGAAATTGAACGGCCGCATTGGATTCACGGCCTTGATATTGACGGTCATTGTTGCTATAGTTACCCGAAAATAAGCTTCACGAATGGAGAATTCATCATGACCGCGGGAAAGAAAGTGGTTCTCGGCGTGACCGGCGGCATCGCCGCCTACAAGGCGGCGGAACTGGTCAGAATGCTGGTGAAGAGGCAGATCTCCGTCAAGGTGATCATGACGGCACATGCCCGGGAATTCATTACCCCGCTGACCTTTCAGGTCCTTTCCGGAAACCCTGTCTTTTCCGACCTCTTTTCCCGGGAACATTACGATATGAACCACATCTCCCTGGCGGCGTACGGGGATGCCCTGGTAATAGCCCCGGCTACCGCCAATATCATCGGCAAGATGGCCGCGGGGATTGCCGATGACCTGCTCTCCACCGTCCTGCTGGCGACCGGAGCGCCGGTGATCGTCTGTCCGGCTATGAACGACGGCATGTATGCCCATCCCGTGGTTCAGGAAAACATTGCGGTTTTGCAGGGGCGGGGTATTCATTTCGTCTCCCCCGGCTATGGGGAACTGGCCTGTAAAACCACCGGTGCGGGGAGGCTTGCCGATCTGGAAGAAATCGTGGCGGCCATCGAGACGGCCTGGACGGAGAAGGACCTCGTCGGCGAGACGATCATGGTCACCGCCGGTCCCACCCGGGAGCCCTTCGATCCCGTCCGCTTTATCACGAATTATTCTTCGGGAAAGATGGGGTACGCCCTGGCGACCATGGCCAGGCGGCGCGGGGCGGAGGTCGTTCTCGTCAGCGGTCCGGCCGTACTGCCTGTACCTTCGGGGGTCGAATACGTTTCCGTTTCGACCGCTCTGGAGATGCGCGACGCCGTTATGGCCCATCTCGACAGGGCGACCGTGGTCATCAAGGCGGCCGCTGTGGCCGATTATCGCCCGGCGGTCCGGGCGGACAACAAAATCAAGAAAAGACAGGGCCCCCTGACCCTGCGCTTGGAGCGTAATCCCGATATCATCGCCGAAATAGGTGCCCGGAAGGGGGAACGGGTGCTGGTGGGTTTTGCCATGGAATCGGAAAATCTCCTTGCCAATGCCCGAAAGAAACTTTTTGCCAAGAATATGGATTTGATCGTCGCCAATGATCTCCATCAGGCCGGGGCGGGTTTTCAATGTGATACGAACATCATCAAGATTCTCGATCCCCAGGGGGGGATCGAAGAGCTGCCCCTGATGGACAAGCTCGCTGTCGCCGACCGGATACTGGATCGTGTCAAGGGTCTCCTCGATGCCGGAAAAAGATAGACAGGAAATGCTGCGGCTGATCCGGTCGCTCCGTTATCATCTCGAGGCGGAACGGGCCGCCGGGGGGAAAAGGGTGACCTTCTGTTTCCATGGCGCGGGGGGGGGAGGCGTCGCGATCCCCCTTCCCAAAGAGATTCC